>OJQY01000002.1_pt1 | contig 363886 bp, 314 predicted proteins | sample 1599091 | NCBI WGS metagenome assembly OJQY01 (sample SAMN03922524, study PRJEB24848) | human gut metagenome | isolation source: stool sample | host: Homo sapiens | place: Germany | collected 2010-02 | reverse complement strand
AGAGCTACCGCGCGAAAAACCGAAATCACCTGTCCGAGCATTTTGAGCAGGAAATTCTTGATTTGCCGGACAAGCCAAAGAAAAAGGAAAGCGAGGAGATACCATGAAGAAAGTGTTCTGTTTGGCATGCCTGCTGATGGCGCTGGCGCTGCTTCCGGCGCTGGCCATGGCGCAGGAGGCTGCGGTCATGTCGGGGGGCACCGAGCTCATTGACTGGACGGCGCTGGTGGTGGCCGTCATCGGGGTGATTGGCACGGCGCTTTCCGCGCTGCTGGGGCGCGTATGGGTAAAGTATGTGAAGCCGTGGCTTGAGCAGCGGGATCTGACCGATGCGGCAAAGATCGTGGTGGAAGCCGTGGAGGCGCTGCTGGGGCGTTACTGCGGAGAGGACAAGTGGAAACTGGCGCTGCAAAAGATGGCCGACCGGGGATTTTATACTGAAAGTCAAGAGGTGATCGACGCGCTCAAGGCCGCGTGGAAGCAGCTGGACATGGCCATGATCGCCGCGGGGGAAAAGGATGTGTATGGGATCGGGGAGCCGGAAAAGCCGCCTGAAACCGCTATGTAATAACATGAAACGCCCTGCCCGGCAAAATGCCGGGCGGGGTACGTAATGAAAGGAGCTTATCATGATTCAAATGATGCAGGGGCATGCCTTGACAATCCTAAGCGGAATGCCGCGGGATGCCTTGTTTGACGCTGTTATAACCGATCCGCCCTATGCTTCCGGAGCTGCCACACAAAACGGTATATCAGCCAAAACATCAACGAAGTATACCAGCAGCAAAAACTGCCCCTATCCAGACTTTGAAGGGGACGCAATGGACAAGCGGAGTTGGGCAAACCTGATGCTACAGGTGCTGCTGGAGGCGCGTATGCGAACCAAACCGGGCGGCGTGATCGCCATGTTCGTGGACTGGCGGCAAACGCCCGTGGCATCGGATGTGATGCAGTGGGCCGGATGGACGTGGCGAGGCATGGCCCAATGGGACAAGGGAAACTGCAGACCCCAAAAAGGCCGATTCAGACAGCAGACGGAAAATATCCTGTGGGGCTCAAACGGAGCGTTGCCCGTTGACAGGCCGGTGCCCTGCCTGCCGGGGGTATTCACCTGCCCGAATGTATCGGGCAAAGAGAGACGTCATCAGACGCAGAAACCGCTGGAGCTGATGCGCCAGATCGTGCGGATCTGTGTGCCCGGAGGCTGCATCCTGGACCCATTCATGGGCAGCGGGACAACCCTTCTGGCGGCTGAACTGGAAGGATATGATGCAATAGGCTTTGAGCTGAATGAAGCCATCTTCCGATCGGCGCAGGAACGAATGAAAGAACGGACATAATCATCAAATATTATCAGGGCGGACGGTGTGCAACGCCCGGTTTTTCAGGATCTACAGAATATATGCGCAGCGAATTTTGCGGTGGATTCCCTGCGCATGCATTCTGTTTTTTGACCCCCGCTTTGACCCCTTCAATAGTCTTAAAACGAAAAGATATTTCCATTTGGGGCAACTTTATTTTGCGTTGAAAAAGAAAAAGCCCTTGAAATCAAAGGCTTTTCTGGTGACCCATCGGAGGCTCGAACTCCGGACACCTTGATTAAAAGTCAAGTGCTCTGCCAACTGAGCTAATGGGTCACGCCCTTTTGGGGCTCAAACGTGCAAGGTGTATGCTATCACAATTCCCACGAAGTGTCAAGCCCTTTTCTGGACTCGCAGACCTCTTTTGAATCCGAAATGGGCAGATGCGCCCCTTTCCCCCACGCGCCGCCCCAAAGGGCGTGCGCCGCGGGCCCGGACGGCCTGTTTCGCAGGCTCAGGCGCCCCTTGCCGCCCTTTTCATGCACCGCTCCACCACCGCGTGATACGCAAGCCCCGCAAGGACGCTCCCGAGGCTCCACAGCAGCCACGAAACCGGCCCCTGCGCCAGCCCGAAGCGCTTGCCCAGCACCTCCACCCAGGCGTTGAACAGGAAAATTTCAAACGAGGCCCGGCCCAGCGCACGAAGCGGCGCGAGCGCCGCCGAAGCCCGCCCCGCCCTGGAAAACAGCCAACCCAGCCCCGCGCACAGCGCAGGCGCGATCAGCACGAAGGGGTGCCAGTACATGCCGTAAAAATCGAGGGTTTCGGGAAAGCGCGCAAAGCAGCCGTAGAGCACCGCCAGCCCGCAGGCCCCGCCCGCCAGCGCAAGCGCATACGCGCCGCTCGTGCCTTCCTCCCGCACCGGAACGGCCGCCGCCATGCCCAGCACAAAGACCGGCAGACGCGAAACCGCCATGTACGCCTCCGTGCCGATAAAGCACAGCCCGCCCGCAAAGCACGCCGCCGCCACCAGCACCGCACACCGCCGGGGATGGGATGCGCGCGCCATCAGCCCGTACACCAGCGGGGCCAGCATCAGCGTCAGCGCCAGCGCGCTCACGTACCAGTTGATCATCGCGGGCGTGCCCGCAAAGAAGCCCAGCATCAGCAGGTTGCCCGCCGCCACGCGCACGCTTTGCACCGTACCAAGGCCGTAGAGCGGCAGCATCACGCACAGCCACACCGCGCAAAAGGGCAGGTAGGCGGGCAGCAGCCTTCGCGCCCGGCGCAGCAGGTATCGCCCCGCATCCGCGTCCCGGCTCAGCGAGTGGTAAAGACCAAATCCGGACAGGAACAGAAACATGTCCACCCCGCCGTAGCCGATCTTCTGCACATCGTACAAAAGCCCGCCAAGGCCCAGCTGCGCGTGAAAAAACACCACCCACAGGATGGCCGCGCCCTTGATTTCGTCCCGGCAGGCGCCGATTGCTTCCTGCATGCGCCGCAAAGCACACCGCTCCCCTCCGCATCATCTGTGCCTATTAAACCATATACGGATGGAAAAAGCAAACCGGGTTGTCAAGCACCTCCCTGCGCGCTATAATCAGGGCATACGCACAACGGAGGTTTTCTGATGTACATTGCCGATCTGCATATTCATTCCAAGTATTCCCGCGCCACCAGCCGCGACGGTGACGCGCCGCATCTGGACCTGTGGGCCCGGCGCAAGGGCATCGGGCTGCTGGGCACGGGCGATTTTACGCACCCGGCGTGGCGGGCCGAGCTGACCGAAATGCTGGAGGAGGCGGAGGAAGGGCTCTACCGCCTCAGGGACGAATACCGCCTGCCCTGCGAAACCGCCGGCGATACGCCGCGCTTCGTGGTGTCTGGCGAGATCAGCACCATCTATAAACGCGGTGGAAAAACGCGCAAGGTGCATCATGTCATCCTCCTGCCGGGGCTGGAAGCCGCCGAAGCCCTCTCCCACCGGCTGGAGGCCATCGGCAATCTCCATTCCGACGGGCGGCCCATTCTGGGGCTGGACAGCCGCGACCTGCTGGAAATCACGCTGGACTGCTGCCCGCGGGCCATTTTCATTCCCGCCCATATCTGGACGCCGCACTTTTCGCTCTTCGGGGCGTTTTCGGATTTTTCCACGCTGGAAGAATGCTACGGCGACCTGTCCGGCCACATTCACGCGCTGGAAACCGGCCTTTCCTCCGACCCGCCCATGAACCGCCGCCTTTCCATGCTGGACCGCTACCTTCTGGTATCCAACTCCGACGCGCATTCCCCCGCCAAGCTGGGCCGCGAGGCCAACGTGCTGGAGGGCGCGCCTTCCTACCCCGCGCTGCGGCGCGCATTGGAAACCGGCGAGGGCCTGCACGGCACCGTCGAATTTTACCCGGAGGAGGGCAAGTACCATCTGGACGGCCACCGGCGCTGCCAGTGCTGTCTGGAACCCGCCGAAACGGCGGCGCTGGGCGGGCGCTGCCCCGTCTGCGGACGGGCGCTCACCGTCGGCGTGCTCAGCCGCGTGGAGCAGCTGGCCGACCGCGCCGCGCCCGCTCCCCTGCCCAAGCCCTTTGAAAGCCTCATCCCCCTGCCCGAGGTGCTGGCGGATTGTCTGGGAGCGGGCCCCGCGTCCAAGCGGGTGCAGGAAACGTATATCTCGCTTATCAGGCGCCTTGGCCCGGAAATGCGCATCCTGCGCGAGCTGGACCCCGCCGACATCGAGCGGGAAGCGGGATTCGCCGTAGCCGAGGGCGTGCGCCGCATGCGCGCCGGGCAGGTGATCCGCAAGGCGGGCTATGACGGCGAATACGGCGTGATCTCCCTCTTTGCGCCGGGCGAGCTCGAAATGCTCTCCGGGCAGACCTCGCTGCTGGGACCGGCCGCGCCTGCTGCCCGCGCCAAACCCCGCGCACGGGCCGCCGCGCCCGCCCCCGCGCCTTTGCCCGAAGCCGGTCCGGACCCCGTCCCCGCGCCCAGCCCCGAGCAGGACGCCGCCATCCGCACGCAGGCCGCCTGCACGGCGGTCATCGCCGGGCCGGGCACGGGCAAAACCCGCACGCTCGTTTCCCGCATCGCGTGGCTGATCGAGCACGAGGGCGTCTCCCCCAACCGGATCACCGCCGTCACCTTCACCCGTCAGGCCGCCGCCGAAATGCTGGAACGTCTGACGGACCGCCTCGGCAAAAAGGCCGTGCGCGGGCTCACGGTGGGCACGTTCCACGCCATCTGCCTCGGCCTCGTTCCGCCGCGGCCCTTCATCAGCCGCGCGCAGGCGCTGGAAACCGTCAAAACCCTGCTTGACGAACATGGCGAGCGCCTCTCCCCCGCCGAGGCGCTTCGGCTGCTGTCGCTGTACAAAAACGGGCTGCGTAAGCGCACGCCCGCCGTTTCCGCACTGCCCGCGTGGCTTCCCGACGCCTATGACAGCCGACTTGGCGAGCTGGGCCTTCGGGATCTGGACGGGCTGCTGCTGGAGGCGCTGGAGGTGGACGTCTCCGGCAGGCGCGGCTTTACGCACCTGCTGGTGGATGAGTTTCAGGACATCAACCCCGTGCAGCACGCGCTCATCGCCCATTGGAGCCAGGCGGGACAAAGCCTGTTTGTCATCGGCGACCCCGATCAGGCCATCTACGGCTTCCGCGGCGCGGACGCGGACTGCTTTGCGCGCCTGCTCAGCCAGAAGGCCGACGCGCAGGTTATGCGCCTTACGCGGAACTACCGCTCCACGCCGCAGGTGCTGGCATTGGCCGCGCGCGTGATTTCCAAAAATCCCGGCGGGGAGCGCGCGCTGATTCCCACCCGTCCCGATGGCGCGAAGGTGCGCGCGGTTCAGGCCCCCGACCCGCTGTCGGAGGGCATCTGGATTGCCAGGGAAATTGCGCGCATGGCCGGCGGTGTGGACATGCTGGACGCGCAGCACATGGCCCGCGAAGCCGCCCGGCCGTTTTCCGATATCGCGGTGCTCTGCCGCACCCGCCGCCAGCTGGAGCAGATCGAAACCTGCCTCGCACACGACAGCATCCCCTGCGTCATCTATGGCCGCGACGCCTTTCTGGAGGACGCGGCCGTGCAGGGCGCGCTGGGCTTTTTTGCCTCGCTGACGGACCCGCAGGACGCGCCCTCGCTCACCGCCTGCCTCACCGCGCTGTGGCGCGTCCCCGCGCCCCTGTGCCAGCGGGCGGCGGCGGCCCTTTCGCAAAGCGCCGGGGAGGCGGACCGCCCGGCCTTCCTCCGGCGGGAGCTGTCGGATTTCTCGCCCCTTGCGCCCTGGCTGGACGCGGCGGAGGCGCTTTTCCCCCGCATGGCGCGCGAAAAGCCCCGCAGGCTGCTGGACGCGCTGTGCGCCCTTGCGAGGCTGAAAGGCCGGGCCATGGAGCATTTGCTCAGCACGGCGGTGTTTTTCTCCACCATGGGCGGGCTGCTGGATACGCTGCGTTCGGGCGAGGAGGCGGATATCCGCCGCGCGTCGGGCGCGGGGTATCAGTCCGGCGCGGTGCGGCTGATGACGCTGCACGGCGCCAAGGGGCTGGAATTTCCCGTGGTGTTTCTCGCCGGGGTCACGAAAGGAGCCCTGCCTCTGGAGCACGAAACGCTCCCCGCCGACGCGGCGGAGGAACGCAGGCTCTATTTCGTCGGCATCACCCGCGCGCGGGAGGAGCTGATCGTCTCCTGCGGGGGCGAGCCCTCCGCCTTCTTTGCGGAAATCCCCGGCGAGCGGGAGGCCGTCCGCTCCCGCCCCCGCCCGGTGCGCATGGAGCAGCTCAGCCTGTTTTGATGTTTCCCGGCGGCCCTACAGCCGCCACACAGCCGGCATGCCGTGCGCGCCTGCCACAATCCACTCCCCCTCGCCCAGCACGCTTTTGAGGGCCTGCCGCTCGGCGGCGGCCTTCCGGGGGTCGGTGTCCACGGAGGTCATCAGGTAGGGCGCCAGGCGGTTGAACGCCGCCTGCTCCGCGGTAAAGCCCTTGAGGTTCACAAACACGTCGCCCGTCAGCGCGAGGCGCTCCCGCCGCTCCACCCAGATGGTTTCGCCCGCCACATGTCCGCCGAAGCCCTCCCACATTTCAAAGGACAGGCCGTGAAAATCAAACGTGCCGATGCGCTCCAGCGGGCTCTGGCAGGGCGCAAGCGACCCGCCCGCCACATGCAGGCGCGCCGCCATGGGCGGCCGGTAGCCCGACAGCAGCTTGCTGATGCGCACATAGGGCGCGTGCACGGGGTTGCGCTCGCGCAGATTTGGCTCCCCCGCCCGCTCCCATTCAAAGTTTTGCAGGCATTTGCGGCTCATGTACACATCGTCGTACAGGTCCAGAAGGCCGCAGTGGTCCACGTCTGCGTGGGTGATGATGGCCGTGCGCTGGCGGCTGCCGAAATGCCGGGCCAGCGTGGAAAGCGCCGCCACGGTCTCCTGCCGCATGCAGGCAAAGCCCGCGTCCACGAACAGCACCTCGCCGTCCTTCTCGATCACGGTCACGTTGCAGCCAGCGGGCGGCTCGGCCACGCGCATGCGCGCCCCGCAGCGGCCCTGCCACTCCGTCAGGCGCACTTCGTAGGCGTCGCCCCGGCAGGCGTCCAGCTGCGCCGCAAATTTCCCGATGTATTCAAACGTCTTGTAGGGGGCCTCGTCGCGGCCGTCCAGCATCTGCATCACCTGATTGGCGTTGACCATCAGCTCCCGGCGGTCCTGCTGGTCAAGCCCCGCCCTGCGCCCCACTTCACCGGCAAAGTTCAGGTAAAATGCCGTGTTGTCCAGGTTTTTTTCCGCATGGTCATAGTGGATCACCCGCACGGGGCACAGCGTGGAAGCCTCGCGCATAAAGCGGCTCACGGCAGCTTCATCCTCCACCAGCAGGCCCATTCTGAAATGCTGGCACGCCCCGCCGTTTTCCTGCGAACTGATGTAGGAAATATTGAAATGAAAGCGGTCGATCAGCTCCAGCACGGGCAGCACCTCGCCGGGCCGGTCCTCAAGCTCAAATTCCAGAAGGATCACCGTGGCCGGGCGCTGCCCGTCGGGCAGGTAGCCCATGGCCCCAAGCTCCCGCTCCACGCGGAAAAGCTGGTCCTTTGTGCCCTCCACCTCGATGAAGAGAATGTGCATATCCACGGCCTTGTTGTAGCTCACGCGCGTAATGTTCGCGCCCGCGCCCGCAATGCTGCGGCTTGCTTTCAAAAAAGCGCCCACGCGGTCGGGCATGGTGGTGGTGAAGGTTTGCCTCATGGTCAGCCGTCCCTTCCTTGCAAAGAATTGGATATGCAGCGTTCACGCAGCCAAGCATACCACAAGCCGCCGCCGCTTACAAGCGGGCGCGGCCCGATGTTTTTTATACGAATCAAAAATTTATGATTCAACTCCGAAAAAACGTGGTACAATAGATTCAGCACAATATGTGGTGCTCATTTGCCAGCTTTTGAAAGGATGGTATACCATGGCTTGTTCTGTTACCGTGACCAATGGCACGCTTGAGCAAAAGGAAATCGACGCCTACATCGCCCGCGCCACCAAAAAATACGGTGTGGAGCCGCGTCATATCGACATCAACGTCTGCGGTGACGAAGTGGAACTGAATTACGATCTGGGCGAGCGCCCCTTCCACCGCATCCGCCGCATCACGGGCTATCTGGTGGGCACGCTGGACCGCTTCAACAACGCCAAGCGCGCCGAAGAGCATGACCGTGTAAAGCACAGCCTTTCCTGACGGTATTTTGGGGGCTTGTCAAAGCGTGTAAATGCGCGTATAATACACGCCATGGCAGGGACCATGATCATGGCCGCCGCGCCGCCTCAAGAGAGCAGCCGTTCGGTGCAAGGCTGCGGCGGCAGCCGCCTGTTCCGTCATGCGAGCCATGTGGCGAGGAGCCGCGCGGGCGCGCCCGATACAGCGCATCAAAGTGAAGGCGAAAGCCTTAAGCCGGGTGGCACCGCGGAGAAACGCATCCCCTCCGTCCCTGCGGCTGCATTGCGCAGCCGTCAGGGGCGTTTTTCTTACCGGAAGGAATTCATACAAGGAGGCAACCCATCCATGCTGGACATCAAACGGATTCGGCAAAATCCCCAGGAGCTGCGCGACGCGCTCAAGGCGCGCAACAAGGATATTTCCATCGACGAGTTTCTCGCCCAGGACGAGAAGCGCCGCACCCTGATGGCGCAGGTGGAGGAAAAGAAGGCCCTGCGCAATGCCGAGAGCAAAAAGATCGGCGAGATCAAAAAGAGGGGCGGTTCCGCGGAGGAAGTGGCCGGCATCATGGAGGAAATGCGCAAGGTAGGCGACGAGATCGCCGCCTTCGACGCGGACATCGCCGAGCTGGAAGCCGCGATGGACGCATTCCTGATGACCCTGCCCAACTTCCCCCACGAGAGCGTGCCGCTGGGCAAGGACGATCACGACAACGTCGAAAAGCGCCGCTGGGGCACGCCGCGTGAGTTCGGCTGGACGCCGAAGGCGCATTGGGACATCGGCACCGATCTTGGCATTCTGGATTTTGACACCGCCGCCAAGGTGTCCGGCGCGCGCTTTACCTTCTACCGTGGGCTGGGCTCTCGGCTGGAGCGCTCCATCATCAACTTTTACCTCAACACCCACGTAGAAAACGGCTATGACGAGGTCTATCCCCCCTACATGGTAACCCGCGCCACCATGACCGGCACCGGCCAGCTGCCCAAGTTTGAGGACGACGCCTACAAGGTGGACAAGGACACCTTCCTCATTCCCACGGCGGAGGTACCCGTGACCAACATGTACCGCGAGATGATTCTCGACGGCGCGCAGCTGCCCATCCGTCACTGCGCGTACTCGACTTGCTTCCGCGCCGAGGCGGGCAGCGCCGGGCGCGACACCCGCGGCCTGATCCGCCAGCATCAGTTCAACAAGGTGGAAATGGTCAAAATCGCCAAGCCCGAGCAGAGCTACGACGAATTGGAAAGCATGACTGCCGAGGCCGAAAAGGTGCTGCAGATGCTGGGCCTGCCCTACCGGGTGGTGACGCTGTGCACCGGCGACATGGGCTTCAGCGCCGCCAAGACCTATGACATCGAGGTATGGATGCCCAGCTACGGCCGCTATGTGGAGATCTCCAGCTGCTCCAACTGCGAGGACTTCCAGGCCCGCCGCGCCGGCATCCGCTACCGCGAAAACCCCAAGGCAAAGCCCCAGTTCGCCCACACGCTCAACGGCAGCGGTGTGGCCGTGGGCCGCACCGTGGCCGCCATTCTGGAAAACTACCAGAACGAGGACGGCACCGTTACCGTACCCGAGGTGCTCCGTCCCTACATGGGCACCGATATCATCAAGTAATCTGTCTGACGATATCAAAAACCGCCGCGGCAGGGAGGCTTCCCCCTGTCGCGGCGGTTTGCTATTCTTCGTCTTTTGCTCCCGCTCCGGGAATCAGAAACGAGGGCAGGCTTCGCTCACAGCCGATCTTTTCGTAAAAGCCCTCCGCGCCGGGCTTGGCCCCGAAGTACAGCGGCGTGGGCGCGTGAGCGCGGGCCAGGTCCATCAGCGCCCGGCCCACGCCCTGCCGCCGGCAGGCGGGAAGCACCAGCAGCTCCGTGATGGTGCCAAAATAGCAGCCGTCGGTGAGGATGCGCAGGCAGCCCGCAAGGTGCCCGCCGTCCCAGGCCGTGATGTTGATGGTTCTGGCCAGAGCGGCGCGCGTTTTCTCCGCGTCAGACCTGCTGAACCAGCGCCAGAAAGGTCCCCGCATCCAGCGTCCGGTCGTCATAGCGGTATTCCAATTTTCCGCCCCCTCCATCGTAGCCCGCCCTGCGCTCAGCGAGGCATCTTTTTATTTGGTCAGTCCCAGCGCCCGCAGCCGCTTGCGGATGCCGCCGGTGCTGCGGCGGTGGTTTTGTGCCATGTCATCCACCGAAGCGCCGCGCGAAAACTCGCCGCGCAGGGTCTCCTCCTCCTCATCGGTCCAGAGTCGGCCGGGGCCGTCGTCCATCTCCTGTGCCAGCGCCTCGTTGGGTTCCATGCCATCACGGATGACCTTGAGAAACACCCGCCCGTATTTCTGCTGCTTGGCCTGCCCTACACCCGACACGTCCAGAAACGTATCCAGCGTAGTCGGGCGCTTTTTCACCATGTCGATGAGCGATGCGTCCGAAAACACGGTATAGGCGGGCGCATGCGTCCGGGCGGCCAGCAGCGTGCGCAGGGTTTTCAGGCTGTCCAGCAGAGCCCGCTCCCAGGCGCTCAGCGACGACTCCGGTCCGCGTGGAGCGGCCTTGCGCATTCTGCGTTCTTCGCGGGCGATGGCCCGTGCCTGCGCGGGTTTGGGCTTGCGCGCGCTGCCCGTGTCCACCTCAAAGGGGTCGCCCTGGCACACGGAGCAGTTGTCGCAGGTTTCCTGCGCGTCCGTCTCGCCAAAATAGTTCAGGATGAAATGACGCAGGCACCTCCGGCTGGTGGCGTAAAAGGTCATCTGCCGAAGCCTTTCCAGATCGCGGCGCGTCAGCTCCTCGCGCTGGGCCGGGGTCAGCTCAGGATTTTCGTCGCCGTGCTCGATCATCCAGCGGCCGGTGATCACGTCCTGCCCGCTGTAGAGCAGCAGGCATTCGGCGGGTTCGCCGTCGCGCCCGGCGCGGCCCGCCTCCTGATAGTAGCTTTCCAGATCGCGAGGCATGTTGTAATGCACCACAAAGCGCACGTTGGACTTGTCAATCCCCATGCCGAAGGCGTTGGTGGCCACCATGATGCGCGCCCGGTCGTACTGGAAATCGTCCTGATTGGCGTGCCGCTCCGCATCGCTGAGGCCCGCGTGGTAGCGCGTGGCGCTGTATCCGTTGACCGCGAGCTTGCCCGCAACGTCCTCCACGGTACGGCGCGTGTTGCAATACACGATGCCGCATTCCCCCGGCATGGTGTCCAGAAAGGAGCAGAGCATGGTAAATTTGTTGGTCGGCTTGACGCTGGCGAAATGCAGGTTGGGCCGGTTGTAGCCGGTGGTGAGGCAGAGGGGTTCCTCCAGATCCAGCATTTTCACGATATCATCGCGCACGCGCCGGGTAGCGGTGGCGGTAAAAGCCCCCACCGCGGGCCGCCGTGGCAGCCTGCGCACAAAATCGGCGATGCGCAGGTAGCTGGGACGGAAGTCCTGTCCCCACTGGGACACGCAATGCGCCTCGTCCACGGCCAGCAGCGGGATGCGCGCCTTCTGTGCAAAGGCCAGAAAGGACGGCATATCCAGCCGCTCCGGGGCCACGTAGATGATGCGGTACGCCCCGGCCGCCGCGCGCCGGATGGCCTCGGCCTGCTGGCCGGGGGTCAGGCTGCTGTTGATGTACGCCGCCGCCACGCCCGATGCCTTGAGCGCCATGACCTGGTCCTTCATCAGCGAGATCAGCGGCGAAATCACCAGCGTGATTCCCTCCAGCATCAGCGCGGGCAGCTGGTAGCACACGGACTTGCCCGCGCCCGTGGGCATCACGCCCAGCACGTCGTGCCCGCCGAGCAGCTCATCCACCAGCTGCTCCTGCCCTTCGCGAAAGCTCTCGTGGCCGAACACCCGCTTGAGCACTTCCAGCTTGTCCAACGGCGTCGTCACCCTTTGTTTCAAAAATCCGGCCGGCGCTGGGAAGAATTCCCGCCTCCGGCCCGTTCTATGATCACAGGCATTGTAACACAATTCAGCGAAAAGGGGAAGGTTTCTCATGCGAATGAAACGGCTTGCGGTCATCCTGCTGGCGGCGCTCTGTGCCCTCATGCCCCTCAGCGCCCTTGCGGGCGTGTACATCAACAACCCCGACCCCGCCGACCGGCTCCACCTGCGCTCCTATCCCAGCACGCAGGCCCCAAGCCTTGGCAAGTACTACAACGGCGCTCCCATCACCGCTTTGGAGGACAACGGGAAGGGCTGGGTGCGCGCGCGGGTCGGCCTCGCGCCCGGTTCGCTTATCGGTTGGATGCAAAAGAGCTTCCTGCTCAATACCGACAAAGCCGCGCCCGCCAGCGCCATGCCTCAGTACCGCAACGCCGGCATCATCACCGTCTTTCAGCAGCCGTCGAATTTTTCGGTCAGCGAGCAAATCGAACCCAATCAGGTCTTTTCCCTCATGGGCTTTTCGGACAGCTGGTGGCATCTGCTGGTCACGCTGGACAGCGGCACGTATTCGTGCTTCGTGCGCGCGGGTGCGGCGAGCCTCTATCTGGTGGAGGGCGACAGCGTGCCCCAGCTGGCCCACATTTCCAACCCCGACAATAGCGACCGCCTGAACCTGCGCGCTTCCCCCAGCAAGAGCGCCAAAAGCCTGGGCAAGTACTACAACGGGGCCGTGGCCTCGGTCCTGGGCTTTTCGGAGGACGGCGAGTGGGTGCGGGTGGACGTGTACGGCCGTCAGGGCTACATGCAGCGCCGCTACCTCACGCTGGAGGGCGACGGCCCCAACAGCACCCGGATCGGGATACCCCGGGTCCAGGTAACCGCGCAAAGCACCATGTTTTACGACGTGCCCGACACCAAGACCGAGGCGCGCATCATGCTCGTCCGGGGCGAAACCGTGGAGGTCATGGGCGTGATCGACGATACCTGGCTGCACGTGCGCTATGGCGACCTGTTCGGCTATATGCGCCGGGCGGATACGGATTTTGTCGAATGAATCAGGCGGTGTACGCAAACGGCCGCCGGGTGGGTTCCTTTCCCGCCCGGCGGCTGTTTTTTTTGACAGGATGCGTTCTGAACTCAGGTCCCGCTCACGGACAGTTCGCCCACGTCCACGCTGGGGCAGCCGATGCCGCCCATGGGGAAGGTGAGATCGCTGGCCAGCTCGCGCACGGCGCTTAGCAGCTCATAGAAGTTGCCCGCCACGGTGATCTGCTCCACCGGCTTTTCGCGCCGGCCCTCGCGGAAGGTATATCCCTTGGCCAGCAGCGAGAAATCGCCGCTGATGGGGTTAGCCCCCGCATGCAGGCCGCTGACCTCGGTGATCACAAGGCCCTCTCCGATTCCGCGGAGCATGTCATCCAGCGTGCGCTTGCCGGGCTTTAGATAGAAGTTGGTGGGCGTCACATGCACGGCGGAAGCGTATCCCACCTTGCGGGCGTTGCCGGTGGTGGCCACGCCGTCCTTGCGGGCTGTTTTCAGGTTGTGCAGGAAGGTGCGGAACACGCCGTCCTCCACCACCGTGTGCGTGGCGGAGGGCACGCCCTCGTCGTCAAAGGGCCGGCTGCCCATGCCGCCTTCCATCAGGGGATCGTCCACCAGCGTCACGCACGGCGCGGCGATGCGCTCCCCCACGCGCCCCTTGAGCAGCGACATGCCCTTTTGCGCCGTCTCCGCCGAAAAGATGGAGCTGAACACGCCCAGCAGGTCGCACATGGCCTCGGAGAAGAACACCACCCGGTACTTGCCCGACGGCACGGGCGCGGCGTTGAGCCCGTCAAGCGTGCGGCGGGCTACCTCGCCGCCCACCTTCTTAACGTCCAGCCCGTCAAAGCTGCGCGCGGCCACACCGTAGCCGCTGGAGGATACGAAGTCGCCGTCTTTGGCGGTGGCCTGGCCGTAGAGGGCGCATACGTCCTCGGTGTAGCTGCGGTCCATGCCGTGGGAGTTGACGATGCGCACCGTATAGCTGCCGGTGTTGATGACGTTGTGCGCCGTCTTGTCGATGCGCGGGTCGCTCTCCTTGACCAGCTTTTCCATGGCCAGCACGCGGTCGATCTTCTCCTGCGGCGTCACCTGCGCAAGCGCGGGGTTTCGCAGGTCCATGTCCGGCACGGGCCCGCCGCCGTCGTAGAGCGGGGCCTCATCCTCGTCCTCGCACAGCTCGGCGCTTTCCATAACGCCCCTCACCAGCTGGCCCACGGCCTCCTCGTCAAACGCCTCGGTGCTGGCGTAGCCCATGCGGCCCCTGTACAGGCCCCGGAAGCCCAGCCCGCGCGTCAGGTTGCTCTCGTATTCCACCACCTCGCCCTCGGTGGTCATGGCCCGGAAGCTGTCGCGCGAGGACACATACGCCTCGCATTCCTCAATGCCGGCGGCCTTGGCCGCCTCCATCAGCTGCTTTACAAAATCCTGCATTCCGCTTCGCCTCCCTTACGCGCGCCCGCCCACCGTGATGGACGATACGCGAATCATCGGCTGGCCCACGTTGGTGGGCACGCTGCCGCTGAGGCTTCCGCACATGCCCTGCGCCATGCGCATATCGCGCCCCACGCGGTCGATCTTCATCAGAATCTCCGCGCCCTTGCCAATCAGGCTCGCGCCGCGCACGGGCGTGGTGATCTTGCCGTCTTTTACCAGATACCCCTCCTGCACGGCGAAGTTGAATTCGCCCGTGGCGGGATCGACGGACCCGCCGCCCATCCTGGCGGCGTACAGCCCGTCGCCCATGGAGGAGATGATCTCCTTTTCATCGTCGCTCCCGGCGGCAATGTAGGTGTTGCGCATGCGTGAGGTGGGCGCGTAGGCGTAGCTCTCGCGCCGGGCGCTGCCGGTGGGCGGCATGCTCATGCGCCTGCCGTTCAGGCGGTCGATCATGTAGTTTTTCAGCACGCCGTTTTCAATCAGCACCAGCTTCGTGGTGGGCGTGCCCTCGTCGTCCACGTTTTCGCTGCCCCATTCGTTTGGCAGCGTGCCGTCGTCCACGGCGGTCACGCAGGGCGAAGCGATCTGCTCGCCCAGCTTTCCGCAAAACACGCTCGTGCCGAAGGCCACGCTGGTCGCTTCCAGCCCGTGGCCGCACGCCTCGTGGAAAATCACGCCGCCAAACCCGTTGCCGATGGCCACCGGCATCACCCCGGACGGGCACACCGGCGCATGCAGCATCTCGATCGCGGTCCGGGCCGCCTCGCGCCCCACCCGCGCCGGGTCCACCCGGCTTTCAAACAGCTCAAAGCCCATCAGCGCGCCGGGGCCCTCAAAGCCGGACTGGTTTTCCGTGCCGTTGCCCGCCACCGCCTGGCATCCAAGGCGCGTGTACACGCGCCGGTCTGTCACGAAGCGGCCCTCGCTGTTGGCGATGAGCACGTCCTGCTCGCTGTCGCGGTAGGTGCACACCACCTGCACGATTTCATCTCCGGCCTCGCGCGCGGCGGCGTTGGCGGCGCGCAGGATGTCCGCCTTGCGGCGCGTGTCGGTGCGGGAGGGCAGCAGCTTTACGGGGTGCGCGTCCCCCACGGGCGAAAGGGTCAGCTCCGCGCAGGCGGCAAGCTCCCGCCCCCGCTCCCTCACGGCGCTGGCCGCCTGCCGGGCGCAGGCGATCAGCCCCTCCCGGCTGGTGTCGTTGGTATAGGCGTAGATGGCATTCAAGCCCACATACACGCGCACGCCCGCGCCGTGGATGCGTCCGGAATTGACCGTTTCCAGCCGGTTCAGCTGCAAAACGAGCGACGTATCCCGCCGGTCCTCCATAAACAGCTCGGCAAAATCGCCGCCGGTCGCCAGTGCGGCGTCCAGCACGTCACGCACAAGGGATGGTTCCAACATGTTCTAACCTCCTGTGATCAGCCCAGAATCGCGGCAAAATCCGCATGCGCAAGGTCGGGCGCGTGGAACGCAGCCGCGGGGTTGCCCGCCGCCGATCCCACGCCCAGCGCGCGCATGCCGCCGCCCACAGCCGCCTCAATGCCCGCGTCCGCGTCCTCCACCACCAGGCAGTTTTTGGGTTCCAGCCCCAAAAGCCGCGCCGCCAGCACAAACACCTCCGGGTCAGGCTTGCTGTGGGTGATGGCGTTGCCGTCGGCCACGGCGTCAAAGGCGTTTTCCAGCCCAATCTGGCGAAGGATGATGGGCGTGTTTTTGCTGGAGGAGCCGATGGCCACCTTCACGCCCCGCTCTTTGAGCAGGCTCAGCGTATCCAGCGCGCCGGGCAGAATGTCCGCACGGGTCAGGCTTCCAATCAGTTCCACATAATATGCATTCTTGCGCGCGGCCATGGCCTGTTTTTCATCGCCGGTATAGGGCCTTTGGGCGCGCTCCAGAATGATTTCCAGGCTTTCCATGCGGCTGACCCCGCGCAGGCGCTCATTGATTTTGCGGTCAAAATAGATGCCTTCCTCGTCGGCCATGCGCTTCCAGGCCAGATAGTGGCAGTTGTCGGTCGATACAATCACGCCGTCCAGATCAAAAATCACGCCGAGAATGCGGTCGCTCATACGCACACGTTCCTTTCCTAAACATTGGCATGGGGAGATTATAGCACGAACCGCCGCCCGCTTACAATGCCAAAACGCTTCCGCCTGCGGCTTTGGGCGTTCAGAATGTATGATTGAAGCGCCATCCCGTCCAAAACGCCGGCCTTTATGCTATGATACCTGTGCCAAAACCGGCAGGAAGGAAAGGAGTTTTTCAAACACCATGAAAGCAAAATGGAAAAAGACCGGCGGCATCATGCTTGCAGCGGTGGTGGTGCTGGGCGCGCTGGCGGCCACCAGCTTCTACCGCGTGGGCCAGGGCGAGGAGGCGCTCGTGCTCACCTTCGGCCGCGTGACCGATACCAGGGGTCCCGGCCTGTACTGGAAAATCCCGCTCATCCAGAGCGTGATTTCCGAAAGCGTAACCACCATCCACACCAAGGAATACGGCTTCCGCACCACGCGCACGGGCACGGCGGGCACGGCGGCCACCTATGCCGACGAGCAGGACGAAAGCGTGATGCTCACCAACGACAACAGCATCGTGTCCATCGAAGCCATCTACCAGTACACCATTCGTGATGTAAAGCAGTATTATTTTGACGTGGACGACCCGGAGGGCACTTTGCAGCTGGCCTTTGAGGCCATCATCCGGCGCAACATCCAGAACCGTCCGCTGGATGATGCCCTGCTGAATAAGGAAGAAATCGAGCGGCAGGTGCTGCCGGATTTCCAGGCCCTGATCGACACCTACGAAATGGGCGTCAAGATCAACGACGTGCGCATTCAGAACATCACCGTGCCCGCGGCCGTATCCGCCGCCTACGAGGATGTGAACAACGCCAAAAACGAAAAGACCAAGCGCCTGGACGAGGCCGAAAAGTACGCCAACGAGGTACTGCCCACGGCGCGCTCCACAGCCTACCAGACCCTGCAGGATGCCGAGGCCTACAAGGCCGAAACCATCGCCGCGGCTGAGAGCGAGGCGGCGGTGTTCCAGGCCGTGTACGAAAAGTACAAGGCCGCGCCGCAGATCACCCGCACGCGCCTTCTGATCGAAACCATGGAGCGTGTTTTGCAAAACACCGGCCGCGTCATCGTGGCCGAGCCGGACAGCGGCGTTTTGAAAATTCTCGACCTTGACCAGACCACAGGCAGCGCGGCCGGAGCCACCGCCGCGCCGGAAGGGAGCGTGTGAGCATGAACGGACAGGCTTATGACTTTGACAAGGCCGCACGCCAGCGCAAGCTGCGCTCCGACATGACCCGCTGGGCGGTCATCGGGGGGATCGTGCTGGCGGTGCTGATCGTGTTTAGCCAGTGCTTCTTTGTGGTGGGCGAGGCCGAGCAGGCGTTTGTGAGCCGCTTCGGCGTCATCAAGCGCGTCATCCTCAACGGCGACAACACCTTCCATCAGGATTACGCGGACGTGCTGGCCGGCGAAATCACCATGAGCGACGATGTCAGGCTCCTCACCGGCAGCGGCCTTCACTTCAAGGTGCCGTTTCTGGACACGGTGCAGAAGTATCCTTCGCGCCTCTACACCTACGTCAGCGACAGCGAGGTGGTCAACACCGCCGAAAAGAAGCAGTACTATGTGAAAACCTACGCCCAGTGGTGCATCGCCGACCCCGCGCTGTTCAGCCTGAAGCTGGGCAGCATGACCAGCGCCGAAAACCAGCTGGATAACCTGATTCACCCGGTCATCGTGCAGGCCATCAACCGTCTGACGGGCGACGACTTCGTCAGCAACAAGGACGCCCTCAACGCCGCGCTGGCCCAGGGCCTGAAAACCATCAACGAGGACATGGCTCCCCGCGGCATCGAGGTCAAGGACATACAGGTGCACCGCACCATTCTGCCCACCGCCAACATCGAAAGCACCTACGCCCGCATGCAGGCCGACCGCGCCAAGGTGGCCCAGCAGCTGCGCAGCGAGGGGCAGGAGGAATACCTCAAGGCCGTGGCCACAACCGATCTGGAAGCCCGCAGAATCGAGGCCGACGCCGTGAGCGAGGCCGGCCTCATCCGCGGTGAGGGCGACGCAGCCGCGCTGGAAATCTACGCCTCCGCCTACAGCGTGGACGAGGAGTTCTATGCCTACTGGCGTTCGCTCCAGGCGCTGGAAAGCGCGCTGGATGAAAACAGCGTGCTGGTGCTGGACCGAAACCATCCACTCTGGAAGGATCTGCTGGATTACGCCACCGGTTACGGCGCACAGTGACGCTCTGCCCCATGAAAGAGCGGCCCTTCGCATACGCGGAGGGTCGTTTTATGTAAAAAACCTTCCTCTGCCATTGCATTTCACACAGGTCCGTGATACAATGTGATGGTCAAAGATGGTCAATATTCTTTGACGAAAGGAGGATTTTTATGCGATTAAGCGATGCAATAGAGCAATTTATCAAAACCATGCTTACCCAGGAAGCGCCCGAAGTCGAACTCAAGCGCAACGAGCTTGCTGAATATTTTAATTGTGCGCCCTCGCAGATCAACTATGTGCTGGCCACCCGCTTCACGCCCGACCACGGCTACATCATCGAAAGCCGGCGGGGCGGCGGCGGATACATCCGCATCTTCCGCATGGCGCAGGATACCAGCGAGCACCTGCTGTACCTGCTTCATCAGCGGGTGGGTGATTCCATCGACGCGCTGGCGGCTTCGCACCTGGTGCAGCAGCTGCAGGAGCGCGAGGTGGTCACCAAGGGCGAGGCGGCCATGATGAACGCGGCGCTTTCGCCCCAGGCGCTGAGCCTTCCGCTCTCGGCGGAAATGAAGGACGCGCTTCGCGCCCGGATTCTGAAAAACATGTTACTGGAGGTTGCCCGAAAGGGCAAGGATCAATAGCCCAAAGGAGGGACATTCATGCTTTGTGAGGAATGCGGCAAGAATCAGGCGACGGTAGCCATCACCGTTTCCGCCGGCGGCGAGGTCACCACGCGGCGGCTTTGCCCCGAATGCATGAAAAAAATGCAATTCAGCCTTGTAAGCGGCGATATTCAGGGCTTTTTGAGCTCCGTGCTCTCCGTGCTCGGCAGCGGCCAGAAGGTGGAGGAGCACACCGCCGTATGCTCCGGCTGCGGGCTGAGTTACGCCGAATTTGAGCGCACGGGCCGACTGGGCTGCGCCCAGTGTTACCGGGACTTTTCCGATCAGTTGAAGCCCCTTTTGCAGCGGATTCATGGCCGTGCGCAGCATGCCGGACGCAGGCCCGCCGCTTTCAGGCCTTCGCCGGAAGACGAACGCGCGGCGCGGGTCAACGAGCTTCGCCAGAAAATGGATGAGGCTGTGGCAAGTGAAAACTTTGAGGACGCGGCAAAATACCGTGACGAGCTGCGAAAGCTCGCCGAAGAAAGCGGGGCGGCGCAACCATGAGCGATTCGGCAGTCAATGTGGTCGTTTCCAGCCGGGTGAGGCTTGCCCGAAACTATTTTGATCTTCCCTTCCTCAACTGGAACCGGCCGGAAAATGCCCGGCTGTGCATTGAGCGGGCGCAGGCCGCTCTCTGCGGCGGGGAAGAAAACTATGACCTGTACCTCATGCGCGATCTGCCCGATGTCGAGCGGCTCAAGCTGGTGGAAAAGCACCTGATCAGCCGCGACCTTGTGGAGCGGGCCGAAACCGGCGCCGCGCTGATCCGGCAGGACCGCCGCGTGAGCGTCATGATCAACGAGGAGGACCATCTGCGCATTCAGGCCATTGGGTCGGGCCTGGATCTGGAAACCGCGGCGAACGTGGCTTTCGGCGTGGAAGGACGTCTGGAGGCGGTATGCACCTTCAGCTTCGATCCCCAGCTGGGGTATCTTACCTCCTGCCCCACCAACACCGGCACGGGCATGCGTGCCTCTGTCATGCTGCATCTGCCCATGCTGACCCGCTATAAGCAGATGGGCAATGTCAATCAGAGCGTGGCAAAGCTGGGCCTGACCACCCGCGGGATCTATGGCGAGGGCAGCGAGGCTCTGGGCGATCTCTACCAGGTGAGCAACCAGGTCACCCTGGGCCGCACCGAGGAGGAGATCATCGAAGCGGTAACCGCCGTGGTCCGTCAGCTGATCGACATGGAGCTGTCGCTGCGCGCGCGGTGCCTGAAGGAACAGCCCATGGACCTCAGGGACGCGCTTTTGCGCAGCTACGGCCTTTTGCGCTATGCCCTGCGCATGGATGAAAAGGAATTCATGCTCCACTGGAGCCATCTGCGTCTGGGCGCGGCCATGGGACTTTTGCCCGTGAGCCTCGCTGCGGCGGATGATCTGCTCACTGTGGCGCAGGACGCGCATGCCCGGCGCTACGCTCAGGAGACCGCGCCCGGCGAAGAAGCGGACGCCGCGCGCTGCGATATTATCCGCAAAACCCTTGAAACCAACGTTTAGGAGGTTCTGATATGGCAATTTTCGGACGCTTTACCCAGCGGGCTCAGCGTGCCGTGGCGGCCGCCCAGCAGGCGGCGGTGCTGCTGCACCAGCCCTATGTGGGGACGGAGCATATTCTTTTGGGCCTGCTGAAGGAGCCCGGTCCCGTGGTAGCCGATGTGCTGCCCGCGGATGTCAACTATGATACGGTTCTTGAGCGTGTGCGCGCGCTTTTGGGCGAGGGCAATGTTCAGTCCGGCGGCATGCTGGAGCTGACCCCGCGCAGCAAAAAAATTCTGGAAAGCAGCATTCTGGAAAGCCGCAAGCTGCACCACAGCTTTGTGGGCACGGAGCATTTCTGGCTGGCTTTGCTCAAGGAGGGCGAAGGCGTGGCCGTGAGCCTGCTTCGCAGCATGGGCGTGGATACGCAGGCGATGCAGCAGAAGATTCTGGAGGCGCTGGTCAAATCCCAGCCCGACGGCGGCGAGGATGTTTCCGCGCCCGAGGGCGAGGAAGGAAAGGCCGAAGGCAGCGTGCTGGAAAAATACAGCCGCGACCTGACCAAGGCTGCGCAGGACGGCGAGCTGGACCCGGTGATTGGCCGCAGCACGGAAATTGAACGCATCATGCAGATCATGAGCCGCCGCACCAAAAACAACCCCGTGCTCATCGGTGAGCCGGGCGTGGGCAAAAGCGCCGTGGTGGAGGGCCTGGCCCAGATGATCGTGGCCGGCAAGGTTCCCGAAACCCTTACCGGCAAGCGCATCCTGTCCCTGGACCTGGGCAGCATGATCGCCGGAAGCAAGTACCGGGGCGAGTTTGAGGAGCGGCTCAAGGATACCATCAAGGATGTGAAGAAACAGGGGAACGTGATTCTCTTTATCGACGAGTTCCACACGCTGGTGGGCGCCGGCAAGGCCGAAGGCAGCATGGACGCCGCCAACATCCTCAAGCCCGCTCTCGCCCGCGGCGAGCTTCAGTGCATCGGCGCAACCACGCTGGACGAATACCGCCGGAACATCGAAAAGGACGCCGCGCTCGAACGCCGCTTCCAGCCCGTCAAGGTGGGCGAGCCCACGCCCGAAGAGGCGCTGGCTATTCTCAAGGGCCTGCGCGACCGCTACGAGGCGCATCACAAGGTAAAAATCACCGACGAGGCGCTTCAGGCCGCCGTCAGCCTGTCCGACCGCTATATCAGCGACCGTTTCCTGCCCGACAAGGCCATCGACCTGATGGACGAGGCTGCCTCGCGCGTGCGGCTGCACAGCTTCACCGCCCCGCCCGACGTCAAGGAGCAGGAGGACCGCCTCAAGGCCCTGCAAAATGAAAAGAAGGAAGCCATCGCTCATCAGGACTTTGAAAAGGCCGCCAGCCTGCGGGACGAGGAGCGAAAGCTCCGTCAGGACATCGCCCAGAAGCGCGCGGCCTGGGAGGAGCGCAAAAACAACAGCCACGACGTGGTCACCGAGGAGGATATCGCCCAGATTGTGGCCAGCTGGACGGGCGTGCCGGTCAAGAAGATGACGGAGGACGAAAGCCAGCGCCTGCTCCATATGGAGGAGCTGTTGCACAAGCGCGTCGTGGGCCAGGATGAGGCCATCAGCGCAGTCAGCCGGGCGCTTCGCCGTGCCCGCGCGGGCCTGCAGGACCCCAAGCGGCCCATTGGCTCGTTCATCTTCCTTGGGCCTACCGGCGTGGGCAAGACCGAGCTGTGCCGCGCCCTTGGCGAAGTGATGTTCGACGACGAAAACGCCCTGATCCGCATCGACATGAGCGAATACATGGAGAAGCACAGCGTCAGCCGCCTCGTGGGCAGCCCTCCGGGCTACGTGGGCTACGAGGAGGGCGGCCAGCTCACCCAGAAGGTGCGCAACAAGCCCTACAGCGTGGTGCTCTTTGACGAGGTGGAGAAAGCGCACCCGGATGTATTCAACATCCTTCTGCAAATCCTTGACGACGGCCGCCTCACCGACAGCAACGGACGCGTGGTCAACTTCAAAAACACCATCATCGTCATGACCTCCAACGCCGGTGCCAGCACCATCACCTCCAAGCGCTCGCTGGGCTTTGGCGGCAGCGTGGAAACCACCCGTGACTACGAGGCCATGAAAGAGCGCGTGATGGCTGAGGTGAAGGATACCTTCCGACCGGAATTTATCAACCGCATCGACGACCTGATCGTGTTCCACGCGCTGGAGCCGGACGACATCCGCCGCATCGCGGGCCTCATGCTGGGCAGCGTGTCCAAGAGGGTTGCCCAGCGCGGCATGAAGCTCAGCTACGGAGACGACGTAATCGCCCTGCTGGCGGAGGAGGGCTATGACCCCAACTATGGCGCCCGCCCGCTGCGCCGCACCATTCAGAGAAGCGTGGAAGATGCGCTGAGCGAGGAAATCATTGCCGGTAAAATTGCCCTGGGCGACCAGGTGCAGCTGTACGTGGATGATAACAAGCACATCGCCTTCCGAAAGCTCCTGCCTCAAACGCCTGCTCAGCCTGCGCCTACGCTGGAAGCGTAAGCCGTGTTCGGTGGGGAACGCGCCCCGTTTGGAGCGCGTTCCCCTTTTTTTCCGCCCCGGTTTGAAAAAATCCTTTGCGTTGGTTCTTGCTTATTTACCCGTTCATGCTATATAATAGATTGAAAAAACCTATTGCCTAAAGGGGGCAGTGTGCAATTCCAACATCATAAGGAAATCATCCCGCCTGGCGGCTGCGGCTTCCCGGAGATTCTCACCCGCGTGGCGAGGGGCCTTTTTCTGCGCCCAACGGCCTGCGCCCGAGGGTACACAAGCGAAGGTAACAAAAGAGCACATAGAGATAATGTAAGGAGGAGTACCCATTATGAGCAAGAAATACATGCGGGATATGGTGCCACTGGTGGTGATATGCCTCGTCTCGGCGCTGCTTCTTGCCAGCTTCAATCTGCTGACCAAGGACCCCATCCAGCAAAACAGCCAGCGTGCCGCGGAAGAAACCCGCACCCGCATGCTTCCCATTGCCTCCAGCTTTGAGCCCATGGAGGTTACCGAAGGCAGCAACATGGACAGTGTATACCAGGGCCTGGATGCCTCCGGCGAACCTGTGGGATATGTCATTCAAACCACTGTGAACGGCTACGGCGGCGAAGTCGTGGTCACGCTGGGCATGGATATGGACGGCGTGATCACCGGCGTTGACGTGGGCGGCGAGAACTTCAGCGAAACGCCGGGCCTGGGCGCTTTGGCCAAGGAGCCCGCGTTTACCCAGCAGTACATCGGCAAGAAGGTGCCCCTCACCCTGGTTAAGGGGAACGAACCCAAGGGTGAAAACACCATCGACGCCATTTCCGGCGCGACCCGCACTTCCTCCGCTGTCAACGGCGGTATCAACCTGGCGGGCAAGTATATCTCCGACCTCAGCGGCGGCGGATCGCCCAATACCGCCAGCGCGCAGGGCTTCGGCGGCCCCGTGGCCGTCACCCTTGAGCTGGACGCCAGCGGTGCCATCTCCTCCATCACCATTGGCGACGATTATTTCAACGAAACCGAAGGCTACGGCAAGAAAGCCCTTGAGGACAGCTTCTCGTCTCAGTTCATCGGTATGAAGCCCCCGCTGACGCTTTCTGACATCGACGCCATCTCCGGCGCGACCGTCACCTCCACCGCCGTGGTCAACGCCATCAACACCGTCTACGCTCAGCTGACCGGCGAGGCCTCCACTGCTGCTCCCGCCGAGGAGGAAGCGCCCGCCGCCCAGCTCTATGAGGACGGCACCTGGCGCGCGGCCTTCAAGGGCTTCGGCGGCCCCGTGATGGTGGCTCTGACCCTGGACGACAACCTGACCATCCAGAGCATCCAGATCGGCGACGATCAGTTTGCCGAGACCGAGGGCTATGGCGCGCAGGCGCTGGAGCCCGCGTTCCAGGAGCAGTTCATCGGCAAGACCCTGCCGCTTAAGGACGGCGATGTGGACGGCATCAGCGGCGCGACCATGACCACCACCGCCGTGCTGGACGGCATCGACGCGATCTATCAGGCCGCGACCGACGATACCCCCGACGAGCCGCAGCCCCTGCCCACGCCTGCCGCCGAGTCCGAAACGCAGACGGACGACGCCGCGACGGTGTCCACCTCCGTGGCTGCCACCACCGATGGCAACGGCTCCTGGACGGCCAGTGCGCAGGGCTTCGCAGGCCCCGTGGCCGTAACGTTGACCTTGGATGACAGCCTGACCATCCAGAGCATCGAAATCGGCGACGACCAGTTTGCCGAAACCGACGGCCTGGGCGCCAAAGCCAAGGATGCCGAGTTTACCGATCAATTCGTGGGCAAAACCCTGCCGCTCAAGGACGGCGATATCGACGCCATCAGCGGTGCGACCATCACCACCAATGCGGTGCTGGACGCTGTGAACGCCATTTATGAGGCTGCCGGCAACGGCACGGCGGAAGCCACCGAGGCCCCTGCCGCGTCCGATGCTCCCGAAGCTACCGATGCCCCCGAAGTTTCTGCCGCCGCTATCGGCGAAGTGACCCATGAGGGCGACGAGTGGACCACCGCCGCGCAGGGCTTCGCCGGCCCCGTGGCCGTAACGTTGACTTTGGATGACAGCCTGACCATCCAGAGCATCGAAATCGGCGACGACCAGTTTGCCGAAACCGACGGCCTGGGCGCCAAAGCCAAGGATGCCGAGTTTACCGATCAATTCGTGGGCAAAACCCTGCCGCTCAAGGACGGCGATATCGACGCCATCAGCGGTGCGACCATCACCACCAATGCGGTGCTGGACGCTGTGAACGCCATCTACGAGGCTGCGGACACCGGCGCTCCCGAAGCTACGGAAGCGCCCGCCGCCGCGGACGTGCCGGAAGCCACGGAAGCGCCCGAGACGACCGAAGCGCCTGAAGCTACCGAAGCGCCCGCCGCCACCGATGCCCCCGTGGCCGAGGGCGAAGTGGTCAACGAGGGCACCGTGTGGTCCGCCTCCGCGCAGGGCTTTGCCGGCCCCGTAGCCGTGCAGGTCACGCTCGACGGTCTCACCATCAAGTCCATCAAAATCGGTGACGACCAGTTTGCCGAGACCGACGGCCTGGGTGCCAAGGCGTTGGACCCCATGTTCCAGCTCCAGTTTGTGGATAAGACCCTGCCGCTCGCCGACGGCGATGTAGAAGCCATTTCCGGCGCCACCATCACCACCAATGCGGTCCTTGAGGCCCTGAACGCCATCTACGAGGCCGCCAGCGCTGAAACCGGCGTGATCGGCGGCGCGGATGGCCCCACGGCCATCTATGTGACGGAGCCGGAGGCGACGGACGAGCCCGAGGACAGCATCGAAGTGACCAATGAAGGCACCGTGTGGCTTACCTCCGCGCAGGGCTTTGCCGGCCCCGTAGCCGTGCAGGTCACGCTCGACGGCCTCACCATCAAGTCCATCAAAATCGGTGATGACCAGTTCGCCGAGACCGACGGCCTGGGTGCCAAGGCGCTGGACCCCATGTTCCAGCTCCAGTTTGTGGATAAGACTCTGCCGCTCGCCGACGGCGATGTAGAAGCCATTTCCGGCGCCACCATCACCACCAATGCGGTCCTTGAGGCCCTGAACGCCATCTACGAGGCCGCCAAGTAAGCCGCGTTCCCCGTTTTCCCTACAAGGGCAGACCTTCCTACAGGGGTCTGCCCTTTTAAGACCCGGAGGTGACCCGAATGAAACGCATTCTGGCCTGCATGCTCATTGCCGTTCTGCTGCTGACCGCGTCCTGCGCCGCCAGCGGCGCCGAAACCTATCAGAAGTACCGTTACACCTTCTTCGGCTGCTTCGATACGGTGATCATCTTCACCGCCTATGCCCGCGATCAGGCAGAATTTGAAACCTACGCCAAGCTGGTGGAAAGCGAAATGATGCGCTACCACCGCATCTTTGACAAGTACAACGCCTACGAGGGGGTCAACAACCTCTATGCCGTCAATCAGGGAGCGGCTGAAGCGCCCGTGCCCGCGGAGCCGGAGCTGATGGACCTGCTTCTCAGCGTGCGTCAGTGGCGGCAGGCCTACGGCGGCGTGCTCAACCCCGCCATGGGAGCGGTGCTGGATTTGTGGCATGACGCGCGTGAGGACGGAACCGTTCTCCCCGATGAAGCCGCCTTGCAGGAGGCCGCGCAGCACATGGATTACGATCAGGTCATTCTGGACGAGGAAGCGGGCACGGTCTATTTTGAGGACCCCGCCCTGTCGCTGGACGTGGGGGCGGTGGCCAAGGGCTACGCTGCGCAGCTGACCAGCGACACCCTCAGGGAAAACGGGCTGGATTCGTTTTTGCTCAATGCGGGCGGCAACGTGGTCTGCGGGGGCAAGCCGCTGGACGGACGCGATTTCTGGGTGGTGGGCGTAGAGGACCTGGATGGCGTCAGCACCCGTGAAACGCTGGGCGCAACAGACCTGTCTGTGGTTACCAGCGGCGACTACCAGCGCTACTACACCGTGGACGGCGTGCGCTACCACCACCTGATCGACCCTGAAACCCTCTATCCTGCCGCGCACATGCACGCGGTGACCATTTTGCACCCCGATTCCGCCCTGGGCGATTTCCTCTCCACCACGGCCTTTCTGCTGCCTTACGAGGAAAGCCGCGCGCTGATCGAATCCATCCCCGGCGCGGAAGCCATGTGGACCTTGATGGACGGCACCGAGGAAATGACCGACGGCTTCCGCGACCTGATTGAACTGGCCGCCAGCCGCTGATCGTCTTTCCCCATCGTACCCGGATAGGAGCTGTTTCCATGAACCTTGACCAGCTCATCGGCCGCCTGCGGACCGACCGCGCCTTTATGGACTGCGTGACCGAGTGGCGCACCCTGCCCGCCACGGAGGGCCGCTATGAGCCCCTGCCGGACGATATGGACCCGCGCCTTTGCGATGTGCTTTGTGCGCGCGGCATCCACCGGCTGTACTGCCACCAGGCGGAGTGCTTCCGCCTGGCGCAGGAGGGGCGCGATTTTGTGGTGGTCACCCCCACCGCCAGCGGAAAGACCCTGTGCTACAATCTGCCCGTGGTATCCGCCATCCTGAAAAACAACGACGCGCGCGCCCTGTACCTCTTTCCCACCAAGGCGCTCTCGGCCGATCAGGTCAGCGGCCTCTACGACATGATCGAGGCCCTGGGGGTGGACATCAAAACCTATACCTACGACGGCGATACCCAGGCCGCCGCGCGCAAGGCCATCCGGGAGGCGGGCCACATCGTGGTCACCAACCCGGACATGCTGCACGCCAACATCCTCCCCCACCATACCCGATGGGTCAAGCTGTTTGAAAATCTCGAATACATCGTCATCGACGAGCTGCACACCTACCGCGGCGTGTTCGGAAGCCATCTGGCCAACGTGCTTCGCCGCCTGATGCGCCTGTGCGCGTTTTATGGCAGCCACCCGCGCTTCATCCTGTGCAGCGCCACCATCGCCAACCCCGTGGAGCTGGCCTCCCAGCTGACCGGGCGGGAAATCGCCGCCGTCACCGAAAACGGCGCGCCCATGGGCGAGCGGCATTTCGTGTTTTACAACCCGCCCGTGGTCAACCGCCAGCTGGGCATCCGCCGCGGCGTGGTCAACGAGGTCCGGCGCATCGCCGAAGGGCTTTTGCGAAATGATATTCCCACCATCGTGTTTTGCAAAAGCCGGATTCAGGTGGAGGTCATCACCCGGCACCTCAAGGAATGCGCCCGTACCGCCTACGGCTTTTCCGGCCGTGTGCGCGGTTACCGCGGCGGCTATCTGCCCTCCGAGCGTCGCGAAATCGAGCGCGGCCTGCGAGCGGGCGAGGTGGATATGGTTGTGTCCACCAATGCGCTGGAGCTGGGCATCGACATCGGCTCCCTCACGGCGTGCGTGCTGTGCGGCTATCCCGGCACCATCGCCAGCACCTGGCAGCAGGCGGGCCGCGCCGGACGGCGCAAGGACACGGCGCTGACCATTCTGGTGGCCTCCTCCGCTCCGCTGGACCAGTATGTGATCCAGAACCCCGACTATTTCTTCCGCGCCTCGCCGGAGCATGCGCTGGTGCAGCCCAATAACCTCTACATTGTGCTTTCCCACATCAAATGCGCCGCTTACGAACTGCCCTTTGAGGAGGGCGAGCGCTTCGGCGGCCTGCCCGACACGGCGCAGTACCTCGAATACCTGACGGAAAACAACATTCTGCGCCATGTGGAGGGCAAGTATTACTGGATGGAGGAGGAGCTGCCCTCCGGCGAAATCAGCCTGCGCAGCGCGCGCACGGAAAACTTCGTCATCATCGACATCACCAACCCCGCCCATCACCGCGTGGTGGGCGAGATGGACCGCTTCACCGTGCCCATGCTGTTGCATGAAAACGCCATCTACATGCACGACGCGCGCATGTTCCAGGTGGAAAAGCTGGACCTTGCCGCCTGCAAGGCCTACATCCGTGCCGTGGACGTGGATTACTACACCGATGCGGATCTCAACGTAAGCCTGCACATTCTGGACGATCTGGAGCACAAGCCTCTGCCCTGCGGAGGAGACGTGGCCCTGGGCGAATTGCGGGTGAGCACAATCGTCAAGATGTTCAAGAAATTCAAGCTGGACACCCACGAAAGCGTGGGCTTTGGCGAGGTGCGCCTGCCCCAGACCGACCTGCACACCGTCGGCGTGTGGTGGACTTTGCCCGACAGCCTCATCCTGCGCTATGGCAACGACGCGCTGCAGGGCGCGCTGGTGGGCGTGGCAAACCTGCTCTCCATCGTCGCGCCGCTGTACCTGATGTGCGCCCCGCGCGATATCAACGTGGTGTATCAGGTCAAGGCCCCCATCACCGACAAGCCCACCCTGTTCCTCTACGACACCTATCCCGGCGGCGTGGGGCTGAGCGAAAAGGCCTATCACATGCAGGAGCTGCTTTTGGAGCACGCGCTGGACATTGCCCGGAGCTGCGGGTGCGAATCCGGCTGCCCCAGCTGCGTTGGGCCCGTTTCCCAGGTGGGCGAGCACGGCAAGGCGGACGCCATTGCCATTCTAAAGGAGCTGCTTGCCTGATGGCGGATCTTCTGAGCAAACTGCGCATGCTGGACGCAGCCCCCAGGCGCCCTGCCCCCGCCGCGCGCGGGGCACAGGAAGGCTGCTACCGCTCGCAGGCAACGTTTCCGCTGCCCATCTTCACCGACCTTCGCCACCTGACCCCGGCCGTGATGGAAAGCGCCTTCGGCTTTGCCTTTCCGTCGGATCTTCGCCCGGAGGATATCCTCTTTCTGGACACCGAAACCACGGGGCTGGCCGGAGGAGCGGGCACGGTTGCGTTTCTGGTGGGCATGGGGTATTTTACGGGCAGGGATTTCGCAGTGGAGCAGGTGCTCATGCGCGATTACGGGCAGGAGAGCGAGCTTTTGCGCACGGTCTCGTCGGTGGCGGGGCGCTTTTCCGTGCTATGTACGTTCAACGGGCGCACCTTTGACGCGCCGCTGCTCGCCTCGCGCTTTGTGATGAACCGCCTTCCCTCACGTCTGCCCTCCGTGCATGCCGATGTGCTCTACCCCGCGCGCAGGCTGTGGAAGCTTCGCTTGAAGCGCTGCAATCTGGCCAACCTGGAGGAGCAGCTTCTGCATGTAAAGCGCGAGGACGATCTGCCCGGCGCCGAGGTGCCGCAAACCTATTTCCGTTACCTGCGCGACGGCGACTTCGCGCCCATCGAGCGCATCCTTGCGCATAACCGGCAGGACATCGTAAGCCTGGCGCAGCTCCTGTGCTTCTTGTGCGGGCAGGTGGACTGCCCCGAAACGGTGGAAAGCGGCCAGGACCTGCTCTCTCTGGCCCGCTCGCTGGAAAAGCGGGGCGATACGGCCAAGGCGGTCAAGTGCTACCGCCTGTGCGCCCGCGGCGACACGCGCGCCGAGGCCTATCACGCGCTGGCGCGGGAGCGGCGGCGCGCGGGCGACGTGACCGCCGCCATCCGCCTGTACGAAACCATGCTGCGCCGGGGCGACGACCCCGTATCCGCCTGCGAGGCGCTGGCCAAGCTCTATGAGCACCGCCTGCATAATCCCGCTCAGGCGCTTACCTACACGCGCCAGGCGCTGCTTCTTTTGTCGGAACCCGGCCTTTTTCGCTCGGAGGCTGTACAAGCCCGCCAAGTTGCGCTACAATACCGTTATGCGCGTTTACGGCGCAAGCTTTGCGCCCCATGCGCCACATCAACCAAAAAGGAGGAACCGTCCTCATGGGAATCATGACCATTTTCAAAGCCCGCAGCGCCGCTTCCAAGCTGTCCAAGGGCGATACGGAAGGCGCAATGCGTCTGTACAAGGAGGCCATTGATGAAGGGCTTCAGGACGTGCGCTACATTTTAACCTATGTTGTGCTGCTCATCCGGGCAGGACGTTATCAGGAGGCGCGCGACCTTCTGGTGAAAATCCAAAGGTACCCCATGGCCGACAACCTTCGCTGTCAGCTGTATGTGGACTACGCCTCCTGCGTATACAAGATGGGCGAGCTGCAAAAGGGAATTGAGCTTCTGGAGCGTCAGCACGCCAAGCAACCCAGCGGTCTGGTGTATGAAACGCTGGGCTACCTTTACGTGGAGGCGGGCGACTACGAAAAGGCGCTGGCCTTCAACACCGAGGCGTACGACTACGACGACGAGGACAGCATCACCCTGGACAACCTGGCCCAGACCTATTACCGCCTGGGCAACGACAAGGCCAAGGCCCGCGAATTCTTCCAAAAGGCCATCGAGCTCAAGCCCACGCAGATTGACACGCTCTACTTCCTGGCCCAGTACGATATTGAGGAGGGCAACAAGGACGCGGCGCGTGAGAAGCTGGAAAAGGCATTGAAGGGCCGTTTTTCGCCCCTCAACTATGCCACGCGCGAAATGGTGCAGGCCTCGCTGGACAGCCTGTAAGCAGAACCTACGACACGCCCGGCCTTCCGATGGGAAGCCGGGCGTCAGTTTGCTGACAAATCGCGGGGTGCAGGGGAATCATCCCCCTGCCGGGGTTTGGGGCAGAGCCCCAAAAAGCCTTATGCCGCAGCATTTTTTACGAGCGTTGCGAGCGCCCGAAGGGCGCAAGAAACGCGACTTTCTCTAAAATCAGGGTTTTCAGCAGCCTGGACACGCCCGGCCTTCCGATGGGAGGCCGGGCGTGTTTTTTTGATTGCAGGCGCGCGGGAGCCCTATTCAAACTGCGCGGCGTACAGCCGGTAGTACACTCCGCGCCGCGCCATCAGTTCTTCGTGGGTGCCCTGCTCCATCACGTCTCCATGCTCCATCACCAGAATCCTGTCGGCGTGTTGGATGGTGGACAGGCGGTGCGCAATGACGAAGGAGGTCTTTCCCTTCATCAGGTCCTGCATGGCCCTTTGCACCTTCTGTTCGGTGTTGGTATCAACGTTGCTGGTGGCCTCGTCCAGGATGAGCATGCGGGTATCGTAGAGCATGGCGCGGGCGATGGTCAGCAGCTGCTTTTGTCCCTTGCTGATGTTGCCCCCGTCCTCGCTGATGACGGTGTCATAACCCTTGGGCAGGCGCATGATGTAGCTGTGAATGCGGGCCGCCTTGGCCGCGGCCACCACCTCGTCCAACGTGGCGCCCTCCTTGCCGTAGGCTATGTTCTCAAAGACGGTGCCTCCAAATACCCAGGTGTCCTGCAGGACCATCGCATAGGCCCGGCGCAGAGACGCGCGGGTCACCTTGCGCACATCGCGGCCATCCACCAGAATCTGTCCGCGGTCCACGTCGTAAAAGCGCATGAGCAGGTTGATGAGGGTGGTCTTGCCCGCGCCGGTATGGCCCACGATGGCGATGGTCTGTCCCGGCTGGGCCTTGAGGTTCAAATCGTGCAGCACGGTTTTGCCCGGCATGTAGCCAAAGCTCACGTGACGCGCCTCCACATCCCCCTCCACCTGCGTGAGCACCTCCGCATCGGGCGCGTCCGCCAGCTCCTCCGCCTGATCCAGCAGGGTAAAAACCCGCTCCGCCGCGGCCAGCGCGGAATAGATTTCATTGATGATGTTGGCGATTTCGTTGATCGGGCCGCAGAATTTGCGGGAGTAGAGCACGAAGGACGAAATCTGCTCCATGCCCACGCCTCCCAGCAGGTACAGGGCGGCTCCCACCATGCCGATGAGGGACAGCCCCAGGTTGTTGATCATGTTGATCGTGGGGCCGGTAATCATGCCCAGGGCGTCCGCATCGCGATAGGCATCGGCGGCTTCGTGGTTGATGGCGCTGAAATCCTGACAGACATCCTCTTCATAGGCATAAGCGAGGATGGTTTTCTGCCCGGAGAACATCTCCTCCACATAGCCGTTCATCTTGCCGTAGGCCGCGCTGCGCCTGGCATAGAGCGGACGGGTTTTTTTGCCCATGTAACGGGTAAACAGCACCGCCAGCGGCAGCGTTACGCAAAGGCACAGCACCATGGCCGGTGAGATGAGGCACATCATCAAAAACGAACCGCCCACCGTGATCACGCTGGTCAGAATCTGAATCAAATCGGCGGAAAGGCTGGTGGTGACCACGTCGATATCGTAGGAGACGCGGCTGATGATATCGCCGGCCTGATTGCGGTCGAAGTAGCTCACCGGCAGGCCCATGAGCTTGTCAAACACATCCTGCCGCATTTTCCGGGCTACCCTCCTGCCCATGCGCATCATGCCCTGCGTAGCCAGAAAGGACATGATATTGCCGACCAGATAGGCGGCCAGCATGCACCCCGCATAAAAAGCGACGGTGTCAAAATCCACCTGTCCCTGTCCCACGGCCGCGCCGATGGCTTTGCCGGCAAAGGTGGGGCCCAGAAGGTTGCCCACGTTGCTGATCAGCGTCAGCACCAGCAGCGCCAGCACCACATAGCGGTAGTTCATCACATATTTCAGGATGCGAAGCGTCGTGCCCTTCGCATTCTTGGGCCGTTCTTTTTTGGCTCCCAGCCCTCTTGGCGGCATTGCGCTCTCCCCCTTCCGCGTTACGCCAGCGCGCCCATCTGCGTCTGATAGATCTCCAGATAGGCGGGGCAGGTCTTGAGAAGCTCCTGGTGGGTTCCATAGCCGATGCACCGGCCGTTATCCATGACCAGAATGTGCGTCATGGACTGGATGGAGCTGACGCGCTGGGCGACCATGATGGTGGTGGAGTCGCGGTGATGCTCAAAAATCGCCTTGCGCAGAGCCGCGTCCGTTTTATAATCCAGAGCGGAGGAGGAATCGTCCAGAATCAGGATTTCCGGATTTCCCGCCAGGGCGCGGGAAATCAGCAGCCGCTGCCGCTGCCCGCCCGACAGGTTCGCACCCTTGATATCGGCCCGGTAATCCAGCCCTTCCTCCAGTGAATCAATGTACTCGGCGGCCACCGCGTCCTCTACCGCGCGCGTCAGCGCGGTATCATCCAGATCCCGTCCAAAGCGGATGTTTTCCCGCAGGGTGTTGAAGAACACCATATCGTTTTGAAACACCACGCCAAACTTTCGGTGCAGCTCGTCCTTTTCGTAGGTGCGCACATCCCGTCCGTCCACGAACACGCCGCCGTCCTCCACGTCATAAAAGCGCATGAGCAAATTGATGATGGTGCTCTTGCCACAGCCGGTGGGGCCGATGATGCCCAGGCTTTCGCCGCGCCTGAGGGCGAAGTTGATGTCATAGAGGCATTGTTCCCGTTCTCCGCCGGCCAGGGAATGCTCCGTTGCCTCGCCGTAGCTGAAATTGACGTGCTCAAAGCGAATGAACTCGTCACCGGCGGGGGTACGGGCTTCCTCCGGGGCCAGAACGCGCTGGTCCGGCTCGATCTCCAGCACCTGGGCGATGCGGTTGGCCGACGCGCTGGCCTTGCTGACCATGATGAAGATGCGGTTGACGCCCATCGCGCCCTGCAGCACCATGTTGAAATACGTCAGGAATGCAAGGATCACGCCCGGCTTGATCTGTCCGCTGTCCACCCTTGCCGCCCCCAGCCACACTACCAGCGTAAGGCCGATGTTGAGGCACATCTGCATCAGCGGACCGGGAATGGCCATGATGGTGCTGGCCTTGATATCCGCCCTGGTCATGGCCTCATTGCTCAGGCTGAAGCGCCGCTTTTCATATTCGGTTTTGGAAAGCGCCTTGACCACACGAATGCCGGAGATATCCTCACGCATCACGCGCACCACATCGTCCAGACGCTCCTGCACCTTGCGGTAAAGCGGAATGCCATATCGGGAAACGCACAGGATGACCACGATCAAAACGGGAACCATCACACACAGGATGGCCGAGAGCGCAGCGTCCATCATCAGCGTTACACAGATGCCGCCCAGAAGCATCATCGGTACGCGCACGCACAGGGTTTGCAGGGTCTGCACGCAGGACTGCACGTTGTAGCTGTCGCTGGTCATGCGGCTGATGAGGCTGGGCAGACCGAAGGCGTCGAACTGCGCGCCGGAGAGGTTGGCCGTCCTGGTAAACAGGTCCTGACGGATATCGTAGGACACGTTATGCGCGTTGTCAATCGCCATGCGGTTGGCCCAGACATTGAGCTGGCGGGTGACCAGTGCGGTGGCGACCATCAGAAGGCCCCAGAGAATCACCTGCCGCATTTGCCCCAAAGGCACCACCTCGTCGATCAGGTGTTCCAGAATATAGGGAATCAGCAGCTCCGTCACCGCGCCCAGCAGCTTGACCGTCATGGAAGAGGCAATTCGGCGCGCATAAGCCTTCATGTAGCGGAAAATCATCCTCATACCGGACTGCCTCCCTGCTCCCGCGCCTTTTCCGCGGCGAGTCTCTCCTCTACGTTGGGAAAACCAGCCCGCCATTCTTCGCGGCAGCGCGGCTCCAGAACCGCCAGCAGACGGGCCAGTTCCTCCTGTTCCTGCGCGTTCAGGGGTTCCAGCAGCCATTCATAGAACAGCTCCTCCAGATGCGCCTTGGAATTCTTGAGTTCCTCTGCCTTATGGGTGGCATAGAGCAGGCGGCTGCGCCGGTCGGCGGGGTTGGTTTCCCTCCGGAGATACCCCTTGGCCTCCAGCCGTGCAAACTGCCGTGCCGCCGCGCCCTTATCAATCTCCAGGCGCTGACATACCTCCGCCTGCGTAATGCCCGGATGGCAGCGCACCGCCTGAATGAGATCAAATTCTGAGGCTCCGATGCCCTCGCGTCGCATGGTGCGCGTGGTAAACCTGCCCACGCCGCGCGCGATTATGGAGATTCTCCGCTGCGTAACGTCCATTCTGCTTCCCTTTCAAGAAAGATGATATATCAACTAAAAAGATGATAGCACAACTTTTTCATCTGTCAACCGGTTATCGGCATGCGGCCAAAAAATCTGTAGGGCGATCGTCCGGCGCATTTGAGCGCATGCCGGGGAGGCCTGCTCTGCTACCTGCCGCGTCTTTGTCTCCTAATCCTAAATAAAAAAGGCGCACCGTATCCGAAAAGGATCGGATACGGTGCTGCATGCCTTTTGAAAGGGATTTCGGATCAGTCGCGTTCCCACTCCACCATGTCGCCGGTGGTAGCGTTGATGGAGAACTCATACCGGGTGCCATTCAGGGTGGCGTCGCCCTCCCAGAAGTAGCGGCCGTCATCCTCGTCCAGCTTGATCCTGACAATCTCCGCGCCCGGTTTCAGGGTGGCGATCTGCGCGCGGGCCGCTTCTTCGGTCATCATGCCGTCCGCCGTGTACTGGCCTACATAGAGCTCACGATCCACAATCGTGCCGGTCTCGGCGTTCAGATCCAGCTTGCCATAGAGCTCGTCGGTCACGATAAAGACCTCAATCTCGTGGTTGCCATCGTCGATCTGCTCATCCTTGCGAATGATTTCGGCCCCGGGATAGGCCGCCTCGACCGCGGACGCCACCGCCTCGTCGGTCAGCGTCGTGGAGCGGGCGTTGGAAGCGCTCTTGCGTTCGCTTTCAATCTTGACCACCGCGCCGGTGTTGGGGTTGACCTGAATCTCGTACTTTTCACCCGTGGCCTCCACAAGGAAGGTAAGCTCATGCATGCCATCGTCCATTTCGGACCGGGTCAGCTGTGCCTCAGCGGGTACATAGGCGCGGGCGGCGGTTTCCGCCTCGGTATCGGTAAGGGCCAGGGCGCCACCGGCAATCATCATAGCAGCCAGGACCGCCAGGATCATACTCATCTTTTTCATCTTTCATTTGCTCCTTTCTGTGTGCTCTCTTGAGCACGGTCAGAGTATAGCAAGGCAAGATGAAAGAAAAATGAAAATTGGAATTTGACTTGCCTATTTTCTTAAAATCTCATGTGGAGCTTCTATTTCATTTGCCAAGGTATGCTCTGTTAATTCTGACATCAATTTCAATTTTTTATTAATCAATGGTCGCATACAATTAGGAACATGTTCCTGATGCGCTCTGTGGATTGCTACACATTCCTTACAGTTTCCGTGATAACGACAGGCTTTCAGGCAAGGACAGTGATCTTTGTCTTTATACTCCTTACGAAATTCCGCTGCAAATTCTTCTTGCAGTCTCAGCCCCTCGACACGGTTTCCCTTATGAAATTCTACCATTGCATCCAGTTCTTTCTGGTTCCCTTCAATCTTCATGTTATTATAGCGCCTCCATTTCAACTATTCCTCATTTTCTGATAAATTCAAAATTTATTTTCGGGGAAAAACCACCCGGATTTCCGTGCCCTTTCCGGGCGCGCTCCGCACCTGGGCAGACCCGCCATGCCGGTCGATAATCCACCGGGCGATCGCCAATCCCAGACCCGTTCCCTCCGAATTTCGCGAGCTGTCTGCACGCCAGAAACGGTCCCACATGCGCTCCTGTTCCTCCGGCGACATGCCCACGCCGTCGTCGCGCACAGCCAAGCATACGCCGTCCGCCTCATCGATCAGCTTCAGCCACGCATGCCCGCCGTGTCGCCCATAGCGAATGGCATTGCCCAGCAGGTTCACCGCCAGGCGGGTCAGCAGCGACGCGTCCGCGTTCATCCGCACACCGGGTTCTACCTGGGCCTCCAGCGAGATGTCCGCATCCTGCGCCAGGGGCTCCAGTTCGTGCGCCACCTCCTGCATCAGCCGGGAGACGTCCACCTCCCGCATCTCCACCGGGACACGCCCCGCGTCCATGCGTGACAGCGCCAACAGCTGCGCCACCAGCCGGCTCAGCCCATCGATGCGCTCCATGATCTCCGCAATCAGCGCCTCGCGGCGGCCTGAGTCCGTCTCATCCATGGCCTCCTGACACAGCAGGCGCACGGCATTGAGCGGCGTGCGCAGCTCATGCGCCGCATCCGAGGTGAATTGCCGCTCGCGTCGGAAGGCCTCGTCCAGACGCTCCAGCATGCTATCCAGCGTGCGCGACAGCCGGGTGAGCTCATCGCGGCCGCCATGCAGCCCCACGCGCCGGCCCAGATCTCCGCCGCTTACGATGGCCTCCGCCGTAGCCGCCATGCGGCCCACGGGACGGAATGCGCCTCTTGCAATCAGGAATCCGCCCAGCGCCGTCAGCCCGATCATTAACGGCAACAGGATCAGCGCTGCTCGCAGCACCAGAACATAAGCCGCCGCCTCCGAGTCCGCCGCCTTGACGCAGCGCATCCACACCGAGCTGCGGCCGTCGAAGGTGAGCAGCGTATCCAGCACATACCATTCCATTCCGCCGGAGGACACGCGGCGCACCGCATCCTGTTCAAAGGCCAGCTCCACGCGCGTGCGGCCATAAATCAACGTGCCGCTTTCCGTGTAGAGCGCAATGTGCACATCCGGGATGTCCTCCAGGTCGTCGTCGATTTCCAGGTTGCCGCTTTCATATTCCAGCTGGGACTGCGCCAGAGCGGATGCAGCGTGCAGCGTATCGCTGTAGTATTCGTAGGCGCTGCGCTGGGCCGCAAAAAAGAGCAGTCCGCCCATCAGCCCTGCCGTGACCAGCGCCAGTATTGTATACCAGAGCGTCATTTTCAGCTTGATCCCCATGGCGGTTTCCTCACTCCTGCGCGCGCAGCACGTAACCCACGCCGCGAACGGTATGAATCAGCTTCTTTTCAAAGGGATCGTCCACCTTTTTGCGCAGGCTGCGGATGTAGACGTCCACCATGTTGGACGCGCCCTCGTAATCCATGCTCCACACGTTTTCCAAAATACGGTCCCGCGACAGCACCACGCCGGCGTTGCGGATCAGGTATTCCAGAATGGCATACTCCCGGCTGGTCAGATGCAGTTCCGTCCCCCCTCGCGTGGCTACGTGACGGCTGGCATCCAAAGTGAGATCTTCCAGGGTAAACAGGTTCCCCGTCGCCTTCTGACGGCGTGCCAGCACGTGGATACGCGCCAGCAGTTCCTCATAGGCGAAGGGTTTGACCAGATAATCGTCCGCGCCCGCGTTCAGGCCGCCCACACGGTCCTCTATGGCGTCGCGCGCGGTCAGAAACAGCACGGGCGTATCCGTGCCCCGCTCCCGCATGCGGCGTACGGCCTCCAGGCCATCCATTTTGGGCATCATGATGTCCAGCACGATCACATCATAGTGCACCACCCCGCTCAGTTCCAGCGCCTCCTGTCCGTCGTAGCACACGTCGGCGGAAATATGGTCGCTCTTGAGCCGGTTCTTCAAAAGCCCGGCTACGCGCCGGTCGTCCTCCGCAATCAATACCCGCATCACACATTCCTCCCAATGCGATCATTATAGCCGCCGCGCAGCCCGCTGGCAAGCCTATCGAAGCAGACGGATTGCAGCATGGTCAAAGCATCCGTTTTTTTCCGGCGAAATGTGAAGATTTTGTTTCAATTACTCTTGATTTTTTTCATAACTGGCTATACAATGTAAACATCCTTTGATATTTACTGCCTTTTAGGCTTGCGGATAGCACTGGAATGGAAAGGAAGAAGCCCATGGCCAAGCGGATTCTTTTGGTGGATGATGAGCCTCTAATTGTAAAAGGTTTGAAATATACGCTCGAACAAGAGGGATTTGAGACGGACTCGGCCGCCGACGGCGAGGAAGCCCTGACCAAATTTTTTTCCGGACATTTTGATTTTATCCTGCTGGATGTAATGCTGCCCAAAATCGACGGCATCACGGTGTGCCAGCGCATCCGCGAGCACAGCAACGTGCCCATCATCATGCTGACCGCCAAGGGCGAGCAGATCGACAAGATTCTGGGGCTGGAATATGGCGCGGACGATTACATGACCAAGCCCTTCAATATTCTGGAGGTCAAGGCCCGCATCAAGACCATCATGCGCCGCGCCTCCGGCAACGTGCAAAACGAGGCCCGCAAGGTGGTGCGCGTGCACGACATGGAGATCAACGCCATCAACCGTTCCGTGACCCTGGGCGGAAAAGAGGTGCGGCTGACGGCCAAGGAGTTTGACCTATTGCAGGTATTTGTCAACAACCGCGGCAAGGTGTTCAGCCGCGAGGCCCTGCTGGAAACCGTATGGAAGTACGATTACACCGGCGACGCGCGCACGGTGGATGTGCATATCCGCAGGCTGCGTGAAAAGATCGAGCGCAACCCCGCCCAGCCGGAATTCATCTTCACCAAGTGGGGAGTGGGCTACTATTTCACCGATAAGGATTAACACGCCGTTTACATCCATCCGCTGGAAGATTCTTTTCGCCTTCCTGCTCATTGTGGGGGTGAGCTACTATGTGGTAGCCACCTCGCTCATTGGGCTGGTGGGCGATTATTTGTTCGACGACCGCAAGCAGCAGGACCGTGTGAGCACCAGCCGGCTTGCCGAGGAGCTGGCTCCGCTGTACCTGTCGGCCCAGACGCAGACGCTGCAGGAGCGGCTGGAAGCCGCCGCGACCGAGCTGGGCGCGCGCCTGATGGTGCTGGACATGAGCGGAAAGGTGCAGGCCGACAGCCAAAGCGAACTCAACGGCTCTCGCATGGAGCTGCCGGAGGTGGCCAGCATTCTCTCCGAGGGAAAAACGGAAGACTACGGCGTCCATCAGACGGAAAGCAGGAGCGCGGCGCTGGACGTGCTGGGCCTTTTCCGCCCCTTCGACCAGGGGGTGGAATGGGTGGCCTATTCCACGGCGGGGCTTGTGCAAAACGGGCAGACCATCGGAGTGCTGCTGTTGACCTCGCCCATGCAGGGCACGATGGAGCGGCTGTTCACCCTGCAGGACAAAATGATCCTCTATTTCCTCATTGCCGCCGGGGTGGCCATGGTGATTGCGCTGGTATTTTCGCGCGTGATCACGCGGCCCATCGTATCGCTCACACGCAGCATCCAGCGCATGGGACGCGGCGATCTGTCCGTACGCGTGCCGGTCAAGGGCAGCGGCGAGCTCCGCCGCCTTTCGGAAACGTTCAACACCATGTCCGAAAAGCTGGAAATGCTGGACAAAAGCCGCAATCAGTTCGTATCCAACGCTAGCCATGAGCTGAAAACCCCGCTGGCTACCATGAAAATTCTTCTGGAAAGCATCATTTATCAGCCCGACATGGACGCGGGCATGCGCACTGAGTTTCTCACCGATATCAACAAGGAAATCGACCGGTTGAATCTGATTATCAGCGATTTGCTGACTCTGGTCAGCATGGATTCCAAGACCATGCGCTTAAACCGCACCACCTTCAGCCTGGCGCAGGTGGTCACCGACACGGCGCACCGCCTGGCTCTGGTGATGGAGAAGCGTCATCAGGAGCTGAAACTCCAGCTCAACGACCGCTGCGACATGTATGCCGACTGCGCGAAGCTGACGCAGGTGGTGTACAACCTGATGGAGAACGCCAGCAAATACACCCAGGAGGGCGGGGTGATCCGCGTGCGGCTGATCCGTTCCGGCCGGGATGCGATCCTGACCGTATCGGACAACGGCCCCGGCATTCCCAAAGAGGATCAGTCCCACATCTTCGATCGCTTCTACCGGGTGGACAAGGCCCGCAGCCGGGAGACCGGCGGCACGGGATTGGGGCTGAGCATCGTTCATCAGATGGTGCTGATGCATGGCGGCACCGTCACCGTGGACAGCGAGGAGGGCAACGGGGCCACCTTCACGGTGGAGTTACCCATCCATCAGGGATGACCCCGAAAGGAGGGAATTGGCTTGATCCGAAAATATGCGGTGCTCGCCCTGTCCATGGCGCTGGCGTGCACCCTGCTTGCCGGCTGCGCCCCTGTGGGCCTGCCCATCACGGATGACGAGCCCGCCGTGACGCTGCCGCCCGCCGAGGTTTCATTTCTGGCCCCCATCGGGGACGCTTCTCTGGAATATACGGCTCCCGCTACGCTCTATCTGCCCCGCCACGACGGCATGGGTCTGACCACGGTGGAGAGCGAGGTATCCTTCTCCCCCACCCGCTCCGATGCCGAAAGCCTGGCGCGCGCTCTGCTGGCGCATGCCGGCGACGGCAACGCCAGCCCCGTGGGCGGCAGCGTGCGCCTGTCGCTGTATGGGGTCAATCCGGTGGAGGTCAGCCGCAATGTGGCCACCGTCAACCTGGCGGCCAACGCCCTGCAGCTCAGCCGCGACGCGCTGTACCTGGCCTGCCAGGCCATTGCCAACACGCTGGCCACTTTGCCGGAAATCGAATGGGTCAACTTTCTGGTGGTGGACCGCCCCGTGGGGCTGGACATAGCCAACACGCTTCCGATGGGCGCGTTTTTAGCCACGACGGCACAGGACATCGGCGCGGCATATGAACAGCTGCTTTCCCGCCGGGTCGACAGCGGTTCGGACGCATCGCTCAAGCCCCTTACTTCCAATGTAACGCTGTATTTTCCCGTCAGCGGCATGGATGGCGTAGTCAGCGAGGTACGCAGCGTATCGTTTTCCGATCAGGTGTTTTCCAACATGGTGGTCGCCATCCTGCGCGAGCTGGCGCAGGGTCCCACCGGGGAGATTGACTCCCCCGCCCTGCCGCTGCTGGGCGACCTGCTCACCGCCGACCCCGTGCTGGTCAATTCCGAATCCACGGGTGGATCGGTCATTGAGCTGGAGTTTGCCTATAACCTGGATGATATGCTGGAAGCCTACGGCCTGACCCGGGCGCAGAGCATGGCCTCGTTGTGCTATACGCTGTGCACCTTCTTCCCCAACGTGAGCGGCATCCGCGTGTCCATCAACGACACGCCCGTAAGCCAGCTGCAGCTGGAGGAGGACCAGGACGTGTCCATCAGCTTTGCGGAAAACGTGCTCCTGCGCACCGATTTTTCCACCTTGCTCTACGATTACTGTACCCTGTACTTTGCCGACACGGACGGTCAGCACCTGCGCGAGGTCAGGCGTCCCGTGCCTTACACGCAGCGCATGAGCCCGCGCACGCTGCTCATCGAGCTGGCGCGCGGCCCCAAGGCATATGACAGCGTGGATGGACTCACGGCGGTGATGCCCGCCGGAGCCATACAAGACACCGACATTCTGGGTCTGGCGCTATCCGAGGGCGCCATGTTGGTCAACTTCGCCCCCTCCTTTGAAAATGTGGGAGCAGGCATGGACGAAACCCAGGAGCGCCTGCTGGTGTATGCCATGGTCAACACGCTCTGTGCCGGCACCAAAGCGGACAGCGTGTGCTTCTTCCGCAGCGGCGCCCAATTCGACGGATTTTCGGGAAAAATTTACTGGCGCGGACTGTTCTATCCGCTGCCGGCGGACAGCTGAACAAACGGAGGGGAGCCAAAGCGTTCCCCGCCGATCTTTGTTTCCTCCTACCTGGTGATGCGCCGCCTGCACAGGCCCGTCCTGCCGCAGGCGGGGCATACCAGCCTGCGCCGGGTAAAGGTGTGGTATGCCTTGACATATTCGCCCAGGGCAGGCGTAAACGTCGCCTTGCAATGCGGGCACTGATAGTAGCCGGCTCTCGCGTCCAGCACGGCCGCGGCCCCTACGCCCGCCGCGCCCGTTATCAGGGCTAGGGCGATCAGTGCAATCCGCGCGGCCGCGGGCAGCGTTAGAAACGCGGCCAGGGCAATCAGCGCGCACACCGCAATTCCCGTAATGGCGGCGCAGATCAGGGACAGCGCCAGCCTTTTTTTATTTTCCGCATTTTCCCGGATCAGTTCCATCATGTTTTCCTCCGCTTTCTTTTGATAATCTGCCTGTGCGACCCGCTCGCCCGAAAGCAGGTCGTTGACCGTAATGCCAAGCGCCTCGCAGAGCGGCAGCATCAGCGAAACTTCCGGCAGCCCGTTGCCACATTCCCATTTTGACACGGTTTTGTCGCTGATGCCCAGCCCGTCCGCAAGCTGCCGCTGCGTCAGGCCGCCCGTCTTCCTGCACTGCGCAATAAACCTGCCAATGCGGATCTGGTCCATGTTCCCCACTCCTTTCGCCGCTATGATACACCCAAAGCCCCCGCAAAGCCACCCACGATGCGTAGAGTTTCACAAATTCCATGAAGCGCAGAGTCTTTCATTCCGCGATTCGTGCGCTTGGCCGGTAAAGCACGGAATTGTATGTTTGGGCTTGGACGTGGGTATGATTGAAGCGGAAACAGGTTTTCTTTCCGCTTTTTTGTGCTATGGTTCGGAAAGGACGAAGGCCTCCATGCCTGGAGTGAGCCCGTTCCGGAAAGGAAGTGGAAGGTTTGGATTGGTACAGGAAAAGCGTCGATGAAACCGCGCGGGCGCTGGGCACCGAGGCAGCCGTGGGCCTGACCGGTGCCGAGGCTGCCGCGCGGCTGGAAAAGCACGGCCCCAACGCACTGAAGCAGGCGAAGAAGCGGGCCCTCTGGCAGATGTATCTGGCGCAGCTCAAAGATGTGATGGTGCTGGTGCTTCTGGCCGCGGCGCTGATTTCCGGCGTTCTGCTTGGCGAATGGGTGGACGCGGGCATCATCCTGCTGGTGGTATTGCTCAACGCCCTGCTGGGCGTAATTCAGGAAAACCGGGCCGAGAAATCGTTGGAGGCCCTGAAAAAGCTGTCGTCGCCCCATGCGAAGGTGCGCCGTGACGGCGAGATCTCCTCCGTACCCGCGGCAGACCTGGTACCCGGCGACGTGGTGCTGCTGGAGGCGGGCGATTATGTGTCCGCCGATTTGCGGCTCACCGTATCGGCGGGTCTGCGCGTGGATGAAAGCGCCCTGACCGGCGAAAGCGAGCCGGTGGAAAAACACGCCGAAACCCTGCCCCAGGAAGGCGACCTTCCCCTGGGCGATCGGACCAACCTCGCCTTTTCCGGCAGCCTGGTCACCTACGGACGGGGCGAAGGAATCGTTGTCGCCACAGGGATGGACACGCAGCTGGGCGCTATCGCCGGCATGCTGGGCGGCGAGGAGGGCGTGGAGACGCCCCTGCAGCGTCGCATGGCCGACCTGGGCAAAAAGCTGGCGCTGCTGTGCATTGGGGTATGCGTGCTGGTCTTTGTGGCAGGGGTGGCCTACGGAAACGATGCGGGCGAGATGTTTCTGACGGCCATCAGCCTGGCCGTGGCGGCCATACCCGAGGGGCTGCTGGCCATTGTGACCATCGTGCTGGCCATCGGCGTGCAGCAGATGATCGCGCAGAACGCCATCATCCGCCGCCTGCCGGCTGTGGAAGCCCTGGGCAGCGCCACAGTGATCTGCTCGGATAAGACAGGTACCCTGACCATGAACCGCATGACGGTCACGGCCCTGTGCGAACCCTTTGCCGTCATGGACGCCACGGCACAGGCCCCCTCCGTGCCGCTTATGAACGCCATGGGCCTGTGCAACGATGCCGCGCCCACCCGAAACGGGCAGGGGGAAACCGTGCTTGCGGGCGATCCCACGGAAACGGCGCTGCTTGCCTGCGCCAATCGCTGGGGCTTTGACGGCCCTGCCGCCCAGACGGCCACGCCGCGCGTGGATGAACTGCCCTTTGACAGCGAGGTCAAGCGCATGGCCACCGTGCACCGCCTCGCGCAGGACCGCTATGCCGTCTATGTCAAGGGCGGTCTGGATGAGGTACTCGCCCTGTGCGTGAATGTCCGGGAGGGCGAATCCGTGCGTCCTCTCACGGAAGAGGACCGCATCCGAATCCAGGCATCGGCCGCCGAAATGGCGTCAAACGCTCTGCGAGTGCTGGCCTTCGCCACACGGGAGACTGCTTCGCTCGCCGCGCCCGGCGACCGCACCGCCTATGAAAGCGGCCTGACCTTTCTGGGCATGGCCGGCATGATCGACCCGCCGCGTCCCACCGCGCGCGAGGCTGTGGCGCGCTGCCGCCGTGCCGGCATCAAGCCCGTGATGATTACCGGCGACCACCGGCTCACCGCCAGCGCCATCGCGCGTGATCTGGGCATTCTGGAAAAGCAGGACCGGGTCCTGACCGGTCAGGATCTGGACCGCATGGACGATGAGCGTCTGCGCGAGGAGGTGCGCGATATTGCCGTTTACGCCCGCGTATCGCCGGAGCACAAGGTGCGCATCGTCAAGGCATGGCAAAGCTGGGGCGATGTGGTCGCCATGACCGGCGACGGCGTAAACGACGCGCCGGCGCTCAAGCGCGCGGACATCGGCGTGGCCATGGGCCAGACCGGCACCGAGGTGAGCAAGGAAGCCGCCGCCATGATCCTGACCGACGATAACTTCGCCACCATCGTGGGCGCTGTGGCACAGGGCCGTGTTTTGTACATGAACATTCTCAAGGCCATCCAGTTTTTGCTCAGTTCCAATCTGGGCGAGGTGCTGCTCATCTTCGTGGCGACGGTGCTCAATCTGGGGTCCCCGCTTTTGCCCATTCACATCCTGTGGGTCAACCTCATCACCGACTCGCTCCCTGCGCTGGCTTTGGGCATGGAGCCCGCCGAGCCTGACGTGATGGACCTTCCCCCACGCGATCCCCGCTCCCCCATCTTCACCCGGCCGCTTCTGCTGCGTGTGATCTATCAGGGCCTGATGATCGCAGGTCTGTCGCTTGCCGCGTATCTGACGGGAGCGCGCGTCAGCCCGGATACAGGGCATACCATGGCCTTTGCGGTGCTGGCCTTCTCGCAGCTTACGCATGCCTTCAACGTGCGCAGCAACACCCACTCGGCCTTCATGCGCGGCAAGATGAACCGGTGGATGATTCCCGCTTTCCTGAGCGGCGTCGCGTTGCAGCTGTGCGTGCTGCTGGTTCCCTTCCTGCAGGGGCTGTTCCACGTGGCCGCTCTCACTCCCGCCCAATGGGGCCTGGTGGCCCTGCTCAGCCTGATGCCGCTGCCCATTGTGGAAATGCTCAAGGCGCTGGGCCTGACGGGCGAAAGCCGCACAAAGCGCTGACGCAAAGAGCCGCCCGGCGCAATGCCGGGCGGCCCTTTCGCTTATGAGATCATGGTTCCTTTTCGTAGGTATAGCGCACAATCAGCCACGGCTTGCTGTCGTACATGCCGTAGGCGTCGCCATAGAGGTCATAGCACTTGCCTACCTCCCAGGTGGTACGGGAGCCGTTTTCCACGTACACCAGCATGGGCGACTCTTCCGTACCGACGTTCACAAAGGCGCGCTGCGGCTTGGTGGTCTCAATGGAGGTCACGATGGCCTTCTGACAGATGTAGATCTGCTGATTGGCCACGCGGGTGCTGAGGTTGTCCATGTAGTTGGTGTACATATCCTTCATGCTCCACGCCTTGCGCGAGTAGATATCGACGTTTGGCACGTAGGTGACATTATGTTCCACGCGCGTGGTGGCCTTGCCGGGATAATCCGCCGTGATGATGATGGTGTTTACGCCGATTTTATCAAACTTGGCCACAAAGCTGAACGACCCGTCCACGGCCGTATTGGTAATATCCAGATCGCTGTAGGGTGAAAGCACCTTGACCACAGCGCCGGGCAGCGTGGTGCCGCGCACGGTCATAAAGCCGTCGTCGTTGGTGCTGGCGATATCGCTGGCCAGATCCAGAGGAATTTCCTGCTTTTCGCGGTAGAGGGTCACAGTGAGGGTATTTTCGCGGCAATACTGGCTGCGCACCCGAATCTCAAAATTGTTTTCTCCGATGGGCTGCACGGTGGCATTATAGCTGACCTTGCCGCCCTCGGTATTGACCAGGTCGCTGTAGTCCTCGCCGTTGATGGTGACGGTGCTGCCCTCACGCACGTAAAAGACGATGTTGTACAGCGCCGTACTGACCACCTGATAGGGGCTGTCGGGCGTGCTGAGCTCGATGGGCGAAAGCGGAATGTCGATTTCGTAATGAATGGGTTCCAATGCCTGCTGCTTGCCCGAATCGGTGATGACATAGGGGGTGAGGGTCACCGTCATGGTATCCTGCAGGTAATCCTCATAGTTGTCGTACCAGACGTGATCCAGAATATCAAAGGTGGCGACACCTCCGGTCACAATGGCGGAAGTGCGCAGCTCGCGGATGGTGATGCGCTGGCCATCCTCGCCGGGAATGGTCACGGTATGCGCCGCCATATCGTCTCGGATGGTGGGAATGACCACAGCGGTGCGCTCGTCCACATTCTGATCCGCCGTGAGCATAGGGATGACGAAGGCCACGGCCAGCCATCCTGCCACGCCCAGCATGCCCAGCAGCACCAGAAAGCGCAGGATGCGCCTTCCGCTGTGGCGGCGAGGCTTGCGGCTGAGGGCAGCGTTTTTAAGGCGCATGGAGTTTTCATATTCATCCTGATTGGCAAAGGAGGGAAGATACGCGCTGGTATCGTGGTAGCCGTCATAGACCGTTTCGCTTTCGTCCGGGTGCTGGATGTTGACGATACGGCGGGTGTTGCCGTAGCCGTACACCTCGTCCTCCGGCTGGGAGGATGAATAGGTGGTGCGGTACTTGACAGGCACCACGCGCCTTGCGTCAGGCGCCACCTCGCCCTCCTCCACCAGCTCCGGGGCCACGGGACGCAAGGCGGTATCCGGGTCGTCATAGGCGGAAAAGAAGGTACCGCGATTGCTGGTGGTCCGCACTGAACGCCCGGACGGTGCCATGCCGCGCCGGGCCGCTTCCTCGCGCAGCATGCGCTGCTTCTGCTCGCCCATGATTTTGCGGCTTTTCAGGTCCGCCATCTCGCTGGCGAGGGTATCGCGCGGGTCGTTGGTGGTTTCCTGCTCGCCCGTTTCATCTACGCGCACATAGGTGTTCTTGCGGTCCCTGTCCTCCAGCTCCAGCTGCCAGGCAGGCACGCCCTGTGGACCATAGGCGTCGTTGGGCAGCTCCTGCCCGCAGTAGATACAATGCGGCAGGCTGGCCTGATTCCATTTTCCGCAATTTGGGCATTTCATCCGCCAAGCGCTCCTTCTGCTGTTGGTTTCGTAGGGAATTTCGCCGCCGCTCTGCCGGATTCCTGCCCGGCGCGCAGAGTGTTACAGGATGGCAGTCCTGTGCCGTGCCTGTTCGCGGCCGACCCGGCTACGCCTGACATGCGGCTTCTTTCCACGGCAGCTCAGGCTTTCGCCCTTCTTGCCTCCGCACGTGCCAGGAGGGGCATATCCATTTCACAGCGTCTCCGCTTCCCTTTCTTTATGTGCGGCCCTACAGGTATTCGTGCCACAGTTCCATAAAGCAGTCCAGCAGCAGCGCTACGGTCATATCCTCATCGTCTTCGCCGGGATTGTCACCCAGCCAGGCATCATAGACGTATTCAAAGGCCTCGTCCTCATCGTATTCGTTGGGGCCGGGGCCGCCGTCCGGCGCGATCACCCCGGTCAGGCGCATAAAATGCAGATCATATTCGATCATGCTGCCGACGATCTGCGGCAGGCGGTCCCAGATGGCCCGAAAGGGCTTTGGGTCCAGTCCGTCGATGATATATCTGACGGCCTCCTCCCTGTCAACATCCGGCATGAGAATCCCTCCTCCTGTTCAGGATACCAAAAGAGCGCCCAAACATACTTTGGGCGCTCCTGGTGTTTCCGTTTGGATTACACGCGCTTGGCTTCCTTGATCTTGGCCGCCTTGCCCTGCAGAGAACGCAGGTAGTACAGCTTGGCGCGGCGCACCTTGCCGCGGCGGATCACTTCGATATGGTCCACGCGGGGGGAATGCAGCGGGAACGTGCGCTCCACGCCGATGCCGTAGGACACGCGGCGCACGGTGAACGTCTCGCGGATACCGCCGTTGCGCTTCGCCATCACGGTGCCTTCAAAAGCCTGAAGACGCTCGCGGCTGCCTTCCACAACCTTCACGAAAACGCGAACGGTGTCACCGATGCCAAAGGTGGGCAGATCGGTGCGGAGCTGAGCCTTTTCGATGGAACGAATGATTTCACTCATTTCATTGGCCTCCTTCCTTCGTAGACGTTCGTGCCCGCGGCCTTGCCCGGACAGAGGACCGCCCGTTATGTCACAAGGAATATTGTAACACGCATCCGCTCTGGATGCAAGCCTTTTTTGGACAGGCGGTCCTCTTTTTTTGCCCGGTGCGTGAAGCGGTTACTCCTGGGCGTAAGCGGCGGCGCTGTTGCCGGCATCGCGTCCGGCCACGTAGCAGTTGAGCACGGAGGTGCCGGAGATGTAGCCGCGGTCATAAAGCGCGCCGTTGGAGGCTTCGCCGCAGGCGTACAGGCCGGGCATGACTTCGCCGTACACGTCCAGCACCTCGCCGGTCATCTGGGTCTGGATGCCGCCCATGGTGCCCGCGTTGAGCGATACCATCAGCACGCCGTAGAAGGGGCCTTCCTCCACGAAGGACAGCTGGTTGTTGGGCACGCCGAAAGCCGGGTCGGGATCATCGGTGCCCTTGACGGAGTTGTAGGTTTCGATGGTCTTGAGGAACGCATCCACGTCCTTGATGCCCATCTTGGCGGCCAGATCCTCGAGGGTATCGGCCTTGACCACGTAGGGGCTGCCCTCGGCGATGGCCTGCTCGATGGAATCGTACTTGAACTCGGCCTCGGTGCCCTTGAGGAAGCTGCTGTCAAAGATGCCGTAGAAGGGTGCGTTTTCCACGTTGCGCACCATCTCGGAGTTGAGGGTCCAGAGAGAGAACTCGTTCATGAAGCGGTTGCCGGTCTGGTCCACCAGAGGCATCGAAGCATACGGCGGGTAGCAGACCATGCCCAGCGCGGAGTTGGGATCGGAGGTAAAGCCGCAGGTGAGCATAAACTGGTCATTGTACCAGGCCGCGCCCAGGTTGGCCGCCATCTGAAGCACCTCACCGGTGGCGCCGGCGTTGGCGCAGCTGTAGGAGAACAGCGACTGGGGCGCCAGCCGCATCATCATGTCGGGGTTGTTGGCATAGCCGCCGCAGGCCAGGATGACCGACTTGGCGTTGATGTCAAAGGTGCCGTTGCCCTGGGCAACGGTGATGCCGGTCATGGCGCCGTCTTCCTGCTTCAGAGCGATACACTTGGTTTCGGTCATCACGTTGACGCCGGCCTTTTCCACGTTCTCGGAAAGGATCTTCACCTGTCCGGGGCCGTTGGAGCCGTCGGCCAGGATGTGGTAGTGCTGCTTGGCGTCCTTGATGCCAAAGTCGGTGGTGGTGAATTCGTAACCCATGCCTTCCAGCCATTCCACCAGTTCCGGCGTGCTTTCGCACAGGTGACGGATACGGTCGGTATCCACGTTATCCAGCGAGCCGCCCTCGGCGATCATGTCCAGAATGTGGTTGTACATCTCGTCGATGGTCTCCACCTCGGCGGGCACCACGCTGGTTTCCGCACCGTAGAAGCCCGCGGCGGTCAAGAGGCCGCTGCCGCCCACAACCGCCTGCTTTTCCACCAAAATGACGTCCGCGCCAGCCTGCGCAGCCGTCAGCGCGGCGGTCAGGCCCGCGATGCCGGCGCCCACAACCACCACGTCGGTGGTCATGTCCTCAAGCTCCACGGCGGGAGCGCTCTCCACCGCGCCCTTGAGGGCCTCGGGGTCGCCGCCCGCCTGCTTGACGCAGTCCGCCACAGCCGCCAAAATGGCGTTGGAGGTGTTGGTCGCGCCCGCAATCGTATCCACCGCCAGCGACTGGTTCTCAACGATCGCAGCGGGAATCCGTTCGATAGGCGTTTCGCAGATGCCCGCGGTCTCTGCGTGCTCCGTTACGCGCACGGCCGTGATGGCATTCTCGTCAAAATCCACCTCAACCGTCACGGGGCCGTTGTTGCCGTCGGCGCTGGCCGTGTAGGTCCCGGCGGTGTAGCCCTCAGCCATGGCAGGCACAGCCAGGCCCAGCGCCATTACCAGGCACAATAGGATAGACAGAATCTTTTTCATGATATTTTCCTCCTTCTCTCATTTCGTGTACCGATTCTGCCTCTCGATTGTGCGCCTTCAATCCGTTTGAGAGTCAAGAGAAAATGATAAAAAATATCAATATTTTTAAGTCACCGGCACAAAGCAGTCCACAGCCGCGCTCATCCCCCGATCCGTCCAGGAAATCACATTGAAGCGGCAAAACGCGTTCCCGTCCGCCTGCAATCCCCGCTGATCAAGCTGGGCAAACAGGCTGCGCGCCCACTCATCCCAGTCAAAGGCGCCGCTTTCAAAATGAAAGGCCGTATGCAGGCACAGCCGGGAGGGAATCATTACCACGCTTTCATGGCTGGCGGGCTTGAGCACGTCCGCGCCCACCTCGGCCATGCCCAGCCCCACGGTGACAGGCGCGTCCATACACGCGCCTGCGGCCAGCGGCACCAGCATGCCTACATATACGTAGGGAATGTGGCCAAGCCATTCACGCACGCAGGAGAGGTGCGCCTCATCGCGGGTGAGCTCATCGCCGTACTGATAGGGAAGAAAGCGCGTGGCGGCGTTTGTTTCCAGCTCAAAACGGCCCATCAGAGCGCAGGCCGCCTCCGCCTCCCTGCGCCAGGCACGCACGGTGCGCAGCATCTGGCATTGGCGGGCGATTTCCTTTTCAATGGCCTCTTCCCGGCCGCGCAGCTCGTCCAACACGTCTCCAGGGTTGTGCTGGCCCAGCATCTCAGCGCTTTCCTCCAGGGTAAAGCCCAGTGCGCGGTACTGCCGGCAGGCACTGAGCACCGCCATGTCCCATGCCTGGTAGTAGCGGTAGGAGGAACCCTCCGCCTTTTGCGGGTGAATCAGCCCCTGCCGCTCATAATGGCGGATGCTTTCCGTGGACAGGTTGAACAGCCGTGCAAGATCGCCGATTTTATAACGCATAAGCGCCTCCGTCTATGCTCGCCTGAAAACTCCAAAGCCGGGTTGAGCTTTTTGCGAGGGTCAAAAAAGCCTGACCGCTTCCCCCACATCTTATCACAAAGCGGACCATGCCGCATCCTGATTTTTTTTAGAAGATCCGGAGGGGCTTGCTTTTTCCCCTCTGAAACAGTATAGTGAGGACAAAACCCGCAAGGAGGCATACGGCATGGAGCAGCAGACGTTTTTTGACCGGGACGGAGCACAGCCCCTGGCCGCACGGCTTCGTCCCCGCACGCTGGACGAATTTGTGGGCCAGCGTCACCTGCTGGGCCCCGGCAAGGTGCTTACCCGCCTGATCGAAAGCGATCATCTGTCCTCCATGATCTTCTGGGGCCCGCCGGGCGTGGGCAAGACCACGCTGGCGCGCATCATCGCGGGGCATACGAAAGCGTCCTTCATCGACTTTTCCGCCGTGACCAGCGGCATCCGTGAGATTCGCGCCGTGATGCAGAAGGCCGAGGAAAACCGGCGTTACGGCGAGCGCACGCTGGTCTTTGTGGATGAAATCCATCGTTTCAACAAGGCTCAGCAGGACGCGTTTCTGCCCTTTGTGGAAAAGGGAAGCATCATTTTGATCGGAGCTACCACGGAGAATCCATCCTTTGAAATCAACGGCGCGCTGCTGTCCCGCTGCCGGGTCTTTGTCCTCCACGCCCTGAGCGAGGAGGATCTGACGTTGCTGCTCCGCCGCGCCCTGGAGGACCCGCGCGGCTTTGGCGGAATGAACGTACAGCTTCCGCCGGACGCGCTGGGCATGATTGCGCGCTTCGCCAACGGCGACGCGCGCGCCGCCCTGTCGGTGCTGGAGATGGCCGTGCTCAACGGCGAGAGCGCGGAAGGCTCCGTGCAGGTAAGCATGGAGATGCTGGAACAGTGCCTGTCGCGCAAATCCCTGCTGTACGACAAAAAGGGCGAGGAGCACTACAACCTGATCTCCGCCCTGCACAAAAGCATGCGCAACTCCGACCCCGACGCGGCGGTGTACTGGCTGGCCCGCATGCTGGAAGCCGGCGAGGACCCGCTGTATGTAGCGCGGCGCGTGGTGCGCTTTGCCAGTGAGGATGTGGGGCTCGCGGACCCCCGCGCGCTGGAACTGGCGGTGGCCGCGTATCAGGCGTGCCACTTCATCGGCATGCCGGAATGCTCGGTGCACCTGACGCAGGCGGTGGTATACCTGTCGTTGGCGCCCAAGTCCAACGCGCTCTACACCGCCTATGAGGCCGCCAAAACGGACGCGCTTCGCCAGCTGGCCGAGCCCGTGCCGCTGGTCATCCGCAACGCCGTCACCCCGCTGATGGCCCGCGAGGGCTATGGACAGGGATATCAGTACGCCCACGATGCACAGGACAAGCTGACCACGATGCAGTGCCTGCCGGATTCGCTCAAAGGCAAAACCTATTATCACCCCACCGGGCAGGGGCTGGAAACCCGTTTCAAGACGCGGCTGGAAGAAATCCGTGCCTGGCACAAGCACAACGGATAACTACCGGCCGTTTCCCCGGCGCACCTGCGCATCATGCACGGCCGGGCCGCTTAGCACGCGTCCAATATCGTCAAATCGCGATCCATGGCAGGGGCATTCCCAGATGCGGGCCTGCGCGTCATAGACCAGCCGGCACCCCATGTGCGGACAACGCGGCGCCCAATGCCTCGCCGCCAGACCGCCCGCGTACCGCCCCGCCAGCCCCAGCAGAAAGCGCGGCGTCACGCCTCCGCGCTGGCCGCAGTAGAGGTCATACCCCTCTCCCGGCAACCCCAGCACGCGTGCGCTGATGATCTGAGCTGCCAGCATCGCCCCTATCAGCCCCTGTCCGCCATAGCCGCCTGCCACAAACAGATTGGGGGTCTTTCGACTGTAGGGGCCGATGAAGGGCAGGCCATCCGCCGTGACGCATTCCGCGCCGCCGTATACGCCCGCCGGTTCGCCGCATCCCAGGGCGGGTGCGTATGTCCGACGAAAGGTCTCAAGCGCCGAACGGTTTTCCCGCGCGCCCACAGGCCCTCCATTGAGCTGAAACAGCGCGCCGTTATGCAGATTTCGAAGCGCATAGCGCCCATCCGCATCCAGGTAGATGCCCTCAAACCTCGCCGTGGCCTCCAGCGGCATCAACCATCCCTGTCGCTGCTGCATCCTGAGAAAATACCAGCCTGGCGTATTGACGATGGGGTATCCCGTGGCGATCATGATATACGGCGCCTGAATGCTTCCGCGCTCGGTATGGACCATGTTGGTTTCCAGCGAGGTGGCGCGTGAGCCTTCATAGATCTTCACGCCATTCCGTACCGCCTGCGCCGCCAGATAGCGCAGAAAGCGCGCGGGGTTCAGCATGCCCATGTCCTTGACGGTCAGCGCCGCTGCGGCGGGCAGCGGACACAGAGAAGGCGCGCCCACCGTGGCAGCCACCCCCGCCCGCATCATGGCCTGCGCCTCCCGCTCCAACAGGCGCAGGCCGCCGTCCTTTTCGGTTACCACCCGCACATCGGCGTCCCGCCAGCCGGAGGAAGGCCCTTGTTCACGGGCCAGTTCGCGCAGGGCGCGAAAGGCGCCAGACAGCGTCTGGGCATAGGCGCCGGCAGCTCCGGCTCCCAGCTGCTTTTCCACACGCGCATAGCGCAGTCCGCCGCACAGGCTCGCCACGCCCGCACAGCATCCGGAGGCGCCGCTTCCCAGACGGACGGCCTCCACGAGCGCCACGCGCAGGCCTGCGCGGCTGAGCCACAGAGCCGTCATCAGCCCTGTCAGCCCGCCGCCGACCACCGCCGCGTCCGCGCTGTGGCGTCCCCGCAGGATGGGGTATTCCTGCTGTTCCCTGTGCATCCAAAAGGTTTTCTGCTGCATACCGTCGCCTCCATTGGGTTTGGCATACAGTGTTCCCCGGCGCGCGCCGCCGCATGCCTCGCCCTTGCGCGGCGCTTCTGTGGCGCGCAGCATCGTCCGGCATGCGCCGGGCGCAAGGAAAAGGAAGGATTTCTTATGGCAAAAATCATCGTCACCTATGGCGTCCCCGCGGATGGCTTCAGCCTGCTGGCCGGTCATGAAATTGTGATTCCGCCGCATGGAACCGCCTTTTCCCGCGAGCAGCTCATCGGGCTTCTTCCGGATGCCGACGCCGTGTTGGCCTGCACCGCGCTGGATCGTGAGATGATCGCGGCAGCCAAAAAACTGCAGCTCATCGTATGCTATGGCGCGGGATATGATGCGATCGACGTGGCCGCCGCCACGTCGCATGGGATTCCGGTGGTCAACACGCCGGAGTGCGTCACCAGGCCCACGGCCGAAATGGCCATCGCGCTCATCACCTCGCTGGCCCGCCGCCTGCCTGAGCTCAACGCGCTGATGCATACCCGCCCCCCGCGCGAGCTATTCGGCATGGGACGCCGCATGGGCACCTCGCTGGACGGGTCCGTGCTGGGCGTGGTGGGCATGGGACGCATCGGCGGCAGGGTAGCGGATTTTGCCCATTTGATGGGCATGCGCGTGCTGTATACCGCCCGTACCCCCAAGCCGGAGCGAGACGCGCTGGGCGATACGCGCGTATCGCTGGAGGACCTGATGAAAAACAGCGATTTCATCACCCTTCACTGTCCCCACACGCCTCAGACCGAAGGCATGATTTCGCGCGAAATGATCGCGCTGATGAAGCCCACGGCTTACCTGATCAATACCGCGCGCGGCCCCGTGGTCGATGAGGATGCGCTGATAGAAGCGCTGCGCGCTCATCGCATCGCCGGAGCCGCACTGGATGTGTTTGCGAGCGAGCCGGATATCAATCCGGCCTTTGCTGCGCTTGACAATGTGCTTCTGACCCCCCATGCGGGCAGCAACACCCTGCATGCCCGCAACGAAATGGCCCGTGCCGCCAGCAGACGCATTCTGGACCGGCTGGCCGGACGCATCCCGCAGAACCTGCTCAACCCCGAAGCGCTGGCCCACGAAAAAGCGTAATAACACAGTTGCTTCTCCCCCGCCCCGCTGCGGGGGCTTTTTTTGTCCTCTTTTGACCTTCTCTGGCAAAGAAGCGCGACCCGGACATATCCTTCTGCCCCGCCACATACATACATGTGCAAAGGAGTGATCCCCATGAGCAATAAGCCTCTACGGGTCCGGGAAAAGGGCGCGCTGCTCCAGGCGCCGCCCGCTGCCAAACCGGCGCGAGCCGGTCCCCTCGTGCACCTGAAGGAAGCCCTGCGCCGTCCCCGGCTGCGCCGCGCTGCCACACAGGCCGGCCTGTGCCTGTGCCTGCTGGGCCTGTGTGCCGCCTACACTTTGGGTCTGGGCGACAATGCCACCGCCGTGGTGGCAGGGAAGCGCGAGCTGCCCATCTACAGCGTCGAGCGGGACGACAAGGTGCTGGCCATCAGTTTTGACGCCTCGTGGGGAGCGGACAAAACCCTCTCCATTCTGGACATTCTGGATGAGCACGGCGTCAAAACCACCTTCTTCCTGGTGGGCGGCTGGGTGGATAAATACCCGGACATGGTGAAGGAAATCTTTGCGCGCGGGCATGAGATCGGCAATCATTCGGACACACACCCGCACATGAGCCAGCTTTCCGAATCCGCCATCAAAGACGAGCTGCGTATCATGAGCGACAAAGTGGAAAAACTAACAGGCGTACGGCCTACGCTGTTCCGTCCGCCCTACGGCGATTACAACAACCGCGTGGTCGAGGTGTCCCGCGCCGAAGGGTATGAGTGCGTGCAGTGGAGCATTGACAGTCTGGACTGGAAGGACCGCGGCACGGAGGACATCATCAAGCAATGCACCTACCGCGTCGATAACGGGGACATCGTCCTGTTCCACAACGACAGCAACGACATCGTCAACGCGCTTCCCACCGTAATCAAGCACTATCAGGGACTTGGCTACACGATTCTCCCGGTGAGCGAGCTTCTGCTGGACGGCGAGTATACCATCGACGTGCAGGGCAAGCAGCATCCCAAGGAAACCTAAAAACCAAAGCATGACATGAGGTGAGCAACATGGAAGAAACGGGAAACATCATTCATCTGAGGGGTCAGATCTGCCAGAGCCTGCAGTTCGGGCACGAGCTGTTCGGCGAGCAATTCTACGTGACCACCCTGCGCGTGCCGCGCCTGAGCGGGGCGGAGGACTTTCTGCCCATCACCATCAGCGAGCGACTGCTGATCGACGAGCCGCTGACGGCGGGCAGTATGCTGTGCATGGAAGGACAGCTGCGCAGCTACAACAAGGTTATCGAGGGTGCCGGCAGGCTTTTGATCACCGCGTTTGCCCAGCGGATTCTCAACTGCGAGGAGGACGAGGAAAACCCCAACCGCGTGCAGCTGACCGGCGCGCTGTGCAAGCCCCCAAGCTACCGCACCACGCCCTTTGGCCGTGAGATCGCGGACCTGATGCTGGCTGTGAACCGTTCCTATGGCAAAAGCGACTACATTCCCTGCATCACCTGGGGCCGCACCGCGCGCTACGCCGCCAACCTGAAAATCGGCGACCGGGTGCAGCTGGTGGGCCGCTTCCAGAGCCGTGCCTATCAAAAGCAGCTGCCCGACGGCACCGCGCTCAACAAGGTCGCCTACGAAGTGAGTGTCAGCCGCCTGAGCACCGTGCGTGACGAGCCCCGGCGAGACTTTCATACCCTTCCGCCACAGATGCAAAGCCCCGGAGCCCTGACCGGCGCCCGGGACTGCCAGGGCGCAAGGCCCTGACGCGCAACCGGCCTCCTGGAAACAGGAAGCCGGCTTTTCTTTTCTCCCGAAGGGCCGATAGCTGCCTCCGGGGGGGCCGGTTTTCTGAAGAGCGGGATGGAAACAAAAGATAGGCCGCCTTTCTTTTTGTATGCGGACGCAGCTGAAAAGGCGAGGGTGGGCAGGCTGTGAGGCCGCTGCTCTTTTTGTGTATTTTGCAGGGTCAAAGTGGCCTGGCTTTCTGGCGGGAAACCCGTTTTTCAGATGCCTTTTGGGCTCTCCGTTTCAAAAGTCAGACTGCCAATTTTTACGGATAAAATTCTTGAAAAATCTTCTAAAATGGACTTGACGAAAAGGCTGTTCACCGAATACAATAACCTTAGATCGTTCAAAGAGAATGTGCTTCGAAACGCAAATCTTTGCCGTTAGGAGGAAGTTCCGATGCTGTATCATGCGCCATCGGCTGAAATCCGCGATACCTTTCATCAGGGCACGAACCGCCGTGCCTATGAAATGCTCGGCGCACATCCATGCTACGAGGGCGACCAGCGCAAATGGCATTTCTGCGTATGGGCTCCCAACGCCAAACACGTGGCGCTGGTGGGATCGTTTAACGACTGGGACAAAAGTGCGACCCCCATGCAAAAGCAATACGACGGCACCTGGGAATTGCGCCTGAGCGAGGACGAGCTTTGGAAAAATGTACCGCAGGACGGTTACCCCACCTATAAGTACGCCGTGTGGGGGGCGGATGACCTGTGGCGGATGAAGGCCGACCCCTTCGGCTTCTTCAGTCAGCTCCGGCCCAACAATGCCAGCCGCCTCATTGATCTGGACAATTACCACTGGAGCGACCAGGACTGGATGGCCGCTCGGCATGATTTCAACCCCTACATCAGCCCCGTCAACATCTACGAGGTCCACATCGGCTCCTGGCGGCGCCATCCGGACGGCTCCATGTACAGCTACCGGGAGTTTGCCGACGAAGTGATCCCCTACATTCAGGAGATGGGCTACACGCATATCGAGCTGCTGCCCGTGATGGAACATCCCCTAGACATGAGCTGGGGTTATCAGGTGACGGGCTTCTACTCCGCCACGGCGCGTTACGGCACGCCGCTGGAGTTGATGTCCCTCATCGACCGGTGCCACCAGGCGGGCATCGGCGTGATTCTGGACTGGGTGCCCGCCCACTTTCCCCGCGATGAAGTGGGGCTGTTCCGCTTTGACGGCACGGATCTGTACAACCACCCCGATCCCCGCCGGGGCGAGATCGCCCAGTGGGGCACGATGCTCTTTGACTACGCGCGCGGCGAGGTGTGCAGCTACCTTTTGAGCAACGCCTGCTTCTGGCTGGATGTGTTCCATGCCGATGGCCTTCGCGTGGATGCGGTGAGCGGCATCATCTACTATGACTTCTGCAAGGAGCCTGGGCAGTACATTCCCAACTGCTTCGGCGGGCGGGAAAATCTGGACGGCATCAATTTCCTGCGCCGCTTAAACCAGACCGTGTATCACGACTTCCCCGGCCTGATGATGATCGCCGAGGAGAGCACCGCCTTCCCCATGGTGACGGCGCCCACCTACCTGGGCGGCCTGGGCTTCGGGTTCAAATGGAACATGGGCTGGATGAACGATATCCTGTCCTACATCAAGCTCGACCCCGTCTACCGCAAGTACCACCACAACAAGGTGACCTTCAGCCTGTTTTATGCCTTCAGCGAAAACTACATCCTGCCGTTCTCCCACGACGAAGTGGTGCACGGCAAGCACAGCATGCTGGACAAGAATCCCGGCGACCTTTGGAAAAAGTTTGCCGGCCTGCGCGCGCTGTATGGCTACACCATGGCACACCCCGGCAAAAAACTTTTGTTCATGGGCGGTGAATTTGCGCACTTCATCGAATGGAAGTATGACGATCAGCTCGACTGGTTTTTACTGGTCTACGAGCGCCACGCTCCGCTGCAAAGCTGCGTAAAGCGTCTCAACCATATCTACCGCGAAACGCCCGCCCTCCATGAAGTGGACAATTCCTGGAACGGCTTCCAGTGGATCACGGCCAACGATACGGACAACAGCGTGGTGGCTTTCCTGCGCACGGACAGGAGCGGCCGCGCCATCCTGTGCGTAACCAACTTTACGCCGGTGTTCCATCCCATCTACCGCATCGGCCTGCCCTTTGGCGGCACGCTGCGGGAGTTTTTCAACACCGACCGGGCGGAATATGGCGGAAGCAACCAGTATAACGCCTATGAGCTGTCCGCTCAGCCCGGCGAATTCAACGGCTTCCCGTTCTGGACGGAGATCTGCGTACCTCCGCTCAGCTGCGTATACTTCACCTACGACAAGCTTCTGCCCAAACCCGCGGGGAAGCGCGAGTGGGGCACATTGGCGGCGTCCGTTCGCCGGAGGAAGGGGGCTAAGAATGACAAACGCGCCTGACCCTTCGCTCATTCGCCTGAAAGGCTGATATACGCGCAACGATAACGTTTGAATGTAAGGAGTGGATCGTTTCCATGTTGGACAAAAAGCAATGCGTGGCCATGCTGCTCGCCGGCGGCCAGGGCAGCCGTCTGGGCATCCTCACGGCAAATATGGCCAAGCCCGCCATCCCCTATGGCGGCAAATACCGGATCATCGACTTTCCGCTGAGCAACTGCACCAACAGCGGTGTGGACGTGGTGGGCGTGCTGACCCAGTACCAGCCCCTCAAGCTCAATGCCTACATCGGCAGCGGCTCGCCCTGGGACCTGGACCTGGCCCATGGCGGCGTTTATGTTCTGCCCCCCTATGTCAAGGGCAAGAGCGGCGAGTGGTATTCCGGCACCGCCAACGCCATCTACCAGAACCTGGCCTTCATCGAGCAGTTCAATACCGATTATGTGCTCATTCTCAGCGGCGACCATATCTACAAGATGGATTATAACGCCATGCTGCAGTTCCATATCGACAACAAGGCCGACTGCACCATCGCCGTGCGCGAAGTGCCCTGGGAGGAAGCCAGCCGCTTTGGCATCATGAACACGGGCGAAGGCAACGCAATCGAGGAATTCGAGGAAAAACCCGCCAAGCCGCGCAGCAACAAGGCCAGCATGGGCGTGTATATCTTCACTTGGGAAAAGCTGCGCAAGTACCTGACCGAGGATGCAGCCGACCCCACCAGCTCCAACGACTTTGGCAAAAACATCATTCCCAACATGCTCAAGGACCACCAGCGCATGTTCGCCTATGATTTTGAAGGCTACTGGAAGGATGTAGGGACCATCGAAAGCCTGTGGGAGGCCAATATGGACCTTCTGCAGCTGCCCATGCCCATCGACCTGTATGACAAAAAATGGCGCATCTACGGCCGCAACCCCGGTATGGCTCCGCATTTCATCGCGGATGGTGCCAGCGTGAAAAACAGCCTGATCACCGAGGGCTGCGAGGTATACGGCAAGGTGGACCACAGCGTGCTCTTTGCCGGCGTAATCGTAAAGGAAGGCGCCAGCGTGATCGACAGCGTGCTCATGCCGGGCGCGGTGGTGGAGCGCGGCGCGCAGGTGCGCCGGGCCATCGTTGCCGAGGGCGCGGTAATCGGCGCGGGTGCGACCGTGGGCGAAGAAACGGGCAACATCGCCGTCGTAGGTCAGCAGGTGAACCTGCCGGCCGGTTCCACGGTCAAGGCCGGGGAACAGCGCGCGGAGTGACCCATCAAGAGCAGAGGAAGTGAGGATAGCACCATGAAAAATGTAATGGGTGTGATTTATACCGGCGAAAAGGACAGCTTTCTCCGTGAGCTGACCCTTCTGCGCGCCATCGCCGCCATGCCGGTGGCGGGCCGTTACCGCGTCATTGATTTTCTGGTCAGCAGCATGGTGGGCAGCGGCATGCGCAACGTGGGCGTCATCATGCAAAAGAACTACCACAGCCTGATGGACCATCTGGGCAGCGGCAAGGAATGGGACCTGCATGGCAAAAACGACGGTCTCTACATTCTGCCGCCGTTCCTGACGCGCGACAACGTGGGCGTGTACAACGGATCGCTGGACGCGCTGCACTCCAACATGAACTACCTGCGCCGCAGCCGTCAGGAATATGTGCTGCTGTGCAACAGCCTGATCGTATTCAACGCCAACTTCACGGACATGTTCAAAAGCTATCTGGATTCCGGGTGCGATGTGATGATGCTCTACACCAAGGACCCGGAAATGCAGCGGCCCGAATACGGCACATATCTGGACATCGACCCCACCGGCAAGGTGATCGATATCGAAATCGACCCGACCAAGCCTCGCTACGAGAACACCAGCATGGACGTGATATTGCTCCGCAAGGACCTTTTGATCGATCTGGTGGACCGCGGCGCCGCGCACGGCTATCATGACCTGGTGCGAGACGTGCTCCAGCGGATGGCGCGCGACGCGGGTCTGAATCTGTGCGGCTACGAATATAAGGATATATGCTTCCGTCTGGACAGCGTGCAGAGCTACTTCAAGTTCAACCTGGCCACGCTGGACACCGATGTGCGCCACCGTCTGTTCCCGGAGGATAAGCCGGTATACACCAAGGTGCGCGACGAGCTGCCCGCCCGGTACATGGACGATGCGTGGGTGCTCAATTCCATGGTGGCGGACGGCTGCATCATCAACGGCATGGTGGAGCACAGCGTGCTGTTCCGCGGGGTCAAGATCGACAAGGGGGCGCATGTGAAAAACTGCATCATCATGCAGGACTGCCACATCGAAGAAGGCGTGCAGCTGGAAAACTGCATTCTCGACAAGCAGGCCATCATCAAGCATGACGGCCGGCTCATCGGCCCGAGCGCCTACCCCATCGTGATTTCCAAGAACATGATCATCTAAGGACGTTGGAAGGAGTTTCAAGGTATGAAGATTCTGTTCACAGCCAGCGAATGTGTGCCCTTTGTCAAGACGGGCGGCCTGGCGGACGTGGTGGGCGCGCTGGCGCCCGTGCTGGCCAAGAAAGGCCACGATGTGCGCGTCATTTTGCCAATGTACACCGCCATCGCCCAGAAGTGGCAGGAGCAGATGCAGTACCTGCTGGACTTTGACGTTCAATTGGGCTGGCGCAGGCAGTATTGCGGCGTGCAGATGCTCAAAAAAGATGGCGTGCTCTACTATTTCCTGGACAACAAGTACTACTTCGGCCGGCCCTACATTTACGGTCTGGGCGGCGACGAGTACGAGCGCTACGGCTTCTTCTGCCGCGCCTGCCTCAACGCTCTGCCGCTTCTGGACTTCAGCCCCGACATTATACATGCGCACGACTGGCAAAGCGGCATGATTCCCGCGCTTTTGAAAATCCAGTACGCCCACCTGCCCTTCTATGCGCACATCCGCACGATGTTTACCATTCACAACCTGCAATACCAGGGCATTTTCGGCATCAAGGACGTGCAGGATGTGCTGGGCCTGGGCGACGGGCTGTGGACTTCGGATAAGCTGGAGTGCTTTGGCTGCGCCAACTTTATGAAGGCCGGCCTGGTCTATGCCGATGCCATCACCACCGTAAGCCCCAGCTACGCCGAGGAAATCACCACTGCCTACTACGGCGAGCGCCTTGACGGGCTGATTCGCGCGCGGCGTGACTCGCTTTACGGCGTGCTCAACGGCATCGACGTGGACGAGTACAACCCCGCTACCGATCCCATGATCTATAAAAACTACACCCTGAAAGACATGAGCGGCAAGGCGGAAAACAAGGCCAAGCTGCAAAAGGACCTGGGCCTGAAGGTGGACCCGGACATTCCGCTGATCGCCATGGTAGGCCGCCTGAGCAATCAGAAGGGTCTGGATCTGGTGGACTGCGTCATCGGGGACATCATGAGCGAAAAGGTGCAAATGGCTGTTTTGGGCATGGGTGACGCGCGCTACACCAACCTGTTCAGCTGGGCTGAGCAGCAGTACCGCGGCCAGCTGGCCGCCCGTTTCGCCATGGACCACGAGCTGGCCCACAAGATGTATGCGGGCGCTGACTTCTTCCTGATGCCCTCGCTGTTTGAGCCGTGTGGTCTGAGTCAGCTGATCTCGCTGCGTTATGGCACCATTCCCATTGTGCGCGAGACCGGCGGCCTGCGCGACACCGTGCTCAGTTACAACGAATACACGCAGGCAGGCAACGGCTTCACCTTCCTCAACTACAACGCGCATGATATGCTCAATGTCATCCGCCGCGCGCTGGAGTATTACCGTGAGCATCCGGATGTGATCAAACTGCTGCGCACCCGCGGCATGCAGGGCGACTACAGCTGGACCCACAGTGCGGGCGAATATGTGAAGCTGTATGAGAAGCTGACGGGAAAGAAATAAGGGTTCCTTTTCTCCCGGCGGAGGCCTGCGGTGCGGGCCTCCGTTTTTTTCCGCACATTTCAAAAAAATTTTTGTTTTATGTTCATTTTTGCGGTTGACAAAGCGCCTGCAGGTGCTGTAAAGTATGTAAACGAGTGTGGGCCCGGCAGCGGGTTTTTCCTGCCGCGGGGCTTTGCATGCACATCAATACAAAGGAGCATGCACGAATGAACGGCCTCAAAAAACTGAACGATCTCCTGTTTCCGGGCGCAAAAACGTACGAGCGGGTGGGCGCGGGCAAGGCGGTGGCGCTGGGCTTCCAGCACGCTTTCGCCATGAGTTGTGCCACCATCCTCGTTCCTCTGCTGACGGGCCTTGACGTGGGTGTGGCCCTGCTGGCCGCCGGCCTTGGCACGCTGGTGTTCCACCTGTGCACAGGCGGTAAGAATCCCGTGTTCCTGGGCTCCTCCTTCGCCTTCATCGCGGCGTTGTGCGTGGTGCTCGATCCGGCAGGCGCGCCTAATTCCTTCGGCATGAACCGCGTGGAGCAGATCCAGGTGGCCATGTGGGGCGTGATGGGTGCGGGTGCCATCTACCTGGTGTTCGCTCTGCTCATCAAGCTCATCGGCATGAGGTTTATCGACCGGCTGTTCCCGCCTGTGGTGCGGGGCGTGGGCATTGCCATCATCGGACTGAACCTGGCGACCTCCGCCATCAACAACATCCAAAACAACAACGGCTTCGCCCTCTTCACCTCCGGCTACTACTGGAGCTGGGTGCTGGCGCTGCTCACCTGCCTGACGGCGGTGCTTCTCTCCAGCTACGGCAAGGGCATGTTCAAGATGGCGTCCATCGCCATCGCGCTGGGTACAGGCTATGTGGTCACATTGATCGTTACCGCTACGGGCATCGCCCCCGCCGGGCTGATGAACCTCAGCGCCATCGGCCAGCATGGCTGGATTGAGCTGCCCAATGTGGTATTCCCCACCTTTGACTTTGCGGGCCGTGGATCACAGATTCTGCGCGCCATCGGCGTCATCAGCCCGGTAGCCATCGTAACGATGGTGGAGCATGTGGGCGATGTGTACGCCAACGGTGCCGTGGTGGGCCGCGACTTTACCAAGGACCCCGGTTTGCACCGGACCATGGCGGGCGACGGTCTGGCCACCATGGTGGCCGGCTTCATCGGCGGTCCCGCGAACACCACCTACTCTGAAAACACCGCCGTGCTGGCTGCAACCGGCAACTATAACCCCGTTACCCTGCGCATCGCCGCGGTGATCGCCATCGTGGTTTCCTTCTGCGGCAAGGCCATCGGCATTGTGGAAACCGTGCCCAACTGTGTGCTGGGCGGCGCGTGCATCGTGCTCTATGGCATGATCGCCTCGGTGGGCCTGCGCACGCTGGTGGAAAACCATGTGGACTTCACCAAGAACCGCAACCTTTGCATCGCCGCGGTGATGCTGGTGCTGGCCATGGGCGGCGCCACCATCGGCGGCCCCGATTTCAGCTTTAGCGGCATTGGCCTGGGCATTATCTCCGGTATTTTGCTGAACCTGATTATGCCGGAAGCCAAGGAGCCCAAGCCCGGCCTGGTGGCCCACAGCGTACCCGAAGAGGAAATTGTCAAGGAGAAGTAAAGACCTTTCGCTCAACGATTTGCAGCGGCATGGCCAAGGCCATGCCGCTCAGACCCTTAAAAAACCCCTGGTTTTGGAAAGAGGCGCGTTTCTTGCGTCCTTCGGACGCTCGCAACGCTCACGAAATATGCTGCGGCATAAGGCTTTGGGGCTCTGCCCCAAACCCCGGCAGGGGGATGATCCCCCTGCACCCCACACTTTGTCAGCAGCCTGAGCGGCATGGCCAAGGCCATGCCGCTGTTTGATTGCGTAAGATGATGCCCCAGGGTATTGCAATTCAATTTTTATTCAATTACACTGCCTCACGACAAAAACTGCCCCTCTGCAAGCGGGGCCGAAATGGAGGAAAAGAAATGCAATACCTGGTCTGGAAAGGCGATTCTTTTCAAATGGGCGTGGAGCGTGGAACGCTTCTGAAGCGAAATGGCATAACCTTTCCCTTGCGTCTGGACCGTTTTCAACTGGAACATGGCAAACGAAGCGAAGCCATCCTCAGGCATTTTTTCCCGGAGGTCTGCGCGGAAATCAGGGGCGTGAGCGAAGCAACTGGCACAGATTACGCCGCTCTGGCCTCCTGGCTGCTGTGCATGGGATGCTGCATGTATAATCTGGAGGATAACCTACCCACTGAGATCAGAGGATGCACCGCCTTTGCTCACAGCAATGGCAGCTGTACCCTTTATGGAAGAAACAATGATTTACCGCCCTATTTGAAGCAGGCGAGCAAAAGCGAACTGTACCTTCCCAACGGCGGAAACCGGTTTTGCATGACAACCTCCTCGTTCATCAACGGCGAGGAAGGGCTGAACGAACACGGCCTGGTCGCAGCCATGACCTTCGTTCTCACAAACCCCGAACAGCTGCGGCCCGGTCTGAATGCCTGTTTTGTGGTCAGATATTTGCTTGAACGGGCCGTCAGTGCAAAGCACGCCCTTGACCTGCTGATGGCGTTGCCCATCGCGGGCAATTGCAACCTGCTGCTGGCCGACGCGAGCGGAGAAATGGCGGTTGTCGAATGCACACCTTGCGTCAAACGGGTGCGACCCCCAATTTCTCTGCCGGGAGGACGAGTGGTGTGCGCCGTAAACCGTTTTTTGGATGAACCCAGCGGATGCGGCGACTGCTCCGACGCCGGAGACTTTCATTCTGCCAAACGCTACAGGACCGTGATTGATCATTTTTCCTCTCCGATGCAGGGCGATCAAACCGAGGCGGCCATGCGGCTGTTGAAAGGCGATGAGGGTTTCATGTGCCAATATGACGACATTCCGGATTTCGAGACCGTCTGGAGCTCCATCTTTGATTTGGGAAGCCTGGCGGTCTACCGTGCGGACGGTGATCCGAGGACAGCGCCTTTTGTTGCGGACAACCGGCTTCGCGCCATCGTAAAGGGCATTTGAACGCATAGCGTGGATGCTTATTTCTGTCCAGGGGATGTTCTTCCCCGGTGTTTTTGTGCTATACTGATAAGGAACCTAAGGAGGGAACAGCAATGAAAGTGGTTCTGGTCAACGGCAGCCCCAATGAGAAGGGCTGCACCTATACAGCGCTGAAGGAAATGGCGGACGAGTTCGGCCGTCAGGGCGTGGAAACGGAAATCGTGCATATCGGCAAGGCCGCCATTCACGGCTGCATCGGCTGCGGCTATTGCCGGAAGGCAGGTCGCTGCGTATTTGACGACGCGGTAAACGCGCTGGCAGAAAAGCTGGTTGAAGCCGACGGGCTGGTATTTGGCTCTCCGGTGTTTTACGCGGGCATTTCCGGCCAGCTGAAATGCTTTATGGACCGGCTGTTTTACAGCCAGGGTGCGCGTCTGGCAGGCAAGCCCGCCGCCGCGGTGGTCAGCGCGCGGCGCGGCGGATGCGCTACCACCTTCGATGATATCAACCGCTTTTTCACCATCAACTGCATGCCGGTGGTTTCCTCGCAATACTGGAACCAGGTGCACGGAAATACGCCCGACGAGGTCCGCAAGGATGAAGAGGGCCTTCAAACCATGCGCACGCTGGCACGCAACATGGCCTGGCTGCTCAAATGCATGGAGGCCGGCCGTCAGGCAGGCGTGCCCCAGCCGGAGCCGGAAGCGCCTCTTCGCACCAATTTTATCCGATAAATCCCGATTCCGGAAAGGTTCCGGTCTCAATCAGCTGCCGCAAAACCGGCAGCTCTTTTTCGCACAGATGGATTCCCGGCTTACGCAGCGCCGGATTGGCATGCTGCATCAAAAACGGATGGCCCACGCTGTCCAGCATGGTTTCATCGTTGAAGTTGTCGCCAAAAGCGGCAGCTTCTTCCTTTGAAATGCCCGTGCGCTCCATGAGCATCCGCATGCCCATGCCCTTGTTGGCTGCGGTAAAGTCAAACCAGTCGCGGCCGGACACCGTCGCGGTCAGCCTGCTTCCCCATTTTTTCAAAAGCGCCGGAGCGATATCCTCCAAGCCCTCATCGATCTGTCCGGAAATTTTGAGCATGGGTTCGGCGATGTCATCCGGACGATCCACGATGGTAACGGTATTGCGCAGGCGGTAGACGATATCATCCGTATAACGGCGATTCCGATCCAGCATATAGGTGGTGTGACGGCCGCTGATCAGCAGGTTCATTCCCGCCGCCTCAATATCCGCGATGATCTCTCGCGCCATATCCTCCGGAATGGGAATGACGCCGATCACCTCTCCCCCATAAAAGCAAAGCGCTCCGTTTTCGCAGATAAAAGCCATATGCCGCGCCACCGGCGCAAACAGACGGCGCAGGTTGCCGTACTGCCGGCCGCTGCACGCGGTGAACAGCACGCCCCTGCGCGTAAGCTCCTCCACCGTTTCATATGTCCCGTCCGGCAGGGTGCCGTCCGGCTCCAGCAAAGTTCCATCCAGGTCCGTAGCGATCAAGCGGATCATGCCTGTCCTCCCATGTGCATACTGGCGGTATCATAGCACAATTCGCGCAGCGCGTCAATTTGAAGGAAAGCCCCCTTTGATTCTGATCTACTAATCTGAACCGTTCTGAGTGTTTTTTCCGCAAGAGTTCCTATCCCTGTGTCCGCAAGGGCATGAGCTGACATGGCGCACGACCAACCGGGAAGGCTATCGGGAATACTGGAGCGAATCCAGGACATGCAGGGATTGCCCCAGACGGGCGAAATGCTTCCCGGCCCATTCCGGCAGAAGGCAGGTGACGCGCCATGTATGGCAGGATGCATTGGAGCAGGCGGACGCGTTTACGAAGACAAGCAGCGGGAAACGCATCTACGCCTGGCGCAAGGAAACCATGGAACGATCTTTCGCAGAAGCCAAAGAGCTGCATGGCCTGCGCTATGCCCGCATGCTCGGAATCCGCAACATGTACGAGCAGTCCTTCCTCACCGCCGCCGTGCAGAACATGAAACGCATTGCCAAGGCGTTTCGTTTCCCTTTTTCCCTGCTTATCTTATGCATAGGGGCTGCTTCCGAGAGGAAGCAGCCCCTATGCCGGCGGTCTGCCCCTGGCTTTCGCCAGGGGCAGAATGTTTTTTGGAAAAATTCTGTTACCGGCAGCAATTGCAACCAGTATTGCAACCCGTGTTGCAACCGGTATTGCAGCTCGTGTTGCAGCCCGTGTTGCAGGCCCTGTTGCGCAGGCATACGTCGTCGTTGTTGCACAGCGAGGCGGGCGGGAAGAGAGGCAGCGAGAAAAATTCATCGCACACATTTTCCGCGAATTCCTCGCAGGGCGGAATGGGGCAGAAGCCGTAGGAGGGGATGAGGATCTCCACCTGGGCCAGGACCTTGAGGATGACCGTCACGCAAACCGTCAGCTTGAACTTGTTGTTGCCCTCGTAGGTGCCGGCAACGCAGATGGCGCTGACCATGCTCTCCAGGGAGTAAGGCACGATGGACTCGTCGGGGATGGACAGCAGGACGTCTTTATCCACCGTAATGACGCCCTTGCCGATGTACTCTACGCAGCGACTATCCACAAACAGGATGTCGATGGGCACGTCGATCTTGCAGCGCACGCGGGCGAAGCAGGGACGGTCGCACAGGCGTTCCACGGAAAGGTTACGGATGGTGCCTTCCGTAGTGGTGGAGCGGCAGCTTTCGAACGTGATGGGCGGCACGGGCGGGCTGGTGGGGGGCACGGTTTCGGTGGCGTCATCACAGCAGCAGTTGCAGCAGTTGTTAGCCACCATGGCGTAGCTGGTGATGGTCACTTCCTTGTCATCCAGCTGCTCCTGCTGCAAGCAGCTGTCGTATACGCGCTTGACCTGCACGCATACCTTTTCCTGCAGTCCGTCCAGCGCGCTGCCATTGGTGATGGTGCCGGGGCAGCAGCAGGGGTTGGCGTTTTTGTAAGAGTAAAAAGACATTGGCACGCCTCCTTCTTTGTTCGTCGGCCGCAGGGAGGCTTTCGCATGGCAGCGTCCCTTGCGCCGTTCACTGATACAGTATGACGGCGCGGCGAACGCGTGCGGAAAAGGTGGCGGCTTTCAAACATTCTCCGGCAGGATGCGCTCCACGGTGTAGCCCATCTCCTCAAGGCAGCTCAAAACGCTGTCTCCGCTTAGCACCAGGTGAAGCAGGCCCAGCGTCACAAAGCAGGTATTCTCCCCCTCCAGCCACTGGGCCATCTGCCGGGCCATGCGCATGTTGCGCTCGGTCACCAGTGCCGCGTGGTATTCCCTGGCCAGGTCCTGATCGGGTTCGGCGGCCATGCCGTCCAGATAGGCCCGGGCAAAGGCTTCTGCGTCGCCCATGCGCCACCAATCGGGCCATCGGTCGATGACCGCGTCCATGCCGGTGGCACTATCCGGGTTGAGGATCACGCAGCAGGTGGAGCGAAGCAGAGATTCCTGCAGCGCCGGGCTCAGGCAGTCCAGCACCTCAAGTTCGGCGCGGGTATCCTCCAGCCATGCCTCCGGCTTTCCACCGCCGAGCTTGCGGACCTGCTCTTCCACACCCAACGCGGCGGATGCTTTGGTGCCCCGCGCCTCCAGCGTGGCGGCCACCGCCTCCGTATTGAGCATGCTCATCACGGCCCAGGGCTTGAGCGTGTTCAGGCTGTCCATGCGGTATCCCGCCTTTTGCGCCGCCTGTCTGACCAGCGCGTAGGTATCCGCGCTCACCCGGCTTTCGAGCGTGTCCCCTTCGGGACAATGCATCAGCTCCTGATAGGCGGCCTGCGCCTGTGCGCTTGCGGTATCGCACTCAAAGGCCAGCACATCCGCCGCCTCCATTGCGTCCAGAATATGCTGCCCCATGGGGTACATGTCCTCGCTGCCCACATGGATGCTGCCCAGTAGATACAGATCGCTTTTTCCGCCGGTCACACGGTAGAGAATGCCGGCGCTTCCTTTCTTTTGCGGTGTGCAGCCGCCTGCGCCCAGAACCAGCAGCAACGCCAGCGCAAGGGCGGTCATCTTTCTCCCTCTTCTGTGCATGCCGTTTCCTCCAATCTTTGCGCAGCAAGGGCGATATCCTCGTCGTACAGCTGCCAGCTCGCGGGCAGCAGCGCCACGTAGGCGGGGTCATAGTAGCGATCGTCCATAAGCAGCACGATTCCCCGGTCACTTTCGGAACGGACGACCCGCCCGGCCGCCTGCAACACCTTCTGCATGCCCGGAATACGGCACGCATAGGCGAATCCGTCGCCAAAGTACCGCTGATAACAGGTGCGCACCGCATTCAGCCGTGCGCTGGGCACAGGCAGGCCCATGCCGATCACCGCTGCGCCGATCAGGCGTTCGCCGGGCAGATCAATGCCCTCGCTGTACAGCCCTCCCAGCACGCACAGGCCGAGCTTTGGGCCTTTTTGCTTTTCAAACGCCTCCAAAAACGCGATCTGTTCGTCCCCTTCCATATCGCGGCGCTGCACCAGCAGCGGCGGCAGTCTGCCCACATCTTCCTTCAGGCAGTCCAGCACCAGCGACAGGTAAGCATAGCTGGGAAAATAGGCGATATAGTTGCCCGGACGCGCCGCGACCAGCTCGCACAGCGCATCTGCAATCTGTCTTGCCGTGCGTTCCCGCCGGTCATACGCGGTATTCACACGCCTGCGCACCACCGCCAGATGGTGCGGATCAAACGGTGAGGGAAGTGCAAAGCAGGCATCCGCTTCCTCTCCGCCCAACAGCCGCTTCATGGCGGACAGCGGCGTCAGCGTGGCCGAAAAGAAAACCGAACCTTGCAGACCGCGCGTTACACGCGCAATCTCCCTGCCCGGCAGCAGGCAGTACACGGTAAGCGTTCGCTCCCGGCCCCGCCCTTCCAGCAATACGGCGTAGTCCTCATCCAGATGCGCCACCGCATATCGAAAGCCCATCAGCATGCGCGCAGCTTCCGCCGCTTCCGTGCCCTCGCCCTTTGCCAGCTGCTGAAGCGCGAGGGCGAGCACCTCCTCCGCCTTTTGAGCAATGCCCTCCGGCAGCGCATCCAGCGTGCGCTCAAAAGGGGCTGCTTCTTCCGCTCCCAGCGAGCGCAGCTCATGGATCAGCGCAGTCAAGGCACGGTAATACGGTGTTTTTCGTCCCGCCCGCTTGCCATGCTGCGCGCGCAGGTGGGCCAGCTCCCGGCTGTTCAACGCGCCGGACAGGCTGTCGCGCACGCGCTCCACGGCATGGTGCGCCTCGTCTACCAGCAGGGTCATGTCCCGACGGTGCTGAAACAGACGCTTGACCTGCGCGAAAGGGTCAAAGGCGTAATTCAGGTCCATCAGCACCACGTCTGCCAGTTCCACCAGCGTGAGGGCCAGCTCAAAGGGACATACGTCATGCCGATCCGCCGCCTGCAGGATGCGCTCGTCGGTCCAGACCGCGTCCCGGCAGGCCAGCAGCTCGTCCACCGCATCGCCCTGGCGCAGATAATGCCCCCTGGCGCGCGGACAGAAGTCCGGATGGCAGCGCGTGGGCGCGGGGCAGAGCTTTTCCTTGGCGGTGAGCACGGTGCAGCGGGCGCGCAGGCCCTGCCGGTACATGCGCTCCAGTGCGTGGACGGGACTCTGGCGCGCGGTGTTGCGGGCCGTGAGATACAGCACCTTGCCGGTCAGCCCTTCTCCCAGAGCCTTCAGCGCGGGATACAGAACCGCCACGCTCTTGCCCGTCCCTGTGGGCAGGCTGGCGAACAGCCGCTTTTTGCGCCGGATGGCAGTATACACCTGCACGGCCAGCTCATGTTGGCCCTTTCGGTAGGTTTCATAGGGAAAGACGAGGGCCCGAAGGCTCGCATCCCGCTCGCGGCGGTAGGCGCTTTCGCGCAAGGCACGGGCTGTCCATGGCTCCAGCAGACTTTGAAGAACGGCCGTCAAAGCGTCCTGGTCCAGCGTTTCCTCATGGCGCGAGAGCGCCTCGCCTGCCTCGTCCACATAGCACACGCACAGCCGTACCCGTTCGCAGGGCTTTTCCTTGGAAAGCATCGCACCGTAGCACACCGCCTGAGCCCAGTGCTCCGCCAGCGGCTCCGGGTGTGCCTGCGCGCTGAGCTTAATCTCCTCAACAAAGGGCACATCGCCATCCTCAAACAGGTCCATGCGGCCATAGACGGTCACTTCCGCCCCCAGGCAGGCAAAGGCGTGACGGATGCTCTTTTCCCTCTCGCCCCCTGCGCCTTCCTGCCGCGCACGGTGCGCCCGTCCGCCGGCGAGCATGCGCTCGGCGTCCTCCGCCGGCGTAATATCGGGCGGAAAATAGGAAAAGGCCACCAGCTCGCGCACGGAGACCCGAAACGTTTCTCCCACGGCGGTGGCCCTCCTTTTTGTCAATCCCTGCGATTGCGTGCGATGATGAGCAGACGCACCAGCTGCAATAGGCTGCTGATGGCGGCCGCCACATAGGTCATGGCCGCGGCGCTCAGCACGGCGCGCGCACCGTCCATCTCCTCGGGGCTCAAATAGCCCTGCTGATCCAGCACGCGCAACGCCCGTCCGCTGGCATTGAACTCCACCGGCAGCGTGACCAGGGAAAACACCAGGGTGAGTGCAAAGCAGGCGATGCCCACGTAGATCAGCGGCTCCCAGCTGAACAGCAATCCCAGCAGAAAGATGGGGAAATAGAGGTTGCTGCCCAGGTTGACCACCGGCACCAGCGCGCTGCGCAGCACAAGCGGCGCATACCCTTCGTGCTGCTGCATGGCGTGTCCACATTCGTGAGCCGCAATGCCGATAGCGGCCACGCTGCTGGAGCCATACACCCCGTCGCTCAGACGCAGGGTGTTGTTTCGCGGGTCATAATGGTCTGTCAGATTGCCGGAAACGCTGCGTATGCTGACATTTCCACAGCCCGCCTGATTGAGCATGGAGCGGGCTACATCCTCGGCGCTCATGCCGCTTCGGGCATACACGGCGCTGTACTTCCTGAAAGCGGATGAAACCCGCATCTGTGCCCACAACCCCAGAAGCAGGCCGGGAATGACAAGAATCATGGTCCAATCCCAATAGAACATCTGCGATCCTCCTTGCTGGCCGTTGGGAAACGGCCCATGCTTAGCATACACCATTCTGCCGGAAATTCAACCCGCCGGGCGCCGAAATGTCGTTTTTGTGCCGCGTATACCTCACGCTGGCCGCGGGCAGGCTATAGGCGGGAGGGATGCGTATGCTCCGAAAGCTTCATCCGCGGTGTTCCCTGTGGCTGAACGCAGCGCTGGCGCTGGTCTGCGCCGCAGTTTTTTTATTGGCGCTGCTCTGGCCCCTTCACTCATTGGGTACGACCGTGGCGTATACCCCGGAGGAACGCTCCCTGCTGGAAGCGCTTGAAAGCGGTGAGATCATCCGCCTGCATGTGCTGGCCGACGGCGACGACGCAGAGAGCCAGCGCGTCAAACTGTGCGTGCGTGATGCGCTGATCGCCGCCTTTGGCGAAATGCTGCTGGACGCCTCTCAGACCGATGCGGACACAGTGTACGAAACGCTTTTGACCCATGTATCCCAGATGGAGGAAGCGGCGCTGGCCTGTGCCCGTGAAAACGGATTTACAGGGTCCGTTACCGCCGAGGCGGGGGTCCTGACGCTTCCGGCCAAAACCTACGGACAGGTCACGTTGCCGGAGGGAGACTACCGCGCTCTGCGGGTAACGCTGGGCAGCGGGCAGGGGCAAAACTGGTGGTGCGTGCTGTTTCCCCAGCTGTGCCTGGCGGTTTCCTCCGAGGGTGTGGAAGCACAGCCCGCCGAGGTGCCCGACCTGACCTGGGACACGAAACGCATCTTCTCCCAATGGCTGATTTTTCCCGTTTGACGGACAATCCGTCACAAACTATGCTATAATAGTCGCATCTCAATCACTGGAGGTGCGCCGCGATGCCAGGCTCTTTTTTGCCCGTTACGCCTGAGGAGGTTGCTCAACGGGGATGGGATGCGCCCGATTTTGTCTACGCCGTAGGCGAGGCATATGTGGATCATCCCTCCTTCGGTCACGCCATCATCGGCCGGGTGCTGGAGGCCGCAGGCTACCGCGTGGCGATGCTCTGCCTGCCGGAATATCACAGTGCGGAAGCGTTCAAGCGCTTTGGAAGGCCAAAGCTGGGTTTCCTGGTTTCCTCCGGGGTCATCGACAGCATGGTCAACCACTATACCGTAGCCCGCAAGCGGCGCAATACCGACGTGTACGCCCCCGGCGGACGTGCCGGCCTGCGTCCCGACCGCGCGGTCACGGTGTACTGCAACCGCATCCATGAAGCATATCCGGGCATACCGGTGCTCATCGGTGGGGTGGAGGCTTCGCTGCGCCGGTTTTCGCACTATGATTACTGGGACAACAAGGTACGCCGCAGCGTCCTGGTGGATAGCGCCGCCACGCTGCTGCTTTACGGCATGGGCGAAAATACCATTCTGGATTGCTGTGACTGGGTGCGCCGGGGTATGCCCGCGCACGAGCTGCCCCGTCTGCGCGGCGTGTGCTACATGGCCAAGCAGCCTCCCAGAGACGCGCTGCTGCTGCCCTCCCATGCCGAGATCACCGCGGACAAGCGTGCCTACTGCCGGGCCTTTCTGCTGGAATATCAGGAACAGGACCCCGTGCGTGGGCACACACTGTGCCAGCAGCAGGATGCGCAGCGTTATCTGGTGCAGAACCCGCCTGCGCTTCCGCTCACGCGTCTGGAGCTGGACCGCGTATACGACCTGCCCTTCACCCGTCTCGCCCACCCGATGTATGACGCCCAGGGCGGCGTGCCCGCGCTCCAGGAGGTGCACTTCTCCATCAGTGCGGTACGCGGCTGCTTCGGGGCGTGCAGCTTTTGCGCCCTCACCTTTCATCAGGGACGCATCGTTTCCTCCCGAAGCGAGGAATCCCAGCTGAAGGAAGCGCGCCTTCTGGCTTCTTTCCCTGATTTTAAGGGTTACATCCACGATGTGGGAGGCCCTACGGCCAATTTCCGCCAGCCCGCCTGCGACCGCCAGCTTCGGGAAGGCGCCTGTAAAAACCGGCAATGCCTTTACCCGGCCCCTTGTAAGCATATGCGCGTAAGCCACACCGAGCTTGTTTCGCTGCTTCGTAAAATGCGGGCCATTCCGGGCGTGAAAAAGGTGTTCATCCGCTCCGGCATCCGCTATGATTATCTCATGGCCGACAAAAGCGATCAGTTTCTGACCGAGCTGTGCCGTTATCATGTGAGCGGCCAGCTGAAGGTCGCGCCGGAGCATATCAGCCCGAATGTGCTCGCCCGCATGGGCAAGCCACGGCGGGAGGTTTACGAGGCGTTTGTGGAGCGCTACAACGCCGTCAACCGGAAGTACGGCCTCAACCAGTATCTGGTGCCCTACCTGATGAGCAGTCATCCGGGGAGCACGCTCAAGGATGCGGTGGAGCTGGCGGAGTATCTGCGCGATACGGGCCATCAGCCGGAGCAGGTGCAGGATTTCTATCCCACCCCGGGCACCCTGAGCACCTGCATGTACTACACCGGCCTGGACCCGCGCGATATGCAGCCGGTCTACGTGCCCAAGAATCCCCATGAGAAGGCCATGCAGCGCGCCCTCTTGCAGTACCGCAACCCGGCCAATCAAGATTTGGTGCGCGAGGCGCTGCGCCTGTTAGGCAGGGAGGATCTGATCGGCTTTGGTCCTCATGCGCTGGTGCCGCCGCGCACAATTCGCTCCTCAGCAGAGCGGAATTTCCGCGAAAAGGCCGCCTCGAGGGCGAAAAGCGCCCATACATACGGGAGCGCTCCCGCCAGGTCGCGCGTTCCCGCATCCCACCGCACGGACCGTGCTGCTCCCCGGCAGGGAGGCCGTCGCGCCGGCGCCGGTCGCAAAGGGGGCGGGCGTTGATGAACCTGTGCAGCTACTGGCAGGCTGTTCTCGCACAGGATGCGGACGGCATGCGCGCATTTCTCGCGCCGGACGCAGTGGTTCACTGGCCCAACACGCGCGAGCGCTTTACAGCGGAGGAATTTATTCGGGTTAATTGCGCCTATCCCGGCGCATGGAAAGGCGGGCTGGAACGCGTGGAGTATGCCGGCGACGTGGCCATCTGTGTGGTCCTGGTCCAGTCGGCGGATGATGCACAGTCGCTGCACGCGGTTTCTTTCCTGCGCCTGCACGGAGACAGGATTGTTCAGATCGACGAATACTGGAGCGACGACGGTCCCGTGCCTCCATGGCGAAAAGCGCTGCTGGGCAGAGTAAACGGAGAAAAATGAAAAAACGCGGGCCGCATACGCGACCCGCATCCATACGTATTCCTTTTATGGTTCCTTGACGGCACTGAGCAGTTCCGCCGGGTTGAAGGGAAAGCGCAGCACTCCCGCGATTTCTCCTGCAATTTCCCCCGCCTGAATGAAAAACACCACGTTTCCATCCACATCCAGATAAAAATCGGATTCGGGGCTGAACGCGCCGGTCAATTGCTCCTTTGAAAGCCCGTCCAGATAATCGCCGTCGGCATTCTGGCTGTCGCGCTCCACGATTTGCCAGACCAGCTCATAGGCCAGCTGCTCCGCCACGCTCTGCCCGTCGCTCAGCTCGCCGCCCTCCTCCTCCAGCCCCAACACCTGCGAAAGGCTCACGGGCTGGCCGGCATAGAGGCCGTCGCGGGCGAACGTATCCGCCGACAGGCTTACGTTTTCTCCTCCCCCGCCCAACGTAGTGGAGGTGAGGACAACGCTCACATACCGGCTCGAATCATGCGTCACCTCATAGTCGATGGAGGCGTCCACCGGCTCGGCCAGGTTCTGCATGTCCTGCGCCATGGCCTGATAATACTGATTGATGGCCTTGTCGGCATCCGTCCAGGCATCAAACTGAGGGTAGCGATACCGCAGCGTGCAGCTTTCCGTGACGCCGTCCGACGGCCAGACATGTTCGCCGGTAAGGGCGTCTGCCAGCGGCAGTCTTTCGGCGGGCGACGGCGCCTGCGTATTCAGCGGGGCTTCCATGGCAAGCGCGGCTGCGCCCGCAAGCGTAAGGAACAGCGCCAGACCCAGCGCAGCCGCTCTTTTCATGGCAAAACGCTCCTTTGCTTAGCCCTGATACAGCTCGTTGGCCACAAAGCTGTTTTCCAGGTACGAGGTGTACATGCTGTACTGGCTCATCAGCGAGCTGAGGAAGCGCAGCTCCGCCTGATAGATGTAGCGATCGGTCACAATGTAGACCTCAAAGACATAATAGCCGTCCTCGGTGGTGTAGGCCACAGTGCCATACTGGGACTCCTCGTTGATGGTCGAGGTGCTGCCCGTGATACCGTTGGCAATGACGCCCACGTAATCGGTCAGATTGGCGCCGTTGGTATTGTCGATGCGCTTGGCCGAGAAGCTGGCGCTACCGTCGGGCAGCTCCGCAGAGACGCCGTCATCGCTCTCCACCAACAGGTCGTCCGTGAACACGGCAGGATAGAGCAGCGTGAAGCCCAGATGGCTTTCGTACTCCACGGCGATCTGATCGAAATACCCCTGCATGGCATCCTCCAGGGACAAATCGGTGCCCACGGAGTAGCCCATCAGGCGGAAGCCGTTAAGCGCGGTGGAATCGCTCTGGAAGGTGAACACCGCACGCTCCAGCCACTGGATGTTGCTGTAGTCCGCCTCGCTCATCTCGCGCATGGGCTTGTCCGCCAGATAGATCTCGCCGATGATCTGCACCGTGGCGCTGTCCGCTCCACGGTTGACCGTGACGGGATGGAAGCCAATGAAGCCGTTGATGTCATCAGTCATCACCACGGGTTCCAGCTGCGGCAGCTGCGCGGCAAAGATCTTGCTCAGCAGCTCGGCCTGAGCGTTGGTGTCATTGATCATGTCGGCCGTGACGCCCACCTCGGCGCCATAGGTCTGTCCCACCTTGAAAAATGCGTCGGTAAAGGAAACGGTCAGCACTCCGTCCGCTCCGGGAACGGATTCGGGCGCGTTGGGCGAGTATTGCGAGGCCGCGCACACCAGATCCATCAGGGGGGTCAGGGCCTCAAAGTCTGCCATGTCCTGAGCTCCTTCGGCCAGGGCGCCGGCGCCCGCCGTCAGCGCAAGGCACAGCGCCGCAACCAGAGAGATCACCTTCCGTACGGTGCGATTCATCATGTTGTCATCCTCCTCCATGTGATGCAAATCGGCTTTGTTCGCCGGTTCGGTACGTTCATATAACGCGCCGGCATGGATGTTTCATCCACGTTTCGCAATATATTCCGCGGCGCTGATGGCGGCAATATTGCCTTCCCCCACCGCCTTGGGCACCTGCAGGGGCTTTCCGGTACAGTCGCCCGCTGCGAATACGCCCGGAATGTTGGTGCGCATGCCCCGGTCCACGGGGATGTAGCTGCCCTCGGTGCGAAGGTCCGCAAGCAGCATCGACAGCGGCATCGCCGCCCGGAAAATAAAGATGCCGTCGTAGCGGTGCTCGCCCTTGTCGGTCTGCAGCACCAGCGCCTCGCCGTCCCGAGCGATGGCCCGCGGCTTTTCCTCACTGGGATGAATCCGCGCATCCAGCCCGGTCATGTCATGCGCCTTTAACCGGTAGTAATCCAGCTCCGCCGCAAGGCCTGCCAAAAATGCGCTTTCCTCCACGCCCTGCGCCGAGCCGCTCAGTACCGCGATGCGCCTGCCGCGATAGAACATGCCGTCACACGTGGCGCAGTAGCTCACGCCCCGTCCCAGCTGTTCCTCCTCGCCTGGCAGCAGCACCGGCCGTGCAGCTCCCATGGCCAGCAGCACCGTCTTGGCCTCCATCACATCGTTTTCTACCAGCAGCATGAACCCGCTTTCCGTGGGCATGATCTGCCGCACCAGCCCCGCGCGCTCCTCGGCTCCCAGCTCAAGCGCCTGGCTGCGAAAGCTTTCCAGCATGCTCTCCCCTGATGCGTGCGGCATACCGGGATAATTATCAATGCGCTCGGCTGCCCGAAGCAGTCCCGCATCGTTTGCGGGTGCGATCACCGTGGCTGAAAGGCCGCGCATCCGCGCCGTCATGGCGCAGGACCAGCCTGCCGGACCTTTTCCCACGATTGCGATGTCCGTCATTTCAACCTCCTGCGGCGTGGAGCGAACCTATACCACGCCTTGATAAAGTATATCAAAATCGTTACCAAAATACAAGGCTTTTCAAATAACTATCACAAATGTGTTACAAAATTTTTCATTTTCCCCCTTTCTATTCTATGAAATAACCGGCCGCCCATGCTCCGACAGGGCGGCCGGTCCATTACGCGCGGCAGGCGCTATTCAAGCGAGGCAAACAGCAGCAGCTCAAAGCAAGGATAGCTCTCCGGGTCCTCCTCCTCGCCCTCCACGCCCGTGCTCAGTGACATGCCTGCGCAGGTGCCATACATCATCACGCGCTCATCCACCTGGAAATTGGGCTTTTCCTCAGAGGTGACGAGGATGATGTTGCTGTACTCGTCATTTTTGCGATTGAGCGCCATGCGGATGATATACATATCTCCGCTTTCGCTGATATCCACGATGTAGGCCTTGTAGTCCATGATGCGGCCCTCGTAGCCCTCCATCTTGTCGATCAGCTGGCTGTAGGAGGGCGAAATGGACTGCTCGTTAAGATAATCCATCATGTCCTCTTCGGTCCATTTGCGTGTGAACGTGAAGGTGAACCGCCGGTCCGCCAGGTTTTTCTTGCTAAAGGCCAGCACCGCCTCATAGACGCCCTCTTCCTCCGCATCCAGCGAGAAGGAGAATTTGCCCGCGCTGGTCACGCGCTTGGTCATGACATCCTCGCCGTTCAAAAAAACCTGAATGGTGGCGCTGGGTTCAGCCGTTCCGGCAAATTCCACCTCATCCTGCGATACGGTATCCCCGGGCTTGGTGGTAAAGTTGACGGTAAGCAGCGTGCGTTGATAGGTCACCGGATACGCCAGCTCCACCACTTCCTCGCCCTGGTATTCTCCGGTAATGGTGATGAGGAACACACCCTCCCTCGGAAGGTTGATCGGCAGGGAGAATTTTCCGTTTTTACCCGCTGTCGCCTCGGTTACAATGGGTTCGGGATAGCTCAGTCCCATAACCACGGCGGTCAGGGTCACGCCCTCGGCCGCGGTGCCTTCGATTTCAAACTCCTGTTCGTTGGTTTCGGCGGGGGGTTCGTCGGTAATGAGAATTCGGGCGCTGGCCTTGGGCGGCAGGGGCAGCACCTCTGCAAAGGTAAAGGTCTCCCAGATTTTATTGAGATTGGTGTTGTCCTTATTGGTGGTAGAGCGGCCATAGATCTGCATGTCAAAGTCGATTTCGTAGCCGTTGCGAATGGTGCGGCGCATAAAGCCGCGGTAGAGGATTTCGCCGTTGTCGCGCCGGGTGTAGCGCAGCACGAGGAAGCGGCCATTGTCGGTATTTTTCCATTCAGAGGTGGTGAATTCGTACCCTTCATATTCGTTATTGGGGTAGTGACTGGTGCGATAAACACCGCGTACATCGCTGGTCTGCTCGTTGACATCAAAGATAGAGGCGGACCGCTCGTTCTGCACGGCACGCAGCTCAAAACATGCGTCGCCCTCCTCCGTCCATGCCTGCAAAAGCACGCCGCGGGCCAGAAAGTCATTGGATGCTATCTCCATGGAGGAGCCGCGCGCCTCCAGCCAGTCGCTGTAATTGTTGAGGTTGTCCGGTGTGAGTACGATGTAGCCCTCGGGCATCTCCATGGTGGCGTAGAGCTGGTCAAACACATAGGTTTCCCCGAGGGCAGGCGCACACGCCAGCAGCAGCAAAAGCAACAAAAGGCAGGGAATCGCTTTGCGCATAATGTCACATCCTTCACAACACTTCTGCAGCGCACGGCGGAACTGGAAGAGCCCAGCGCGGTGTTACAGGGAATTCATGATGTTTTATTGTAACACAAAGCGTCCATGCAGGCAACCGACCACAGGGGAGATTTTACATTTTGCCTGGGCTGTTGTTTTTCTTCTGTACCAGACTTGCCACAGATATGGCAGAAAGTTATAATGAGATAGTGCTCAAAGGAGAGTTCCGTTTTTGAGTGCGTTTTTTTATTTTTCGTCGGAGTTTTACGCTTTCGGCGGTCGAACAGGAGGACTGATTGCATGAACGCTTCATCCATGGGGTATCCCGGTCAACGGGGGCTGTATTCTCCCGCCTTTGAGCACGACGCCTGCGGCATCGGCATGATTGTGGACATCGCTGGCAGGCGCTCGCACAAAATCGTCACCCAGGCTCTGGACATTCTATGCAATCTGGAACACCGGGGCGGAGCAGGTGCGGAACCGGACACGGGTGATGGCGCAGGCATCCTGACCCAGCTGCCGCACGCTTTTCTGGAAAGAGAATGCCATCTGATGGGGATTACGCTGCCCGCCCCTGGCCGCTATGGCGTGGGCATGCTGTTTTTGAGCCGGGAGGAAAGCCGCCGCACCGCCGCTGAAGCCGCCTTCGAGGCCATTGTGCGTGAGCAGGGGCAGCGGTTTTTGGGCTGACGCAGCGTCCCGGTCAACGCAACCACGCTGGGCAAGACCAGCCGTGCCTGCATGCCGGTCATCCGCCAGGCGTTCATCGAAAGAAGCGCGGATATTGACGACGAGGAAGCGTTTGAGCGCAAGCTCTACCTCATCCGCAAGATCGCCGAAAAGCGTCTGCGCTACGCGCCGGATGCCAAGCCGGGGGACTTTTACGCCGCCAGCCTGTCCTGCCGCACCATCGTTTACAAGGGCATGCTGCTCAGCCGTCAGGTCGCCCAGCTGTATCTGGATTTGAACGACCTGTCCTATGATACGGCCATCGCTCTGGTGCACAGCCGCTATTCCACCAATACCTTCCCCAGCTGGGAACGGGCGCACCCCAACCGCTACACCATCCACAACGGTGAAATCAACACCATCCATGGCAACTGCAAGCGCATGAACGCCCGCCAGAGCCATGTGCATACCGACCTGTTCGGCGACGATCTTTCGCAGGTGTTCCCCATCGTCAATGACGATGGCAGCGACAGCGCCATGTTTGACAACGCGCTGGAATTTCTGCTGCTGACGGGACGCACGCTGCCCCATGCGGCCATGATGATGATTCCCCAGCCCTGGGAGAAGGACCAGACCATGAGCCGCGAGCTTCGCGCGTTCTACGAATTTCACAGCCACGTGATGGATGCGTGGGATGGTCCCGCCGCCATGGCCATGACCGACGGTGTGCGGGCGCTGGCCATGCTGGACCGAAATGGCCTGCGTCCCTCCCGCTACCTGGTCACTACCGACGGCCTCCTGGTGATGGCCTCCGAAACCGGCGCGCTGGATCTTCCCCCCGAACGGGTGCTGCGCCGCGACCGCCTGCGCCCCGGCCGCATGCTGATGGTGGACACCGACGCGGGGCGCCTGCTGGATGACGTGGAGATCAAGGGCCGCATGGCCTCGCTCTATCCGTACGACAAGTGGATTGCCAAGCTGGGCATGGACCTTGCGGACCTCCCGGCAACCGCTTCGTCCGAAGATACCACGCCTCTTTGGCAGCTGCAAAAGGCCTTCGGCTACACGTGGGAGCAGGTGCGCAACGTGATTCTGCCCATGGCCGAAAAGGACGCGGAACCGCTCGCCTCCATGGGCGCGGACCTGCCGCTGGCCATTCTGTCGGACAGGCCGCAGCCGCTCTTTTCCTATTTCCATCAGCTCTTTGCCCAGGTGACCAACCCGCCCATTGACGCCATCCGGGAAGAAATCGTCACCTCCACGCTCGTGTACCTTGGCCCGGAGGGCGATCTGCTCTCCCCTTCGCCCCAGAGTTGCCGCCAGCTGCGCCTGTCCTCCCCTCTGATGACGGACAGCCAGCTTGCCCAGTTGCGGCAGTTGGATACCGAAGGCCTGCGCGCCCTGACCCTGTCCATCCTCTACGATGCGGAGCAGGGCGAGGAAGGGATGCGCAGCGCCATGGACCGCGTCTGCCGCCAGCTGGACGAGGGGTTTGAAAAAGGCTATAACATCTTCATTCTCAGCGACCGGGGTGTGGATGAGCAGCGCGCTGCGATTCCCTCCCTGCTGGCGGTCAGCGGCGTACAGGCCCACACCTTGCGCCGCGGCATCCGCACGCAGATGAGCATCGTGCTGGAAAGCGGCGAACCCACCGCAGTGCACCACTTTGCGGCGCTGATCGGATACGGCGCCACCGCCATCAACCCCTACCTGGCGCTGCGTACCGTGCGGGAGGGCGTGCGCGAGAAGCGCTTGCCGGCTCTTTCGGAGGACGAGGCGCAGGCGCGCTATCTGCATGCGGCTGTCAAGGGCGTGGTCAAGACCATGTCCAAGATGGGCATCTCCACCGTGCAGAGCTACCGTGGCTCGCAGCTGTTTGAGGCGGTCGGCCTGAATCGCTCGTTCATCGACGAATATTTTCCCGAAACCGTCAGCCGCATCGGCGGCATCGGGTTGGACGGCGTGGCAAAAGAAAACGCCGCACGCCATGACGCGGCCTTCCACGACCCGCTGGGCGAGGCTGCGCTTGCCCCCGGCGGAGAATTTCAGTGGCGCAGGGAGGAGGAATACCACCTCTATAACCCTGAAACCATCCACATGCTCCAGCAAGCCGTATGGAATGACGACTACAGCCTGTTCCGGCAGTATTCCGCCAAACTCGATGGAAGCGAGCGCAAGGCTACCCTCCGTAGCCTGATGGACCTGCGGTCCGACCGCGCGCCCATTCCTCTGGACGAGGTGGAAAGCGAGGATACGATCGTCAAGCGCTTCAAGACCGGCGCCATGAGCTATGGGTCCCTTAGCAAGGAAGCGCATGAGTGCCTGGCCATCGCCATGAACCGGCTGGGCGGCAAGAGCAACAGCGGCGAAGGCGGCGAGGACGAGGATCGCTACCAGCCCGACGCAAATGGCGACGATCTTTCCAGCGCCATCAAGCAGGTAGCCAGCGGCCGCTTCGGCGTAACCAGCAGCTATCTGACGCACGCCAGGGAGCTGCAGATCAAGATGGCGCAGGGCGCCAAGCCCGGCGAAGGCGGGCAGCTGCCAGGCGAAAAGGTGTATCCCTGGATCGCCAAAACGCGGCATGCTACAGCGAGCGTAGGGCTGATCTCTCCGCCTCCGCATCATGATATCTACTCCATCGAGGATCTGGCCGAACTGATTTACGACCTGAAAAACGCCAACCGCAAGGCGCGCGTCAGCGTCAAGCTGGTGGCAGAAGCGGGCGTGGGCACCGTGGCCGCGGGCGTGGCCAAGGGTGGCGCGGATGTGATTCTCATCAGCGGATACGACGGCGGCACCGGCGCCAGCCCGCGCTCCTCCATCCGACATGCGGGCCTGCCCTGGGAAATGGGTCTGGCCGAGGCGCAGCAGACGCTTATGCTCAACGGCTTGCGGGGCCGTGTCGTGCTGGAAACCGACGGCAAGCTCATGACGGGGCGGGACGTGGCCGTAGCCGCGCTGCTTGGTGCGGAGGAATTCGGGTTCGCTACTGCGCCGCTGGTCGCCATGGGCTGCGTGATGATGCGCGTATGCAATCTGGACAGCTGTCCCGCGGGCATCGCGACCCAGAAGCCGGAGCTGCGCGCCCGCTTCAAGGGCAAGCCCGAATACGTGATCCGCTTCATGCGCTTTATCGCGCGGGAACTGAGAGAAATCATGGCGCAAATGGGCTTCCGCACACTGGATGAAATGGTGGGCCGCACGGATTTGCTGGTCCGCAAGCCGTCGGATGGCTGCTGGAAGCGCGACACCGTAGACCTGAGCGCGATTTTGGACCAGCCGGCGGAGGATGAATTCCCGGTCCGCCGCCACGAACAGGGCACCGGTCGCCGTCTGGGTTCCACGCTTGACGAAAACATGCTGTGCGTGCTGGCTCGTCCCGCCCTGGACAGCAGGCGTCCCGTAACCGCATCGCTGGCCATTCATAATACCGATCGCGCCACCGGTACGATTCTGGGAAGCGAGGTGACCGCGCGCTACGGCGAAAACGGCCTGGCCGACGACACCATCCGCTTCACCTTCCATGGCAGCGCGGGTCAAAGCTTTGGCGCCTTCGTTCCGCACGGCGTAACGCTGGCTCTGGAAGGCGATTGCAACGACTATTTGGGCAAGGGACTTTCCGGCGGCATTCTCTCCATTCGCCCGGCCAAGGAACAGGCCGGAAAGCCGGAGGAAAATGTCATTGCGGGAAACGTGGCGCTCTACGGAGCCACCAGCGGCGAATGCTACGTATGCGGCATGGCGGGCGAACGCTTCTGCGTACGCAACTCCGGCGCGTTGGCGGTGGTTGAGGGCGTAGGCGACCACGGATGCGAATATATGACCGGCGGACGCGTCGTGGTGCTTGGCAGCGTCGGGCGTAACTTTGCCGCCGGCATGAGCGGCGGCATCGCCTACGTATATGACCCGGAGGGAACCTTCCCGCAGCTTTGCAACACCGAAATGGTATTGCTGGAAGCGCTGGACGATCCCGACGAGGTCGTCCTGCTGAAAAAGTGGATTGAGCAGCATGTGCGCCGCACCCATAGTCCGCTCGGGCAGCGCTTGCTGGAGAGCTGGGGCACGGTGGTAGGCCGCTTTGTGCGGGTCATTCCCGCTCAGTACAAGCGTCTGACGGCACGGCATGATAAGGAGGAGGGCTGAGCATGGGCAAGCTGTTTGGTTTTCTGGAATATAACCGCGAGCTGCCGCCGGACCGCGACCCGTTGGAGCGGCTGAACGACTGGAACGAGATCCACGGCCTGCTTCCCCAGGAGGAGGAGCGGAAGCAAGCGGCGCGGTGCATGAGCTGTTCCGTGCCCTTCTGCCACAGCGGCCTGATGATCGGCGGCCTGCCATCCGGCTGTCCGCTTAACAACCTGATTCCCGAATGGAACGACCTGCTCTACCGCGGCGAGTGGGAAGCGGCGGCGCAGCGTCTGCTGATGACCAACAGCTTCCCGGAATTCACCGGCCGGGTATGTCCCGCGCCCTGTGAAGGCGCCTGCACCTGCGGCATCCATCAGCCGCAGGTCACCATTCGCCAGAATGAGCTCAGCATCATTGAAAATGCCTTCGCAAGCGGCCATATGCAGCCCCATCCCCCGGCCACGCGCACGGGAAAGCGCGTCGCGGTGGTGGGCAGCGGTCCCTCCGGGCTGGCATGCGCCAATCGCCTCAACCACTACGGCCACAGTGTCACCGTTCTGGAGCGCAGCGACCGCGTGGGCGGTCTGCTCACCTACGGCATTCCCAACATGAAGCTGGATAAGCGCATCATTGCACGGCGCGTGGATTTCATGCGGGCCGAGGGCGTAGTTTTCCGCACCGGCTGCCATGTGGGGGTGGACCTGCCCGCCGAAGCGCTTCTCCATGAATTTGACGCGGTGGTGCTCTGCATAGGCAGCGGCAAGCCCCGCGACCTGGATGTGCCGGGCCGCAAGGGACCCGGTGTGGCTTTCGCCCTCGATTACCTGACCGCCGCCACGCGTGCCGTGCTGGACGGGCCGGAGACCCTGCCCGATGCGCTCAACGCCAAGGGCAAGCATGTCATCGTCATCGGCGGGGGCGATACGGGCACCGACTGCGTCGGCACGGCCCTGCGGCAGGGATGCCGCAGCGTGCACCAGCTGGAAATCATGCCCAAGCCGCCCCTGACACGTTCGCCTCAGAACCCCTGGCCGGAATTTCCGCGTGTGCTCAAGGTGGATTACGCCCAGCAGGAGGCCATCGCGCGCTTTGGAAGCGATCCCCGCCAGTACCTGACGCAGACCCGTGAAATCCTGCGCGACGAACACGGCGTGTGCGCCGTTCAAACCGAAGAGGTGTGCTGGGATAAGGGGCCGGACGGCCGCATGACCCTGCAGGTGCAGCCAGGAACCTCAAAAAGGTGGCCGGCCGACCTGGTGCTGATCGCCATGGGCTTTACCGGCCCGGAAGAAACGCTCATTCAGGCCTATGGTCTCACCCAGGAAGCGCGTGGACGCGTCGTGGCCGACAATTTTATGACGGTGCGGCGCGGCGTGTTTGCCGCGGGCGATATGCATATCGGCCAGAGCCTTGTCGTGCGCGCCATCAACGAGGGCCAGCACGCCGCGAGCGCGTGCCATGCCTACCTGTCCGCGCTATAGAGGCGCTGTCCTCGCCGGATTGTTCCAAATGGCGGTTGGAGCGCTGCGCATGCATTCAAATCATGCGGGCAACCCTCGCTGACTGCCGATTTGCGCCCTGATTGCAGGACATCCCGGCCAAACCGGCTCCATGAGACTCTCTCCGCCTTCGCGCGGGCAGGTGCATCTTGCCCGCGGCGCAAACCATTCCCGCATCATACATCACTTTGCCATCCTTTGCACACACTATCCTCCGTACACAATAGCGGAGGTTTGCCTGATGCATTGGATCATATCGGCGGCCGGACTGGCGATTCTGTTTTTGCTGGCATGGGGTACGCACCGGCCCGTGCCCCGTGCCTATCGGGACGCAACTTTGGACGACGCGCTGCCCGCGCACCTCAAGGCCCTTGCGGCTGAAACGGAGGGGCGCGGACGGGCGCGTATCCGTATGCCGCGCGGGTTGCTGGGTTCCCTGGAGCGTTCGGTGCGGTTTTTGAATGCGCTGCCCGCACAGGACCTTCTTCCCGCCGCGCGCTGGCTATGCGATAACGGGCGTTTTCTGCAGGAGGAAATCGCTTCCCTGCGCCTTTCGCTGGAAGGCGCGCCGCGTCTGCCCCGTTGTTCATCAGGCACGCCGCGGGTGTGCCTGTTTGCCCGCGAGTTGATGGGCCACAGCGCTGCCGCTTTTGACCGTGGGCGGCTGGAACGGGCCGTGGACGCCTGGCAGAGCGTGACGCCCTTTACCGTTGAAGAGACGGACTGTCTGCCCCTGGCCCTTAGGCTGACGCTTTTGGAACTGGTCTGCCTCTCGGCGAATCAGTGCATGCACGAGCAGCAGGCCCGCCTCAGCGCCGTTCGGATGGAACGTCTGCTTCGACACGGGCACGAGCGGCAGGCCCAGCGCCTGTTCAAGCGCAACGAGCACGAATCCGCCTTTCTGGAGCAGCTGCTATCCCAGGTTCGTGCCGGTGAGGAAGCCGGCCGCGCTCTGTGGCTGGACCGCTATTTCGACCGCCATGGCCTGTCCGCCGATGGTCTGGCGGAAGCGGAGCATGCCCATCAGGCGGAAAGCAGCCTGTGGATCGGCAATGCCGTTACCTCGCTGCGTGCCATCGGCCGGTTGCCCTGGCAGCGGGTGCTGGAATCGCTCAGCGCCGTGCATGCTGCGCTTTCCGCTGATCGTGTTTACAGCGCCATGGACCAGGAAAGCCGGGCCTATTACCGGGGACAGGTTTCCCTGATCGCCGGGCGCACCGGCCGGCCGGAGCTGTCCATATGCGCCGGGGCGCTGTCGCTGGCCCAAGGCGTCAACGAAGGCGTTCGCAGCCATGTGGGCTATTACCTGCTGGACGACGGTCTGCGCCAGCTTCTGCGCTATTTGCAGGCGCCACGCCTGCCCTGGAGCGGAACCTATGCCGCGGCCCTTCTGCGGCTGGGGGGCTGGGCGGTGCTGGTCCTGCTGCTTGCAGCCGCCTGGGCGCTGGGCCTGCCGGCAGTTCTCTGGCCGCTGTTTGCAGTCGTGTTCCTCAGCGCGGCACAGCGGGCCGCGGCCGTCATTTTGCTCAGGCGCCTGCGCCCGCGCATGGTGCCCCGCATGCAGGTGGACCATCTGGATGCGTCCACGCAAACGCTGGTGGTATGCCCTACCATGCTCATGGACGCCAAGCACGCCATCTCCATGGTGAAGCACCTCTCAGTGCTGCATCAGGCCAACCCGGACGCGCATCTGCACTTTCTGCTTCTGGGGGATTTTCAGGACAGTCTGACCGGTACGCTGTCCGGCGACGGCGATATTGTGGCCGCCGCATCCGCAGCTGTACGCGCCCTGTGCGAGGACACCGGCCATCCATTTTTTTATCTGCAGCGCGAACGCGTCTTTTCCGCCCGTGACCATCTCTACATGAGCCGGGAACGCAAGCGGGGCAGCCTCGAAACGCTGCTCAAGCTCATCGACGGACAGACTGTGGAGGATTCCTTTGCCTATGCCTCCCTGCCGCTGGAGAGCCTGAAAGGCCAATACCGCTACGTAATCACCCTTGACAGTGACACCATTCTTCCCCCCGGCAGCGCGCTGAGACTGGTAGGCAGCATGCTCCATCCCCTGCAGCGGCGGGAGAAAGTGCAGGGACGCATGCGCGGGATAAGCGTGTTGCAGCCGCGCATGGAGATCGCCGCTCATACGGTGGGCAGCCGCCTATCCCTGCTGCTGGGCGGACGCGGTGGCGCAGACCCCTACAACGCCCTCGCCCCCGACCTTGCGCAGGATCTCTACAGGCGGGGTACGTTCATGGGCAAGGGCATCATCGATCCCGCGCCCTTTCTGGACGCCACCGAACACAACATCATCCCCGGCTGCGTGCTCAGCCATGATTTGCTGGAAGGCGAGCTGGCGGGCTGTGCCATGGCGGGCGATATCGTTCTCTACGACGGCAATCCCAAAACCCTCAAGGGGTTCCTTTACCGTCTCCACCGCTGGACGCGGGGCGACTGGCAGCTGCTTCCCTATGTGCTGCCGCTGTTTCCTTCGCAATGGCGCCCGTCCCGGCGCTCGCTGGACGCGCTGGCCCGCCGTAAAATCCGGCACAATCTACTGCGCAGCCTGGCCGCTCCTCTGCGGATTCTGCTGATCGCCTACGCGGCGTTCGCAGGCAGGCCCTGGCTTCTGCTTTCCGCACTGCTGCTGCCCGAACTGCCCTATGTGCTTCCGGCGGGCCTGCGCGGCTTGCCGCCGCTTCTGACGCGATTGGCCGTATTGCCATGCGAGGCGGGTATGCAAGCCGACGCCATCGTGCGCACGCTGTACCGCCTGTGGTTCAGCCGGCGCCATCTGCTGGCGTGGACCACGGCAGCTCAGCTGTCCCGCCCGGCAGACAAGCCGCCCATGCTGTTTTTCTATTTGAGCATGTTCACAGGCGCGGCGGTGGCGGGACTATCGCTGCTGCCCGGCGGCACATGGGCCGGACTGGCGGTGGGCGCGCTATGGGCCGCCTTTCCCTTCGCCCTGCCCTATCTGGAGCAGCCCGCGCGCCAGCCGCAGCGCCCAACCGGGTATATGCGCGAGGTGCTCACGCGCGTGGCCAAGGGAACGCTTACCTTCTTTGAAACGGCCATGACCGATGCGGACCACGCCCTGCCGCCCGACAATGTGCAAATCGAGCCCAACAAGGGCGTGTCGCACCGTACCTCGCCCACCAACATCGGCCTGTACCTGTGTGCGCTGGCGGCGGCGGAGCGGCTGCGCCTGCTCGCGCCGGACGAAATGGCCCGCCGCATGGAAGAAACCCTCATTACGCTCGAAAAGCTGCCAAAGTGGCAAGGGCATCTTTACAACTGGTATGATACGCGCACACTGGAGCCGCTGGAGCCGCCGTTCATTTCTTCGGTGGACAGCGGCAACCTGGCGGCCTGTCTGCTGACCTGTGCGCAGGATGTGCGCGTGCTGCTGCCCCAGCTCAGCGCATGCTACCACAGCCTGGCCGCCCGTATGGACGCGCTGGCGGAGGGCATGCGTTTTGACGCCCTGTATGACGCTGAGGCGGACCTGTTCCGCATTGGCGTGCATCCGCTTCAGGACGCGCCCTCTGGCGGTCATTACGACCTGCTGGCCAGCGAATCCCGGCTGCTCAGCTTTGTCGCCATCATTCTGGGGCAGGTGCCGGTGCGGCACTGGTACCGGCTGGGAAGGCTCTATACGCGCGTGCCCGGTGGCGCGCAGGCATTCATCAGCTACAATGGAACCATGTTTGAATACCTCATGCCGCTGCTCTTTCAGCCCGCGGTGCCCGGCACGCTGCTGGACGGGGTGTATCACGCCGTTGTCAAGGCCCAGAAGCGCTGCCGGCGCGGTGGCGTGTTTGGCGTGAGCGAAAGCGGCTATTACGCCTTCGACCCCAATCTGTACTATCTCTATAAGGCCTTCGGCCTGCCCCGCCTGTCGCTGGACCCGGACCAGCGCTGCGATGTGATCACGCCCTATGCCACCTTCCTGGCCCTGCCCGTGGATCTGAAGGGCGCGTTTCAAAACCTGCTGCGCCTCATGTCGCTGGGGATGGAGGGGCCGCTGGGCATGTTTGAAGCCGCCGATTTTTCCCCCACGCGCACGGAGGGTCAGCCCATGCGCATCGTGCGCAGCCATATGGCGCATCATCAGGGGATGATTCTGCTGGCGGTATGCAACGTTCTGGAGGATGGCTATATTGCGGAGCTGTTCTCCTCCCTTCCCCGTGCGCAGGCATACCGCCTGCTGCTGGAAGAAAAGTCCTATCGGGCCCGTGGGCTGATCCGCCGTCCGCTCCGGCGCACGGCGCGCGAGGAGATTCCCTCTGCTGCCGCGGCCCGGCGGGCAGCGCAGCCCATGCGCTTTCCCATTGACGCACATCTTCTGCACGGCGCCGGAACCACCTGGATGATCGACGCGCAGGGCGGCGGCTTTTTGAGCCGGAACGGCGTGATGCTCACCCGCTTCTCAGAAAGCTGCCGCTTGCCCAGTGGCATGCGCTTTTACCTGCGCGATTCACAAAGCGGCGCCTACTGGAACGCCGCAGACCCCGGCCTGACCCAGTCGGTCAGCTTTGAAACGGCGCAGGCGGTCTTTACGCATGAACGCTTTCAGGTGGAAAGTGAGCTTCGCCTGTTTGTAAGCCCTCTGGACGGAACGGCCCTGGCCTGTCTTACGCTGAAAAATCACAGCGGGATGGAGCGCATGATGGAGGTGTGCAGCTATCTGGAGCCCGCCCTGGCCTCCCAGCGCGACGACGCGGCGCACCCGGCGTTTCAGAACCTGTTTGTGCGCACCGGTCGGCTGGGAAAATACGGCGTGGCCGCCATGCGACGTCCCCGTGACCCGTCCGGAGAAAGCCGCCGCCTGTGGCACCTGATGGCCACAGACGCCAGTCTCACCGTGTTGCGGGTGCAGACCGACCGCACCGCCTTTCTGGGGCGTGGGCGCACCATTTACGCGCCGCGGGCGCTGGAGATGCCCATCAGCGCCATCGCTGACACGCTGGGCGACGTCATCGAGCCCTGTCTGAGCCTGCGGGGCCAGTTCGTGCTGCCGTCCGGCGGCAGGCTGCAATTTGTGTTCGCCACCCTTCTTCCCGGCGAAAACGAGGCTCCGGGCGCCTTTCTGGAACGCTACGGCCAGGTGGACGGCGCGCTGCGCGCCTACGGTCCCGCCCTTACGCGCGGGCTGGTCACAGCGCGCTATCTGGGGCTTTCCGCGGGAATGCTCGGTGGGGTTTCGCGCCTGGTGGGCGCGCTGTGCTACACCGGCCAGCCTGCCCAGCTGCGTTACGCATCGGAAAACACCTTGCCCCTCCGCGCCCTGTGGAGCATGGGCATCGGCGGCGATCTTCCCATTTTGCTGCTGGAATGCCGCGAGGGCAAGGATCTGTCTCTGGTGCAGCTCCTCCTCAAGGCGCACGCCTGGTACCGCATGCACGGCCTGTGGGTGGACCTGGTGCTGGCCGTCACCCAGCCTTCGGGCTACGGACATCCGCTGCGCGAACGGCTCGGCGCTCTGGCCCAGTCCTGCCACAGCCATGAGCTGATCGGCAAGGAGAGCGGCGTGCATCTTTTTGACAGTCTGACGGCCGACCAACTGGGGCTGTTGCGTGCCGCGGCGCGCGTGGTGCTTTCCACAGACGGCGGCTCGCTGGAGGAACAGCTGCACGCCCTGGAGGTGAACGTGCGCGTTCGTCCCCTCTATACCTGCCGCCCCAGCGCCGAATGGAAACCCTCTCTGCCCGAAGCAGACGCCCTGCTGTTTGACAACGGTTACGGCGGTTTTACGCGAGACAGCGGCGACTACCGCATCACGCTGCCCGCCGGACGGCAGACCCCCGCGCCCTGGTGCAATCCGCTCTGCTCGGACTGTTTCGGCACCCTCGCGGGCGAAAGCGGGCTGATTTTCACCTATGCGGGCAACAGTCATTCGGGCCGTCTGACCCGCTGGCCCAACGACAGCGTGACTCCCCGCGGAGAGGAAAACTTCTTCCTTCGTGACGACGCAAACCGGCTGATCTGGTCTCTCACCCGGCAACCGATGGGGCATAACATGCCCGTGCGCGTAACCCATGCGCCGGGGGAAACGGTGTATGAGAGCAGCTGCTATGGCGTGTACTGCCGCATGTCCTGCTTCACCGACGGCGAGGCCGCTATCGGCGCGCGCGTGATTCAGCTGCGCAACGAGGACCGGGTGGAGCGCACGCTCACGCTGCTGCACACCTGCATCTTCAGCCCCGGCAATCAGCCGGCGGCTTCCCAGCTGACGGCGCTGAGCCGTGTGGAGGGAGGCGTACTCGCAGAGAATCCCAGTCTGGAGGGCGTGGCGGGCCTGTTTGGCATGGACCCGCTTCCCACCATGAGCACCACTATGAGTTCGGGCGTGTTCCAAGGGCTCTGGGGCGTGGCGCCTGCCGCGCTGTGCGGCGGAGAAAACCTGCCCAGCGACTTTGGCGATACGGCCGTCCTGTGCTATGAGGTACGCCTCAGGCCCGGCGAGACGCGCACCGTCACCACGGCGCTGGCCCATGCGGCAGGCACGGAAGCGCTGCTTCATTCCCTGGAGAGCTTCCGCCGCGACGGCGCTACCTTGCGCCTGCACGCCGTGCGCCAGCAATGGGAGGACCGCCTGAGCCTCCTGCGCTTTGACCTTCCCGACCCCGCCATGGCCCTGATGCTGGGGAGGTGGCTGCCCTATCAGGTGCAGGCCTCCCGGCTATGGATGCGCGCGGGATTTTATCAGGCGGGCGGCGCGTTTGGCTATCGGGATCAGCTGCAGGATATGCTGTCCCTGCTGCATACCCGGCCCGACGCGGCGCGCGCGCACCTGCTGGAATGCGCCGCGCATCAGTTTGAGGAAGGTGACGTGCAGCACTGGTGGCATCCGCCTCGATACGGTGTGCGCACCCGCATCAGCGATGATAAGCTGTTTTTGCCCTACGTGACGGCCCTGTACGTACAAATCACCGGCGATACCTCCATACTGAGCGAGGAGGCGCCCTACCTGCACGGCGATCCGCTTTCCGAGGAAGAAACCGAGCGCCTGTTTTCCCCGGAGGTATCCGAAATCTCGGAACCGCTTCGGCTGCACTGCCTGCGCGCCATTGACCATGTGGCCTGCGGCGCGCACGGCCTTCCCCTGATGGGCGGGGGCGACTGGAACGACGGCATGAATCGCGTGGGCGGCGAAAACGGCGAAAGCGTATGGCTGGGCATGTTCCTGTGCGAGGTGCTGCGCCTGTTCGCCCACCTGTGCGATCCGTCGGATACCCGGCGCTTGCTGGACCGCCGGAGCGCCCTGCTCGCCTCGCTGGACCGCTATGCCTGGGACGGCGGATGGTATCTGCGGGCCTGGTATGACGATGGAAGCCGTCTGGGGAGCGCCGCAAGCGAGGAATGCCGCATCGATCTGCTGCCGCAGGCGTGGGGCGTTATGTGCGGTGTGTCGCGCGACCGCTGCGCCATGGCCATGGACAACGCCTGGCGCATGCTCTACGAGCCGGATGTGGGCCTGATAAAGCTCTTTACCCCGCCCTTTCAGGGGCAGGAGCAACCCGGTTACATCGCGGCCTATCTGCCCGGCGTGCGGGAAAACGGCGGACAGTATACCCACGCCGCCTGCTGGGCCGTGGCCGCCCTGCATCAGCTGGGGCAGGATGGCCGCGCCTGGGAACTGGCCTCGGCCCTGTTGCCCATCCGCCATGCCGCCACGCGCCAGCTGGCTCTGCGCTACCGCGTGGAGCCCTATGCGCTGGCCGCGGACGTATACGCCAATCCCCAGCAGCGCGGACGCGGCGGCTGGACCTGGTACACCGGCAGCGCCAGCTGGCTGCAATACGTGGTGCTGACACAGCTGTTGGGTTTTCAAAAGACGGGCAACGTGCTGCGCTTCCGGCCCGTGGCTCCATCCGGCTGGGACGAGCTGCGCGTGACCTATCGCTTTGGTACAGCCACCTACCACCTGCATGCCTCACGGGAATGTCCCTTCCCCACCGCGGACGGCGAACAGCTGCGCGACGGACGGCTGATTCTCACCGACGACGGACGCATCCATGAAGCCACCTTCCCCCTGCGTTAGCAGCGACTGAGCAACGAGGCTTCCGGATCATCAGGCGAGCGCGGCTGCGTGCGCCGCATGGCGCCTGCGGCCTTTTCTCCCTATGCCCCTCGGCGTGTCCCTGTGCTGGGCAAAGCCTCTTCAAGCGCAGCAAAAAGCCGGGCGCTTCCCCCACCCCCAACGGGGTGAGCCGGGAAGCGCCCGGACTGCGTTAAGGCAAAGATACCGTTTATTCCACCGTGACGCTCTTGGCCAGGTTGCGCGGCTTATCCACGTCGCATCCACGCGCCACCGCCATGCAGTAAGCGAAGAGCTGCAGCGGAATCACCGCCAGCAGAGGCGCAAGTAAATCATCCGCATCGGGAACGACGATCACCTCGTCTACCTGCCCGCGCACCTTGGCGGCCAGGCTTTCGCGGCATACGGCCACGACCTGTGCGCCGCGCGCGGCTACCTCCCGCAGGTTGCTCATGGTCTTTTCCAGAAGAGCGGGCTGGGTGAGCGTCGCCACCACCAGCCGTCCCTCCTTGAGCAGCGCGATAGGGCCATGCTTGAGTTCGCCCGCGGCGTAGGCCTCGCTGAAAATATAGCTGACCTCCTTAAGCTTGAGCGCCGCCTCCATCGAAAGGGCATAATCCATCCCGCGTCCCACGAAGAACACATGCCGCTTCTGGCTGAGCATGCTGGTAAGGCGCTGGAGCTGTTCTTCCACGGCCAGCGCCTGTTCGGCCTTGCGGGGCAGGTCGGCCAGGCCCTCCATCAGTTGTGCCGCGCGCTCCGGAGAGATCTGCCCGCGCAGGTCCGCCAGAGCCACGGCCAGCATCACCATCAATTCAGCCTGGGTGATGTAGGCTTTGGTGCTGGCCACGGCGATTTCCGGGCCCGCATAGGTGTAGAGGGTGTTTTCCTCCCCTACCTCGCGTGTAATGGTGGAGCCCACCACATTGCATATCGCCATCACCCTTGCTCCCCGGCGCTTGGCTTCGCGCAGGGCGGCCAGGGTGTCGGCCGTCTCGCCGCTCTGCGATACGGCGATGAACAGCTCGTTTTCGCCCACGATGGGGTCACGGTAACGGTATTCACTGGCGATTTCAGCCTCCACGGGCACTCGCGCCAGCCGCTCGATGGCGTACTTCCCCAGCACCCCCGCATGGTAGGCCGTCCCGCACGCCACAATGCTGATTTTGCGAAGCGCACGCGCCTCCTGGGGGGTGACTGGCAGCCAGCTGTACTGACCCGGCGTGCCCGCCCTGGGCGTGAAGGTGCTTTGCAGGGCTGTGGGCTGCTCATGTATTTCCTTAAGCATATAATGGGCATACCCGCCCTTTTCCGCGCTGGACAGGTCCCAGTCCACGTGGAATATGGCATGCTGCCGGGTTTTGCCGTAAGCGTCATACACGCTTACACCCTGCCGGTCCAAAACGCCAATTTCCTTGTCCTGCAGGAAAATGACATCGCGCGTATGACTCAGCAGCGCCGGGATATCCGATGCGATAAACCCCTCTCCGTCCTTTGCGCCGATCACCAGAGGGCTGTCGTTGCGGGCACAGAAAAGAGCGTTGGGTTCCTGATCGCAGATCACGCCCAGGGCGTAGCTTCCCTCCAGCATCCCCATGGCGCGGATGAGCGCACGGCGCATGTCGCCCTGATAGAGGTGGTTGAGCAGGTGGGCGATTACCTCGGTATCCGTCTGGCTGACGAAGCGTGCGCCGGTGCTTTCCAGATATCTGCGCAGGGACTCGTGGTTTTCGATGATGCCGTTATGCACCACCGCGATGCCGCCCTTCACATCCGTATGGGGATGGGCGTTGAGATCACTTGGTTCGCCATGCGTGGCCCAGCGCGTATGACCGATGCCGATCACACCCTCCACCGGGCTTTGGGCAAGCAGGTTTTTCAGGTTTTCCAGCCTGCCCTTGGCCTTGCGCACACTGATGCGTCCCTCCGGCCCGATCACCGCCACGCCCGCGCTGTCATAGCCCCGATAAGACAGCCTCTCCAATCCCTCAATAAGAACAGGAGAGGCCTGCTTGCTTCCAATATAGCCAACGATTCCGCACATGCCTGATGCCTCCGTCTAAAATGTTATGAAACGTATTGCAATGTATCACATTGTATCTCCGCTGTCAACCCCCAAAAAAACGGCGATGGGATCCACCGGACGGCCATCCTTCCAGATCTCCAGGTGCAGGTGCGGCTCTGCGTCGCTCTCCGCCAGCACGCCGTTGCCCGCGTGGCCGATGGTCTGGCCCTGTGCCACGGGGTCACCCGCACGCACATAGTCCGCGTTGCTCAGCCCCGCATACAGGCTCTGGTAGCCGTCCTCATGATTGAGGCGAACACAAAGGCCCAGCTGGTTATCCTCCCACACGGCGTCCACGGTGCCCGCACCGCAGGCCTTGACCACTTCTCCGTACGCCACCTGCAAGTCGATGCCGGGATGCACCTGCCACACGCCTGTTTTGGAGAAATACTGGGGCTCCGTCACAGAAAAGCCCCGGTCGGTAAAGCCGTTCACCGGCTGGGAAAAGCGCAAGGGAGCCTGCGTGGGCACGGCCAGCTGACCGGCTCCCCGGCTTTCCACCAGGGCTTTGGCATCGCTGAGGGTCTGCGCCCCCTGTGATCCGCCGGCCGCCAGCGCTTCATCGCCCGTATCCGCTGCGGCAGGTGGCTCCTCCCACTGATCGCGCAGCTGAAAGGTATAGAGCGCGCTGAGCAGGATTACCAGCACGCACACCGCCAATACGATGTAGAATCCCTGCTTCTCCATCAGGCGGTCATAGCGGGCATAGACGCGGCGCAGCCCTTCCAGAAAGCGATTGTTCTGCATACACATCCCTCCGGGCATAGGTTGGCCCGGCGGGAAGCATGCTATGCGGTTTCAGCGTTTTTCAACCAAAACGCCGGGATAGTAATGCGTGAGGATGGCCCGGTAATCCGCGCCGTCGGCCGCCATGCTGTTGGCTCCGGCCTGGCTCATGCCCACCCCGTGCCCGTAGCCCCGCTGATGAAAGGTGACGCCGCTCCCATCCATGGACATTGTAAACCAGGTGCTTCGCAGCCCAAGTGCCTGACGGAAGGCTGTGGCCTCCACCTCTTTGTCGCCCACCAGCATGGCGGCCACGCGTCCGGTATCGGTGTACCCCGCTACGGCGAGGGTGCGCTCCACCTCCTGCGCGGTCAGATCCAGGTCAAACGCATCACCCAGCAATGCGGCCATCTCATCAAAGGTAAAAAACGTATCCTGCTGGTAGCCCGGTACGCCTTCCTCTCCGTCGCTCTCCACGCTCACCAGGTAGGGCAGCGCCTGAGAAAACACCGTCTGCGCCGCCTCGGTGCGTCCGCCGCTGATGGCGTGGTACATCACCGTAATGGGCTGCCCGCCGTAGGTAACCAGCTCGTCCCTGGTGGCAGCGACCGCCTGCAGCACGCGGTCACGGTAGGCGGTATATTCCCCGCCCCACAGCTCGCGGCACTGGTCGGGCGTGGCGTACCCCTGACAATGCGCGCTGTCGGTACAGATGTCCGCACCCGCGTGCAGCGCACATCCTCCGTTTTCGGTCTGCCATATTGCCCGCGTGCGCGCAGCCACCGCCTGCGCCTTCAGCGCCTCCAGATGGTAGGCGGCGGGCATCTCCGCCGCCACCACGCCGCAGACGTAGCTTTCCAGCGCCATTTCCACCACGCGCCCCTCCTGGGCCAGATAGACGGAAATTGTCTGCTGGTCCTCACCGTTCATCAGCCGGTCCAGCACCTGACCTTCCTCGCCCAGGGCCTCCTCTCGGATGGTCTGTGCCTGCGCTTCCTGCGCTCCCGGCATCCACAGCCGCAGAATGCGCCCCACGCGCGTGGGCAGCAGCACCCGCGCCTGCCACAGAGGGGTTTGCATATCCTCAAACTGCGTCGCCGTCAAGGGCGCGCCCACCATTCTCCACATCAGTGCCAGCGCCAGCAGCGCCGCGGACAGCCATACCGGCGGATAGCCATGCCTCATACTGCATCCCTCCGCGGCAGGATATGCGCGCTTTTTTCCATCCATGCCCGGCAGGGATTGCCATTCGTGCTTCGTTTTTATACAATGGAGCCATGCCTGATGGCGGGAAGGAGCTTAACGAAAGATGAAACGGTTGCTTGCGCTGCTTTTGGTCCTGACGGTGGCGTTTTGTGCCCCGGCCGCGGCGGAAACGGCGCGCCGCCCGCTTGCTTCCGGCGATACGGGCGACGCGGTGGTGGAATTGCAAAAGCGTCTCCAGTCGCTCGGCCTGTCCACGGGCGAGGCCGATGGCATCTACGGCAAGCAGACCGCCGCCGGGGTGACGGAGGCGCAGCGCCTTCTGGCCGCCGCGGGCTATGATGTGGCACAGACCGGAGAGGCCGACGCGGATACCCTGAAGCTGCTGTTCGACCCGGAAGCGGAGGCCACGCTGCGTACCCTGCGGCTGGGCAGCCGGGGCGACCGCGTGCGCCAGCTGCAAAGCCGGCTGATCGACTTAAAGCTCCTCTCCGATGATGCGGACGGCGTCTACGGCGACAATACGGAAGCGGCCGTGAGGCTGTTTCAGCAGCGCATGATCCAGCTGGGGCTGAACGGTCTGGAGCTGGACGGCGTGGCCACGCCGGGTCTGGTGGAGCTGCTCATGAGCGACCTGAGCGTATATGGCTTTGAGGCGCCCATCTACTTTGACGAAAGCGCACCCCTGGCCCTGTCCGAAGATGACCTGTATGCCAAGGCCTGCATCGTGATGGAGGCGACGACGGGCAACGTGCTGTTTGCTCATGAGGCGGACACGCAGCTCTATCCGGCCAGCACCACCAAGATCATGACGCTGCTGCTGGCGCTGGAGCGCGGCGGCCTGGATCAGGAAATCACCATCCCCGCCTGCGCGGCGGACGTGCCCAAGGACAGTTCCCTGGTGCCGGTCTATGAGGGCGAACAGATGCCGTTTCTCGACCTGCTCTATGGCCTCATCATCCGTTCCGGCAACGACGCGGCCAACGCCGTGGCTGAGCTGTGCGCCGGCAGCGTGGACGCCTTTGTGGCCCGCATGAACGCCCGCGCCTACGAGCTGGGCATGACAGGCACCCATTTTGTCAACCCTCACGGCTATCATGATCCGGACCATTACACCACCGCGCGCGACCTGGCCACCCTCACACGGCAGGGGCTAACCGACCCCACCTTCTGCCAGATCGTCACCTGTTTGCGCTACGCCCTTCCTGCGACCTCAAAGCGGGGGGAACTGGTGATCGAAAACGCCTATGAAATTTTTAAGCCCGACTCGCCCTTCTATATCGAAGGTGCGGCGGGCGTCAAGAGCGGATATACGTCTCGGGCGGGCTTTTGCTACGTGGGCGCGGCCCAACGAAACGGCCAAACGCTGATCGCCGTCATTTTGGACGCCCCCACGCGCAACCGCGCCTGGACCGATTTAAAAAGGCTGTTTGCCTATGGATTCGCGTTTCTGGAGTCCTAGCGGGCCGCCAGCGCGTCCGCATTCTCATCACCCGGCATGTCCGGGTTTTTTTCTGCATTCCGTTCATGCGCGGCTGCAAGCCGGCGCATGGCCCAGCCGTAGGCAGGGAAGAGGAACAGGTCCGCCGCCACCCACGCTGCCGGGTTGGCTGCGCACACGGCGATATAGCCGAACGCTGGCACCATTACCACCCCTACAATCACGCGTGCCGTCATTTCCAGCGCGCCGGCGAACACGGCCTGCCGGGTAAAGCCCAGTCCCTGAATCAAAAAACGAACGATATTGACAAAGGCCAGCGGGATGTAGGCGGCCGAGTTCACCGTGAGAAACAGGGCGGAGTTTGCAATGACCAGGGTTTCTTTGGCGTCCATGAACATTTGAGACAGGTTTCCGCCAAACGCCGACAGGACACCAAAGGCCGCCAGCGAATACACGATGCCGATGACCGAACAGCTCTTCAGCCCCTTGCCGATACGTTCCAGCCTGCCTGCACCCACGTTCTGGCCGCCGTAGGTGGCCATGGTGCTGCCCAGCGCGTCAAAGGTACAGCAAAACAGCTGGCTGACTTTGGCCCCCGCCGCCACGCTGGCCACATAGCTGGAGCCCAGCAGATTGACCGACGCCTGCAGCACGATGGAACCGATGGCCGTGATCGAGTACTGCAATCCCGTGGGAACACCCATGCCAATGAGCCTTTTCACACAGGTTTTGTCCAGTTTCCAGTCCCGGCGGGTCAGGACAATCAGATCGCAGTGGCGAATGTACCTTACGCACAGCAGCGAAGAAACGGCCTGCGAAATCACCGTCGCCCACGCCGCTCCCTCTACGCCCATGCCAAAGGACACGATAAACAGCAAATCCAGCGCCACGTTGAGCAGCGAACAGATGACCAGATAGATCACCGGCGTGCGCGAATCGCCCAGAGAGCGAATGATGCTGAACAGCACGTTGTAGATGAACACCACCGGAATCCCCAAAAAGATCACAAAAATATAGGCATAGGCGTCATCCACGATATCCGACGGGGTATTCATCCATCCCAGCAGCGGACTGCACAGCGCACAGACCACCGCCGTTATGACCAGTGAAAACGTCACGGCCAGCAGGATGGCATTAACCACGAAGCGTTTCAGGCCGGGATAATCGCGCTCGCCGAATTTTTGGGCCACGGGGATGGCAAAGCCGTTGCACACGCCGATGCAGAATCCCAGCACCAGGAAGCTCAGGGAACCTGTGGAGCCAACGCCCGCCAGCGCCTTCACGCCCAGAAACTTGCCCACCACAATGGTATCCACCATGTTGTATACCTGCTGGAACAGCAAACCAAACAACAGCGGAAAGAAAAATTCCACAATGCGCCGCGTGGGTGAGCCCTCGGTCATATCCCGGACAAGCGTTCCGGCCATGCTGGCAGCCTCCTTTGCCAAATCGTAGCTGTACAGGCGCAAAGTATACGCCGGTCGATGCTGATTTGCAAGGGCTTTTTCCATGGAAATTCTCTTTTTTTCAAATGCTGCGCCGCGTGCCTTTCCAAAGACCTCTTCATGGCTGATACGGACCAGAATCTACCATATTCTGGTTTTGTAATCATTGTAAAAACACTGTCGCCGGCAAACCCGCCTCGCCAAAAATGCATCTTATAGAGTACAAGCAGATACAAAAGGGAGGGCATGCGGATGCGGCGCATTGCTTTGTTTACGTGTACGCTCTTTCTGGCGCTGACCGCCTGCGCGGCGCAGGCAGACGAGGTCGTGATCACTTTGGGAGGCGACTGCGTGCTGGGCACGCGCGAGGAATGGAAAGACGACGCCGAAACCTTTGACACCCTGATTGCCGAAAAAGGCTTTGACTGGTGCTTTTCAAAGATTTGCGAGCCGTTTCTCAATGACGACATCAGCCTGGTCAACCTGGAAACCGTGCTGCAAAGCCACTCCGAGGGCCATGCGCGCGGCAAGGAGTTCACCTTCCGCGGCGACCCGTCCTATACCGGTATTCTCAAAGCAGCCGGGATCGAACAGGTGAACATCGCCAACAACCACTACATCGACTTCGGCGGCAGCGGGCGCGAGAGCACGCGTGCGGCGCTGGAAGCTGCGGGCATCGGTTTCAGCGGCTACACCTACCGCTCGGTCGTGGAGGTGAACGGCTACCGCATCGGCTTCGCAGGCTGCCGCGAAACGGTGTATCTGGACCGCAAGGCGCCCGTGTACAACGACCTGGAGGCGCTCCGCGAGGCGGGCTGCGACGCGATCATCTATTCCTTTCACTGGGGCAAGGAGTACAGCCCCACCCATAACCAGACGCAGCGGCGAATGGCGGACTATGCCATCCAGCACGGCGCGGATATCGTGGTGGGCACCCATCCGCACTGTGTGCAGGGGGTGGAGCACCGGCGCGGCAGCCTGATTCTATGGAGCCTGGGCAATCTGGTGTTCGGCGGCACGCACGAGATGACCACCTTCGACGCGGTAGTGGCGCAGGTATCGCTTTGCTTCGACGGCGGCGAATATCAGGGCGCAAAGCTGCGGCTTTTGCCGGTGCTGACCTCCAGTGCGCGACCGGACAACAACTTCCAGCCCGAATGGGCCGAGGGGGCGGATTACGAGCGCATCATGGGCCTGATTCAGGATGACAGCGAAATGCAAATCGAGGCGGAGATGTGGTTCCCGGCGGGCTGACAAGGTACCTGTCACGATTTTTCCAGCGGCAGGCAGGCCGTGAACGTGGTTCCCACCCCCACCTTGCTGCGCACCCTGAGATGCCCTCCATGAGCCGACACGATGATGCGTGCGATGCTCAGTCCCAGCCCGTGTCCGCTGGTCTGGGATTTCCGGGCCTCATCGCAGCGGTAGAAGCGGTCGAACACCTTGGGCAGATCTTCGGCCGAAATGCCTGCGCCGGTGTCGGTCACGCTCAGGTAGCAGCTGCTGCCGTCGCGCCTTACCCCCAGCGTGATGCTGCCGCCCGCGGGCGTGTACTTGATGGCATTGTCCACCAGTATGCGCATGAGCTGCTTGATCATGCCCTTGTCGGCACTGATGCGGGCATTCTGCGCGGGATTCAGTTCAAAGCGATGCGCCGGCGAAAGGAGCCTTGCCTCCCGGTGGACCTCGCTCATCACCTCCAGGGGGTCAAATACCTCCATCTCCAGCATGAGCGTCTTTTTGTCGTGCCGGGCCAAAAACAGCAGGCGTTCCACCAGCTCCTTCATGCTGGCGGCCTCCTGCGAAATGGCGCTGATGCCCTCGTCCAGCACGGCCTTGTCGGTCTTGCCCCAGCGTTCCAGCATGCCCACATAGCCCTGGATGACCGCAATGGGCGTGCGCAGCTCATGGGACGCGTCGCTGACGAACTGCTTCTGGCTGTTGTAGCTCAGCTCGATGCGGTCCAGCATGCCGTTAATGACCAGCGCCAGGTCCTTGAGCTCGTTTTTTGCGCCCTCCACGCTGATGCGGTCGCTCAGGTTGTTGGCGCTGAGGGCCGCGGCTGTTTCGGCCATGTCGGTGATGGGCTTGAGCACGCGGCGGTTCAGCCGGTCGCGATGATTGAGAAAATAGCCTACCCGATACAGGTCCAGGCACAGAAGTACCCAGAACAGGATGTTCATTTGATAGATCAGGTCGTCCACCGGCCAGGCCGCCGCCACGCCCCCATCCACGGTATCCACATAGAGCATGACGCGCCGCTGTCCATCCTTCTTAAAATCACTAAAAAGCAGTGCCAGCCGCTGCGCCATTCCCGGAAGGCCGCCTTCGTAGGGCTGCGGCAGCAAATACGCCTCCGTAAAGGGCAGGCCCGCAAGCTGCTCCTGCGTATAGACGCCATCCTGCGCGGGCGTCATGGCCGCCAGCTCGCCCAGCGCACGGTCCGCCGCCGGCCACTGCGCCACGCACAGCGCGATCATCGCCGCTGCCAGCACCGGCAGGGTGGTCAGAAGCAGCCGCCCCGAAAAGTGCAAGGCAATGCGCAGCGTAAGCGACAGCCTCAGATTGCTGAGCAACCGTACCAGCGTGCCATGTACTGAACGGGAAAAGCGGTCAAAGCCGTTTTCCCCGTTTCCCTTGCGCGTGGCCTTACCCAGGGGCCAGCCCTCCTCCGACGGGCGGCTTTTCTGATTTTCCTTCTTTTTCTTACTCATAGCGGAACATGTATCCCACCGCACGGATGGTGTGGATGGTTTTTACGCCGAATTTATCGTCAATCTTCTGTCGCAGGTAGCGGATGTATACGTCCACGATGTTGGTATCGCCCGCGAACTCGTAGCCCCACACATTGCTGAGCAGCTCGTCGCGCGTAACGGCCGTGCCCTCGTGCTGCCAGAGATAGTTGAGCAGGTCAAACTCCTTTTTGGTCAGCATGATGGGCTCGCCGTCGAAGCTGGCGCCATAGCTGGCCGGCTCAATGCGCAGCTTGCCCGCCATGCGCGCGCCGGTGCCTGCCGTGCGGTCCGCACGGTGCTTTTTCAGGTTCACGCGGATGCGGGCCAGCAGTTCCTCGATGGCGAAGGGCTTGGTCATGTAATCGTCCGCGCCCATGTCCAGACCCATCACCTTGTCGCTTACGTCATCCTTGGCGGTGAGCATGATGATGGGCACGTCGCTGGTTTGCCTCAGGCGGCGGCAGACTTCGATACCGCTCAGCTCCGGCAGCATCAGGTCCAGAATCATCAAATCGGGCTGCCAGCTCTCGCACAGCCCCAGCCCCGTGCGCCCGTCATGCGCCGCCTTCACCTCGTACCCCTCATGCTCCAGCTCCAGTGTCACGAAACGGGCGATCTTTACCTCGTCCTCAACGATCAGAATCTTGCTCATAACACACTCCTCGCTCCCCTTTTTGATAGGCAGGCCAAAAGGGCCCCTTGCCTGGGACCCTTCCGGTTAGCGGATATCCGCCTCGTGGTAGCCGTCGCCGTCATCCCGCACGTCCACGCTGCCGCCGTCCGGGAATTGCACGTTCACGGGGCGGGTGCCGCTGGCGGCGCTTTCGGTGCGGGGGGGAGGCGTAGGGCGGTCCCTGGGCTCCTCCTGGGAATGCTCCTGGGATTTTCCGCCGTTCTGGGAAAACTGCTGGGCGAAGCTGGATACCGTGTGCTGCACGTTTTCCTTGGCGTTTTTGACCATGCTGTCAAAGGTTTCGGAGGAAAACTCGCGGCTGTCGCGGTCGATATTGATGCGGTAGCCCAGCGCCAGCGCCACAATCAGCCCGATGACGCAGATATGCGGCGCGGTAATCAGCGTGAGCAGCACAAAGAGCGAGCTGAGGTTGACGACCACGGCCTCGTCCTTGCGCACGCGCAGCCTGAGTCGGTAGAGAAAGGTGAACACGCCTTTGGCGCCTTTGCCCGCATCGCCAGAGGCGGGGCCGGTCTTGAGCCGACCGTTTTTCTCCAGGTCTACCAGCGCCCTGGCCAGGCTGCCGTTGTGATACTCCAGCAGATTGACGGCCTCTTCGTAGGAGATGCCGCTCTTCTGCCGCAGAATTTCAATGTCCTCAAAGGTGTACTTTGCCATGCTTCCTGCCTCCTTGCGATGTTCCCCGGGGAACGATGTCATCTTACCACAATTCCGGCCGGAATGCTTGAGGATTTTGCAAGAGCTTCATGAGAAAATGATGAGATTTCACATCATTTTTGCTTTCGTGCCGCCTTGGCGGCGAGCAGTGCGTCGGCGGTGTCCTGCGCATCCTTCTGGCGCTGGCGTTCGTCGCTTTTGGCACGGTGCCTGTCGGAAGCGGGTTTTGTGGAAGGCCGCGGCGCCCTGGGCTGCTCCTCACGCACACCACGGCGGCGGACAAGCGCGGGCAGCGCCTCCTCCCATGGGAGCTTTCGCAGCGCGATGTCCAACACCAGCAGCACAAGCGCCAGCCACAACAGCGTCGGGCGCAGCGCCACCCGGCTCGTGGCAGGGGATACGGGCGTCGCCCAGAAGTCTGCCTCATCCGACAGCACGCGGCCGCCTGTGCGGGCCGCAAGGTCCTCCAGGCTCTGGTCCGGCTGGATGCGCAGATCATATTCACCGGAGAAGCCGCGTACCGCGCCGCCCTCCTGCACGTGGACGGTTCCATCCTCGTCCGAATAGGTGATGCGAATGGCGAACGCCCCTTCCTGAGCGCAGGCCAGATCGCCCTCGTACTGTCCGGGCGCGGTTTCGTCCAGGCGAAGGGTCTCAAGTGTGCCGTCGGGCAAGGTGACGGAAGCCTCCGCCGATCCTGAAGCGGCCTGCGCCAGCGTATAACGGATGTGAACCGTCCCGTCCCCGGCCTGCGCGGTCAGTTCGCCCTCACGCTGCGCGCCGGGCAGCAGGCGGGAAAGCACACCTCCGAAGAAGCGCGGCGCATCCTGCCAGGCCATGAAAGCGCCGGTCCACGCGCCCTCCACATCGCTGGTCCACGCGGCCACCTTGCCGGAGCCCGCGTTCCACCACGCCAGCAGCGGGTCCTCCGTATCGCTGGCCAGGGTCACGGTCGCGGTGGGCTTTTCCGCGGTGCACAGATAGCCGTCCACCTGCGGAAGGCCCTCAAAACCGGACAGGGCCTGCGCCTCCAGGATCACAGGGGTAAAGGTGTGGTTTTTTACATAGCTGTCGCTCACCAGCATGGTTTCCTTGGTAAAGATCTTGGGAATGCTGTCGAACTCGCCCACCTCATAGGCGCGCCCTCCGCCCAGCGTGGACAAAAGCCGCATCAGCTGCGTATTGGCGTCGCTGCCCACGGCCACGGTGGTCAGCGTGATGCCGGATTTTTGCATGGCCAGGGCGATGTTTTGGAAGCCCGTATCGGCGGGCTGCCCGTCGGAGAGGAAAATGACATGCTTCTGCGGCGTCTGGGCGCCTTGCAGCACACGATAGGCCTCATCCAGCGCGGAATAGAAGGCCGTGCCTCCATCCGCGCGCAAGGTGCCGATCTGGCTCTGCACATCGCTCAGGCTGCTCACACTCTGGAAGGGCACCACCCATTTGGCCGTATCGTCAAATCCGATTACGCCGATGTTGTCGCGCTCGCTCAGCACCTCCAGGGCGCTCATGGCGGCCTCCTTGGCCGCCTCGATGCGCGAGGCCCCGAACTGTCCGCTGGTCATGCTGCCCGATTTGTCGATGCAGATCACCAGCGACAGAGCCGGCATGCGCTGCTTGTTGCGCACGTCGATGCTGACCGGCAGAAGCGCTTCGAGAACCGTGCCCCGGTAGCCGCCCAGAGCGTAGCTGGCGTCGCCGCCCAGCACCAGCAGACCGCGTCCCAGGGCGCGCACGGCCTGGTCCAGCGCCTGCCACTGCTGCTGAGAGGCGGTCTCGTAATCAATGTTGTTGAGAATCACCGCATCGTAGGCCAGATAGCCCTCCGCGCCGGAGGGCATGGCGATAGGGCGGATGCGCTCCACCTGCATGCCGGATGCGGAGAACAGCTTCTCCGCCGTGCCGGATTCCTCCACCAGCAGCACGTTCGGCGCGCCCAGGACGCGCGCGTAGGCGGAGAGGTGGTTGTTCTGGCTCTGCGTATCCTCCCGGCTGACCAGACGCGCCTCATAGGTGACAACGCCGGTCTTTTGCGCCGTGAGAGAAAAGGCATAGCGGTTCTCGCCCGCCTTGAGCGATACCTCGCGGGTATCGGTGGCCTCGCCGTTTTGATACAGCACCAGTGTGGCCATCATGTCCGCATTCGCGTCGATGGTCACTGAAAGGGGCACGGCCTGTCCCTCGTACACCTCGGCAGGAGCCGTCAGCTCACTGATCTGCGCATCCGTTCCGGAGGCCGTCTCCAGCGGCAGCACGTCCACGCGCACGCCCGCGGCGGCCATCAGGTCCATCATGGAAGCGGACAGCGCCGCCTTGCCGTCGCTGATCACGGTCACGCCGCCGTTGCCGCCGCTTGGCAACAGGGCTGACGCAAGGCGCAGCGCGCCGTCCAGATCGCTGCCGGACCGGTCCACGCTGGCGCTCACGCCCGTAAAGGCGGGCGCGCTGCTGGCCGGCGTATCCACCATGGCGTCTGCACCAAAGGCGATCACACCGGCCTCCTGCCCCTGCGGCAGCCGCTCAAGCGCCCGGCTGACCCATTCCTCCGCCTGCGCGTGAAGCTGGCGGGTGGAATCCGACACGTCCATCAGCACCCACCTTTGCGCCGCGCCCGACGTGCTCAGGACTGACGGGCCGGCCACGGCCAGCGCCAGCACAAGGCACAGAAGCAGGCGCGCGCAGAGCGTCACGCGGCGGCGTAACGACCTGCGGCGCACCCGATAGCGGCGGTCGATCAGCCACACGGCAGCCAGGCCTAGCGGGATGAGCGCCAGAGCCCAGAGCGATTCAAATGCCAGCCCCACGGCGGCTCACCTCCCATTCCAGCAGCATCACGGCAAACAGCGCCACGAGCACCCATCCGGTCCACTCACGGTGGCCGGAGGTCCCCTGCGCCTGCGCGCCCTCCATGGAGGCGGGCACGGTCAGGGTATCGCTTTCCTCCGGCGGGATGTGCAGAGCAAACGCCATCTCCCGCATCTGCCCATCCTCAAGGGTTTCCACGAGGCGGTACACGCCGGGCGCATCCGTATCGGAAAAGCTGTTCCCCTCCAGGGCGGACTGCCGCCCGTCCGGCGTCTCGACCCATGCGGATACGCTGCGCGCGTCCAGCACGAACGAAACGGGCATGCCGCAGCCGGCCGCCTCCACGGAAGCGGCAGCGTCCGGCAGAAGCCAGGAAAGCAGGTTCTGCACCAGCACCGGAAAGTCTGCCTTGAGGGGCAGATTGCTGTCGTGCAGGTCGAAGCCCAGCACTGCCGCGCGCCGCCCTCCCTCCTCAGACAGGGCCAGCATCGGCTGGCCGCCCGAGAGCAGCACGGGCATGCCGCCCGAAAGCGGCCTGAAGGAGCGGATGGCCACGTCCGTAAGCAGCAAATGCTCACAGATTGCCGCAGCTTCCTCACCCGTGGCGGCGCGCAGGGTTCCGTGCCCCTGAGCGGCCTCGCCGGGCGTGATACCGGCTACTGCCTCCGTCGGGTTCACGGCCCAAACAGCCCCTGTTTCGGGCAAAGTTTGAGGCAGAACGCCGTCATAGATATACAGATCGCATCCGGTGGCGGCCTGCACATCCTGCGGGCTCGCCAGCACCAGGTTCAGCTCCGGACGAAGGCGCAGCGCCTCCTCCAGAAACACGTTGCCCTCCGTCACCAGCAGGGCCGTATACTGCCGCCGGCTCTGCGCGACAGCCCAGCGCGTATCGTCCACGGCCAGTGCACCGCCGGGCGATACGCGCGCCATGGCGCTGCGCGTGCCCTCCGGCACGGTCAGAAGCACGCCCTGGCTCTCCCCATCGGTCAGCGAAACGGCGCGCACGTCGCACAGCGCGCCATCCGCGTAGCATTCCACCTCTACCTGCGCGTCCCCGCCCCAGCTGACCAGACGCACGAAGGCCGTGTTTTCCTCCGGCTGCAGGCTCATGTCCATCAGGCTTACGTTGGACGCGCCTTCCCCCACCGCGCGCAGGTGCGCGTCCTGCGGGATTTCCACGGTGCTGTCGGTGAATACGTAGATCTCCATGCCGGACGTCTCGCGCTTCATGGCCGCGGCCAGCGACAGCGCCCCCGACAAATCCGCGCCTCCGTTGCCGGCTTCCAGGCTTCGAATGGCATGCTCAGCCAGGGCATGATCCGTGCTGCGCGATACGACCGGTGAAAAGGAAGCTCCTGCCGTAAGCACGGTGACGGCATCCCCGTCGCGCATCCTGCTCAGCAGGTCCAGCGCCTGCCGCTTTGCCTCCTCCATGCGCGACACGCCCTGTTCATTCACCGCCTGCATGCTGGCGGACAGGTCAAATACAAATACGCTTTCCTCCTTGAGGCCGCCCGCGGTGACCGGGCGCATCAGCGCAAGCGCAAGCAGCGCCACCATTGCCAGTTGCAGCCACAGAAGCAACTGGCTCCTGAGCCGCTGAAACGGACGGTTCTGGCGGGTGCGTTCTTCGGTTTTTTTCCATAGAAGCAGGCTGGGAACCGGCGTGCGCCGGGCCTTTCGCTTGAGCACATAGAGCGCGATCACCGGCAAAAAGCCGAGAAACGCCCACGCGCCCGCGGGATTCAGCCATTCCATCGCGTCTTTTTCCCCCTCTTGTGAATCAGGCGATCAGCCCGGCGGCACTGAGCGCGCGGATGAGCTGATCCTCAAACGACTCCTCCGGCACGATCAGGCCATGGCTTACCCCCCGCGTCCGGCAGAAGTCCGATATTTCCTCCACATAGGCGCGCGCAGTTTCGCGGTAGCGCCGGAGTGCCTCATATCCACCGCTGGTCAGGAAGCGTTCGCCCGTCTCGCTGTCCACCAGCTCGGCTGTGTCCTCCAGCTGCGGGTCCCACTCGGCGGGGCTCCACACCTGCAAAACGGACGTTTCCTGCTTGCGGTACAGAAGGGAAAGCACGGCCTTTTCCCAGCCGTCCAGCAAATCGCCGATGAGCACGGACGCGCCCCTGCCGCCGGCAAGCCTCAGGGCGGGCACAGCGGTTTCGATCATCGCGCGGCCCTGAGGCTGCACGTTTTCCAGAAAGGCGGACAGCTCGGGGTAGCAATGCCGGCCCCGGAGCGGGCGCGTATGCCGCTCTCCCCCGCCGCCCAGCGTATACACCGTCACGCTGTCGCCGCCGCACAGGCACAGGTAGCCCAGCGTCTGCGCCAACTGGCATGCGGGTTCCCACTTGCCGAAATCCATGGAGGCGCTCGCGTCCACGATCAGGTGGACACGCTGCTCCTGCTCTTCCATAAAGAGCTTCAAAAACAGCTTGTCAAAGCGTGCGTAGGCATTCCAGTCCACGCGCCGGATATCGTCGTCCGCAGCGTATTCGCGGAAATCCGAAAATTCCACGCTGCTGCCCAGCGCCCGCGAACGCCTCAGTCCCCCGCTGCCGCCCGCCGCCGGGTGACGCATGCGCAGGGCCAGCGCGTCCAGCCGCTTCAAAAACGAATCGCTCAGCATCGTGCTCATCCTCTCCCGCTTCAGCCGCGCGGAAGCTGCGCAAGCAGCGATGCGATCACGCCCTCCACCGTTTCGCCCTGCGCCATGCCCTCAAAGCTCAGGGCGATGCGGTGCCTGAGACACGCGGGCGCAACGGCTTCGATGTCCTCAAAGGCCACGTTGTAGCGCCCGTTCATCAGCGCGCGGGCGCGCGAGGTGGCGATCAGCGCCTGCGCCGCGCGCGGGCTCGCGCCGAAACGCACGCAGCGGCGCACCACCTCCGGGCTCTGCTCCAGTTCGGGATGCGTCGCCAGAACCAGCCTGAGCGCAAAGTCTCTCACGGCCTGCGCCACAGGCACCTCCTGTGCCACCGCCCGCAGACCCATGAGCGTATCCGCATCAGCCACGCACCGGGCATGGCTGGTCTGGGGTACGGTGGTGAGGCCCACGATTTCGGCCAGCTCCTCCAGTGTGGGAAAATCCACCAGAATTTTGAGCATGAAGCGGTCCAGCTGCGCCTCCGGAAGGGGATAGGTGCCTTCCTGCTCCATGGGATTCTGCGTGGCCAGCACGAAGTAGGGCTCCGAGAGCGCATGCGTTTCGCCGCCCACGGTGACGGAGTGCTCCTGCATGGCCTCCAGAAGCGCCGCCTGCGTTTTGGGCGTGGCGCGGTTGATCTCGTCCGCCAGCACGATGGAGGCAAACAGCGGTCCCTTGCGGAAGCGGAACTCGTTGCCGGCCTCGGTCTTGACGATGATGTTGGTGCCGGTGATATCGGCGGGCATCAGGTCGGGCGTAAACTGAATGCGGCTGAAGGGCAGGTCAAACACGCTGGAGAGCGTGCGCACCAGCCGTGTCTTGCCCAGGCCCGGCACGCCCTCCAGCAGCACGTTGCCGCCTGCGATGAGCGCCGTGAGCAGCTGCTCCACCACGCGCTCCTGCCCGATGATCTCCTTGGCGATTTCACTCCGGATGGCCTGTACCGTATCAAAAAAGGACTTGATCTGCTCCTGTGGAATCATGCCCCGTATCCTCCTTGTCATTGCGCAAGCGCATTGAAGTACGTTTCGACCCATTGCCGGGCGTAAGCGGGCAGGTCCGCATCCTGCGCGGCCTCCACGGCCGCCTCGCGGTACTCTGGCAGCGCCTTCCGGTAGGGCACGCTACCCTCCAGGCTGCCTGCACCGTTTCCGGCCTCCGCCTCCAGAATCTCCCCCTCGCCCATCTGGCCGCGCTCGTTTTGAACCTCGCCGGATGTGCCCAGCCGTGTGGGGTCATAGATGGCCTCATAGGCCGCGACTTTCTTTTCCGGCGAGGCCGTGCCCTGCGCGGGCGCTGCCGCCTGCGCGGGATTCACACCCCCGTCCCTGTCGGACGAGCCCAGGCTGGCCCCGCCGCCGGGTTGCCCCTGTCCCTCCTGATCGCTCGCGCCCTGCTGTCCTGCGCCGCTATGCGCCAGCGAAGCGAGGGTGCCCTGAGCGCTCTGTATGCCCGAACGCGCCGCCGCGCCTCGCACCATGCCGGTCAGAGCCAGTGCCTGCGCGCTGGCGGCCGTCTGTCCGGACGCGGCGGCCGTCAGCGCGGAGAGGGCCTGCCGTGCCTCGCCGGAGGCCAACGCCTGCGCCGCCTGGCTGAGCTGCTGAGCGGCCGTCTGGTCCGAGGCTTTGGCTGCCGCGTCGGAAAGCAGCGCTTCCACGTCTCCCGCCTCCAATGCCTGCTGCGCGGCCGGCGTGTCGCCATCCTCCAGCGACTGTGCCAGCGCGTTAAGACCAGCGGCGCGCATGGCATCCAGCGCATCCCTGGCCGTGCGCGCCTCCAGGTTTTCCACCTTGCGCTCGGCGGTGTCGATGGCGGTCAAAGCGTCGCGTACGCTTTCCGCACGGCGCAGTTCACCCGACAGTTCTCCCAGCAGCCTTCGCAGCTCCGGGGTTTCGGCGGCCTCCGCGTCCAGCGCTGTGGCGCCCTCGTCCACCTTTTGCGCCTGCTCCACCATTTCGGCATGAAACGCTTCCTGCGCCCGGATGGCCTGCGCCTGTGGGTTGGGAATCAGGAAGCTCACGCCCATCAGCGCCGCGCACGCCAGCGTACCGATCCAGGCCAGCCGGGGAGGCTTCAAGGCCATCTGGCGCGCGGGTTCCAGGGTTTTGAGGCTGCTGAGCGCATCTTCTCGCTGCAGGCGCGCCATGTCGGTATCGCAGCCGCCCAGCATCACGGCGGTCTGCGCGCGGGCCATCAGCCCCAACGCATCCGCCTGCCGCGCCGCGTCCAGCGAGGTGATGGGCCACAGCCATGCGACCAGCGCAAAAATCGCAGGCAAGGCCGCCAGCGTTACCGCCCCCCAGATCGCCACCATGGGAAACGCCCATACAAAGGAGGCCGCGCGCAGCAAAAGCACGCCCACCGCTCCCGCAAACAGGCCGTACAGGGCCCAGATAAAGGTGCGCTGCGTCCGCATGCGGCGTTTAACCGGCCGCAGCGCGCGTTCCAATTCTCTCATGCTCGTTTGCTTCCTTTCGGCGCTCTGGGCTTGCGCACACGCAGGTTCAGCGCGGCAAGCGCGGTCAGCAGCACGGACGCTGCCGCCAGAAACGCCATATTGCAGTACAGAAAATGGTCGAAGGGAAGGTAGGAGTAGGTATTGGCCAGGCTGTAGCTGAACTGCCAGAGGATGCTGGAAAACATCTGTGTCTGCGATGCCAGCAGTGAAAACAGGCCCAGGCCGGGGTTGAGGGTGAAGGAGACCGGCGTGTATTCGATCATGTGCAGCTGCTGTCCTACGATGTTCATGGCATCATAGAGGTCGCCGATGCGCTTGACATCGTACCACAGGGGCAGAAGCGTGACCAATCCCAGCGCAAACACCGACAGGTAGCTCACCACCGTGGACGTGACCGTGCGCTGAAACAGCGACGAGCATACCAACCCCACGCTGAGCGCTGCCAGCGCCGTCAGCAATAGAAACGCCACGCTGATAAGCACCTGCGCAAGCGTCGCGCCGCCGGTAATCAGCACCAGCGACAGCATCGGCAGGGAGCACATCACCAGCAGGGCCAGAAAGCTGAAGCTTTCCAGCAGCTTTCCGAGCACCAGCTTTACCGGGCCGGTATTGGTCACCAGCAGCAGATCCAGCGTCTGCCGCTCCCGCTCGCCGCTGATGCTGCCGGCGGTCATGGCAGGGGCCACCAGCACCAGCATGCCAAATTGCAGCATAATCATATACGCATAGCCGTCTACGCTCAGGCGCATATCACCCAAAGTGACCGTCGCGCCCATGAAGCGCCCGTATACCGTAAAATAGGCCAGCGCCGCCAGCAGCAGCGAATACAGCGTGATCAGCAGCGGCGTGCGCACCGACCGCATGCGGCGGATGGCCGAAAAGGCAAAAATCGGATTATTCACCCTGCGTCACCTCCATAAAGACCTTTTCCAGGTTGAGGGGCGGGCGGTGGAAGTCCACCAGCGGGGCGCCCGCCGCGAGCTGTTTGAGCAGGCCCGCGGTCGCATCCTCGCCGCCGTCGAAATCCACGGTGAGCACATTGCCCTCCTCGCGCCCCACGCCGGTCACGCCCGGATACTGGCGGATGAGCGTGACCGCGGCTTCGATCGCGTCCGCCTCCGCGCCGGCGGCCAGGCGCACCCGAATAGGCGCATTGCCGCTCATATGCCGTCCCAGCTCCTCCACCGAGCCGGAGAACACCAGCCGTCCATGGTCGATGATGGTGAGCGAATCACACATTTCGGACAGTTCCGGCAAAATGTGGGAGGAGATCAGCACCGTTTTGCCCATGTCCTTGAGCGTGCGCAAAATCCCCTTCATCTCCGCTCGGGCGCGCGGGTCCATGCCGGAGGCCGGCTCATCCAGGATGAGCAGGCGCGGATCGTGGATGAGCGCCCGTGCCAGGCAAAGCCGTTGCTTCATTCCGCGGGAAAGGACGTCCACATAGCTGTCGCGCTTGTCGGTGAGGTTCACCAGCTCCAGCAGGCTGTCCGTCATGCGCCTGCGTTCCTTCTGGCCAAAGCCGTAGCAGCGTGCATAGAAGTCCAGGTATTCCCAGGCTTTCAGCCGGTCGTAAACGCCGAAGAAGTCCGGCATATAGCCCATCAGGCGGCGAATTTCGCGCGGATGGCCCGCGACGTCCACGCCGTCCAGCGCAGCCGTCCCTTCGGTAGGTTTGAGAAGCGTAGCCAGAATGCGCATGGTGGTGGTTTTTCCCGCGCCGTTGGGACCTACAAAGCCGTGAAGCTCGCCGTCATGGATGGTCAGGCTCAAATGGTCAAGCGCCAGAAAGGACCCGTAGTAACGTGTAAGCCCGTCAAGAACCAGCATCATTCCACCCTCCCTTCCATGATGATCGTCGGTATGTCGATGTCGGCATAGCCGTCGGCGGCGCCGAGCCTTTCAAACCGGCAATACAGGAATCCGTTCATCAGGTACTCCTGCAAATCCGGCAGGCTGGTTTCCACCTTGGCAAGGCCTGTGATATCATCCACGGTGTAACGCTTGTATTCGTCCCACTCGCCGGTGGTGGGGTTGTAGAGCGAAACCTGATAGGAATAGTAGGCATAGCGGATGGAGATGTCCATATCCGTCACACGCATGTCCCGAGGCAGAGAGCTCAGGTCAAAGGCGAAGGCCCGGCTTTCTACCAACGGGAAACTCTGGTACTGGGTGGGGTCCAGCTGCTCCACCAGCAGGGGCTTGCCGCTGGCGTCCTCGCCGGCTGAATAGACAGGGAAGCTGTCGCGCAGGAAGCGCACGCTTCCGTCCTCGGCCACGGGATCATAGGCCAGATCCACGCTGACCATGCCGCGCTGCGCGGTGCGCGTCACCGGCTGGCCGTCCACCTCCAGGGCAAGGTCGGTCAGCCCGTCGCAGAACGCGATAAAGCGGAACCTGCTTCCGTCGTTGTTGCGGCTGATGTTGCTCAGCAGCGAGCGGCGAATCATGGCCTCTTTGTATTCCTCCGGAGTCATGTCCTCAGGGTCCGCGCGGGTGGCGCGTTCCACAAAATCGTAGATCGAGTAGGAGAAGTTTGTCAGGTCAGCTTCGCTCAACAGCACACCGTCGCCAAAGGCTTCATCGCGGTTCCGAGGCGCGCCGGGCGCGGAGGCAGGCAGGGGCGTAAGGGCCTTTTCGGCCGTCTGACCGGGCAGCAGGTCGCCTACCGTAACAAATCCGTAGTCCGTCAGAATCACGCCATTGTCCAGAGCGGTACGGCTGTTGTTGGTTACGCGGAACACCAGGCTGTCCCCCTCCCAACGGCAGCCGCCGGACACGCCGCCCATCTCCTCGGTAGGCGCGTCACGCACCACCAGGGAAACCCAGTTCCACGAACCGTTTTCGGGATAGGTGATGGTCGTGGTGGGGCCATAGGTGCATATATAGCGCAGCTTGGCGGAATTTTCCAGGGTGAGGGGGTCGCTGTTGGTATAGTAGGAAATGCTGTCGAGCACTTCGACCCTGCCATTGGTTGCGCCCACAGTCATGGATTCGCGTCCGGCCTTGGCGGCCATGACGGCGGTGTATCCATCCTGATGGCCGTTTTCGTCCACATGAAGGACGGTATAGTAGGTGGCGGCAGGCTCGCGCAGCGGCAGGACCTGGCTCAGCCCCCACAGCGACAGCGAGGCCACAACCGCCAACGCGGGCACCGTGGCCCACATCCACTCGCGCCGGTCCAGGCGCTTAAGCAGCCAGTAGCCGCCAAACCCGGCCAGCAGTATGAACGCCCCGACCACCACCATGGGCAGCGCCGCGGCGCCGGTGTTTTCCACTCCGATCTGCCTGGCCACGGACGTATCCACGGACGCGCGGTTGTCGCGCACATAACCGCCGTAGTTCCGGTTCGATACCATCTCCTGATAGCGCGCCTGGGCGAAGGAAAGCAGCAGGCGCTGCCACAGGACGTTTTTCTCCAGCCACGCGTTGAGCGGCTTTTCACTGATGGCAAAGGCGCATGTGACCACATATCCCTTTCCTACGCGCGTCACGTCTGCCAGCGCGGAGCTGCCCACCGGCTGGCCGCCGCCGCCTTCCAGCGAAACGGTCATGACTTCCTGACCAAGCGGCTTGCCGCCCACCCCAAAGGTTTCGAGCAGCTCACCGGTGATATCGCCGCCGCTTCCCACCGTGCCGGCGGAAATCCCCGTATACTTTTCAAAAAAGCCGAAATTCTCCGCAGCCTTGGCGCCGCCGCCCACGATTGCCACGCCGCCATCCTTGAGCCATCCGTCCAGCGCCTCCTGCTGCCGCTGCGTGAGCGCGCCCATATCAAAGCCGTCCACCGCCAGCATGTCAAAAAAGCGCAGGCTTTCCTCATCCGAAGGGAAGGAGGCGGCGTCCAGGGGCACGACGGTCCAGTATTCCTCCCGCAGCAGGGGATCAGCTGCTCTGGTAATGCTGAAGCTGGAAAAATCCGCCTGGTTTCCCCCAAGCGCACCCACGATCAGCGAGGATGGGTCAATCGTTCCGCCGGGTTCTATTTCCCGCTGCACCACGGTTTCACCATCCACCACCCAGCGGACGGTATAGCTTTTCTGCATTTGGGTCAGCACCACGGGCAGGCTTGCCTCCAACGTGCTGCCCGATGCGACGGAGAGAGGAAGCTCGTAGCGGTCGTATTCCTGTTCGTTGCGGTTCACATCGACCGTAACCACGCCGGACATATCTGCATCGCTGTTGGTGATGCGGACATGGACAGGCAACGTGCGCACGTAGGTGATCACGCCGTCATATCCGATATCCGCCTCCAGCGCCACTCCCGCGCAGGCTGCGGCGGGCATCAGCAGCATCGCGGCGCACAGCACCAGCGAGCCAAGTTTCAAAAGGGGTTTCCGTATCATCTGCGTTCCTCCTTGCCGCGCCACGGCGCGTTTTGAAGCGCTTACGCATATGCAACGGAACGAATCTGGGTTTTCTTCCCACGCCTCCGGGTTTGGGCTGCCAAAAATGTAACAATCACCCGCATAAAAAAAGAAACCGCCGCAAAGCGGTCTCCCCAGACTGTCAAAAAAGCCTTTTGGGAGGTTCGGAGGGCCGCAGCCCTCCGAGCTGTATTCCGAATTCAGCGACATGCGCGGTGGATTCGGAAGCCTTGCGCAGCAAGGTTTCCTTACGCCGTCTGCCGCCCGGCGGAGCCGAAGGCGGAGTAGGCGGACGGCGCCGGAAAAGATCGCCGCAGGCGAGCTTTTTCGACACGCTGAGGAAACCGCCGCAAAGCGGTCTCCCGTAGCCCTTTTTTCACACCACAATCCGGTCGCAGACACCCAGCACCAGCTCGCGCAGGGCCTCGGCATAGCAGGCCGTTTCCCGCGCGTTCTGCACGGACAGGTATAGGATATGAATGATGGAACCCACCATCTCATCGGATACGCGGAAGGTGATCCCCTCCCGCTTGAGCAGCTCCAGAATGCGCATGGACATGCTCTTGAAATGCGCCAGCGCCTCCTCGGAGGCGACAAGCGCGACCAACTGGGGCATATCCTCTTTGAGGAAGCGCATCACGTTGAGCTCTGCCAGACGATCAAAGGCGGCGTTGACCGCATTGGCGGTGCGCTCACGGCTGCTGCCCGCCGACTGGCGCAGCACCCGCTCCGCCTCGCCCACGATGAGCATTTCAAAGTGCATGCCCACCTGCAGAAATAGTTCTTCCTTGCTGTCGTAAAACTTATAGAAAGTGGATTTGGAGATGCCCGCGTCCGACGTGAGACGCTCCAGCGAGATCCGCTTCACATCCATGCCCACCGCGTGACGGCAAGCGCTGTCAAACAGCCGGGCGCGAATATCCTCCATCTGCTGCGGCGTAAATGCCTGCGGCATATGCTTTCCCCCTCCGCCATACCGTTGTTGTCTTATTCGACCGATTTGAGCGCCTCTACCATATCGATGCCACGTACCTTCCGCGTCAGCAGCAGCTGAATCAGCAGGCTGAACACATAGGTGACCACGCTGGCCAGCACCACCGACAGCGCCGCCGGGCGGCTGGGATAGGCCATCATTTCCGATTCGCACACCCGTAGCACCAGACCCGTCAGGCCGATGCCGGGAAGGATGCCGCACAGCACGCCCAGCAGGCTTACGATGTTGTTTTCGCCGATGATCAGGCCGCGGATTTCCTTCTGATGGTAGCCAAGTACCTTGAGTGTGGCGTATTCACGGGTGCGTTCGGAAAAGTTCATCAGGCCCATGTTGTAGCAAATCACGAAGGCCAGGGCCAGCGCGATCAGTGTAATCATGGCAAAGATGGAGGCCAGCATATCCAGCATCTGCGTCAGCTCCTGCGCCTGGTCCACGGGCCAGTTCAGCTGATCCACTTCCTCCATGGCATCCAGCTCGGACAGGCAGGCCTGCGTGGGTCCCTTGAGCAGGATGGCCGTGGGCATAAAGGCCCCTTTGCGCAGGCTTTCCCAGGTGCCACTTTCCATATATAGTCCCTGGGAGACGCTGTTGTACACGATCTGCGTGATTTTGACCCGTACGGGGTCGTCATCCCCGGGGAAGAACAGCTCGAGCGTATCGCCCACGGAAACCTCCAGCGTCTGAGCCAGCTTTTCGGTGATGGCGGTTCCTCCGGGCAGAATGTCCACCAGCGTTTCATTCTTGCCCACACGCAGCATCGTCTGCCCCGGCTCCACCACGGTCAGGAGCGTGGTACGGCTCTCGGTGGCTGACCGTGCACTGAGCGATTTTTCCATGATGCATTCCACGCCCTCCGCGTCCAGACGGCGGCGGTAGCTTTCCTCCTCATCGGTCTCGCCGGTCAAGTCCGCGCGTACATCATAGCACAGGGCCTTGGTGTAATGGTTTTCCGCCAGCGCATTGACCGAATCCTGTAGTCCCAGAGAGGCGATGATCAGCGCGTTGCAGCACAGTATGCCTACGAAGGACATGATGGTGCGCATGCGGTTGCGCATGAGATTGCGCACGATCATCTTGGTGTTGAAGTTAAAGCGCCGCCACAGAAATCCCACGCGCTCCAAGAGGATGCGCCTCCCCGCCTTGGGCGGCTTGGGCCGCAGCAGGTCGGCAGTGGTTTCCCGCGCGCTTTTCTGGTAGGTGTAGAGGCAGATCAGCACGCTCATTACCACGGTGAGCGCCACCATGGCCCATGCCTCGCCCGAGATGGCTGGATACAGCTTGTAGGGGTACTCGTTCTGTCCCAGCAGCAGCGCCCAGATCACGTTGGGCAAAAGCGCGTGCCCCGCCACCACCCCCAGAAGCGAGCCGATCAGCGAGGGCCACACCGCATACGACAGGTAATGTCCACGGATACGCCGGGAGGGATAGCCCAGCGCCTTGAGCGTGCCCAGCTGCATGCGCTGGTTTTCGATCATGCGGGTCAGCGTGGTCATCACAATGAGCGCAGCCACCGCATAGGCGATCAGCGGGAAAACCAGCGTGAGATTGGCGAACATATCGGCATTGCTCTGAGCGTTGGCCGTACTCTGATGCGCGCCCCGGTTGACCACCAGCGCCGCGGGCAGCGCGGCCGTTATGGCCTTTTCCGCCTGTTGGGCATCCACGCCATCAGCGAGCTTTACCAGCACCTGCGTCATGGGCAGATCCGGCATGCCGCAGGTATTGATGAGGATGTAGCCATACTGATCGGGGTTGGGGTATACGCCATCGGTCACACAGATAAACTCCGGGCTGTAGACCACGCCCCGCACCACAAAGCCATATTCCTGCCCGGACAGTTTGACGCTCACGCGGTCTCCCACGGAAAGGCCGTGTACCTCGGCAAATCCCGCCTGAATCAGGCAGCCGCGCGAATCCGTCTGGGAAAGAGCCTCGCCCTCGACCACCAGCGGCTGGTTGATGCGCATGGGTCCATCATAGGCCGTCACGTTCAGCGTGGGCTCGCCAGGCAAGGTGCTTTCCAATTCCGCCGTGGCGCGGGCGCATACGTCGCTCACTCCGCTGATGGCACGGATTCTCTCCAGGGTATCGCGGTCCGCGCTGGGCACGCTGACCCAGAAATCCGCCAGGTTGTTCTGGGCAAAGTACGTGTCGATCGTGCCCTGCGCCAGCCGGGCCGTGCCATCCAGCCCCGCAAACATGAACGTTCCCAGCGAGCAGAGCATCACAATGGCAAAAAACTGCATGCCAGACCGGCGCATATCGCGCACCAGCTTTTTTCCCAGAGCGCTCATGGCCATGGGCACGTTCCTCCTTCGGCAGCGAATCAAATAAAAACAAAATATGGAATTTGTTTTCAGCCCGGACAAAAGAAAAGCGCGGCGCGCAGCTGAAAACAAATCATTTTCATTGTTTTCACGCTGTTATTATAAGGGTTTTGACATGGCAAGTCAATGTAGGCGCAAAAACGTTACAATTCGTTCATGGTTGCTGAAAAAATGCTTGACATATACCCTAAGGGGGTATATAATCCAAAATACCCCCATGGGGTATATTAAGTTGAAACGGGGTGTCGCTATGGCCTGTGAGCCCACCTGCTGCCATCGGACGAAGGAACGTACCGAGGCTGAATACAAAAGCCTGGTACATCGCCTCAACCGCATCGAGGGACAGATTCGCGGCATTCGGGGCATGCTGGAAAAGAGCGCCTATTGTCCTGACATTCTGGCTCAGGCCGCCGCGGCCAATGCGGCGCTGAATGCCTTCAGCCGCGAGTTGCTGGCGCAGCACCTGCGTACCTGCGTAGTACAGGACATTCGTCAGGGCAAGGACGAAACCATTGACGAGCTAATGGATACCCTGCGCAAGCTGATGCGCTAGCCTGCCGCAGTCCAGAAAAGGAGAGAAATCATGAAACAATATCAGGTAACCGGCATGAGCTGCGCAGCGTGCAGCGCGCGCGTGGAAAAGGCCGTATCCAAGGTGCCGGGCGTAACGGCCTGCTCGGTAAGCCTTCTGACCAACAGCATGGGGGTGGAAGGCACCGCCGGTGAACAGGCTGTCATAGCGGCGGTGGAGGCTGCGGGCTACGGCGCGAGCGTGAAAGGTGCGCCCGCCGCCGCGGCGCCGGCGGCAGACGACCCGCTGGCCGATCATGAAACACCTGCGCTCAAGCGGCGATTGTACAGCTCGCTGGTGTTTCTGGTGGCGCTGATGTACCTGTCCATGGGGCACATGATGTGGGGCTGGCCTGCGCCTGCCTTTCTTGCGGAAAATCATGTGGCGATGGGGCTTGTACAGCTGCTTTTGACGGCGATCATCATGGTCATCAACCAGCGTTTTTTCATCAGTGGCTTCAAGAGTCTGTGGCACAGAAGCCCCAACATGGATACGCTGGTAGCGCTGGGTTCCACGGCCTCGTTCGTCTACAGCGTGTATGCCCTGTTTGCCATGACCGGCGCCCAGGCGCGGGGCGACGCCGCGCAGGTGATGGGCTGGATGCACGAATTCTATTTTGAATCCGCCGCGATGATATTAACGCTCATCACTGTGGGCAAGATGCTGGAGGCCCGCTCCAAGGGCCGCACCACCGACGCGCTCAAGGGGCTGATGAAGCTGGCTCCTCAAACCGCCACGCTACTGGTAGACGGTCAGGAGCGTACCGTGCCCATCGGGGATGTCAAGCAGGGGGACCTTTTTGTGGTGCGCCCTGGTGAAAATATCCCCGTTGACGGCGTGGTGCTGGAAGGACACAGCGCGGTGAACGAATCCGCCCTCACGGGCGAAAGCATCCCCGTGGATAAAGCCGAGGGAGACGCCGTATCGGCTGCCACGGTGAATCAGTCCGGATTCTTGCGCTGTCAGGCCACCCGCGTGGGCGAGGACACCACGCTTTCCCAGATTATCCGCATGGTCAGCGACGCGGCAGCCACCAAGGCGCCCATCGCCAAGGTGGCGGACCGGGTAAGCGGCGTGTTTGTACCGGTGGTGATCGCCATCGCGCTGATCGCTACGGCCGTATGGCTGGCCACGGGCGCGGACTTTGGGTATGCTCTGGCGCGGGGTATTTCAGTGCTGGTCATCAGCTGCCCGTGCGCGCTGGGGCTGGCCACGCCGGTAGCCATCATGGTGGGCAACGGCAAGGGAGCCAAAAACGGCATTCTTTTCAAAACCGCCGTATCGCTGGAGGAAGCAGGAAAGGTGCGCGTGGTGGCGCTGGATAAAACCGGCACCATCACCACCGGCCAACCCCGTGTGACCGACGTTCTGCCGGCTCCCGGCGTAACGGATGAACAGCTGATTGCCGCCGCCTATGCCCTGGAGCAAAAGAGCGAGCACCCCCTGGCCCATGCCGTGGTAGAGCGGGCTCAAAACCTGGGCCTCAAGGCGCAGGAAGTTTCCGACTTTGCCGCGCTGCCCGGCAACGGCCTGACTGCCATGCTGGACGGCGAGGCGCTTTCCGGCGGCAGCCTGGCCTTTATCTCCGGGCGGACTGAGGTTTCCGGGGACATGCGCGCCCAGGCTGATCACCTCAGCGGCGAAGGCAAAACTCCGTTGCTGTTCAGCCGGGGAGGGCGGCTGCTGGGCATGATTGCCGTGGCCGACGCCATCAAGCCCGAAAGCTCGCAGGCTGTGCGGGAGCTTCAAAACATGGGCATCCGCGTCGTCATGCTCACCGGCGACAACCAGCGCACCGCCGAAGCCATCGGCCGTCAGGCAGGCGTGGACCAGGTCATCGCAGGGGTGCTGCCCGACGGCAAGGAGAGCGTGATCCGCTCGCTGCAATCGCAGGGCAAGGTAGCCATGGTGGGCGACGGCATCAATGACGCTCCCGCGCTCACCCGCGCGGATATCGGTATTGCCATCGGCGCCGGCACGGACGTGGCCATTGATGCGGCGGATGTCGTGCTCATGAACAGCCATCTCACCGATGTGCCCGCCGCCATCCGCCTCAGCCGCGCCACGCTGCGCAACATCCACGAAAACCTGTTCTGGGCCTTTATCTACAATATCATCGGGATCCCGCTGGCAGCGGGGGTGTTTATTCCCCTGCTGGGTTGGCAGCTCAACCCCATGTTCGGGGCCGCGGCCATGAGCCTGTCCAGCTTCTGCGTCGTCTCCAACGCGCTGCGCCTGAATCTGTTTGACCCGCACAGCGCGAGGAAGGACCATAAAATCAAATTTGCGAAGGAGCCAAAAACCATGCAGAAAACCCTGAAGATCGAAGGTATGATGTGCACCCACTGTTCCGGCCGCGTCAAAAAGGCGCTGGAGGAGCTGCCCGGCGTCGTTTCCGCCGAAGTGAGCCATGAAAACGGCACCGCCGTGGTCACCATGAGCGCCCCTGTAGACGATGCCACGCTGAAAAAGGCCGTGGAGGACCAGGGGTATCAGGTGGTCGGCTGAGCCGTTCGCCGGACAGCAAGACGCGGCGGGAGATTTACGCATCCCGCCGCGTCTTGCTGCTTTTTTATGAAACGATCTCCACGCCCAGCAGCCCGGCCAGGTCGAGCACCTGCGCCGCCGTAACCTTCAGCCCTCGCAGGTCGGTGAGGGAAACGGTCCACCCGGCGATACGGCAGGTGGTCATGTCCAGGCCCGAAAGCTGCGTGCGCGCCCACTGCGCACGCTCCAGATCCGAATGATCAAAACGCACCCTGGACAGCCTATTCTCCGACCACAGGCTGTCTCGAAGGCGGCAGTCCGAAAAGACGGCATGGTCCAGCTTGCACTCCGCAAAGGAGGCGTAATCCAGCATGCAGCCGTCAAAGGCCACGTTCATCAGCGCGCCCCGCATGATTTCCAGCCCCGTCATGCGGCAGCCCTGCAGGCGTGCCCGCTGAAACGCCGCGTTCGTAAGCCGCGCGTTGCTCCATTCGCACTTATCAAAGACGCAGTCCACGAAGCTGATTCGCTTGAAATCGTTATCGCCAAACCGGCAGCGCTCAAACACGCAGCCTCGCACGTCCAGCGTTTTGCCCGAAAAACCGGTCAGCTCCCCGTCCACAAAGCGCAGGTTTTCCAGGTCCTCGTCTCTGGCCAGCGCCACGGCTGCCGCCTCCGAAAGCGTGGGACTTTCCACAGGTTGCGCCGCCAGCACAGGTTCCGCCACCCTCCACCCATCTTTCATGTGCATGCTCCCACTCCTCTCCCCTTTTGTCCATTATAGGGGGCTGCGTCCTCCGCCGCAAGCCTCCATTGCCCTGATGAGGAAAATCATTCGTTGTCATCCCAGTCCGTGCGTGCTATAATAAATGCCATTAAGAGGTTATAGGATAAGGAGGAACATGCGATGAAGCGCAGAATCGGCATTTTGACCAGCGGGGGCGACTGCCCCGGCTTGAATGCGGCCATCCGCGGCGTGGCGCGTGCCGCCTATGAGCTTTTTGACGCGGAGATTATCGGTATCCGCAACGGCTATGGCGGACTGATCGAGGGTGAATATCAGGAGATGAGCAAAAAGCAGTTCTCCGGTATTCTCACGCTGGGCGGCACCATTCTGGGCACCAGCCGGCAGCCGTTCCGCAATATGCGGGTGATTGATGAACGCGGCGTGGATAAGGTTGCCGCCATGAAAAAGACCTACAAGGATTTGAAGCTGGACTGTCTGGTTACCCTGGGCGGGAACGGGACGCACAAAACGGCCAACCTGCTTAGCGAGGAGGGTCTCAACGTCATCGGCCTGCCCAAGACCATTGACAACGATATCTACGGCACCGATTTCACCTTTGGCTTCCATACGGCGGTGGACATCGCCACGGAGGTCATCGACCGCATTCACACCACAGCCACCAGCCATGGCCGGTGCATGGTGATTGAGCTGATGGGCAACAAGGCGGGCTGGCTGACGCTGTATGCGGGTCTGGCAGGCGGCGCAGATGTCATCCTGCTGCCGGAGATTCCCTACGATATCAAAAAGGTGGCCCAGGCTGTGGAGGCCCGCGCCAAGAGCAAGAAGCCCTTCAGCATCATCGCCGTGGCCGAGGGCGCCATGAGCGAGGAAGAAGCCAAAATGAAGAAGAAGGAGCGCGAAGCCTACCGTGCCACGCTGCCCTATGACTGCATCAGCAAGCGCATCGCCGCACAGCTGAGCGAAATGGTAGGCGTGGAGGCGCGGCATGTGGTGCCCGGCCACATCCAGCGTGGCGGCAGTCCCAGCGCCTATGACCGTGTGCTCTCCACCCAGTTTGGCGTGCATGCTGCCCAGCTCATCCGGGATGAAATCTACGGCGTAACGGTGGCCCTGGACGGCAACGAGATTATTCACAACAAACTCAAGGACATCGCGGGTGTACCCAAGCCCGTGCCCAAGGATGACCATGTGCTCACCACCGCCCGCAATATGGGAATCTGCATGGGCGACTGATTCCTCCTTTGCGCATCTCCTGCGGACATCCTCCGTGCCGACGGCGGATGTCCGTCTTTTTTATGGGGCAGCCCTTGCTTTCCCTGTCCAAACAGGGTACAATCTTAGCAGAATATATCGAAAGGCAGGTGAGCAGGATGGACGGCTGTGACAGCCGAGATCGAAGAACCTCAGCCGGTCGAAAGCGGCACCCAGGCGCCGCGGTCCGAAAGCGCGGGCAACCGTTCACCCTGCCTCAAGCAGCGTGAACGAGCGCGGCGGCTTTTGGCTTGCTTTCAACCGGCTCTTCCACAGGGAAATCAGGAAGGAGGAGACGTTCAAAATGGAGCCGAAAATCCCCGTTACGGAAGAAGCCGCCCTGACCCCCAAGCCGGATTATGCGGCGGAGATTACCCGAATTGTCAAAAGCCCTGCATCCCCCAACGTGATGCGGGAGCGTTTGAAAGACTACCACGAAAAAGATATCGCCGAGGTTCTGCCCACGCTGACCCCGGCGGAGCGAAAAAAGCTTTACCGTATCCTGGACGCGGACATGCTCGCCAACATTCTGGAGCGTCTGGAGAACGATGAGGCAGCCGGATTTCTTTCCGAAATGGATCTGAGCAAGGCCGCCCGCACGATTGAAAGCATGGAAACCGACGCGGCGACGGCGATTCTTTCCGGGCTGGACCGCAAGAAAAAAAGCGACCTTCTCGAATGCATGGACGAGACCTCCAAGAAGGAGCTCGCCCTGATGCAGACCTTTGATGACGACGAAATCGGCAGCAAGATGACCACCAACTATGTCTCTGTCCGCGATAACCTGACGGTGAAACAGGCCATGAGCTCCCTGATTGAACAGGCCGCCGAAAACGACAATATCTCCACGCTTTTTGTGCGGGATAGCAACGATGTGTTCTGTGGCGCGATTGACTTGAAGGAGTTGATCATCGCCCGGCCGGAGACCGATTTTCATTCTCTCATCATGACCTCCTACCCCTATGTGTATGGGCATGAGGACATTGACGACTGTCTGGAGCTGCTCAAGGACTATTCCGAGGACCTCATCCCCGTGCTGGACAACAACAACCACCTGTTGGGCGTCATTACCTCGCAGAACATGGTGCAGGTCGTGGACGATGAAATGGGTGAAGACTACGCCCGTCTGGCCGGCCTGACCGCCGAGGAAGACCTGACCGAACCACTCCGTCAGAGCATGCAAAAGCGCCTTCCGTGGCTGTTTGTGCTGCTGGGATTGGGCCTGCTGGTATCCACTGTAGTGGGTGCGTTTGAGCAGGTCGTATCCCAGCTGACGCTGATTATGTGCTTCCAGTCCCTCGTCCTGGATATGGCGGGCAACGTGGGCACCCAGTCCCTGGCGGTGACCATCCGCGTCTTAATGGATGAGAACCTGACCTTCCGGCAAAAGTTCGGGCTGGTGGTCAAGGAGGTGCGCATCGGCTCTGCCAACGGCCTGTTGCTGGGGCTGGCATCCTTTGTGCTGATCGGTCTGTACATCTGGCTGTTCCGCGGCCGCGACCTGATGACCGCTTTTGCCGTGTCCGGCTGCATCGGCCTTGCGCTGCTGGTGGCCATGGCCATTTCCAGCGCTGTGGGTACGTTGATTCCCCTGTTCTTCAAAAAGATCAACATCGACCCCGCTGTGGCCTCCGGGCCGCTCATCACCACCGTCAACGACCTGGTGGCCGTGGTCACCTATTATGGTCTGAGCTGGCTTCTTCTTCTGCAAATCATGCATCTTGCCGGCTAAGTGGTCTGTACCGGCGTTTGGAAGTGCCGGCGGCAGTAACGCGCCCATCAGTGGCGGCGCACAAAGCATTTGGGAGGGAAAGAAACGCTTCTTTCCCTCCCGCTGCTTATATTCCCTCTCAATTTGCGTGAGCAATTCCCAGCCCTGTCGCCAGAGCATAGCTTTTGACCTTGTCGCTCTCCAGCTCCTCGCGATGCATGTTCACGGCGGTGAGCTGGTTATTCTCATAGGTTTTATAGTAGTAGATGCCTTTGCTGGCGTTGATGCAGCAGGAATAGGTGGTGATGTCCCAGCGTTCGTCCGCCCGTACCGCGCCGCGCGGCATGGCCACCGCGTCCAGCAGGTGGAAAAACTGCGACACGCTGCTGTTTTCCTCGGCATCGCAGACGGAATTGAGCCGCAGGAAGGCCGCTTTGACAAAGCGGGATGCCGGCGAAAAATCGCCCGGAAGGCCAAGAGTACCGAATCCGCGGCCAAACGGCGTCAGTTTCAGCCCGGCAGCGAAGCTGTTTTCCGGCTCTCCGGATCGCACCCCCATGTACTGGCTCAGGTTGGTCAGCTGGAAATCAAAGGGCGGGTTGTTGGTGAGCACACCCACGGGGTTGTCGTACACGCGCATGCCGCCTTGCATGCATTCCACTACGATGGAGCTTTCCCGGTCTGCGATGTGCCAGTGCAGGGGCGCCAGGGGCATCTGTTCGCTGAACGGAATGCTCATGATATGGGTTTGCTCGAGCAAGGCGCGCGCCTCCTCCACGCAGGCGCATTTTCCCAGCACCCACAGCGGGAGCTCAAAGGGGGACACATTGGCCTTGTCCTCGCTGAGCTGCGCAGAATAAAAGGCGTTGCCCGGGAAATTCAGTCCCGCGATGCACAGGCTCTTTTCATTCGCTGCCTCCGCATACAGGGGATAGCCGTCCACAACCGTCGCCATACCGATCATGGCGTAGTGCCGCCTGCATTCGCCCGCCTTGCGAAAGACAATCGGGTATTGTCGCGGCGTGACCGCTACCTGCTCGCCAAAGGAATATTCAAGGTCCAGGTTTCGTCCAAAGTAAAAGTCTCCGGTTGCCAGGGCAATGCTGGTGCACATGGTTTTCTCTCCTTGCGGCGGCCGTGGTTGTTCGCCGCCTTTTTCAGTATGCTGCGCCGCAGCCGGCGTCATGTATGCCGAAAAAACAAACGGGACGGCGCACAGCCGTCCCGTTGCATGCCGGTTAGACAGGCATGGTCTTTTCTTCCTTGTTGAGCATGGTGCTGTCCACACCCAGCTGCTTGGCCTGACGGTACTGGAAGTACTTGATTGCCACCTGCGGGAACAGGGCGTAGCTCAGCACGTCCTCCTCCTGCTGGTAGTAATCGCGGATCTCCTCGCGGTACTTATCCAGTTCGGGCGGGATGTCGTCGGCAGGACGATGGGTAATGACCTTGTCGTCGCCGATGCACTTTTTGCGAACTTCTTCGTTGACGGGCGCGGGCAGCCTGCCGTACTCGCCGCGAAGCAGGGCCTTGGACTCCTTGGTTACCATCTTGTAGCGCTCGCCGGCCAGGACGTTCATTACAGCCTGAGTGCCCACGATCTGGCTGGTGGGCGTCACCAGCGGCGGATAGCCGAAGTCCTTGCGCACGCGCGGCACCTCGGCCAGCACGTCGTAGTACTTATCCATGGCGTTGGCCTGCTTGAGCTGACCGATCAGGTTGCTCAGCATGCCGCCGGGCACCTGATAAATCAGCGTATTTGCGTCGGTCGCAAGCACGCGGGCAGGATCGCGCCATCCTTCCTTGGTCAGCTCGTCCGCCACGCCACGGAAGTAGGCGGCCAGTTCACTAAGCAGCTTAAGGTCCAGACCGGTGTCATACTCGGTGCCCTGAAGCGTAGCCACCATGGACTCGGTGGTGGGCTGGGAGGTGCCGTTGCCCAGTGCGGAAAGCGCGGTGTCAATCACGTCCACGCCCGCCTCCACGGCCTTGAGCAGCGTCATGGCGCCGGTGCCGGTGGTATCATGCGTATGCAGGACGATGGGCAGGTTCGTTTCCGCCTTGAGGCGCTTGATCAGGCTGTAGGCCTTGTAGGGCAGCAGCAGGTTAGCCATGTCCTTAATGCAGATGATATCCGCACCCATCTTGGCGATGTCGGCGGCCAGCTTCACGAAGTAATCCTCCGTGTGCACGGGGCTGATGGTGTAGCTCATGGCCACCTCGGCGGTTCCGCCGTATTTCTTGGTGGCCTTGACGGCGGTTTCCATGTTGCGCAGATCATTGAGCGCGTCGAAGCAGCGGATGATATCGCAGCCATTTTCCACCGTCTTTTTCACGAAGAAATCGACCACGTCATCAGCGTAATGCTTGTAGCCCAGCAGGTTCTGGCCGCGCAGCAGCATCTGCAGCTTGGTGTTGGGCAGGCCCTTGCGCAGCTTGCGCAGGCGCTCCCACGGGTCCTCGTTGAGGAAGCGCAGGCAGCTGTCGAAGGTCGCGCCGCCCCAGCATTCCAAAGAGAAGTAGCCTACTTTGTCCAGTTTTTCAAACGCAGGCTCCATCTGGGAAAATCTCATGCGCGTGGCGGCCTGGCTCTGGTGCGCGTCGCGCAGGATGGTATCGGTAATTCCAACCTTGGCCATTGTTTTCACCTCTTAAATTGCGATTAACCGAACATGCTCAGCAGGATACCGGCAGCGATGGCCGAGCCGATCACGCCTGCCACGTTGGGGCCCATGGCGTGCATGAGCAGGAAGTTGCCGGGGTTGGCCTTCTGGCCCTCCACCTGGCTCACACGCGCAGCCATCGGCACGGCGGACACGCCGGCGGAACCGATGAGCGGGTTGATCTTGCCACCGGAGAGCTTGTTCATGAGCTTGGCCAGCAGCACGCCGCCCGCGGTGCCAAAGCCGAAGGCGAGCACGCCCACGACGATGATGCCCAGCGTCTTGGACGACAGGAAGGTGGAGGCGGTCGCCGTCGCGCCGACCGTGGTGCCCAGGAAGATGGTGACGATGTTCATCAGCTCGTTCTGAGCGGTCTTGTTCAGACGGTCCACCACACCGCTCTCACGGAACAGATTGCCCAGCATCAGACAGCCGACCAGCGGCGCCGCAGAAGGCAGCAACAGGCTTACGATGATGGTCACCGCGATGGGGAAGATGATCTTCTCGCGCTTGCTCACGGGGCGCAGCTGCTCCATGACGATCTCGCGCTCCTTCTTGGTGGTCAGGGCGCGCATGATGGGCGGCTGAATCACCGGCACCAGCGCCATGTAGCTGTAGGCCGCCACGGCGATGGGGCCAAGCAGGTGCGGAGCCAGCTTGCCGGTCAGGTAGATGGCGGTGGGGCCGTCCGCGCCGCCGATGATGCCGGTGGAAGCGGCTTCCTGCGGGGTGAAACCCATCACGGTATTACAAACGATGAAGGTGATAAAGATGCCCAGCTGCGCGGCAGCGCCCAGCAGCAGGCTCTTGGGGTTGGCAATCAGGGGACCGAAGTCGGTCATGCAGCCCACGCCCAGGAAGATCAGGCAGGGATAAATGCCCAGCTTCACGCCCAGATACAGGTAGTCCAGCATGCCGGGAGTAATGACCTTGCCGGCGGTAGCCAGCAGCTGGCCGCTAACGGTGAACACCTGTCCATCGGCCAGATACGCGCCCGCAGAGCTGATGATGATCTGCGCGCTGTTGGCCAAAATGGAGCCGTCAGCGGCGACCAGCGCACCCGCGGCGTTAAACGCGCCGCCAGCGGTGATGGCATCCACGATTTGTCCCAGCATGTTTCCGGCTGCGTCCATCACGGCGCCCTGAGCGGTAAAGGTGTAAGCAACCGGGTTGGTCAGCGCCGAAGAGTCCAACAGCACCGCGCCGCCAAACAGGCTCCAGTTGGTGTGGCCGCCCGCAAACAGCTCCTGATTGTACATGCCCGCGATGGGCAGGTTGGTCAGCAGCATGCCAAATGCAATGGGCATCAGCAAAAGCGGCTCGTACTTTTTGACCACGGCCAGATAGAGCAGCACGCACGCGATAGCGATCATGATCAGCGGCTTGGGATCGCTAAACAGCGCATAAATGCCAGAATCCTGGCAAAGCTTGATTAAACTCTCGCCCACGTTCATGGTTTGAAATCAACTCGCTTTCTTTTGAGAATGTGGGAAAGGCCGCGAATGATCTCAGCCAATAACGATGAGCGGGTCGCCGCTGTTGACAGAAGCGCCCTTGGCGGTCACGACCTGCTTGATGGTGCCGTCGCAGGGAGCCATGATCTCGTTTTCCATCTTCATGGCTTCCAGGATCAGCAGAATATCGCCCTTTTTCACGGTAGCGCCTTCGGTCACGCGCACTTCCAGGATGGTGCCGGGCATAGGAGCGTTCACCTTCTGGCCTCCGGCAACAGGAGCAGCTGCGGCGGGGGCGGCAGGCGCGGGAGCGGCGGCAGGAGCAGCCACAGGCGCGGGAGCAGCTACAGGAGTGACAACGGGGGCGGCAACAGGAGCGGCAACAGGAGCGGACGCAGCGCCCACTTCCTCGACAGCGACGGAATAAGCGACACCATTGACCGTAATATTGAACTGACGCATGGGGTGGAATCCTCCTTCAACAAATGCAGTGGTTTCTTTGGAAATCAGAAGCGGCTGTAGGTCTGTTCCTCGCGGCCCGCGCGGTTCCAGGCGGGCGCGTTGCTGACGCGCTTGACATGGCGCACCACAAATCCGGTGGGCGCCTGCCATACGGCGGCAATCGCGGCAGTGATGGCGGCGATCACCTCGGCGCTTACGCCTTCGCTGACTGCGGGAGCCGGGGCAGCCACAGGCGGCGCGGATACGACGGGAGCGGCGGGCTTGGCCTTTTCAGGCTTCTTTTCGCCGGTGGACCGGTCGGTGATGAATGAAAGCACCTTGATGAAAACGATCAGGATAATCAGGCCGAGAAACACAACCAAAAGGCCGATCACCATAACGCCAAGGCCGAAGATCAAGTTCTCCATGAATATCCCTTCCTTTCGGCGTTACATGGGCAGGTTGTCATGCTTCTTGGGCGGGTTGGAATCGCGCTTGGAGCCGAGCATCTCCAGGGCGGAAATCAGCATGGCGCGGGTCTTGGCGGGATCGATGATATCGTCCACCATGCCGTCCTTGGCGGCGTTGACCGCTCCGGCCACCTTTTCCACATACTCGCCGGCATACTTGGCGCGGGCTTCCTCCACGGACAGGTTCTTGTCGGCCTTGACCTGATCGGCATAGAGCACGGCCACCGCCGCCTCAGGCGTAAGGGCGGAAATCACCGCGCCGGGCCAGGCGTAGGTGATGTCGGCGTTGGCCTTGCCGCCCATGGCCACGTAAGCCTGGCCAATCGCATCGCCGGTTACCACGGCCAGCTTGGGCGCGGTCGCCTCGGCATAGGCAAAGAGCAGCTGGCTCTGGGCCTTGAACAGCCAGCCCTGCGCGTTCACACTGTCCACGGTCACGCCGCAGGTGTTGAGCAGGCTGATGACGGCGATGCCGAAGCAGTCCATGAAACGCACAAAGCGCGCGGCCTTCTGCAGGGCGCCCGCGGTCAACTTGCCGCTGGCAGCCACCACGCCCACGCTGTGTCCGCCCATGCGGCCCATGAACACGCGCACGGAAGGCTCATAAGCGGCGTAGAGCTCGATGGAGGCACCGCCGTCCATCAGCGCGGCCACAAGCGCGTCCACATCCGCCGCGTCGATGGCGGGAATCAGGCGGCTCATGTCGTCGCTGTCGATGATTTCGCTGTCCTCAAGGTTGCTGGAGGGCAACAGGGCCAGCACCTGCTTGGCCTTCAAAAGCGCCTCGTCCTCGGTGGCGGCGGTCAGCGCGCAGGCGCCCATGCCGGCGGCCACCTTCGCGCCACCCAGCTCCTGGGGCTTGACGTCCAGGCCGTTCATGGCGGCCAGCACCTGCGGGCCGAACACCATCACTTCGCCCACTTTTTCCGCTACGATGGACACGTCCGCCAGCTGGGTCAGCAGCGCCGCGCCGCCGATGCAGGGGCCCAGCACCACCGATACGATGGGGCATACGCCGCTCATGCGGGCCAGCTTCTGATAAATCTCGCTATACGCGCTCATGGCGGCGGCGCCTTCGTCGATGCGCACACCGGCGCTGTCCAGCAGCGCCACCACGGGCGCGCCGGTCTTGAGGGCCATGTCCAGGAGCTTGAGGATTTTGGCAGCCTGGGCCTTGCCCATCGCGCCGCCGTGAACCGTGAAATCCTGCGCGAAGAGGTACACCGGACGCTCCTCAATGGTGGCATATCCGGTGATGACGCCCGCGCCTTCCTCGTTTTGGCTCACCAGCGCAAACAGCTCCACAAAGCTGCCGGCATCCGCGAGCTTTTCCACACGCTCGCGCGCGGTCAGCTTGCCTGCTTCGCGCTGTTCCTTGAGGCGCTTTTCGTTGCCGCCGAGGATGGCGTCACGAATTTCCAGCACCTTTTGAAGGTCTTGAGAATTGTGCATTTCCGTTCTCCCTTCCATGCGGTAATGGTCTTTGGTCAGGGGCAAACTGGCGAAAGTCCAACTTACACCCCGTTCATTTGTTTCTGCATATCCTTCCTGTTTTCCTGCCCTCATGACAATCTTTTCACGATTTTTGGACGATTTTTTCGGAATGCTCTTAAACCGTTGTTTCGCCTGCGTTTTCCTCGCTAAGAAAGCCGTCGATAAGGGCGCACGCCTGGGCGGCGGGATCAGCCGTCATATCCAGCCAGTGTATGGCCTGGTCACGCCGGAACCAGGTCATCTGACGCTTGGCAAACTGCTTGATGGCCGTGGAGAGCAGGTCGCGCATTTCCTCAAGCGTGGCGATCCTTCCCGTCAGATACTGGGTGATAAAGCGGTATTCAAGTCCCAGCTTCAAAAGAAACTCCTCGCTCACGCCCCTGTCCAGAAGCCCGCGCACCTCCTCTACCATGCCCTCGTTAAGCCGCCGGTCCAACCGCTCGTCGATGCGGCGGCGCAGGGTATCCCGATCCCAGGTCACCCCCAGGCGCAGCGTCTCATAGCGTGGGTTTCGGCCGGGAACGATGTCGTCGCCGTCGTGCAGCTTTTCCAAAAGCCGCATCACCCGGTTGCGGTTGCGCCTTTCCACCTCCACATCCGGCACGGCCTTGACCAGCATGGCGTAGAGCTCTTCGGTGGTCCGCTTCTCCAGCTCCGCGCGGTAGGCAAGATCCGGCATGCGGTTGGACAGCTCGTAGCCGTCCGCCACCGAATCCACGTACAGGCCGGTGCCACCCACCAAAAAAGGCGGCTTTCCCCGCGCCACAATGCCGTCGATGGCCTCATAGGCCATGCGCTGGAAATCCGCCATGGAAAAAAAGTCGCCCGCCTCGCATACGTCGATCAGGTGGTGTCTGACCCCCCGTGTCTCTTCGGGCGTGATTTTGCCGCTGCCCAGGTCCAGTCCACGAAACACCTGCCGCGAATCCGCCGAAACGATTTCGCCGCCGTATCGCAGGGCCAGTTCCACCCCCAGGCCACTCTTGCCGGACGCATTGGTGCCCGCAATCACAATCAGCTTTGGCAGCATCCCGACTCCCCCATTCATCCTTCTTTCTGATAGGCGATGCGCGGCGTGCCATCCTCCACCCAGATGGTGCCGCAGCGTTCGAAACCGTTGCGCTCAAAGGCCCGGCGCATGGGCAGGTTGCGCTCGTGGGTATCGCCGCGCAGGTTGGGATGGCGGCTGAACGCCCACTTTACGATCACATCCACCATGCCGCGCTTTTCCCCCGAAGAGGCCACACGGTGGAGCGTGGCATAGGGGCGGTCGTTCTTCCATGCACCGTCGATCACGCGGTAGGTGGGGTCTTCTCCAAAAACGAGGACGAAGGCCGCGTACAGGCGGCCCTCCTCCTCGCATACGTAGCACCGTTCCCCGGCAATATCGGCCTCGACCGTTTCCCGTGAGGGATACCGGGTACCCCACTGACCGGGATTTCCGCTTTGCGCCATAAACCGCCGCGCGCCTTCATAGATGAGCAGCACGGCCTCCAGATCCGCCTGGGTGGCGGGCCGGACACGCATGGGCTTCTCCCCCTTTTCCGTTCATTCCTCCGGAATGCCGAACAGCCGGCAGGCGTTGCGCGCTGCCGTATCGGCCAGCTCCTCCGTGCTCACGCCCCGCAGCTGCGCCACCACCTCGGCCACATACTGCACAAAGGCGGGCTCGTTTCGCTTGCCGCGCAGGGGCACCGGGGTCAAATAGGGGCTGTCGGTTTCCACCAGCAGGCGGTCCGCCGGACAGAAGCGAGCGGCCTCCTGCAACTTGTGCGCATTCTTGAAGGTGACCGGCCCCGCAAAGGAAAGGTAGAATCCCAGATCGAGGTATTCCTTCGCGCTTTCCACGCTTCCGCTGTAACAGTGCATCACGCCTGCGGGAAGCTCCCCGCGGCGCTCGCGGAGCACCTCCAGCATATCCCCATGCGCATCGCGTACATGGAACACCGCCGGAACATTCATCCGACGGGCCAGAGCCAGCTGCTTGATGAGTACCTCGCGCTGCTGGTCACGGGGAGAAAGGTCGTAGAAATAATCCAGACCGATCTCGCCCACGGCCACCACGCGCGGCTGCGTCAGCATGCCTTCCAGCTCGGCTTCCGTTTCATCCGTCCAGGTTTTGGCCTCATGCGGATGCACGCCCACCGCACCATACACGCCTTCGTGTTCTTTGGCAAGCGCCACGATGCGGCGGCTCGTTTCCAGGTCGCTTCCTCCCAGAACGCAGCGCCTGACGCCAGCCTGCGCCATGCGCTGCATCACCTCCGGCAGGTCGTTTTGAAATCCCTCGTTTTCCAGATGACAATGCGAATCAAACAGGTTCATCGGATATCCGCTCCATCCTCTACACTGGGTTCAACCGTGACCAGTTTCAGCGTTTTGTCCTGCGCGTCAGAGGCGCAGAGAATCATGCCCTCGCTGCGGATGCCCCGCAGCTTGGCGGGCCTCAGGTTGGCAACCACGACCACCTGCTTGCCCACCATTTCTTCGGGCGTGTAGAACTTGGCGATGCCGCTGACCACGGTGCGCTCCGGCTCGCCGGCCCCCAGGCTCAGGGTAAGCTTGAGCAGCTTGTCCGCGCCCTCCACCTTTTCGGCAGCCGTCACGCGCGCCGCACGAAGCCTCACACGGGCGAAGTCGTCGATGGTGATCAGGCCGTCGTCCTGTGCCTTCTCGGCGTTGGGCTTCGGTTCCGGCGCGGGCTGAGCGGCAGGCGTGGGCACGATGTCGGCCAGTTCCTTTTTGATATCGATACGCGGGAAGAGCGCCTCGCCCTTCTGCACCTTGCCGCCGGCGGGCAGCACGCCGAAGTGGGACGTGCTCTCAAAGCTGCACAGCGCCGAATCGCTCACACCCAGCTGCTCAAAGATGCGCGCGGGCGTGCGGGGCATGGTGGGCGCGATGAGGATAGCCACGATGCGGATGCACTCGCACAGCACGTACATCACGGTTTTCAGCCGTTCCCTGCCCTCCTCGGTCTTGGCCAGCACCCAGGGCATGTTCTGGTCGATGTAGCGGTTGCACTCGCCAATCAGCTGCCAGATATCCTGAAGTGCCACGGAGAACTGCAATTCATCCATGTGCTTCTTAACGCGGGAGGGCGTGCCCTCCGCCAGGGCAATGAGCAGGCGGTCGATGTCGTTCCATTCGCCATGGGCGGGCACCACGCCGTCAAAATATTTTTCCACCATGGCAACGGTGCGGCTGACCAGGTTGCCCAGATCGTTGGCCAGATCGGCGTTGATGCGGGTGAGCAGGGCCTCATAGCTGAACTGGCCGTCGCTACCGAAGGGCACCTCGCGCATGAGGAAATAGCGAATAGCGTCGCTGCCGTAGCGGTTGCACAGCACCACGGGGTCTACCACATTGCCCAGGGACTTGGACATCTTCATGCCGTCCAGCACCAGCCAGCCGTGGCCGAACACCTGCTTGGGAAGGGGCAGGCCCAGCGCGTGCAAAATGATGGGCCATGTGATGGTGTGGAAACGGATGATCTCCTTGCCGATCAGGTGGATGTCGGCGGGCCAGTACTTCCGGTACAGGCTGTCGTCCTCGCTCCCATAGCCCAGAGCGGTAATATAGTTGGTGAGCGCATCCAACCACACGTACACGGTATGCTTGGGATCAAAATCGACCGGCACGCCCCACTTGATGGAGGTGCGGCTGACGCACAGGTCCTGCAGGCCGGGCCTGAGGAAATTGTTGAGCATCTCGTTGCGTCGGCTGGCAGGCTGGATGAAGTCGGGGTGCTGCTCGATATAGTCGATCATCCACTGCTGATATTTGCCCGCCCTGAAGAAATAGGCTTCCTCGTTGGTCTTTTCCACGGGACGGCCGCAGTCCGGGCAGCAGCCATCCTTGAGCTGCATCTCGGTGAAGAAGCTTTCGCAGGGGGTGCAGTACCAGCCCTCATAGCTGCCCTTGTAGATGTCGCCCTGCTCATAGAGCCTGCGGAAAATCTTCTGAACCGCCTTGACATGCCGCTCGTCGGAGGTGCGGATGAAATCGTCATAATCGACATCCATCAGCTTCCAGAGCTCCTTGATGCCGCGAACGATCTCGTCCACGTAAGCCTGCGGCGTAACCCCTTTCGCCTGGGCCTTGCGTTCGATCTTCTGGCCGTGCTCATCGGTGCCGGTCAAAAAGAAGGTATTGTACCCTTCCTGTTTTTTGAAGCGCGCCATCGTATCGGCCGCAACGGTGGTATAGGCATGGCCGATGTGCAGATTATCGCTGGGATAATAGATAGGCGTCGTGATATAGAAGGTCTCCTTGTTGGGCATGTGCGCTTCCCCCTCCTCGATGAATCAAAAAAGCCGCGCCCCGTCAGAAAAGGGGCGGGCTTGACCCGCGGTACCACCCTTGGTTTATCGCTTACGATCCTTGATGATCGCAGGCCTGTAACGGTGCCGACCGCTCCGCCCTACCTGTCGGACGGAGAGGCTCCCGGGCCATGTTCCCGCCGCGCCCGCGCCGCTTTTCACCTGCCGCGGCTCTCTTTGGCTGGACGTGGGGCGGTACTCTCCCGCTCATCGCCTGTATGCGCTTTTCGCCCCTATTATACCCGATTTTTTGCGCTTGTCAACGAAAAAGCGCGCCTGCAAGCACGGTTCCTGCCAGCGCGCCCACGAGCGAGCAGGGCACGGCGTAGCCGGTGGACTTGCGGTCGATGGCGCTCATGTACACGCACACGGTGTAAAAGATGGTTTCGCTGGAGCCCATCACGGTGCTGGCCACCAGGCCCACGCGGCTGTCCGCGCCGTATTGGGCGAGCAGCTTTTCCACCAGGGCCAGCGAGGCCGACCCGCTCATGGGCCGAAGCAGCACCAGCGGCGCCACCTCGCCCGGCAGGCCCAGCCACTCAAACGCCGGAGCCGCCAGACGGCACAGCGCATCCATCAGTCCGGACGCCTGCATCAGCCCAATCGCCACCAGCATGGCCGCCAGATTGGGCAGCACGCGCACCGCCACCGCTATGCCCTCGCGCGCCCCCTCCACAAACAGATCATACGCCGGCAGCCGGCGGCAGGCGGCCGCCAGAAGCGTTGCCAGCAGGCATCCCGGCACAATCAGCCCGCTAAGCACGGCGCGCCTCCCTTCTTCGGCGGCAGATCAGCCCCAGCACCGCGCCCACCGCCGTGGATACGGCCGTGCATACCAGGCTGGGCAGCACGATGGCGCCCGCATCCGCCGATCCAGCCGCTGCCCGCAGCGCCAGCACCGTGGTGGGAATCAGCTGGATGCTGGTCGCATTGAGAATCAGCAGCATATACATATCATGTTCGACGCAGGGCGCTTTTTTGCGCTCCTCCTCCATCAGGCGCATGGCCTCCATCCCCTGTGGCGTGGCCGCGTTGCCCAGCCCCAGCATGTTCATCGACAGATTCATGCATACGGCCTGGCGCGCCTCTTTTCCCCGCACGCCGGGCATGAGCACACGCAGCGCGGGGTACACAAGCCGCTCCAGTGCTCCGGGCGCGCCCAGCGCCTGAAGAATCTTCATCCAGCCGCAGAACAGCAGGTAGCCCGCTCCCAGCGTCAGCGTCAGGGTGATAGCGTCCGCCGTGGCTCCCAGCGCAGCGGCCAGCATTTCCGGCCCGCGCCCACAGAAAGCCGCATATACAAGGGAGCCTCCGGTCATTGCAAGCCATAGCCATTGAAGCGCCAAAATACCTCACCATCCTATAAATATACACTAATTTTAATGTGTAATTTTTGAAACAATTTTATTTTTACACCTAATTTTATGTATATGGTTCATTCTGGTGCCAAATGGACCATTGACAGATTATTCACTGGGTTGTATTTTTATGTTATCCGGTGGGATTTGGTCCTACGCGGAAATATGTCTGCTTTTTGAGAAGTGGAGGGCTTGGAATATGAAATCGACCGGCGTGGTGCGTAAATTGGACAATCTGGGCCGCATTGTGATCCCGATCGAGCTGAGAAAAACCATGGATATTGCCATCAAGGATACCCTTGAGATTTTTACCGAAGGCGACGAGATCATCCTTAAAAAATATCAGCCCGGTTGCATTTTCTGCAATGACGCGCGCAACGTCACGCTCTTCAAGGGCAAGCTGGTATGCGAAAAGTGCCTGGCAGAAATGAAGCAACAGGAGCACGACTAAAACACGCACAAACGCAAAAAAACCGCGCAGACGGAACGGAAGGGGTTCCAGCCGCGCGGTTTTTTGGTTATACTATTTCAGCATGTTCAAGATCGTCTGTTTGCTCTGCACACCCACGGTACGGGCAGCCGCTTCGCCGCCCTGAAAAACAATCAGCGTGGGAATGCTCATCACGCGGTAGCGCGCGGCGATCTCGGGCGCGTCGTCCACGTTGATCTTGCACACACGGTATGCATCGCTTTCTCCCGCGATTTCCTCCACCACTGGAGAAAGCATCTTGCAAGGGCCGCACCAGTCGGCATAAAAATCCACCAGCACGGGTTTATTGCTATGAAGAACCTCCTGGTCAAAGCTCTGAGCGTTCAGCTTGGTCACGGACATGGGGTAAGCCTCCTTTGCTTGGATCTGTCCAGTCATTATCATACCCGCCCCCGGCGGGGAATAAACCACTATTTTCAAAAAGGCGGTGTTTTTTTATGGGGCTGGCGCCTGAGCATGCCGTCCATCCCTTCGCCCCTGTATGGGACGTCCATTGCCGCGTGCTGGTGCTGGGGTCGTTTCCCTCCGTGCGTTCACGGCAGATCGGGTTTTACTACGGCCATCCGCAAAACCGCTTCTGGCGCGTGCTGGAGCGCCTCTATGGCCAGCCCGTGCCGCCGGATACAGCGGGCCGCCGCTCCTTCGTGCTCCGTCACGGCCTGGCCCTGTGGGACGTGCTGGCCGCCTGCGACATCGTGGGCAGCAGCGACGCCAGCATCCGCCATGCCGTGCCCAACGACGTGCCCGCACTGCTTGCGAGCGGTGGAATCAAGCGCGTCTTTTGCAACGGGCAACGGGCCTATGCCCTCTACCTGCGCTATCTTGATGCAGCCTGCGGCCTGCCGGTCGCGGCGCTTCCCTCCACCAGCGCGGCCAACGCCGCCTGGAGCCTGGAGCGTCTTACGGAGGCATGGCGTGTGATCCTGTAACGTCCGTCAGGCGCTTTGCGGGCTTTCCTTCAAATAGCGGGAAAAAGAGCGGTAGAACATCGTCCCCGTCACGCACACGGCGATAAAGTCCGAAATCGGCTCCGCCAGGAATACGGCATCCACCTTGTTTGGCAAAAAGCAGGGCAGGATGAAGATGAGCGGAATCAGCAGAAACACCTTGCGCAGAAGCGCCAGAAACACGGATGTTTTGGCGTTACCCATGGCCACAAAGGTCTGCTGGCAGCCCAACTGAATGCCGAACAGGCCGGTGGCGCCCATATAGATGCGCAGGGCATGCACCGTCATATCCCGCAGGGCGGGGTCCGAGGTGAAGATGGCGGCAAACAGCTGAGGGGTCAGCATGGCCAGCGCCCACAGCGCCACCGAATAAGCCGTGCACGCCACGATCAGCATGCGAAAGCACGCGCGCACGCGGTCCCTGTTGCCCGCGCCGTAATTGAAGCTGACGATGGGCTGCGCCCCCTGCGTGAGCCCCTGAAGGGGCAGAAGGGAAAACTGCATCACGCTGCTCAATATCGTCATGGCGCCTACGGCCAGGTTGCCGCCGTAGCGCAGGAGCGAAGAGTTGAAGCACACATACAGCACGCTTTCGGTAAACTGCATGATGAACGGCGACAGGCCCAGCGCCACGCAGGGCAGGTAGACCTTGGCGGAAATGCGCAGATAGGAAGCCCGGATGCGCAGGTGCGTCTTTTTTCCGGTCAGGAAGCGCACCACCCACACCGCCGACACCGCCTGTGACAGGATGGTGGCCAGTGCCGCGCCCCGCACGCCCATGTTCAGCGCAAAGATAAAAACCGGGTCCAGAATGATGTTGAGTACCGCGCCGATGAGGACCGTGAGCATGCTGGTGCGGGAGAATCCCTGCGCGGTGATGAAGGCGTTCAGGCCCAGCGCCACCTGCACGGCGATGGTACCCAGCGCGTAAATCGCCAGATAGTCCCATGCGTAGCCGATGGTCTCCTGGTCGGCGCCGAAGATCAGCAGCGCCTCGCGGCCGAAGATCAGGATGACCGCCGTCAACAGCACCGCCATCACCACGAGGGCCATGGTGCAGTTGCCCAGAATACGCTCTGCATCCTCCTTGCGGCCCTTGCCCATCATAATGGAGGCGCGGGGGGCGCCGCCCATGCTGGCGAGTGTCGCAAAGGCACTCACCAGCAGAATCACCGGCAGGGTCACGCCCAGGCCGGTCAGAGCCGTGGCTCCCACCACCGGGATGTGGCCGATGTACATACGGTCCACCATATTGTAGAGCACATTCACCACCTGCGCGGTGATGGCCGGAAGCGCCAGGCTGAACAAAAGCCTGCCAACCGATCTTGTACCCAGTTCATTTTCCTTGCTTTGCATGTCGCGCCTCCATAAATCCAGTGTGAAATGGATAACAGTACTATTATAAACTTCCGCATACTGCTTTGCAACCTTTCCGGCGGAATTGACAACCGCTGTGCCCCATGCTAGACTAACGGCGTTTCATCTTGTCAGAAAAAAGGAGGCGGCATCATGGATGGCGAGGCCCTGGAGGCCCTGCGCTACTTTTCGGACGCAACGCACCCGCAGTCGTTTGTGACGCTTGCAGGACGAGGTCCCGTGCTGGTAAGCGCACCCCACGCGGTGCTGCAAACGCGTTCAGGCCGCCTCAAGGCTGCCGAGCGTTATACCGGCATGCTCTGTCTTATGCTCAATCGCCGCCATGATGTACCGGGCATCTACAAAGCGCGTCACCTGATGGATGACGCCAATCATGATCCCAGCAGCCCCTACCGGAATGAGGTCTGCCGCCTCATCCGGGAGAGAGGCATCAGCTGCGTGCTGGACCTGCACCAGCTCAGGCCCGACCGTTCCATGGCCCTGTGTATCGGCACGGGACGGGGGCGGCATGTGCTCGCCTTTGAAGGCGCGCCGGACGTGGTGCGCAGCGCGTTCATGCGCCGGGGACTTTCGCCCGTCACGCTGGACGATCCCTTTTCGGCGGCGGCGGCGCATACCGTTTCCGCCACGGCGGCCCGAATGGGGGCGATGGCAATGCAGCTGGAGATCAACAGCGCGCTTTTAATGGAGGACAGTCCCGGCGAGCGCTTCGGCGATGTGCTGGCAGCCCTGGCCGAGGCCGTGGACGGGCTGCGCGCGATGCTATGCGCCTGCCAGAAATAACAAAGGAGGAAAACAGGCTGTGCTGCATGGGCTGATGGTGGTCAACGCCTTTCTGCGCACCACCAAGTTTGACGATATTTATCATACGCTGCTTTCCGCCGCGCACGGCGAGGGCATGGAACTGGATGTTCGCACCAATGCCGAGCTTTGCTGCGAGACCGCCACGGGCGCCTTTGCGGCGGGAGCGTTTGACTTTGTGCTCTTCTGGGACAAGGATGTGCAGCTGGCCTGGCAGCTGGAACAGCTGGGCATGCGCGTATTCAACGGTGCCAGCGCCATCCTTGCCTGCGATGACAAGGCGCTGACCTGGCTCAGGCTCAGGCGTGCGGGCATCCCCATGCCGCGCACCATCCTCGCCCCCAAGACCTTTGCCAACGTGGGCTATCCGCAGGTGAGCTTTGCCGCAGAAGCGGCGCGCGCGCTGGGATTTCCCGTGGTGCTGAAGGAATGCTTCGGCTCCTTCGGCCAGCAGGTGTATCTGTTTCACGACGTGGACGCGCTGTGCCAGAAGGTGCAGTCGCTTGCGGGAACGCCGCTTTTGTTTCAGGAGCTGATTCATGAAAGCTATGGCCGGGACGCGCGCATCAACGTGGTAGGCGGACGGGTGGTGGCCTGCATGCTGCGTCAGAGCACCGACGGCGATTTCCGCAGCAACCTCACCCGCGGCGGCGCAATGGCCCCCTATTCCCCCACCCGCGCGGAAGCGGAACTGGCCGTGCGCGCCACGGAGCTGCTGGGGCTGGACTTTGCGGGGGTGGACGTGCTTTTTGGGCGGGACGGCCCGCTTCTGTGCGAGGTCAATTCCAACGCTCATTTCAAAACCACGCTGGAGTGCACGGGTGTCAACATGGCGGTGGAGATCATGCGGCATATTGCCCGCAGGCTGGAGGGCTGAATGGACACACTGTGGCTGTTGTATGACGAAGCCGATCTGGCTGTGAACCTGGGGTTTGTGGACCTGATGCGCGACCGGGGCCGCGTGCGCGGTCTGAACATCGTACCCGTGACCACGCAGGAGCTGACGCTGGGCATGGATGCTTCCGGCGCTCCCGTCTGCCTTCGCGCAGGCGTGCCAGCCCGTCCGCGAGCGGTGCTCTCACGCCAGCGCGACAGCCTGATCAGCTTCCACTTTGAACGGATGGGCGTGCCTGTGTTCAATGGCGCCCGCGTGTGCGCCATCTGCAACGACAAGCGCATCACGCACCAGTTTCTCAGCGGTCTGCCCATGCCCGAAACCGTCTTTTTACCCGCCACGGCCTCAGCGCCTCTACCGGGTACCCGCTTTCCCGTCGTCCTGAAGCCTGCGTGCAGTCATGGCGGCGATCGCGTCGCTCTCGTCAGCAACGAGCGGGAGTGGCATCAGGCCGCTGCCGCCATTCTGCCCCAGCCGGCCCTGCAACAGGCCGTAGCGGACGGGGCCGGACAGGATTTGCGGGTGTATGTGGTGCACGGGCGGATCGTAGCCGCGGTGATGCGCACGGCGGCGCAGGGCGTGGTGAGCAATTTCAAACGCGGCGGCAGCGTTGCCCTGCGCGGTCTCACCCCACAGGAGCGTGCCCTGGCGCAGGCAGTCATCGACCGCTTTTCGAGTGCAGGCGCGCCGCTCACCCTGGCGGGTGTGGATCTGATGAACGACCGCGGCCGCCCCGTGGTGAACGAGGTGGAGGACGTGGTGGGCAGCCGCATGCTGTATCAGACCAGCGATATCGACATCGTTTCGCTGTTTTTGGACGGTTTAAGCGATATTGCAGCAAATGCCCCATGACAGAACGTCATTGGCGTGTTATAATCATTTCTGTAAACCGACTTTTCAGGGGAGGCGAAACAGTTGTTACCCTTTAATATTCCCCCATATGTACCGCAATGTTCCGATTATGTGACGCAGGTGATTCAAAACCGCAAAATCTGCGGCGACGGCCCCTTTACCGCCCGCTGCAACGAGGCGCTGGAGGCTCTGACCGGCGCTCCCAAAGCCCTTTTGACCACCTCCGGCACCTCCGCGCTGGAAATGGCGGCCATCCTGCTGGATATCCAGCCGGGAGATGAGGTGATCATGCCGTCGTTTACCTTTGTGAGCACTGCCAACGCCTTTGCCCTGCGCGGTGCAAAGATCGTTTTTGTGGATGTGCAGCCCGACACCATGAATCTGGACCCGCTCTGTGTACGCGCCGCGATTACGCCGCATACGCGCGCTATTGTGCCGGTGCACTACGCGGGCGTGTGCTGCGACATGGACGCGCTGGGCGACATCGCGCGCGAGCATGGCCTGGCCATGGTGGAGGACGCGGCGCAGGCCGTGGGTTCCTTTTATAAGAACCGTCCCGCCGGGTCCATGAGCGACGTGGGCTGCTTCAGCTTCCACGAAACCAAGAACTACTCCATGGGTGAGGGCGGCGCGGTCATTCTTAACGACCCGCACATGGTGGAGCGCGCCGAGATTATCCGCGAAAAAGGTACGGACCGCAGCCGCTTCTACCGGGGACAGGTGGATAAATACACTTGGGTGGATATCGGTTCCTCTTTCCTGCCCAGCGAGCTCAACGCCGCCTACCTGCTTGCGCAGCTGGAACAGCGCGCGTCCATCACCGCCGCGCGCATGGCCCGCTGGGAGCAGTACGACGCAGGGCTGGCGCCGCTGGAACAGCGCGGCCTGATCGAGCGCATGAAGGTACCTGCTGATTGCGTGCATAATGCGCATATGTACTATATCAAGCTGCGCAGCCTCGAGGAGCGCTCCAGGCTGATCGCCTTCCTGGCCGAGCATGATATCTGTGCCGTATTCCACTATGTCCCGCTGCATTCCGCTACGGCGGGCCTCAAGTATGGCCGCTTCGTCGGGGAAGACCGCTATACCACCGCCCTGAGCGAGCGCCTGCTCCGGCTGCCCATGTTCTATGAGCTTACCGAAGCGGACTGCGCCCGGGTGATCGAAACGATCTTTGCTTTCTTCTTTAAGAAGTAAGGCATGCCTTGTTATCCAAATTCCAAAGGATAAAACATAGAAAGGAAGCATTTAAACCATTATGACAATCTTCACTCGTGATTTTAACCGTAATTCTTCTTACTGGACCGCGATTCTGTTTTATCTCATTTGTGGCCTGCTGCTGCTTCTTATGCCCAATCTGGCGCTGAGCATCGCCAACGTGGCGCTGGCAATTCTTCTGTGCGCGGTGGGTGTGCGCTCCATCGTGTCCTATCTTCGCGGCAGCATTCTGGACGGCGTGATGGGGCTGCAGCTGGCAGCAGGACTGGTGGCGCTGTGCTTTGCGCTTCTCCTGCTGTTCAATCCCCTCTTCCTGGCCGAGCTCCTGCCCTTCGTCTGGGGCGTGGCGCTGCTGGTGGGCGGATTCGGAAAGGTGCAGATGGCGGCAGACCTCAAGCGCATCGGCGACCGCTTTTGGTGGTACGCCCTCATTGCGGCGCTGCTTTCCTTCGTTCTGGGCGCGCTGGCCATTACCCGGCCCGTATTCATCGCCGCTGTCCTTACCCAGTTCGTGGGCGCTTCCCTGCTGGTGGAAGGCGTGCTGGATCTGGTTTCCTTCCTGACGCTGAACAAACGCATCAAAAAGTTTCGCAGGGAAATGGAAAACCATTCCCGCCAGTAACCCCCGCACCCTCTGCACCCCCCTCCCGCGCCTGCCTGGCGCGGGATTTTTCATTCCTTTCATAATAAATGGATGCATACGGCGAGGTTTTATGTTATAATGCTGTATTATGCGGCTGAGTCGCAATTTCGCAAGGAGGTATTCTCTTGGACGACCCCATAGGCAGTCAGCTTCTGTTTCAGCTTCTGTTGATCCTGATCAATGCGTTCTTCGCCTCCACCGAAACGGCGGTGGTATCCCTCAATGAAAACAAAGTCCGTAAACAGGCTGAGGATGGCGATAAACGCGCCGCTCTCATGCTGCACATGATCGAATCGCCCACGCGGTTTTTGTCTACCATTCAGGTATGCATCACGCTCAGCGGTTTTCTGGCCAGCGCCTTTGCAGCGGATAACTTTGCATCGGTACTTGCAGGCGCGCTGACGAGGGCGGGCTTTACCCTGCTCCCCTCTGCTGTTTTGCATACTGTATGTGTGGTATTGGTCACACTCATTTTGAGCTATTTCATGATCGTGTTGGGAGAACTGGTGCCCAAGCGCATCGCCCTGAAAGATCCAGAGCGTATCGCCCGCATCGCCTGCCCGGTCATCCGGGGCATGTCGAAATTCTTCCTGCCCCTGGTGTGGCTGCTGACCGTTTCCACCAACGGTGTACTGCGTCTTCTGCGCATCAATCCCAACGATTCCTCCGAGGAAGTAACCGAGGAGGAAATCCGCATGATGGTGGACATCGGCAGTGAAAACGGCGCCATCGAGCAGGATGAACGCACCATGATTGAAAACATCTTTGAATTCAACAACACCACAGCGGCCGATGTAATGGTACACCGCATGGATGTGGTGGCCCTGCATGTGGATGAAAGCCGGGAAGAGATTCTCCGCACCATCCGGGAAAGCGGGTTGAGCCGCTTTCCGGTATATGACAACGACATCGACGATATCATCGGCGTCCTCAACACGCGCGATTTTCTGCTCAATGCCCAGCTGGATGAGCCCAAGCCCCTGCGCGAGCTGCTGCGTCCCGCCTACCTGGTGCCCGAAACCGTGCCGGCCGATACGCTGTTCAGCAATATGCAAAAGCAGAAGAAGCACCTGGCCATCGTGGTGGATGAATACGGCGGAATGAGCGGTATCGTGACCATGGAGGACCTGCTGGAGGAAATCGTAGGCAATATCTATGATGAGTTTGACCCCAGCGAGGATGCCGAAATCGAAAAACTGGGCGACAATCTGTGGCGCGTAACCGGCACCGTGGATTTGGAAACACTGGCCGAGGCGCTGGAGGTGGACCTGCCTCTGGACGAGGAATACGACACCCTGGGTGGGATGGTATTCAGTTCCTTTGACAGCATTCCCGAAGACGGCAGCACGCCCGAAGTCACCATGCACGGCCTGCATATTCAGGTGGAAAGCATCGTGGATCACCGCGTGGAAAAGGCCCTGGTCAGCAAGGTGGAGCCGGAAACGCCTGATGAAGGCGAGCCTGACAAAGCGGACACAAAAGAAGCCGACAAGGCCGATGAAAGGAACGCCGAATGAAGCCTATCCGCCACCTGTTCTGGGATTTTGACGGAACGCTCTATGATTCCTATCCCAACGTAACCCATGCTTTTCTGCGCACGCTGGATGAATTGGGATGTTCCGGTCTGGTCACGCCGCACGAAGCCCTTTCCCTGCTGAAGGTGTCGGTGTTTTCTGCGGCACAGCACTGCGCCGGAATGGCGGGGCTGGACGTTGCGCGGGTGATGGAGGTATTTGCGCATTATCATGCGCAGGAAAGCGGCTTTACGCCCTACACGGGTCTGGGAGACTGCCTGCGAGCGCTTCAGGCGGCGGGCGTGCGTCACTACCTCTACACCCACCGCGACCGGCGCGCCATAGAGCAGCTTGAGCAGGATGGCCTGTGGTCTCTGTTTTCCGACGGCGTGACCAGCGAGGACGGCTTTCCCCACAAGCCCGCCCCGGACGCGCTGCGCTGCCTGCTGGCCCGGAACGCGATCGACCCGGCCGAGGCTGCCATGGTGGGCGACCGTGATATCGACATCGAGGCGGGGCATAACGCGGGCATGCGCGGCGTGCTGTTTGACCCGGACGGTTTCTATCCCAATCTGCAGGCAGATCTGCGTGCAACCAGCATGGCGGAACTGACCCACCTGATTCTGGCCTGAGCGAGCGGACGTGCCGGAGAGATAAATCTCACGGCACGTCCGTTTTTTTAACGCAAAAGCGGCATGGTTTCCCATACCCCGGGGTCAGAACCACAGCGCCTTCTCGCTGCGAAACTGCGGCACAGGGCCTTTTTCATAAGGGTCATAGGTGTTGGTGTTGCAGCCGAATTCCTGCAAAAAGCAAATCCTTCCCTCGCCGTCCCAGCGCACGAGTGAAACGCCTTCAAATGCCTGAACCGTTCCGTCATTCATCTCCGCCCGAAAGCGCCACTCCACCGCCGTCTCTTCCGGCTTATGAAAAAATTGCAGGATCGTCCACTCCGCCACTTTTCCGCGGGTATTCCATTCCGCAAACCAGTGTTGAATCCGCTCCACACCCTGATATGCCGGTCCCCAGCTTTCGATGTAACGCGCATCCGGCGAAAAAAGGCGGGCGATGCCCAGATCCCTGCCCAGCAGCCACATCTCGAACCAGCGGCGAATTATGGATTCCCGTTGCTCCGCTTCCATCGCTCATCCTCCTTGATCCCAGGAAACAAAAAACAGAACATCGCGTTACTCGCGCGCTGTTCTGTTCTTGCTGCAACGTTAGCGTCACGCCTGAGCGGGAGCGCCCACGGGGCAGGTGCTGGCGCAGGCGCCGCACTCGATGCACTTGTCCGCATCGATCACGTACTTGCCGTCGCCTTCGGAAATCGCGTCAACGGGGCATTCAGCCTGGCAGGCGCCGCAGCTGATGCAATCATCAGAAATCTGGTATGCCATGGTTTCACCTCCCGGTATCGCAATGGCGGCAGCCGTCAAAGCGGCCATCGCTCGCACACATCATATCACGAATAGGGGTTGATTGCAAGCATTTGTTACATTGCGAAATGGGCTTTATTCCTTTTCCTGTGCGGCTTTCAGCGCATCTTCCACGGCCTTGAGCCAGTCGCCCTCGCCCTCATCGGCGCGCTCCTCCGTCACCTCCGGCGGCAGCTCGTCCGCCTCCGCAGGCATCACCGGTGCGGGGCCCGAGGGATCGGTGGCAAGCGGCGCCCGATTCTGACGGCTGCGACGGCCCTGTCCTCGAGCGGAACGTCCGCCTTCCTGCGCCTTTCCCTCCTGCGTGCGGCCCTCGGCGGCAGGCTGCGGCACAGGCTTGTTCCACTTGAGCTCCTCCAACGGATAAGTCTTGAACTCCACCGAATCGCCCTTGTGCAGGCGAACGGTCACCGTTTCCTTGAGCACGTTGAGGTCCGTCACAGTGCCCACCCCGTCCGGGGTTTCCACTTCCTTGCCCGTCTTGGGCATGCGCTTGCGGGTGCTCTCATAATGGTCCTGCTCAAATTTCAGGCAGCACATCAGCCTCCCGCACACGCCGGAAATCTTGGTGGGATTAAGCGACAGGTTCTGTTCCTTGGCCATTTTGATGCTCACGGGCTGGAAATCACCCAGGAAGGCGCCGCAGCAGATGGGCCTGCCGCATGGCCCCAGGCCGCCGAGCATCTTGGCTTCATCCCTTACGCCGATCTGGCGCAGCTCAATGCGGGTGTGAAACACCGATGCCAGATCCTTGACCAGCGAGCGAAAATCCACACGGCCGTTCGCTGTAAAGTAGAACAGGATTTTTGCGTTGTCAAAGGTCTGTTCCACACCCACCAGCTTCATATCCAGCTTGTGTTCCTCAATCTTGTGCTGACAAATGCGGTAGGCTTCCTTTTCAAACACCTCGTTTTCGGCAGCGTGACGAGCGTCACCCTCCGTAGCGATGCGCAGCACCTGCTTGAGTGGCGAAGCAATCAGCTCGTCATCCACCTGGCGAACGCCCGTGATGACCTGCCCATACTCCACGCCGCGAGCGGTTTCCACCACTACGTAGCTGCCCGCGGCGGGCCACAGCTTGCCGGGATCAAAATAATACAACTTTCCTGCGTTCTTAAATCTTACGCCAACGACTGTCGCCATTTGGTATGCTCCTCCAATAGTCTCATCATAAGGTGATCGATGTTGGACTGCCAGTTCACCTGCCCGGCCTTAAGCCGCTTCGCGTTCATCACAGCCGTCAGCAGGGCGTTTAACTCGCTCACCGGGGCTCGCTCCGCAGCCGTACGCCACAAGGCAGGATACGCCTTGAGCGCCTCCGCATCCATACGGCCTGTCCTCACCAGCAGCGCCTGATATATGGCCTCTTCCAGTGCGGCCAGATACGCGTCCGCGCCTTCTCGCCCTTCCTTGAGGCGGGTGCTGAGCCCGACCGCCTCCGCATCGGTTGAAACGGAAAGCGCGGCAGTCACAAACTCCTGCGCGCCCCCATCGCCGCCGTCGCGCAGCAGGTCGAGCGCCTGGCCAATATTGCCCGCGCTGCGCGGCAGCACGGCCTCCACGCGGTCCATGGGATAGCCCGCCTGCAAAAGCGCCGCCTTGAGCTGCTCATCCGGCCAGGGGGACAGCTTTACGCGTACGCAACGCGAGGCGATGGTGCCCAGCGTGGCGGTCAGCTCGTGCGTCATCAGCAGAAAAACCACCTGTGCCACCGGCTCCTCCAGGGACTTGAGCAATGCATTCTGTGCCTGGGGCGTCATTTTCTCCACCGGCTCGATCAGCACCACACGCCACCCGTCGCCAAAGGCATGCTGGTTTGTTTTTTGAATCACCTCTCGCACACGGTCCACGCCGATCTGCTTGCCGTCATCGGCAAAAAGGGTCAGCACGTCCGGCTCATTGCCGTCCAGCACGCGGCGGCAGGCTTCACAGTGGCCGCAGGGCTTGTTTTCGGACGTGCAAAACAGGGCGCTGGCCAGCGTCCTGGCAAGGGTCCGCTTGCCAAGGCCTCGCGCGCCCGTCAGCAGATATGCATGCACCATTTGCCGGTGGAGAAACTGGTTCACCACTACGCCGACGCCCGCGTTGAAGCCCTTGTGAAAGGGGAACACGGGCGGCGGCGCAGCGGATACAATCTGTGTCAATGCGGTTCCTTTCCTGGGGTTACAGCTTGATAAACTGGTCCACCGTAAGTACGAAGATGGTAGCTCCGCCCACGACCACCTCAATGGGATACGGTGTGTAGGAGCCCGGCATACCCACCATGGATGCAGGAGAAGGCGCAATTTGCTTGCGGCTCTTGCATACCTTTTCAATCACATCCATCGCGGCCTGGAAGCGGTCATCGTCCACGCCCACCAGCAACGTGGTGTTGCCTGCACGCAGGAAGCCGCCGGTGGTGGCCAGCTTGGTGACGCCAAAGCCATCATTCATCAATTGGCTGATCAAGCGGGAAGCGTCCTCGTCCTGTACGATAGCGATGATCAATTTCATTCGGCTATCCCTCCCCCATCGGTCTTTGAGTTCCGTCTTTAGTATACAACAAAAAGGCTGTTTTCGCAACAGGCGGGTTGTAAGGTATTAAAAACGGCCCCGTCTCCGGCTGGGAGAAGGCGGGGCCGCCGTTCGTCTTTACTTGCGTGTGGGCCTGCGCAGGAAGGCAGGCACGCCCAGGTCGTCGCGTTCCACAGAGGCGGGCTGCGGCGCGGGTTCGGGTTGTGCCTTGGCGTCCGGCTGCTGGTTCACGGGCTGCTGCATGCCGCCCTGATACTGCTGGCCATATTCCATCTGCGGCATGCCGGACTGCTGGGGCTGCTGCATACCGCCCTGATACTGCATGCCTGGCTGGCCCATGCCATAGTCCACCTGTCCATAGGGCTGCTGAGGCTGATATCCCTGACCGAAGCCGGATTGATACATCTGACCGCCCTGCATCATCTGCGGCATGGCCGCCGGAGTGGGGATGGTGCTGCCGCCGCCCATGTAGCTGCCGCCGAAGTTGCTGCCACGATCCTCGTCCATAGGCATGTTGAAGCTCATGTCCTCATAGGAGGGAGTGGGGTAATCCTGCTGGACCAGCGGGGTGCCGCGCAGGTTGCCCGCGTCGTAGGCTGTCCCGCCGCCGGAGAAGCTGCGCGTCCAGTCGCGGTCGGAGCCGGTCTTTTTCTTGGCATCCTCCTTCTTGGGGAAGGGGGTCTTTTCAAAGCCGGTAGCAATGACGGTGATGCGCACCTCGTCGTCCATGTTCTCGTCGATGCCGGCGCCGAAGATGATGTTGGCCTCGCTGTCGGCGGCCTGCATGACCAGGTTGGCGGCCTCGTTGATGTCGATGATGCTCATATCCTCGCCGCCGGTAATATTAATCAGCACCGCGCGCGCGCCGTCGATGTTGGTTTCAAGCAACGGGCTCTGGATGGCGTTCTTGGCAGCCTCCACCATGCGGTTTTCACCCTTGCCGGTGCCGATGCCCATATGGGCCAGGCCGCCGGACTCCATGACGGTCTTGACGTCAGCGAAGTCCAGATTGATAAGGGCGGGCACGGCGATCAGGTCGCTGATGCCCTGGATGCCCTGGCGCAGCACGTCGTCGGCGATGCGGAAAGCCTCCAGCATGGAGGTGCCCTTCGTGACCACCTGCAGCAGACGGTCGTTGGGGATCACGACCAGCGTATCCACGCGCTGCTTGAGGTCGATCACGCCCATCTCGGCGTTCTTCATGCGCTGCTTGCCCTCAAAAGCAAAGGGCTTGGTGACCACCGCGATGGTCAGGCAGTTGAGATCGCGGGCGATTTCCGCCACGATGGGAGCTGCGCCCGTGCCGGTTCCGCCGCCCATGCCGGCCGTAACAAAAACCAGATCCGCGCCCTTGAGCGCCTGCGCAATTTCCTCGCGGCTTTCTTCCGCCGCGCGGCGGCCCACATCAGGCACTGCGCCTGCGCCCAGGCCCTTGGTCAGCTTTTCGCCGATCTGGATGGTCGTGCTGGCCTTGCTCATGGCAAGGGCCTGACGGTCTGTATTGACGGCGATGAATTCCACGCCCTTGAGGCCTGCGTCCACCATACGGTTGATGGCATTGTTGCCGGCGCCGCCGCAGCCGATTACCTTGATGCTCGCAAAGCTCTGTTGATCCTCGATCTGAAACTCAAGCACAGTGCATCCCCCTACTCAATCTTTCTTCGGTCGCGTCCGGGGCGTCAGCCGCCCAGCAAACTTTTGAAAAAGTCCTTGATGCCGCCCGCCACGCCGCTGGAGGTGGCGTTTCGGGCCTCGATGGTGTCGATGATCAGGTCCATCAGGCCCATGGCGCTGGCATAGATGGGGCTGGAGAGTTTAATGGTGCGCTTGACCGTATCGCGCACGGGCTTTTCCAGCTTGGCCGAAAGATAGTCCCTTCCGCCGCGGTTGAGGCTGAGGCCGCCGCCGGTCAGATAGATGGTGGACCAGCTGCCCAGCTTGATGCCGCTGTCGTTGATGCATTCCTGAATCATGTCCGCAATCTCGTCCACGCGGGGTTCCAGCACGGCCGCCACCTGCTCCTGCGTGAAGGTTTCGGTCTTGACCCCTTCTCCGCCGGATACCGTATAGGATTGCGAAATCGTAGAAATTCCATACACATATTCCCGCTTGATCTGCTCGGCCGATTCCAGAGGAATGGACAGGCCCTCCGCCACGTCGGCAGCGATGTGCCCGCCGCCCACGGGAAGCGTTTTCTGGAAGATGACGGCGTCGCCTTCCACAGCCATCACGTCGGTGCACAGATAGCCGATATCGATCAGGATGGCGGTGCGGTCGCGGTCCTCCTCCAGGAGGTAGAGCATCGCCTCGCCCGTGGAGCTGGAGAAAAAGCCGCTTACGGTGATGTTCATGTCGCGCAGGCGGGCCATTACATCATCCAGGAAAAAGGTATCGGCCACCACGAAGCTGACCAGGGCCTTGAGCTCGGTCCCCTTGAGCCCTACGGGCTCCAGCGTCTTTTTGCCGCCGTCCACCATGAACCATGCGGGGCTGCGGTGCACCACCACGCCGCGCACGGGCGAGAGCTGCTTGTCCGCATTGGCAAAGATCTTTTCCACATGGCGGGGTGTAACATGCGGGTCCGCCCCCTGAATGGTCACGCTGGTCTCCACGGCATACACGCGCGTAAATTCGCCCGGTACGCCCACGTTGATCTCGCGGATCTTGCGCTTGGACTGGGTCTCGGCCTCGGTGATGGATTTCTGGATGGCCTCGTTGAGCATGACGGTGTTGTTCCATTCGCCGTCCAGAAAGCCGTCGTAGGCGGCGATTCCCGCTCCGATGATGTCGCAACGCTGAGTACCGCTCGTCTCGGCTACGAGGGTAACGATCTTGCACGTACCAAAATCAATGGCCGCGATGGTTGATTTCATAACACAGCATTCCCCTGTTCCTCATCAGTCAGCCGGGGCAAGTTCCCACGGCGGGCCGGGCGCCGCCGCGCACGGCAATAGAAGGCACCCAAAGTACCATTATTTATTGTAACCGTTTTGGCAGGAATACGCAAGCATATTCCCGCTTTTTTTTCGCGTTTTTGGGAAGAAGTTCGTAAACTTTTCCATCGTCCATTCAATTCTCCGGCATGTACTTGGCATCCTCCGGAATGGTAACGTCCAGAATACCGGAGGTTTTCCCCAGCTGGCGAAGATACGCCATGTCCGTGCGCACGGCGCCGATCTTGGCCTGCATGTAGCTGGCGTCGCCCAGGCGCACGGTTACGCCCTCAACCATGATGAGGTAGATGTTGCTGGGATCGGCCAGGTTGATTTCGGCCACCTGGCTTTGGTACATCTGCAGTTCCAGCTCCTCCATGATTTCACGGTAGGCGTCCATCTGTTTTTCAGAGCGCACCGTCAGCCGCTGCCCCACGTTGATATTGCTGACGCGAAAGCCCGTGATCACCGGCATGCCCGCGGGCGGCGTGGTGGAGGTGCTCTCCTCCATCACCACGCCCTCGCGGTCCAATGTATAGAGGATGCCCAGCCACTGCATGGCGGCCACGGTCTTGCGCTCCTCGATGTAAAGATAGATGGTGTTGGGATATTCCTTCTGCATTCCCTTGAAAATGATGGTATGATCCTGGCTGAGCGCCTTGGCTACGTCCTCTTCCTCAATGGTAATCATGTTGCGCCCCCGCACCAGGCCCGAAGCCATCACGACCTCCTGAGGGGTCTTTTCCACATTGCCGACGACATAAACCGTCTCCAGCCGAAACAGCGTCTGCTGACCTACCGCCAGGCCGATGGTCAGCACCGTCAAAAGACCCAGAAACTTAAAAAACCCGTGCGTCCTGCGCCGTTTCTGTGCACGCCGGACCGCCTGCACGCTGGGTTGGGCCGGGGCCTGTGCGTCCCCGGCGTCGCCGTCCTGCGCGTGCAGGTAGTCATAGGTATATTCGCCATATGCCTCGAACTGCTCTCGTTCGATCTCAGGTGTGCGCTTTTTCCCGGCGCGCTTGCTCATGTATGTTCCTCCCTTGGCTTATACGCTGTCGCGGCGGATCTCCGCCCCCAGCGCACCCAGCATCTCTTCCAGGCGTTCGTATCCGCGGTCGATCAGTTCGGCGCGCTCCACCAGCGTTTCTCCGCGCGCCGCAAGCCCTGCGATCACCAGCGCCGCCCCTCCGCGCAGGTCTCGGGCGGTCACATGCGTGCCGTAGAGCATATCCACGCCCTGTACCACAGCCGTGCGGCCATTTACCAGCACATTGGCACCCATGCGGTTGAGATCGCCCGCGTGCGCAAAGCGGTTCTCAAATACGTTCTCCACCACCACCGAGGTTCCCTTCGCCATCGCGGCCAGGGCCAGCATCTGGGCCTGCATATCCGTGGGAAAACCCGGATGCGGCTGCGTCTGCAGCTGCTGGAAAGCCGTGAGTCGCTGCGGCGCGCGAAGCCGCACCGCGCTTTCCTCCTCATCGATCTCGCAGCCCATCTCCCGCATCTTGGTAAAGACGGCGTACAGGTCGCGGCAGGGCACGTTCGTCAGCCGGATGTCACCACCCGTGGCCGCCGCCGCAGCCAGCAAGGTACCGGCCACGATGCGGTCCGGCATGGGGCAGTAGCTTACGCCCCGAAGCCGGTCCACGCCTTCGACGGTCACGGTATGCGTGCCCGCGCCGCTGATGCGCGCTCCCATGGCATTGAGGAAGTTCTGCAAATCGGTAATTTCCGGTTCCCTGGCCACGTTGCTGAGCACCGTGCGGCCCTTGAGCAGCGCCGCGGCCATCATCACGTTCTCGGTGGCGCCAACGCTGGGATAGTCAAAATGCACCGTACCGGCGCGCATGTGCCGGCCGTCGCAGCGAATCAGGCCGCCCTCCTCCCGCACATCGACCCCCAGCTGCCTCAGCCCGCTCAGATGCAGGTCGATAGGCCGCAGACCGATCTCGCATCCGCCGGGAAAGGTGACGGTTGCCTTTCGGAACCGCGCCAGAATGGACCCCAGCAAAAAGATGGAGGAGCGAATCTTCTTGGCCAGCGCATCGGGCATCTCATGCCGGTTCAGGTTCTGCGGGTCAATGGTCAGCGCCCCGTCCCCGCTATGTATCCGGCAGCCCAGCGTGCGCAGAATATCGGCCATATAGGCCACGTCCACCAGTTCCGGGCATTCCTCCAGACGCGTTTCTTCCCCTGTGAGGATGGAGGCGGCCATGATGGGCAAGACCGCGTTCTTTGCGCTATGTACCCTCCATTCACCCGTCAGGCGCCTCCCGCCGTGAATTCGCAAGGCGTTCATTCTTCCACCTCCGTCAAGCATTCCATGCACCATCTTATGTCATGCCTGACCAAGTGTGAAAAAAAGCCTTATTTGCGCGACGTACGCGATACACTCAAAATGATGCCCGTCGCCGCCATCAGCAGGGAGATGGAGGTGCCCCCGGCGCTGAAGAACGGAAGCGGCAGCCCCGTGGTAGGCAGCACGCCCACCACCACGCCGATGTTGATGAACGCCTGTACGGCAATCATGGCCGTCAGCCCCGCCGCCAGCAGACAGCCGTGGCGATCCGGGCAGGAAACCGCGATGCGCATGCCTGCGAAGGCGAAAGCCAAAAACAGCGCGATCACCACCGCGCATCCCAGCAGCCCGAAGTCCTCCCCTACGATGGCGAAGATGAAGTCGCTTTCCGGGTAGGGCAGGTAGCTGAACTTCTGCCGCCCCTGCCCCAGACCGCGCCCGAACAGCCCACCCGACCCGATGGCGATCAGCGACTGGGCCAGCTGATACCCTTCGTCGCTCATCTGCGCAAAGGGGTCGCGGAAGGACAGAAGCCGCTCGCGCCGGTAGGGTTCGATCCAGGCGTACACCGTGCCCACACACAGTCCCGCCACGCCCATCAGGCACAGATGGCGCCACCTCGCGCCGGCCAGCAGCATCATCAGCACGGCCACAATCATGATGCTGCCCGCTGTGGAGAGGTTTGGCTGCTCCAGAATGAGCAGGAACATCACAGCCGGCACGATCAAAAGCGGCACGACGCCCCGCCACAGTTTTTCCAGCCGTTCCAGCCGATAGCTCAGCGTGGCCGCAAGATAGATCACCGAGGCGATCTTGGCCACCTCGGATGGCTGAAAGCTCATGCCCGCAATGCTCAGCCAGCGCCGCGATCCGTTGAGGTACACGCCTACGCCCGGTATCAGCACCAGCACAAGCAAAATCATGCTCGCCGCCAGCCCCGCCACCACCACGCGCGGGTCAGCCCAGAAGGTGTGGGGAATGCGGCTGGTGATGAGCATCAAAACCGCGCCCAATCCAATGCCCACCAGCTGACGCTTGACCTCCAGAAGCGCGTCGCCCTGATCCACCGCCTTATAGTAAGTGGCGCTGAACAGCGCCAGAAGGCCGCACATCATCAGCAGTGACAGGATCAGCAGAAGCGTCCGGTCCACACCGGCGCGCCGGGGCTTGAGGCACCGTCCGGCGGTTACAGGTTGCTGCTGTGTCAAAAGACCCCCTCCCAACCGTTCAAAAGATGCGTCGTCTTTGGTGTGCATCTCCTTCACGCCGGGAAGGGGCATCCTGTCAGTTCAGGGCGTTTACGATCTCCTTGAACACCGCGCCCCGGTGCTCATAGTCACGGAACATATCAAAACTGGCACACGCGGGCGAAAGCAGCACATTGCCGCCGGAGACGGCCAGCGCGCGCGCCTTGTCTACCGCGTCGCGCAGGCTGTAGGCCTGGGTGATGCGGTCATAGCCCGCCTCCTCCAGCTGCTCGCGGATCTGGCGCGCGGTCTCGCCCATCACCACCACGTCGTCGATGCGTCCGGAGGCGATGATCTCCCGGCACAGGGGCATGAAGTCCGTGTGCTTGTCATAGCCGCCCAGCAGCAGCACCGTTGGCGCCTTCATGCTCTGCACCGCCTTGATGGTGCTGTCCACATTGGTGCCCTTGCTGTCGTTGATATAGGTGACACCCTGGAACACGCGCACCTTTTCGATGCGGTGTTCCACCCCCGAAAAGGATTGCAGCGTATGGCGAATGACCGGTGCTGGTACGCCCATGGCGCAGGCCATGGCCGTAGCAGCCAGGGCATTTTCCAGGTTATGCGGTCCGGGAATGAGAATCTGCTCCGCGTCGCAGATCGTGCGGCGCGCACCGTTCCATTGCCACACGATTTTGCCGTCTTCTACAAACGCGCCGTTTTCCACCGGCTGCGTGCGGCTGAAAAACGCCACCTGGCTCTTGACCTTTCCCGCCATTTTGAAAAGCACGGGATCGTCCATGTTCAAAACGGCGTAGTCACGCCCGGTCTGATTTTCAAAGATCCGCTGCTTCAGACGGATATACTGCGCCATGGTGCCATGGCGGTTGAGATGGTCCTCGGTGATATTGAGCAAAGCGGCCACATGCGGATGGAAGGTCTTGATGCTTTCCAGCTGGAAGCTGGACACCTCGACCACCACCACGTCGTCCTTCTTGCTCTTCATCGCCACGGCGGACAGCGGATAGCCGATGTTGCCCGCCACATGGGTGACGCGCCCGGCGTTTTTAAAGATTTTGCCAAGCAACGTAGTGGTGGTGGTTTTGCCGTTTGTGCCGGAGATGGCCAGCACCTCGCCCTGCAGGAGCGACCAGGCCAGCTCCAGCTCGCCCACCATGGGAATGCCCTGTTCCTTTGCAGCCAGCACCACTGGCGCGTCGATGGGCACGCCGGGGCTGATGACCAGGCCATCCACCTCCGAAAGCAGGCGGACCGGGTCCTCAGCCAGCCGGAACTCACACGCCGTACCACGCAGCGCATCCAGCTCCCCGCCGAAGGCGTCCTCGGGCTTGCGGTCCGAAAGCACCGGCGTCGCGCCGTTTTCCAAAAGCAGCTGCGCCGCGGCCACGCCGCTGCGCGCCATGCCGACCACCAAAATGCGCTTATTGGCCAATTTCATAGGCAAACCACCTCCAACGGGAATGGAAAATCACGGAAGTACGTTGAGCGAAAACAGCGCTATCAGGCTGAGCATGCCTACCACCACGGCATACATGGCCACGATCTGCACCTCCGTCATGCCGGATAGCTCAAAGTGATGGTGGATGGGCGACATCTTGAAGATGCGCTTGCCGTGGGTCACCTTGAAATACACGCGCTGGATGATCACGCTCATGGACGAGGCGATCAGCGTAAAGCAGATCAGGATCATGTAAAGCGGCATGCGCAGCAGCATGGCCATGCCCACCATGGCCCCACCGATGAACATGCTGCCCGTGTCGCCCATAAAGACCAGCGCGGGATAGTGGTTAAAGCGCAAGAAACCCATGCATGCGCCCGACAGGGCCAGTGCAAACACCGCCAGGTGACGGTAGTTGCCCAGCAGCTCCGGACTCATGAAGGCGCCGCCTGCCAGCGCTACAAACACGGCCATCAACCCCCAGGCCGCACTGGAAATGACCGTTACGCTGGACAGCAGCCCGTCCAGGCCATCCTGAAGATTGGCGCTGTTGATCATGAAGATCATCACCAGCGTCATCAGCGGCACGTACAGCACGCCAAGGTCCCACTCCACGTTAAAAAAGGGCACCAGGATGCTGCTGCCCACAAGTGGGCTGAAATAGCAGTACAGCGAAAACGCCACCGATACCAGCACCTGACCGATGATCTTCTGCCACCAGATCAGGCCGAGGTTGCGCTTTTTGACCACCTTGATAAAGTCGTCCACGAAGCCGATGAGCATGCTCAGAAGCGATACCAGCACCAGCGCCAGGGCAAAATCCCATCCGCCGTACCAGGTATCAAAGGACATGATGAGCAACGTGACCACGCACGTGACCGCCGCGAACATCAGCCCGCCCATCGTGGGCGTGCCCTGCTTGGTGCGGTGACTCTTGGGGCCCAGCTCATAGATGGTCTGTCCAAACTTGAGCTTGCGCAGCACCGGCAAGACCCGCGGTCCGATCAGCAGCATGGCCACCTCGGAGGCAATCAGCGCCAGAATCAGCCAAAGCATGTACCATCAACTCCTTGGTATGTTCACGCGCGCATTTCGGCAAGCAGCTCGCGCACGACCACCTTTTCATCAAAGGGCCGCTTCACGCCCATGATGTCCTGATAGGTTTCGTTGCCCTTGCCCGCCAGGATGATCACATCGCCCTCCCGGCCCATTTCCAGCGCATAGCGGATGGCCTCGCGCCGGTTTTCGATCACCACATAACGGCCCTGGGTGCGCTTCATGCCCTCTTCGATGGAGCGCAGGATGGCCTGCGGGTCCTCGGTTCGGGGATTATCGCTGGTAAGAATGGAGAAATCCGCCAGTCTTCCCACGATCTCACCCATGATGGGCCGCTTGCCATGGTCGCGGTCGCCTCCACAGCCAAAGAGCACAATCAGCCGGCTTCGCGTAAAGGCGCGCACGGTGGTGAGCACGTTTTCCAGCGCGTCGGGCGAATGAGCGTAGTCCAGGATCACCTTATAGGGCGTGCGCGTGTCAAGAATCTCCACGCGTCCCGGCACATTTTTGACGCTTTCCAGGCCCTCGCGAATGGCGCTTTTGTCGATGCCCATAATCATCGCCAGCGAAGCGGCGGCCAGGGCGTTATACACGTTGAACATGCCGGTCAGGTGCATGGAGATGGGCATATTCTCCAATCCGCGCAGCTGAATGGAGAAGGAAACGCCCTCCTCGGAGATTTCAATGTCGCGCGCAAACACATCCGCTTCGGCGCTGATGCCGTAGGTAAGATAGGGCACCTTGAGGTCGCGGATGATGGAAGCGCTGGTTTCGTCATCGGCATTCAGCGCGGCGTTCAGGGCCGAACCCTGGATGAAGAAGCGCTTCTTGGTTTCAAAGTAGTTCTGCATGGTCCCAAAATAATCCAGATGGTCCTGCGAAAAATTCGTGTAGCACGCGGCCTCGAAGGTGATGCCATCCACGCGGTGCATATCCACGGCGTGGGCGCTGACCTCCATGCTCACGGCCTCCACGCCTTCGTCCACCATCTGCCTGAGGCACCGGTGCAGATCGACGGGATCGGGGGTGGTCATGTTGCTGGGAAGGCTGCGGTCACCGATCAGGTTCCCGGTGGTGCCGATCAGGCCGGTTTTGAATCCGGCCTTTTCCAGAATGGCCTTCATCAGATAGGTGGTGGTGGTTTTGCCCTTGGTGCCGCACACGCCCACCATGCGCAGCTTGCGCGCGGGATGGCCGTAGAACGCCGCCGCAATATAGGCCGCAGCGCGCCGGACATTGTCCACGCGCACCTGCGCCACCGGGCTATCCACAAAGCGCTCCACCACCAGGGCTACGCATCCGTTCTCCACAGCCTGCGCCGCAAAATCATGCGCGTCAAAGCGCATGCCGCTGATGCAGAAGAACAGGCCGTTCCTGGCCTTTTCGCGGCTGTCGGTCACCAGCGCCTGTATCTCCGCATCCCCGCGCGTTTCCAAAACGCCGGGCACATCGGAGAGCAGATCCTTCAATAGCATCCGTATTCCTCCATCCTCTATGGATTGGGCATTTCAAAAGCAACCTTGACCACGCCGCCCTGCTCCACGTACTGACCTGCCGCCGGTTCCTGCCGGACGGCGAATCCCGTACCCTCAATGGTCATGTCCAGCCCTCGTTGCCTGAGAAGCGACGCCGCCCGGGCAATGGAGAGTCCCGCCACATCCGGCACGCAGACCAGCTCCTCCGTCTCGGGCAGGTCGTCGGTATAGGTGTAGAGCATCACCTGCCCGCCCTCAATCAGCTTTCCGCCGCCGCTGGGCATCTGGGCGGTCACGATCTCGCCCGCGCCGTCGTCCAGCACGCGGAATCCCTGGTCGGCGATGACCTTTCGCGCCTGCCACAGCGGCATTCCCACCACGTCCTCCACGGCGATCTCCTCGCGCTCATCCTGGGTGGTGGGCTTGTAGCCCAAATAAGGTAACACATCCGCCAGGATTTGTCTAGCGAAAGGCGCCGCCGTAGTCCCGCCGTAATCCACCGGCACGTCCGCCTCATCCACGATCACCAGCAGGGCGATGCGCGGATCATCCGCCGGGGCAAAACCCAGAAATGAGCCGATATGGACATCCCGCACAATGCGCCCGTCCTTGTAGACCTGCGCCGTGCCCGTCTTTCCGCCGATGCGGTAACCCTCGATGGCCGCGTTTTTCGCTCCGCCTTCGGATACGACCAGCTCCAGAAGCTCGCGCATGGTTGCGCTCGTCTCCTCGCTGATGGGATTGGATACCACCTTGGGCTGGGTTCGGTAGAGCACGGTCCCGTCCGGCGCAATCGCCTCCTTGAGCAGATAGGGCTGCATCAGCCGTCCGCCGTTGATCACCGCGCACGCCGCCGTAATCAGCTGAATCGGAGTGACGGCCACGCTCTGTCCAAAGCCGATGCGCGCCAGATCCACATTCTTGACGGATTGTACGGGTATTAGTATACCACTTCCCTCCCCCTGTAAGTCAACATTCGTTTTGCTTCCCAGACCGAAAGCATGCAGGTACTGGTACATCCGCTCCGTGCCCAGCCTGAGCGCCAGCTCCACAAAGACGGGATTGCAGCTGTTCTGCAGGGCCTCGGCCATGGTTTCATCCTTGTGGGGGCTGCCCCAGCAGCGGATGGTGTCTCCGTCCACGGTAATCTTGGCCGAGCAGTAGAAACCGTCCTCCGGGGTGGTCACGCCCGCGTCCAGCGCGGCGGCTGCGGTCAGAATCTTGAAGGTGGAGCCCGGCTCGTAAGCGTCGGAGATCAGGCGGATGCGCATCAGACGCGTAAGCGCATCAGGCTGGTCGCGGGGAGGATCATTCGGGTCGTAGTCCGGCTTGGAGCACATGGCCAGAATCGAGCCGGTGTAAGGGTCCATGGCGATGAGATGCACGGCCTGCGCCTTGTTGACGTCGTAGCATTCGCGCATGGCCTTTTCGCAGATCTCCTGAATGGTAGCGTCGATGGTGAGCTTGATGCTGTTGCCATCCTGGGGCTCGATGTAAAGGTTGCCGCTGTCGTAGATGGGCTGGGATTTGCCGTCCACGCTGCGAAGGCTCACGCCCGCCGTGCCGCGCAGCAGGCTCTCGTATTGCAGCTCCAGTCCGGATTGTCCCACGCTGTCCACATTGGTCAGGCCCAAGGTCTGGGTCAGGAACGCACCGCGCGGGTATGCGCGCCGCACATCCTCGTCAAAGAGCAAGGCGTTCAGCTGGGATGCCACCACCTCGTCCGCGGAAGCCTGCAGGGTTCTGAGTTCATCAGCCTTCTCACGCGATACCTGGCGCTTGAGAATGACCGACGCCTTGGTGCGGTCCGAAAGCTTTTGCGCCACGCTCTCCTCCGATAAATCCAAAATCGGACATACCGTTTGCGTAAACAAAGATATGTCCGATACCTTGCGAGGGTCGGCGCTGACGATATAGGCCGTCGCGCTGACCACCAGGGTCTGCCCGTTGGTATCCAGAATAGAGCCGCGGCGGGCATACACGGTGCCCTCCCGGGTCCACTGGCTGATCCCGCGCTGGGTAAGCTCCGATGACCGGGCCGTGGTCAGATAGGCGATGCGCAGCGTGAGCAGCGAAAAGAGAAACGTCAACATCATCAGCAGCGCAAAGACCCGTTTGCGGATATGCAGCTCGGTCGGCATGGTCCTACCCCCAGAATGCTTGATATGGGGGATGTATGCGTTTTGACGCCGGTTTATGCCGTTTTCGACCCAATAGGCCGCAAGACGGCAAAATCAGTTGCTGGCCACGGCGGGCACGTGCGTGGCGGAAGTGGTCTGCGCAGAGGGAACCTCAATGGCCGCGTCCGCCTGGGCCTGGGTCTCTGTCCCGGCCGAAGCCATGGGGCGCGTATCCACAGCCACAAGGTGGATGGCCTCGGCGGATTCCGCGGGAATCATGTTGAGGTCACGGGCGGCAGCGTAACAGATCGCAGCCTCGGTCGAAGCCTCCGCAATCTGTGTTTCCAGGGCGGCGTTCTGGCTGCGGCAATCCGCGATGGAGCGTTCCAGACGGTTGATGTCCTTTTGCCGGTCGGCAATGGTGCCCTGCTGAAGCAGCACGCACAGGCCGCATATAAACAGCAGCAGCGCCGTGAGAAAAACGCCCATGCGCACGGAGATCCGCACGCCGCCCTTGCTCATTTCCCGCCGGATGGATTCTTCCAGGGCCTGCTGCTCGCGGGTGAGGCGCTCCATCTCCAGCTTTTTCCCCTGGGTGCGGCAACGCCGCTGCCGGTCCGGCTTGAGCCAGCCCGTCTGTGGGTCCACGTCGCTGCCGGGCAGGTAAACGCTGGCGGATACACTCATGCGCGGCGTCGGCACGTAACCGCCGTGTCCTCCATGGCTGAAACTATCATAGAGGGGTTCATACTGCGACATACCCTTATCTCCTTTCCGGCTTATTCTTCAAGGTTGCCGATCTCGTCGAGAATCTCGTCGCGGTGCTCCTTGTAGTAGCTGTCTTCTTCCTGCGCCACAGCGCTTGCCACGATGCGGATGTGGTCCAGCGCGCCGCTGATTTCCACATCCCGCGCGTCGCCCAGCACGTATTGGCGCAGCTTGACGGGCAGCAGCACACGGCCCTGGTTATCAGCCTGCATGCCGGGATAGCTGAATTTGGCGACATGGTCCAGCTGCTTTTGTACGGCGGGCTTGCGCCGGTTGAGGGCGTAAAGCTCATCGACCATGGTTTCAAACGCCTCGTCAGGGTAGATGGCGACGGCCCGGTCATCGAGACTGACGGTGATGGTGAAGCTCTCGCCCAACGCTTTGCGGTAGGCGTTGGGGACGATGATGCGGCCCTTGGCGTCGATGGAGTGGTCGTAGCTACCGAAAAACTTGAATTTACGGAAGCTGGAGCGCTCCTGGGCTTCAGGCGCGTTCATGCGCCGTTCCTCGTCCATGCCGTCACCCCGCTCCCCGTTTTCCTCCACTTGCCACCCTTTTTAGGGCTGTGACACCATTATGCCCCACTTTTGTTTTCAAAGTCAACGGACGAAAAATGGTATCTTCTTCCAAAATGCAACAAACGCCACATAAAAAATGGTGAATAGTAAGAACGTCTGTTCGCCACAATTTGTTGGTGCTCAAAAAGAGCCCGCAAACCTTTTTTTCATAAAGGTTTGCGGGCTATGGGAACGTTTGTTTTCTTTATTTTATTTCAAAATTGTTAAGAAATTATTTCGTAAAGTTTAGATTTGGCTTTCTCCTTCGATTTGCAACGGGCAGAAGCCCAGTGCATCGCACGAAGTCAGAAAATACCGGATTCCCTGCCTTTCACCGCGAAACGCCACCTTGATACCGGCGCCATGCAGGTGGCCGTAGACCACGCGCGTCACGGCATATTCCTCCAGAATGTCCGTAAAGGGCGTGCCCACACCGTCGGCAAACAAGGGCGGATAATGCATCAACACCGTTATATCCTGCCCGGACAGACCGGCTGCCTGATCCAGCGACATCCGCAGACGCATCAGTTCCCGGCGGAATACCTTTTCATCCTGCGCGCCCAGGGGCTGCTGCACGGTTGGAAACATCCAGCCACGCGTGCCGCAGAAGATGTGACCCTCCAGTGCCAGCGCGTCATTCTGAAGGGCGAACATTCCCTCCGGCAACGCAGCGCGCAGCTTGCTGAGCGAACTCCACCAATAATCATGGTTGCCGCGCAGCAAAAGTTTCCGTCCCGGCAAGGCCGCGATGGCGCGCAGGTCATCGAGGGCCTGGTCCAGCTGCATGGCCCAGCTGATGTCGCCGGGGATGAGCACCACGTCCGTTGGCCCGACCATGCGCCGCCAGTGATCGCTGATGGTTTCAAAATGGCGATCCCAATGACTGCCGAAAACGTCCATGGGCTTTTGCGCATGGCCTGGCAGATGGAGATCGCCAATCGCAAATATCGACATTCGTCCCTCGCTTCTTCAGGGTCGGTTCATTCCTCGTCGTCCTCGTCGTCGTCGTCCTCGTTTTCCTCATCCTCGATGACGCTTTCAAGGGAAAGCTCGCTTTCGATGTCCCCAAATTCGGTCTCGGGGATGTCCTCGTGAATCTGGGGGATGATCTCGTCCATGGTGCTTACGGAGTTGAGGCCGATGGTGCTTTCATCCACCACGGTGGGCGTTTCGTCGTTATCGGTATCGGAACCGCCGCTGGCCATCTCCTTGAGGCAGCTCAGGCACACATCGCGACCGGGAAGCGCGGGCGCCGCGTTGCACACGGAGCACAGCTCCATCTCATCCTCTACCTGGGAGCCTTTCAGCTCTCTCTGGCATACCTTGCAGAGCTTTTCATTTTCCTGAATATAATTCAGGTCGCAACGAGGGCATTTGATGAGTTTCATCTGTCGGTTCCTCCTCTATGATGGGTGGCTGTTTCCACTTGGAATCATTGCCATGGAAACGGTCTGCCAATTATATTGCAAAAATAAGTATTAATTATTACGATTGTATTACGTCTTTGACGTACCAAAACATACTGGAGGTGTCCCATGAACGGAAAACGAAAGCTGATGGCCCTTTTGCTGACATTTTGCCTTTTGGCCCACGCCACGGCCTTAGCCGGCGGCGCGCCGTCCTCGCAATTTGGTTTCAAGGGCTGGCCCTACCGTCAGAACAACAGCTGCACAGCAATCTGCCCCAGCGCGACTCCTCCCGTGACGCCTGCGCCGACCGAGGTCCCCACACCGGAGCCCACTGTGACGCCTGCGCCGACCGAGGTCCCCACGCCGCAGCCCACCGTGACGCCTGCGCCGACCGAGGTCCCCACGCCGCAGCCCACCGTGACGCCTGTGCCGACCGACGTCCCCACGCCAGAGCCCACCGTGACGCCTGCGCCGACCGAGGTCCCCACGCCGGAGCCCACCGTGACGCCTGCGCCGACCGAGGTCCCCACGCCAGAGCCCACCGTGACGCCGTCCGAAACGGAAGTTCCTCCCTTTACAGACGAAGATTATACTACGGGTTCCATAACGGCGCAAGAGGAAAATGCATTTCTTTTGCTCAACCAGGATCGGGCCGCCAACGGCCGTTCAGCGCTTGAGCTCGATCCCGCGCTGTGCGACCTGGCACGGCTCAAGAGCCGCGATATGTACCTGAACAACTACTTCTCGCATACCTCTCCCACGTATGGAAGCGCTGCCCAGATGCTTTCCACCTATGGCTATTCCTTCACCTCGGTGGGCGAAAACATCGCCCATCATGCCACGGTGGAGAAGGCTCAGGCCGCTTTCATGAGCAGTTCCGGCCATAGGCAGAACATCCTGGGTTCCCAGTGGACCAAGGTGGGCATCGGCGTCTGGGAGGACAGCCAGGGCTTTGTCTATGTGACCCAGCTGTTCGTGCGCTGATTCTCAGGGCAAGCGAAAAGCCGCTATCCCAGTCAACGGGACAGCGGCTTTTTCTGCGCACCTCAGCGCACGCGGCACCTGCGGGCCATGGGAAGGCTTCTGCCCGGACCGGCATAGGCCGGCCGGGCCCATTGGCTGTAAGGGTTCATGCTCACGCCCGCCGCCCTGAGTACGCCCCGGCCCGCCATGCTCCCCCGCGGACGCACGTACGTACTCAACGCGACGGGCTGTTCGGCGGCGATTCCCTCCTCCGGCACAGGCCGGAAGGGCTCGGTAGACGGGCTGGTAAACCGGTCCGAAATGCGCGCTTCGGTCAGGACGCTGCGCCTGGGCAGGGCCGGCAGCAGCACCGCCTCGCTGATTTGCAGTGCGGGACGCATCCATAGATAGCTCTGCATCATACCACTCCTTTCCAACTGCCATGGGCTGGCTATTGCATGGTATGCCGCAGGCAAAACACGGGTGCGTGGCGTTCATTCCTCGGCTTCCCCATCCTCCTCCATCAATTCGCCCACACGCGCAAGCAGCGCGTCGCGTCCTGTGAAATCCTCGCTCGAAAAGGCAATAACCTCCCAGGGCTGCACCAGAAGCGCGCGGCAGATGGGTGCGATGTGCTTCATACGCGCGCCCCGGCTGATCTTGTCGGCCTTGGTGGCGACCACCGTGAAGGGAATGCCCATCTGGCGGAAATACTGCGCCATGGCTACGTCGTCACGCGTGGGCTCGTGGCGGATATCCACCAAAAGCAGCACATGCCTCAGCAGCGTGCTGTCCTGGAAATAGCCGTCCATCATCTCGCCCCAGCGCTGCTTCTCGGCCTGATTTACCTTGGCAAAGCCATAGCCGGGCAAGTCCACCAGATGGAAGGCCTCGTTGATGAGAAAGATGTTAATCAGCCGCGTCTTACCAGGGGTGGCGCTGGTCTTGCACAGTTTTTTCCGGGCACAGAGCGCATTGATGAGCGAGCTTTTGCCCACGTTGCTCTTGCCAACCACCGCAAGCTGGGGAAGCGTGACCGGAGGTTCCTCACGGTACTGGGCCAGGCTGGTGACGAAGCTCGCGGTTTTGATTTCCATATTATACTCCTTTGTACATGCCGGGCTTCGCCGGCTGCGGGGCGGTAAGGGGCAGTTCCAGCGGCGTATCGGCAATAACGGGAGGTTCGCACACCAGCGCGGCGCGAATCACCTCCGCCACGTCGTCTACAGGCCGGATATCAATGCGCTCGCGCACGATGGGAGACACATCCTCCAGGTCCTTGAGGTTTTCGCGGGGGATAAGCACCGTGCGCACACCCGCGCGGTATGCCGCCATCAGCTTTTCCTTGAGGCCGCCGATGGGCAGCACCCGGCCTCGCAGGGTGATTTCGCCCGTCATCGCCACGTTCTGGCGCACGGGAATAGACGTCAGGGCGCTCACCAGCGCCGTTACCAGCGTCACGCCCGCGCTGGGGCCGTCCTTGGGCACCGCTCCCTCCGGCACATGGATATGAATGTCGTTCTGCTTGAAAAAGTCGGCCGGGATGCCCCACGGGTCACAATGAGCCCGTACCCAGGACAGCGCCGCCTTTGCGCTCTCCTGCATCACGTCACCCAGCTTGCCCGTCAGCTGCAGCGCGCCGGTTCCCTTGAGTACGGCGCATTCCACGCTGAGCATCTCGCCGCCTACACTGGTATAGGCCAGGCCGTTGACCACGCCCACGCGGTTTTCCTTTTCCAGCGGTTCACGCGTATAGCGCGGCTGACCCAGATAGGCGGTCAGCTTATCCTGGGTGACGGTGATCTCTTCCGTCTTCTGCTCCAGCATCTCCACCGCAGCCTTGCGCGCCACGCGCGCCAAGGTGCGCTCCAGCTCACGCACGCCCGCCTCGCGGGTGTAGCCCTCGATCACGGTGCGCAGCACCCGGTCGTTCATACGCACACTCCGAGGCTTGAGCCCATGCGCTTCAATCTGTTTGGGCAAAAGGTGCTTGCGGGCGATCTTGAGCTTTTCCTCCTCGGTATAGCTGGGCACCTCGATGATCTCCAGGCGGTCCAGCAGCGCGGGCGGAATATTTTCCATATTATTCGCCGTGGTGATGAACATCACGCGGCTTAGGTCGAAAGGAATCTCCATATAGTGATCGCGGAAGGCGCTGTTCTGCTCGGCGTCCAGCACCTCCAGCATGGCCGCCGCAGGGTCGCCGCGGAAATCGCTGCTCATCTTGTCGATTTCATCAAACAGAAACACGGGGTTCATCGTACCCGCCTGCTTGATGCCCGCGATAATGCGCCCCGGGATCGCGCCTACATAGGTGCGGCGGTGGCCGCGGATCTCGGCTTCGTCGCGCACGCCGCCCAGCGACATCTGCACGAACTGCCTTCCCACTGCCTTGGCAATCGCCCGCACGATGGACGTCTTGCCCACGCCCGGAGGGCCCGCGAAGCACAGGATGGGGCCCTTCATATCGTTTTTCATGCGCAGCACCGCCAGGTACTCGATGATGCGCTCCTTCACCTTTTCCAGCCCGTAGTGGTTTTCCTCCAGCACGCGGCGCGCGCGTTTGAGGTCCAGGTTGTCCGGCGTGGTCTTGCCCCAGGGCAGGTCGAGAATCCACTCCACATACGTACGGCTCACGCCGATTTCCGGCGTGCCGGGGGCCATGCGGCTGAGCCGCTCCAGCTCCTTCTCGGCCTTCTCGCGCGCCTCATCATTGAGCGGGGTCTTTTCCAGGCGCTCGCGCAGGTCCTCCACATCGGTTCCGTCCTTGTCGCCAAGCTCGGTCTGAATGGCCTTGATCTGCTCGCGCAGGTAATAGTCCTTCTGGTTTTTCTCAATCTGCTTCTTGATGCGGGCCTGCACCTGCTTCTCCACATCGGCCAGCTCGGTTTCACGCACCAGAATGCCGCAGAGGGCTTCCAGCCGGTCCTTCACCTTCAGCTTTTCCAGAATGGCCTGACGGTCCTCCAGTCGGGTGAGCACGTTGGCGGCGATGATGTCGGCCAGCTGGTCGGGCTTGTCCACGTCCATCACGGAGCGCAGCGTCTCCTGCGACACACGCATGCTGGCATTGCAATACTCTTCAAAAAAGGCGTGCGTGGTACGCACCAGCGCCTTCATCTCGGCGGTGTCGGGCGCTACGTCCTCACGCACCAGCCGCACGGTGGCCATCAGGCACGGGTCCTCCTCCAGGACGGTTCCCAGCACCCCGCGGCGGACACCCTCCACCAGCACACGGATGCTGTCGCCGGGCAGGTTCAGCACCTGCTTGATCTGGGCAATCGTGCCCACGCGGCACAGATCGCTCAGCTCCGGCTCATCGATTTCAGCATCCATCTGTGCCACCAGAAAGATGCGCTGGTCGCCCATCATGGCCTTCTCCAGCGCGGCCACGCTCTTGGGCCGGCCCACATCAAAGTGCAGCACCATATGGGGAAAAACCATCATCCCCCTGAGCGGAAGCACAGGCATGCGCAGCAGCAGGCTTTTGCGATTTGATTCCTGCATCGTTATCCTCCATGGCCCGCGAAAAAGGCGGGCATACTTGCGCACAAAACGGCGCAGAACGATTATAGCGGCATTCGCGGGCAAATGCAAGCCGTCGCAGCGGATTGTCACAATCCTACGGCGCTGCCAGCAACCCCCATACATGGAACGGCGGCGTTTCTCACAAGCTACCGGGGAACATGGGGAGGCGGAAGCGTCCCGCGAATGGAGGTTTCTAGCGTTGGTCAGCGCCGTATTGTTTGGCATTCAGCTATTGGTCACCATTGTGGTGGGCATTTACTTTTACACCCAGCTGCGCCAGCAGCGCAGAGCGCAGCCCTCAAACCGCCGTGAGAGCGGCCGCGAGTATGAGCGGCTGCAAAAGATGCGCGCCCTGAAACTCAGCGAACCGCTGGCCGAGCGCGTTCGCCCGACAAAGTTTTCCGACATCGTGGGCCAGGAGGACGGCATCAAATCGCTCAAGGCCATTTTGTGCGGAAAAAATCCGCAACATGTGCTCATTTATGGACCTCCGGGCGTGGGCAAGACCTGCGCCGCGCGCCTGGTGCTGGAAGCTGCCAAGAAAAGCAAGGGCACACCCTTTCTGGCCAACGCGCCCTTCATCGAAATGGACGCGACCTGCGTGCGCTTCGATGAACGCGCCATCGCGGACCCGCTCATCGGCAGCGTGCACGATCCCATCTATCAGGGGGCGGGGCCGCTGGGTGTACAGGGCATTCCCCAGCCCAAGCCCGGCGCGGTAAGCAAGGCGCACGGCGGGGTTTTGTTCCTGGATGAGATCGGTGAGCTGCATCCCATCCAGATGAACAAGCTGCTCAAGGTCCTGGAGGACCGCAAGGTGATGCTGGAATCGGCCTACTATAACGCCGATGATACCGGCGTTCCCCGTTACATCCACGACATCTTCAAAAACGGTCTCCCGGCGGATTTCCGACTGGTGGGCGCGACCACGCGCAGCCCGCAGGATATCTCCCCCGCGCTTCGCAGCCGCTGCATGGAGGTTTTCTTCCGGGCGCTGGAGCCGGAGGAGATCGCGGATATCGCGTTCCATTCCGCCGAGCGCGCGGGCTTCACCATGACGCGGGAGGACGCGCGCATGGTAGGGCGCTTCGCCTCCTGCGGGCGAGATGCGGTAAATATCGTACAGATGTGCGCGGGCCTCGCGCAGATGGAGGACCGCACCGACATCCGCACGGAGGATGTGGAGTGGGTGGTCTACTCCGGCCACTATGCCGCCCGGCCCGACCAGCATGCCGACACGCGCAACCGCGTCGGTGTGGTGCATGGGCTGGCCATCGTGGGCAGCTATCAGGGCGCGACCATGGAGATCGAGGCCGTGGCCCAGCCCGGCTGCGGGCGGCTGACCATCACCGGTATCGTGGAGGAAGAAGAGCTGGGTTCGGAGGGACGCCGCATCAAGCGCAAATCCACCGCGCGCAGCTCGTTGGAAAACGTGATGACCCTGCTCAGCGGCATGGGCTACCACACCCAGGATTACGACCTGCATATCAACTTCCCCGGCGGCACGCCGGTGGACGGGCCCTCGGCGGGCGTGGCCATGGCCGTGGTGGCTGCCAGCGCGCTCACCGGCCGCCCGGTAGACGGCCATGTGGCCGTGACGGGCGAGGTTTCCGTGCGCGGGCTGGTCAAACCCGTGGGTGGTGTCCCCGGCAAGGTAGAGGCAGCGGAGCGCGCGGGGCTGAGCACAGTGCTCATCCCGCAGGATAACCGCATGGAGCGCTTCGAGCACACGACCATTGAAGTCTGCCCCATTGCCACGCTGGAAGAGGCGCTCACCCGCATGCTGCTGCCTGCCAGCGCGCAGGCCCCGGCAGACAGCGCCGCCGTGCCTGCCCAGGCCCCGGTGCCTGTGCTGGCAGCCGAGGAGCAGACAGCGGCCGGCAATGGCTGACGGCGACCAAAATGAACGGGGACGGCCCTTGCACAGAGGACCGTCCCCGTTCATATGCGTCTATTGAGGTTGCGCACTGCGCAGGGCGAGCGCCGCGTCCCAGATGCGGTGCGCCACCTCGCGCTTGCTCATCAGAGGCAGCGTCTCCACGCCCCCGTGCGAAATCAGCGTTACAATGTTGGTATCCGTACCAAAACCCGCACCCTCAGCGGTCACATCGTTGGCCACGATCAGGTCCAGGCGCTTGGAGAGCAGCTTTCCGCGCGCGTTTTCCAGCACATTCTCCGTCTCGGCGGCAAAGCCCACCAGCACCTGGCCGGGCTGCTTCCGCTCCCCCACGGCCCTGGAAATATCCGGGTTTTCCACCAGTGTGAGCGTGAACGGCTCGCCCGCACGCTTCTTGAGCTTCTGAGCGGCGGGATGCTCCACGCGATAATCCGCCGGGGCCGCCGCCTGCACGATGATATCCTGCTCCCCGCAGCGGGCCAGCATGGCGTCATACAGGCTTTGCGTAGAGGTGACAGGTACCAGCTCCACGCCCTGCGGCGGAGCGATATGCACCGGTCCGGTGAGCAATGTAACCCGCGCGCCGCGGTCACGCGCGGCCTGGGCCAAGGCGTAGCCCATCTTGCCGGAAGAGTCGTTGGTGAGATAGCGCACCGGGTCGATGCGCTCCACAGTCGGCCCGGCGGTAACCAGCACGCGCAGGCCCTCCATGTCGCGGGCGCGACACAGCAGATCACACACCGCCTGCACAATGGCCTCCGGCTCGCTCATGCGGCCCGCGCCACTGTCTCCGCAAGCCAGATGCCCGCTGTCCGGCCCCACGGTGCTCACACCGCGCGCAAGCAAGGTGCGCAGGTTTTGCTGCGTGGCCTCAGCGGTCCACATGCCCGTATTCATGGCGGGGGCCAGCAAAATGGGCGCCTTCGTGGCCAGCAGCGTGGTGGTGAGCATGTCATCCGCAATGCCGCAGGCCAGCTTGGCCATCAGGTTGGCCGTAGCCGGAGCCACAAGCATCACATCGGCCTTCTGCGCCAGGGATATATGCCTGACGTCCCAGGATTCGGTTCGTGCAAAGGTATCCACACACACCGGGCGGGCGCTGAGGGTTTCAAAGGTAAGCGGCGCGACCAGCTTTGTGGCGTTCTGTGTCATGATGACGTCCACCTCTGCGCCCAGCTTCTTCAGCCGGGACACGACCTCGCATGCCTTATAGGCCGCGATGCCGCCCGTCACGCCCATGACCACATGTCTGCCGCCCAGCATATCAGTCCTCCAGATCGGGGTCGCGCTGATAGGTGAGCAGGCCGCGATTGATTTCCTCCACAGCAATCTTGAGCGGCTTCATGTCCTTGGGGTCGATGAGGGGCTGAGCGCCGTCCACCAGCTGGCGGGCGCGCTTGCTGGCCTCCACCACCAGCGTGTAACGGCAGTCCACCTTTTCGCACAGTTCAACGATGGTCGGTTCCACAATGGCCATAACGGATTTCCTCCTTACAAAGATACGGCGCGGCGCGCCATGGGTCAGTTTTCGGAAATATGGGGATGGAAGCGCGTGGTGCGGTGCTTTTCCGCACTGGCGATGCTTTGCAGCTGAGCGAAGGCCAGCTCCAGATTATCGTTGACCACGGCATACTGATAGCGGTCGATCTTCTGTACCTCACCCCGCGCGTTTTTGAGGCGCCGCTCAATTTCGACGGGATCGTCGGTATTGCGCGTATGCAGGCGAACGCGCAGGTCCTCAAAGCTGGGCGGCAGAATAAATACGCTCACATAGTCGTCGGCATTCTGCATCACGGTGATGGCCCCCTGAGGGTCGATGTCCAGGAGCACGTTGAACCCCTCGGCCATCAGTCGCTCCACCGGAGCGCGCAGCGTACCGTAGCGATGGCCGTGTACCGTGGCATGCTCCAGAAACGCGTTTTCGCTTACCAGGCGGTCAAACGCCTCCTCCGTCACAAAATGGTAATGCACGCCCTCGATTTCGTTATCGCGGGGCTTGCGCGTAGTCACGCTGCAGGAAAAGCGGAAGCTGGGATCGGAATCCATCAGCTTTTTCACCAGTGTGCCCTTTCCCGTGCCGGAGGGGCCCGAAATAATCAGCAGCATTCCCGTGCGTTCAAACTTCACCGCCATGGATTAGACCTCCTTTTCCTCGTCGCGGATGGCCGCGTCGCGCTGTCCCACACGGCCCGCAATGGTTTCGGGCTGAATGGCGGAAAGCACCACATGGTCGCTGTCGGTCTGGATGACGGCACGCGTGCGCCGCCCCTGCGTGGCGTCAATCACGCGCTTGCGGTCGCGCGCCTCCTGAATCATGCGCTTGACGGGCGCGCTGTCCGGGCTGACAATGGCGATGATGCGGTCGGCGGCAATCATGTTGCCAAAGCCGATGTTGATAAGCCTGAGCACCCAAAGCCCCCTTCTCTTCGATCACACAGCGTTTTGTACCTGCTCGCGCAGCTTTTCCACCACGCACTTGGCCGAGACCACGCACTGCGCAATCTTCCCGTCGGACGCCTTGGAGCCGATGGTGTTGATTTCGCGGTTCATTTCCTGAATCAGGAAATCCAGCTTGCGGCCCACCTCCATGCCGTTTTCCACGCTGTCGCGGAACTGAGCGATGTGGCTTTCCAGGCGGCTGAGCTCCTCGTCAATAGCGCAATGATCGGCCATAAGGGCCACCTCCTGCGCCACGCGCTGCGCATCGGCGCTCACCTGCCATTCTTCCAGTCTGGCCATGAGACGCTGGCGGTATTCGAGCGGCAACTCCGGGGCGCGCGCTGCTATGGCTTGCCGCAAGGCTGAAAGCTCCTCCAGGTTGGAAAGCAGATCGGCCCGGAGGTGGTCCCCCTCCTTCAGGCGCATATCCATCAACTTGTCCAGCGCGGCGTCAAAAGCCTCGGCCGCAAGCTCTCCCACGGCGCCGGCGTCCTCCTCCGCCTGCGTGATGGTGAGCGCGCCGCTGAGGGTGAGCGCTTCCGCCGCCGTCATGCGGCGATAGGGGTCCAGCGCTTCCTTCGCGCCCTTGAGCGCCTGTGCGAACGCCTCCAGCAGCGTCCCATCCACGGACACCTCCCGCGCATCGGCACGCGTGTTGGCGTAGGTCACAAACACGTCCACATGGCCTCGTTTCAACGCGCTGGCATTGATTCGGGCACGAAGCATGTCCTCCAGAAACATCAGATTTTTGGGCATCCGGAAGGAAAGGTCCAGAAAACGGTGGTTGACGGTTTTGAGCTCGATGGTGATCTCACGCCCGTCGCGGCAGGCGCGCGCGCGACCATAGCCCGTCATGCTCTGCATGGAACCGCTCGCCTCCTTGCTTCATTCGTAACCTTGATTATAACATTCCCATGAAAAAAATACAAGTATGCATAAAAGGAAAAAGGGCGGCCCTGCCGGACCGTCCCATTTCCTATTTCTTTTCTCCCTTTTTAAGCCGCAGGACCAGCGCTATGGCCACAACGACGCATGCCAGCGCCAGCCCGCCCCACAACCACAGCGGCGTATCGTCGCCCGTGAGCGGGGGCCGGGGTGCGGGCTGCGGGCCGGGCATGGGGGTGGGTGTGGATGTGGGAGTGGGCTTTGCACCCTGACGGCGGTTGATCACCTGCGCCAGGCGCACCTCGTTGGGATGCTCCGTGTCGGTCATTGCGCTTATAACACCCTTATCCAAGTCCATCTCCAGTGCAACCGATTCTTCCTGCATGGGCTCGTAGCCCTTCGGCGCAGAAATCTGCTTGAACCAGTAGGCCCCGTCCGCCTGCAGCATTCCGGGAAAGCGCAGTATGCCGTCGGCTCCGGTCGTCACCGTGCCCAGACTCATTTCATCGTTTCCGCCCCATGTCACAGTTTGCAGGTCGAACACCGCGCCCTCCACAGGGTCCCCATACTGGTCCACAACTGGAATGGAAAACGGGAAACTGCTGATTTTGACCCCTTCGATCTTCGCCTTATCACTGCCGTTGAGCATCAGGACCGGCCTGCCGCTCTGGAAACGGATGGACCAGTTTCCCTGCGGCAACACGCACGCGCCGCAGGGCTGAAGGGCCAGTTCTCCCGTATACGCAAGATACGCCTCGTCACCGTAGAGGTAAAGGAAGCCCTGTGTCTTTCCTTCATAAACATCCACAAACGTATACAGATAAGCCGTTCCAAGTCTAGGCGCCTCCACGGTGCCCAGCCAGAGGTTGTCGCAGAGCTTGCCACTGGTATCGCTCGCGCCCCCCGATGGCCTCAAAGACGATCTGCCTGTATTCCTCGCGTGAAAAGCTCACCGCGAAGGCCGTTTGACATACGAACGCAAAACACAGCGCCAAAAGAACGCAAAGCAGCTTCTTTTTCATGACGGCTCCCCCTTTTTGCCTTGCCTGACATGATTCTATCAAAATCAGGGAGTCCCGTCAAACGCCTCTTTTGTTTATCCCAGCAGCGACCACGCCGCGAACAGCCCGCTCATCAGCGAGGCCACCAGCGATACCACGGTAATCTGCGTGTTGATGGAGGGACCGGCGGTGTCCTTGAAGGGATCGCCCACGGTGTCGCCCACCACGGCGGCCTTGTGCGCCTTGGACCCCTTGCCGCCCTCATGGCCCGCTTCCACATACTTCTTTGCATTGTCCCACAGACCGCCCGCGTTGGACATGAACAGCGCCAGAAGCAGACCGCTTACAATGTTGCCCAGCAGGAAGCCGCCAATGGCCAGCGGTCCACCCACGAAGCCCACCACCACCGTGGCCGCGATGGCCGCAAGCCCGGCGGGAATCAATTCCATCAACGCGCCGGAGGTGGCGATGTCGATGCAGCGGTCATATTCCGGTTTCGCGCCCGTACGGCCCTCGCGCAGGCCGGGAATGCTGCTGAATTGCCGGTGGATTTCCGCCACCATGCGCTGGGCATTTTTGTCCACGCCCAGCATCAGCATGGCCGAGAATACCGCGGGGATGGCAGCGCCGATGAGCACGCCGAAAAATACCGAGGGGTCCATAATATCAAAACCGGTGATGACCGCTTTTCCCGCCGCCATCAGGGCCTCGTTGACCTCGCTGAGATACGCGCCCAGCAGGGAAATGACCGTCAGTCCCGCCGCACCGATGGCAAATCCCTTGGTCACAGCTTTGACGGTGTTGCCGGCGCTGTCCAGTTCATCCGCCACGCGAATGGTCTGTTCGCCCAGACCGCCCATCTCCGCCAGTCCACGCGCGTTGTCCACAATGGGGCCATAGGCGTCATTCGAGATGATCATGCCCACGATGGACAGCATACCGACCGCCGCCATGGCGATGCCGAACATCGCGTAATCGCTTCCCATCGGTGCGCAGAGACGGTAAGCCGTGAGCGCCGAAATGGCGATGCCCGCCATGGCCGGCAGCGCCGACACAAATCCGTAGGAGACGCCGGAGAGCACCGTAAAGGCAGACCCGGAACGCGAAGCGCGGGCTACCTTCTGCACAATCGGTTTGGAATCGTCGGTAAAATAGTCGGTGGTGATGCCAATGATCACACCCACCAGGAGGCCCACGGTGGACGCGCCCCAGATCCGCCAGCTAAAGCCGCGGAAGATCAGCGTGGCCAGCGCCGTAAGGACGATGAACAATCCTGTGGTCACATAGGTGGAGGCGTTCAGCGCACGGGTGGGGCTGCCGCCCTTGTCAATGCGTGCGGTAGCGATACCAATAATGGAAGCGATCAGGCCCAGCGCGGCATAGCAGAATACCATGGCCGTGTTCGCCTGCCCGCCCAGGGATTGGGCAATCACCAGCGCGGAGGTCATGGCTGCCACGTTGGAGTCGAACAGGTCAGCGCCCATTCCGGCAACGTCGCCCACGTTGTCGCCTACATTATCGGCGATCACGGCAGGGTTGCGCGGGTCATCCTCCGGAATGCCCAGTTCCACCTTGCCGGTCAGATCCGCGCTCACGTCGGCGGTCTTGGTGAAAATGCCGCCGCCCGCCTTGGCAAACAGCGCCAGCGAGCTTGCACCGAAGCTGAAGCCCAAAAGAATGCTGCTATCGCCCGCAAGCCAGAGCACGCCGCACACGCCCAGCAGGCTGAAGCCCACCACGGCCAGCCCCATCACCGCTCCGCCGCGGAAACCGATCAGAAACGCCGGGCGCACACCCTGCCGCGCGCCCTCGGCCGCGCGGGCGTTGGCGTTGGTGGCCACCAGAATGCCGATTTTGCCCGCGATGGCGCTCAGCGCCGTGCCCGCCACATAGGCCGCCGCCATGGACAGGTTGCGGCCCGGATGTCCCGTCCAGACGGGCGAGGGCAGCAGCAGGAAGATGATGACCGCCGCTATGCCCGCAAAGATGGACAACACGCGGTATTCCTTGCGCATAAAGGTGTTCGCGCCCTCCTTGATGAGCGCTGCCACCTCGTTGATGCGCGCGTTGGTGCTCTTTTGCCGCCGCACCCACAAAAACAGATATGCCGCAAAAGCAAATGCAATGAGGACAGAGAACAGGGAAATGACGTACATCAGGGAAAGATTGGCTTCCATGGCCCGTTTCAACTCCTTTATGATGATGTTCCCGGCATACCGGGATGCAAAAGGCCGATTGGAACAATTGTAATCCTGCCGAATACACAATGGCAATACCCGGCGCGCTAAGAAACCGCTTATTCGCCGTACCCGTTTGCTAAAATACCGCTAAGCTGAAAAGCGCGGCTGTGCAAACCGTGTCGTTTCTGCTATACTTATGCTGAATCTATGCCGGCAAAGCAAAGGAGGCGATGGCATGCACCGGCGAGTGTGGCTGAACCTGGGCGTAACGGTGGTTCTGCTCCTTGCGGCCACGTTCAGCAGCCTGGTGCTGGGCGGGCTGATTGGCGGCACAGCCAACGCGCAGATGCTGTTTCTGCTGGCGGTCTTGCTGATTGCCCGCTTTACCGATGGCTACCTGTGGGGCGTCGGGGCCTCCATCGTGTCGGTGCCGCTGGTGAATTATATGTTCACCTATCCTTACTTTTCCTTCAATCTGACCATTTCGGGCTACCTGCTGACATTTTTGACCATGCTGGCGGTCTCCCTCATCGTAAGCGTGCTCACCGCCCGCATCAAGCAACAGGAACAGATCCGTCTGGATGCGGAGCGGGAGAAGTTACGCGCCAACCTGCTGCGCGCCGTATCGCATGATCTGCGCACGCCTCTGACCTCTATCGTGGGCGCGACAGGCGCTATCCTCGATAACGCCCTGCCGCCGGAAAAGCAGCGCGAGCTGCTGGCCGATGTCAACGCCGATGCCCAGTGGCTTCTGCGCATGATTGAAAATCAGCTGACCATCACCCGCATTCAGGGCGAAACAGCCCCGTTGCACATGGAAACCGAAGTCGTGGAGGACGTGTTGGCCGAAGCGGCCATCAAGTTTCAGAAGCACTTTCCTGATATCAAAGTGGACATGGATTTGTGCGACGACATTCTGCTTGCGGACATGGATGCTGTGCTCATTGAGCAGGTAGTGCTCAATATGCTGGAAAATGCCGTTTATCATGGCAAGCACACCACGCGTATCCGTCTGAGCGCGGAGCGCAGCGGACGTTTTGTGCTGGTCACCGTATCCGACGACGGCGCGGGCATTCCCCGCGACCGGCTCCCCCGTCTGTTCCAGGCCATGCCGGAAAGCGGGCGGAGTGCGGATGCCCAAAAGCACATGGGCATCGGGCTTTCGGTTTGTCTGAGTATCGTCAGGGCCCATGGCGGCGAAATGTCCGCCACGAACAATGAACAGGGCGGCGCGAGCATTTCCTTCACGCTGCCGGAAAAGGAGAACGAATATGCCGGTCAAACTGCTGGTTGTGGAGGATGAAAAAAGCATCCTCAAGCTGCTGCGCACCATTCTCACCGCCAACAAGTACGAGGTGGTGGAGGCCTCCACCGGCGCAGAGGCCCTGTCCCTGATCACATCCCATTGCCCGGATCTGATCCTTTTGGACCTGGGCCTGCCGGATATGGATGGCAACACCTTGCTCAGCTCCGTGCGCAAGTGGACTTCCACGCCCGTGATTGTGCTCTCGGCCCGAACCCACGAATCGGACAAGGTGGAGGCTATCGATCTGGGGGCGGATGACTACATCACCAAGCCCTTCGGCGCCTCCGAGCTGCTGGCGCGTATCCGCATGGCCCTGAGGCATACGCAGACCATGAGCCAGAACGCTCGGATTGCCCGCACGGGCCAGTTTCACTCCGGCGGCCTGACCATCGACTATAACAAGTACCGCGTCTATGTGGACGGGGTGGATGCGCAGCTCACCCAGGGTGAATACCGCATCGTGGCGCTGCTGGGCAAATATGCCGGACGTGTGCTGACCTATGACTTTCTCATGAAGGAGCTCTGGGGGCCCTGCTCCAAGGGCGACAACAAAATCCTGCGCGTCAACATGGCCAACATCCGCCGGAAGATTGAAAAAACCCCCGCTCAACCCAAGTATATCTTTACCGAGGTCGGCGTGGGATACCGCATGGCCGAGGGAGATGAGCCCTGACCCATGCGTCAGGCCTGCCCGGTGCCCCTTTTGCCCGGCAGACAGGTGCGGGCTGTGACGGCTGGTGTTGCCCATGCTCCGGCAATGATGACCGGAACGATGGTCGCGCTCATTTCGCCGGTCATACAGCGGCACAGGGCCGCTGAGCCTATCGCAGCTCACCTCGCCAAAAACACGCACGCAGCAGCGGACGACCGCCTCCGTCCAGCCTTCTGTTAGAAAGCAAACCTGTTTCCCGCCTCTTTTTGCGCGACATTAAAAGCCCCGGCACACGGCCTATCGTGCACCGGGGCTTTATTAACCCGCGCCTTCAGCGGCCATCAGCCCTCCGCGGCGCTCACCTCATCCGCCAGAGGAATGGAATCGGCCGCGCCCATGCGCCCTACCGCGATGGAGGAGGCGCGTGCAGCGCGCTCCATGATGCGCTCCATGGGCATGCCCTGCGCCAGGCCGGACACAAAATAGCCGGTGAAAGTATCGCCAGCTGCGGTGGTATCCACCACCCTGACGCGGAAAGCGGGCTGATAGAGGGTCCGCCCATCATGCAGGCAGTACGCGCCATCGGCCCCCAGGGTCAGCACCACGGACGCCTTGGGATACTTTTCCTTCATCCCCGCCAAAATGGCCTGCGGGTCCGTCTGGCCAGTGAGAGCAGCCCCTTCGATTTCATTGAGCAAAAACCAGCTCACACTCTCCAGCGGGTAATCCGCCAACGCTGCGTTTACAGGCGAGGGATTGAAAATGACACACAGGCCCTTATCAGCGGCCTTGCGCATCATCAGGGGGGAATTGTACAGCTCATTTTGCATGATGACGGCATCGCCGGGGCCGAAGCCCTCCAGCATATGGTCAATATCCGCTTTGGTGGGGCGCATGTTTTCCCCTCCAAAGACGATAATGCTGTTCTGTCCTCCGGCATCCACCTGAATCACCGTATGGGAGCTGGGACCAGTGGCCGTGCGCACGCAGGCGGTATCCACTTTGGCGGCATGCAGAGCGTCCAGCAGCATGCCGCCGTCCTCCCCCACGATGCCCGCATGGCACACCTGCCCGCCCGCCTTGGCAATGGCAATGGACTGGTTCAGCCCCTTCCCGCCGCAGAACACGCCGCGGCCCGTAGCCAATATGGTTTCACCCGGCCGGGCCATATGCTCGACGGAATAGACGTTGTCAATGTTCATGGAACCATAGTTGAGAATCTTCATCTGACGCGTCACCTCAGTTTTGTTTGCAGATCGTTCTGCCTGCATCATACCATTTTGAACAAGGGGGTGTCAATACCTACCATTCGCCGCCGGAAAAAGCGTCAGGTACATGCCTCACGCCCTCTGCCGTCACGGTGACCACATCGAAGCGTACGCAGCGGCCCGCATGTTCCGGGTGCGCGCCCAGGTAGCAGCGGGCGGCCTCCACCATGCGGCGGCGCTTCAGCGGGGTCACGGCGGCCTGGCCGGCCTCCGTGCCGCCGCGCGTGCGCAGCTTCACCTCCACAAAGGCCACCACATCGCCGTCAAGCATGATCAGGTCAATTTCGCCAAAAGGGGAACGGAACCGCCGCTCCAGCAGTTCCATTCCCCCATCGGTCAGACGGTCGCACACGGCCGCCTCGCCCAACACGCCTTTGGCATAGGCGGACAGGTTATCATGCATTCGGGAAGCCTTCATACAGCGGGAAGCGCTTCATCATTTCCATCACGTCGGACTTTACGCCGGAGCAGGCGTTCTCGCCGCCCTCCAAGACCCGGCGGATGAAGCCCGCTATCTGCTCCATATCGCTTTCCACCATGCCGCGTGTGGTCACGGCAGGGGTTCCCACGCGCACGCCGCTGGTAATCATGGGGCTGAGCGTTTCGCCGGGAATGGTGTTCTTGTTGACGGTGATGTTGCTCTGGCCCAGCAGCGTTTCCATCTCCTTGCCGGTGCGGCCGGTGCCGGTGAGGTCCATCAGGATGAGGTGGTTGTCCGTGCCGTCGGATACCATGCGGATGCCATTCTGACGGAAGGCGTTTTCCAGCGCCTTGGCGTTGGCGATGATCTGGCGCTGATAGGTCTTAAATTCGGGCCGAAGCGCCTCCAGGAAGCAAACGGCCTTGGCCGCGATCACATGCATGAGCGGCCCTCCCTGGGTGCCGGGGAAAATGGCCTTGTCGATGGCCTTGGCGTATTGCTCACGGCACAGGATCAATCCGCCACGCGGGCCGCGCAGGGTCTTGTGGGTGGTGGTGGTAACAAAATCGGCATAACGCACGGGGCTCTCGTGCATGCCGGCGGCCACCAGGCCCGCAATGTGCGCCATATCTACCATCAGCAGCGCACCCGCCTCGTCGGCGATTTCGCGCAGGCGGGCAAAATCAATGGCGCGGGGATAGGCCGAGGCGCCCGCCACGATCATGCGGGGCTTGTTTTCCAGCGCCAGGGCGCGCACTACGTCATAGTCGATGCGGCCGGTCGTCTCGTCCACGCCGTAGGGAATAAAATGAAAATACTTTCCGCTGATATTGACGGGGCTGCCGTGGGTCAGATGTCCGCCATGGGACAGGTTCATGCCCAGCACGGTATCGCCGGGGTTGAGCATGGCAAAATAGACGGCGGTGTTTGCCTGCGCACCGCTATGGGGCTGCACGTTGGCATGCTCGGCCCCAAAAAGCAGCTTGGCGCGGTCGCGTGCCAGGTTTTCTGCCACGTCCACGTACTGGCAGCCGCCATAATACCGCTTGGCCGGATACCCCTCCGCGTATTTGTTGGTCAGGGGAGATCCCATGGCCTCCATCACGGCGGGCGAAACGAAGTTTTCCGAGGCAATCAGCTCAATGTGCTCGCGCTGACGCTGTACCTCGTCCGCAATCGCCTTGAAAAGTTCGGGGTCGGTTTCCATCACATGCCTGTAGTCCATCTCTGCTCCCCCTTAATCAAACATGAAAGTAAAAAACCGGGTACACTCAGGCAGAGCGACCCCGCAGCACATCCCAAACTGCGCTTACTGCTGCTTCCTTCCGGACCTGACAGGGTTCACGCGTTGAAATCGCACAGGACTCAACCGTCATCATGCACTCGGCTTTCCTATTTTACATGACGTTCTTCAAAAACGCAAGTATTTTGTTCGTCTTTTTTGCGCTTGCTCAGGCATCGCCGGGTTCCAGCTTGGCCCAGCGATTCTGCCGGTAGAATACAATGGCCGCTATTGTGGCCACCACCCAGCTGACCGGCCAGCTCCACCATACGCCCTGCAGGCCCAGAGGCGCCGAAAGCACAAACGACAGCACCACACGCAGGGCCAGGTCGATGAAGGTATCGGTCATGAACTCGCCCATGCGGCCAGCGCCACGCAGCACGCCATCGGTGGCCACCTTCAGCGCTACCGCATAGTAGAAGGGCGCCACCACGCGCAAAAACTGCTTGCCTACAGAAAGCGCCTGGGTATTTTCTCCGTTGAGGAACAGACGGATCACCTGGTCGCCCAGGAGCACATACACCGCCGCAAAGGCCGTAGCAATCAACGCCATCATTTTCAGGCAGCCACGGTAGCCCTCACGCACGCGGTCGCAGCGCCGGGCGCCCAGGTTCTGGGCGGTGAAGTTGCTCATGCCGTTGCCCATGGTGGTGAAGCTGGTTACGGCAAAGTTGTTGAACTTTATGGCCGCGGCGTAGCCGGCTATGGCGCTGGTGCCAAAGCCGTTGATGATGCTCTGGATCATGATGTTGCCTACCGATACGAAGCATTGCTGCAGGGTGCTGGGCAGGGCAATTTTGACCAGGTTGACCAGAATGCGGCGTGAAAACAGCCGTGGCCGTTCCTCGGCTTCCATGCGGGAAAGGGTGCGGAACAGCGCCAGCACCGCCAGCACGCAGCTGACGCCCTGGCACAGGAAGGTAGCCCACGCCACACCTGCCACGCCCATGTTGAAGGCTGTGACGAACAGCACATCCAGCGCGATATTGGCAATGGAGGAAGCAGCCAGAAACAGGAAGGGCGTGCGCGAATCGCCCAGGGAAGCAAAGATGCCCGTAGCGATGTTGTAAAAGAACAGGAACACCAGCCCGCCCGTGTAGATGTTGAGGTAGAGCATGGTATCGTCATAGATTTCCATCGGGGTCTGAATGCTGTGAATCAACGCCGGGCTAAAGAGGAAGCCCACTATCATCAGCACAGCACATACGGCCAGACACAGCAGGAAGGCAGTGTTGACCGCCGTTTTCATCTGTCCGATGCGCCGGGCGCCGAACAGCCGGGCCGTGACCACCGATGCGCCGATATTCAGCCCCACGGCAAAGGACAGATAAATCAACGTGACCTCATAGCTGTTGCCTACGGCTGCCAGGGCCTGCTCACCCACGAATTTTCCTGCCACAAAGCTGTCAGCAATGTTGTAGAGCTGTTGAAAAACGATGCTGCCAAACAGCGGGAGCGAGTAGCTCCACAACACCCGATCCGGCTTGCCCTCCGTCAGATCCATAGCCAAAGGAACGCGCCTCCTGCGCAAAAAGATTCGGTGCTATTGTGACACAAAACCCCAAAAAAGTCCAGCTTCCTTATCCGGTGGAAAGCTGGACAAAAAAGCCCTCTTTATTCATTCCTGCTGAGTTTGCTGGGCCTCCCGGCGTGCCAGATCGTAGAAAGTCTGTTCCCAGCGGCTCATGTGGTAACCGCGGGGATAAATCAGCGCGTCCTGGTACTCAGGCATGTCCTCCACAGGCAGCTGCTTGAGACCATAACGGTCCAGAAGATCCCCGGGCATCGGCGGCGACCACATGTATGCCGTCTGCGACCGGGAGAGCAACTCCAGCCGGATCGCCTGATCCCACACACGCGCGCGCCTGCGTGGCTGCTGCGTCATTTGCATCTCCGGCTGCACGGGCGGCAGTTCCGATGCGAGCGCGACCTCCGCATAGGTCGCCAGCCGTGCTTTTTCCAGCCGTTTTTCCCCCGCCAGCGGATGACGGCGGGACACCACGGCCACATGCCGGAAGTTCCAGTACAGCAAATAGTGCAGCCCCTGCTCCCCCAGAGCGGCCAGCACCCGGTTCTGCCGGTCCACTGCATAGCGGATCACCCCGATCTCCGCCTCCCGGTCCAGCACGGCCCGCACCACTTCCTCGACCCGGCCCTCGCGCATGTTGATTTCCAGACCCTCGGCGGGGTTGGTTTCATCCAGAAACGCGCAAAGCGCCCTTGTAAGGTAGCCCGCCCCGCACACCGCCACGCTCAGGTTGGCTGACCGCCGATCCTGTCCCTGATAGATCGCGTCCATCAGGTCCAGCTTTTCCAGCACGGCCCGGGCATGCTCCAGAAACTCTTCGCCCCGGCGGGTAGGCGCCATTCCCGTGCCCGTGCGCGTAAAGATGCGAAAGCCGCAGGTCTGCTCCAGGTCCTTGAGCGCCTTGCTCAGATTGGGCTGACTCATGTACAGCTCCTCGGCGGCACGCGTCTGCGAGCCCAGACGCGCAACGGTGACGGCGCAGCGAAGCTGATGGATATTCATTTCTGCTCCCGTGCCTCCCGCAGCTGCATCCATGCCTTCAGGGCGGGATGATCGATCTCATGCAGGGGGGAGGGCAGCGCCTCCGGTGCGAAAAAGGCCAGCGCCTCCACCTCGCCCGGCTGGCACACGAGTTCGCCTTGCCACTCCCGGCATACAAAGACGATATCCACATTGCTCACCTGGTCGCCGTTGGGATAGGTATAGGCCATCTCCGGCCCTGAAAACACGCCCAGCAGCTCCATTTTCCCGGCGTGAAGGCCCGTTTCCTCAAAAAGCTCGCGCCGGGCGGCGTCCTCCACGCGCTCGTAAAGCTCCACCGCGCCGCCGGGATATCCCCATGCGCCATTGTCCGACCGCTGCTGGAGCAGGATCTCCCCCCGCTCGTTTTCCACAATGACCGAAGCGCCGCATTGCATCAAGGGGATATGCCCCACGCGCTTTCGCATATCCATGATGTAATCGCCCATGTTCTTGTCCTCCTTGCAGTTGTTTCAAGCCTTGCCATAACAACATGTAACATTGCCCGCACACCCGCGAACATGATATACTTGCGCCGGATTATTGCCATGCGGAAAGGAGTCATCCCCGATGAAACGATTCTCCCTGCGCCCAAGACGGCGGTTTGCGCTGCGCAGTCTGGCGCTGGCGTCGCTGATGTGGCTGGGAACAGGCATACAGGCTTCCCCCGGCCCCTTCCAGCCCACCGAGGCCGAGGCTGCCTCCAGCGGCAGGCGCACCGCCGCGTATGTATATGACCGCGCGGGCCTCCAGCTGCGCGACAGCGACGCGCCCCATCTCGACCAGCTGAACTATTCCTTCGCGCTCATTCAAAACGGCGAGGTCTCCGGAAGCCACTGGCAGAGCATCGACGTGTTCCGCCGTTATGTGGAAAGGCATCCGCACATTTTGCCGGTGCTGGCCATCGGCGGCTGGGGCGCGGACGGGTTTTCGCAGGCCGCTTCCACAGCAGACGGCCGCGCCCGCTTTGTGGACAGCACGCTGGTGCTGATGGAGCGCCATGGTTTTCTGGGTGTGGACATTGACTGGGAGTATCCCGGCTCCTCGGCAGCGGGCATCGCCTCCAGCGCCAATGACCGAAAGAATTTTACTTTGCTGCTCCAGGCGCTGCGCGAAGGGCTGGACAGCTTGACCGCGCAGGACGGAAAACCCCGCATGCTGGCCGTAGCCCTGGGCGGCGATCCCTGGCACATCCGCAACCTGGACGTGAAGGCCATCGGCGCATTGTGCGACCAGGTGAACCTGATGACCTACGATTTGCAGGCCGAGGGCATCGCCAGCCACCACACCCCGCTCTACGGCGCCAGCGAGAGCTATCCCCAGAGCGTGGACCTTGCGGTGCGCAGCTATGTGGAGGCGGGCATTCCCCGCAGCAAGATCATGATCGGAGCCGCTTTCTACGGCCGCAGCTTCACCCTCAAGCAAAGCACCAGCCAGCCCGTCTGGTCTCCGGCCACCGGCACGGGCAAGTCGCTCAGCTACGACCGCCTCAAAGCCGTCCTGGCCAATGCCCAGACCGGGTTTGACGAACAGGCAAAGGCGCCTTACGCGACGGACGGCACGACGTTTTGGACCTATGACGACCCGGTGTCCATCCATCACAAAGGCGCCTATGCGTTGGAAAACGGCCTGATGGGGATGATGTGTTGGGAATACGGCGGCGATTCCAGCGGAGAGCTTCTCGCCGCCATGCACGAAAGCCTGAACGGAGCCTTTACAGCGCGGCCTTGAGCGGCGCGAGGTCCACGCCCTGCTGGTCCTTGAGCGCCTCATACAGCTTGCCCAGCACCGCCCGAACCCCTCCCGGCACGTCGCTCTCGGCGTTGAGGGGCATGACGGGGTCATGTACGCTCAGGCGCAGCAAAAACCAAGCGCTGTTGAGCTCCCCGTCGATATCGAAGGAAATGCGCACGCCCTCGCGGTTGTCGGGGGCTACGTGCCAGCCCTCGTGGCTGCTGGCATAGTCCAGCACATATTCGATGATCTGGCGAGCGGCGGCGGCAAAGTCCTCACAGGTGACGGGAAGGCGGATTTCCGTGCTTTCCACGGGCTCGCGCAGGCCATCGAGCAAGGAACTCAACGATTTGCCCTGCTGCTTCATCTGGATGGCTTTGATGAGAAGCACGGTAACCAGGTACATGCCATCGTCCAGGAAATGGTTGTCGCGTAGAGCCGCATGCCCGCTCGTCTCGATGGCGAGCGGGCAGTCGATGCCCGCCTTGTTGAGGCGCACGGCTTCATCGATTACATTGCGGTAACCCCGTTTGTAGCGGTAGTGCTCGCCGCCCCATTCGCGGATAAAATCCGACAGGCCGGAGGAGGTAACCGAATCGGTCACGATAGTCGCACCGGGCGTCTCGTCCAGCAGAATGGCGCTGATCAGGGCAATGAGACGGTTGCGGTTGATTTCCTTGCCCGTGTGGTCCACGATCGCCGCGCGGTCGCAGTCCGCGTCGAAAATTACGCCCAGATCCGCCTCCACGCGCTTGACCGCGGCGGAGATGGAGGCCATGGCCTCCTTGTTTTCGGGATTGGGAATGTGATTGGGAAAATGGCCGTCCGGCTCCAGAAACTGGCTGCCCTCAATCCACGCGCCCAGGTCCTGCAGCATATCGGCATAGAAGCCCCCCGCGCCGTTGCCCGCGTCCACCACCACATGCAGCCCCAGCAGCGGCTTTTGCACCTCCGGGTCCACGCCGTTGATGATGAGCTGCTTGAGATGGTTCTCATAAGTGGGGAGGAAGGGCGTGCTGACGATTTCACCGGTGGCGCGGGGCGATTCCTTTTCCAGGCTCTGCGCCAGATCCAGCACCTCATCCAGCTCGTGGAAGCCCAGACCGCCCTCGGCCGTGAAAAATTTCAGACCGTTGAGCTGCCAGGGATGGTGGCTGGCGGTCACCATGATGGACCCATCCGGGCGGAAGCCGTCCGTCAGAATGGCCATGTACATGGCGGGCGTGGTGCACATTCCGTAATCCACCGCCTTTGCGCCCGCAGACGCGATGCCCTGCGCCGCAGCCTCCAGCAGCTGAGGACCCGATACGCGGCTGTCACGCCCCAGCGCGATACTGACGCATTCCACGGGCTTGCCGGTCTTGCCGGCGACATAGCGGGCAAAGGCCATGCCCAGCGTCTTCGCCACATCAGGGGTGAGGGTCGCGCCCTCGCCTACAGCCACGCCGCGCACGTCGGACCCGCTTTTGAGCTTTCGGTAATCCATGGTGTCACTCTCCTTCGCTACCACTATGCATCCAGCTTTGCCATGCCCTCATCCGCGGCCTGCCGAAGCAGCAGATAGAGAGGCCTTAGGCGCAGAAAGTCCTCCGAAACCCGGTCGATGATCTCCGGCCGGTAGCTCTCCGCCAGCGGAACGCCAACCCGCTTGACATAAATCTCCTTACAGGGATAGAGCATGGCCAAATCGGCAGGCATGCCTGCCGGGGGTTTCATGCTTTTGTAACGGTCGCCGTAGATGTGCAGCGTCTCATCCGGAATACCGCACTGGCGCAGCACCCTACGCACCTCGGCGGGCTTTTTCTCCATGCGCTGGCGCAGGGCGTCCATGGCCGGACGATTATAGCCCCAGAATCCCACTCCCCACTCTACCACCTCGGGCGAGAGCTCAAACCAGTACATCACGGAGTGCTCCCGCTCCTCGCCTGACCGGCGGAAGAGCAGCCACATATGGTCGCGGTAGGGCGATTTGTCCCGAGTAAAGCGGATGTCGCGGTTGATGCGCGCCAGGCATTTGTTGGGCCGGGTTTCCATGTCATCCGCGATGCGCATAACCGTGGGCGTCATGGCCTGAATAAACTGCGAAAAGGGCTTTCGCACATATGCCTCGTACGCCTCACGGTGGGCATGAAACCAGGACGTTTCATTGTGAAAGCGCAGGTCCAGAAAAAAGCGGACCGTTTCTTCAGGGAAGCCGGGAAACATCTGTGTACCTCATCCTTTCTCCCAGTATTATACCCGATTTCCACCCCGTTTTCAAGGCGTTTTGCCCCTTGCGCACAGCGGAAAGACAAGCAAAACAGGGCTGTCTCCCCTTTGTGGAGGGACACCCCTCAGCGTGTCGAAAGTTCGTCTGCGCCGGCCTTTTTCGCCACAAGCGTAAGGAATGTTTGCGCCGCGGGGCGCAAACTCCCCGCCCGCCCGGCAAAGCCGGGCGATACGATTTCATTTTGGAGGACCTGCGGGCCCTCCAAACCTCCCCAAATGGGTTTTTTGACAGTCTGAGGGCCGTCCCTCCATTGCGGCGGGACGGCCCTCAAGTCTGGCGTATCAGGAATCCACACGGTGCCCCCGGCTTCTGCGGCGGCGACCCGTCACAGGCTCCGCCTCGCCGGCAGGCCGGCGGAAAGCGCTGTCATTGTATCCCTGACCGGCCCCATCTTCGTGGTCGTCAGAAAAATGTCCATCTGCACCGGATTGCGCATCCTCGTAACCGTCGTCGTAGGCTGCCCCCTCCGCATAGTCATCATAGGAAGTTTCATCTTCATAGGCCATCCCGTCATCATAGACAGCCGCTTCATCATAGGGCAGCGAGGCGTCGGCATATTCGCCGCCGTCGTAGCCGTCCGCACCATCGTCATAGTCGTCTTCTGCGGCATCATACGTATCGCTTTCGCCGTAGAACTCCGGTTCGTCTGCGTAATCGGCTTCTTTGCCATAGTCCACGCCGTCGTCATACGGCTGGGCGCCGGCGGCATCGCTTGCTTCTTCCGCCTTTTCCGGCTCAGCAGTCTTCTTTTGCGCCTCCTCAGCAGGCGCCTGCGCCGCCGGAGACGTGGTAGCCAGTTCCTCGTCGTACAGGCCTCCCCGGATGGCAGAATAGTCCTCCTCGCCCTCTTTAGGCGCAGTATGACCGGCGCTGCGCGCATATTTCATATGCGGCAGTTCCAGATCCTCCTGATCGTCCTCATCCAGCGCGTTGGATTCAACGGTCACATTTTCCTCTTCAGCCTGTTCGGGCTCTTCTTCCTCAGCGGGAGTGATATAATCGCGGCGCTTGGCGCGCTCCAGCTGATCAATGGCGGATTTGCTGGCTTTGCGCTGGTCGGCCCTGCGTTTGGTGGCGATGAGCAGCAGCACACACGAAGCTACCAGCAACAGCCCCGCAAGAATCAGCACAGGCAGCAGAATGCTCTGGATGGTTTTGGGCACTGTCCCCACGCTGGGGTCCGTGATCGGCGGCACCGTAGCCGGGCTGAAAGTGGGATCCGGCGTGGGTTCGGGCGGGGGCGTGGGAGTTGCGGGCGCGGGAGTGGGCACCGAGAAAGCGATCTGAATTTCATTGCTTTCAAAGGTCAGGGTGCTTTCCAACGGGTCCTTGGCAGTCACGGTATAGCGGAACTTGCCCGCCATGGACAACGCCGTATCGCGTGAGAGAGTGCGCGTCTCGCCCGCGGGGATGCTCGCAAAGGTATAGATCTGCGTGTCGCCATGGGAGACCACCACGTCCGTGGCATCCACCTGGCTGGTGTTGGCAATTTCCAGCGTAAAGCGCACCAGGCCCGGCTGCTCAAACACCTCGGTACGGTCGGCGGTAGCGGTCACGGTCAGGGTGAGCGCATCCTCCGGGGCCACGGCTGTCACCGTGAGCGGCTCTGTCACCACGGACATTTCAGACCCGCCCTCGTCGGTGGCTGTGACGGTGAATTGATATTCCGCCGTGGCGGGTACGGTGATTTCCTTTTCCAGCGTCAGGCTTTCACCGGCTTTGAGCTGCTGGTTGGTAAACACGTCGCCCAGAGAGGGGTCCGTCACGCGCAGGTCGCTGTAATCCACATTGCCTGTATTTTTGAGTTCCAGCGTCAGGGTAACGGTGCCATTTTCCACCACGCCCTTGACATTGCTGGTCAGATTGGCGGTCAGCGAAGCTTCCCCATACGTAATGGTCTGGTTTTCCACGGTATAGGTCTGTGTTTCCGATTCAGATTCGGACTTGTAGGTAATGGTGGCGCCGCTGGTCAGGTCCTCCTTGCCCATGGTGACGGTATAGCGCACCTCGGCAGTCTTGCCCGGCTCCAGCAGAGGAATGGTCTGTTTTTCCTTATGAATATCCTGATTTTCTTCAATGGTCACATCCGTGAGGCTGACGGTGCCGCTGTTGGTGATGTCATAGCGCACCACCACTTCCTGGCCCTCTCCGGCCACGGTGGGGCTGATGGTGCGCTTGACGTCCATATCGGTTTCGGCCGTTTGCAGCGAGATGGCCGCGCGAATGGGCTGGCTCTGGTCCACAGCCTCGCCGCTGTCCTTATAGAGGGTGTATTTGACAAAGTAAACCACGGCGCCGTTTTCCAGCGTGCGGTCGTTGACGTCATAGGTGCCGGTCCAGGTGGCGCTTTCCCCCGCCTTGAGCAGCACCGCGCCATTGGTGCCGAAATCGGATACGATCTGCGCCGCGGGGTCGTAGAGCACGACCGGGTCCTTCATATCGGTGTTTCCCGAATTGGAGATGGTGATGGTCACGTTAACTGTGCCGGGCGCCGCCAGCTTGTTGGGGTCCAGCTCCATGCTGCACACGATGGGGTCTACCTCGGATGCGACGGCAGCGCCCGCCAGCAGCATCAGCGCCGCCACCACCAGGCACAGGATCAGTCCCTTGCGTTTTGTCATGCATGTTGGGCGGAGAAATCCGCCCTTCCTCCCTTCGGCAAGCCGACGGCTTATTGGTACGGACGCGCCTATGGTCATTCTTTCCATATGGCAGCCCGCTGATTCCGCGTTCCTCTGGAAATTCTATGGTTGTTCGATGATATTTTATTGCAAAAGCGCCCGGCTGTCAAGCGGCGCGGGCGCTTCCGGCTTTTTTCGCAAAAAACCGCGGCCGGGATACGCCCATACAACGCCGCGGACATGTGATTTGCTGCAGGATCAGGGAATCAGGTTGAGCATATCCTCCTCGTTGTTGACATCCACAAAGCTCTCCGGCACCTCGCCCACGATGATGCTCTCTGCGATGGGCACCGTGCTGGTCACCTCCACCAGCTGCGAGCCCGTGGGCACGATCAGGCTGACGGTGGCGCGCAGGTTGAGGAAGATTTTGTGCCGCGTCTGGTTGATGCCGGCGGTTTCAAACTCCGTGTCAAAGCTGGTATGGACGGCGCCCACAGGCAAAATCTGCACCTCCAGCCGGGGGCCGAAACCCGACAGGAAGCTCACGCCCAGCGCCGCGCCCAGCGGGATTTCCACAACCTGGTTTTCCGCGCTGCCCAGCTCCCGCTCTGCCAGCAACGCGGTCTGTGAGGCCAGCTCGTTCATGCGCATGGTGTTGGCCCTGAGCATGGATACACGGCCCTGCGCGTCCATCTGCGCATCGATCAGCTCCTCGTAGGTAACGCCCTGGCCCATGGCCTGCTTCACCGCCCGGTTGATGGTTTCCACAGCCATCGAATAGGCGCGGGCAAAGGCCATGTCCAGCATGGTCTGACTCAGGTTTTGCTCCATGGCGATCACCGCCGCTGTCAGCAGCAGGACCAGAAGGATCAGCCAGCGCATCCCGCCGCTTTTTTTGCGCGCGCATGCAGCCAATTCATCCCCTCCCTTCGTTGGATGGATATGCGAAACGGGCCGAAAAAACAACCCGCCGCGCGCCTCGTCCGATTGTTACAGGGGCGCTATGGCGCGCCCGCTTCAGGTATGATATAATGAAAGGCGAATCAACGCCTTATGTTTTTCGGGAGGGACCGCTTTGTATCATTCCAACGAGCCGGGCAACGGCCATCTTAAGCCCTATGACCCAAACGGCGGCTCCTTTGAGGAAGGCTGGGAGAGCGATCCCGCCTACCGCCTGCCGGAGGAAGAAGACGTGCCCCGGAAACGCACCATCTTTAAGCCGAGACTGACCAAGCCCAATTTTGTGTTGTCAGTGCTGGTTAATGCCGTGCGGCTTACGGTGTTGCTCATCGTGCTGTGCGGACTGGCGCTGGCGGGCGCGGTGGTCGGCATCGCCAAGGGATACATGGAAACCGCGCCCACGCTGGACCTGGCCCTGTTGGACGACCAGGACAAGACCAGCTTTCTTTACGATGCGCAGGGGAATGTCATCACCGACTACAAGGGAACTGAAAACCGCATCATGGTCAATATTTCACTGATGCCGGAAAATCTGCGCAACGCCTTTGTGGCCGTGGAGGATGCGCGCTTCTATACCCACAATGGCATTGATATCAAGCGCATCATCGGTTCCTTTATCCAGAATTTTGTCTCCGGAACGCAGCAGGGCGGTTCCACCATCACCCAGCAGCTGATCAAAAACACGGTGCTCAGCAATGAGCTCAGCTACAAACGCAAGATTCAGGAGGCCTATCTGGCCATGCAGCTGGAGACCAAGTACACCAAGCTGCAAATTCTGGAGTACTACCTTAACACCATCTACCTGGGCGAAAACTACTACGGCGTGCAGGTGGCGGCGCAGGGGTATTTCGGCAAGGAACTCAGCGAGCTGACCCTGCGCGAATGCGCCATGCTGGCGGGGCTGACCAACAATCCCTACTACTACAACCCGCGCCGCAACTTTTATACCCGCACCTCCGATACGACCGATTACAAGGCTCTGACCAACAACCGCACCGACTATGTGCTGCGCTGCATGTATGAAAACGAGTTTATTACCCAGCAGCAGTATCAGGAGGCGCTGGACCCCTCCACCGCACATGTGCTGGAGACGTCCCCCACCGAGGGCGACGGGATGTATCAGTACGCCCACTATGTGGAATACGCCGTGCAGGACATTGTGGACTGCTTCCTTGAGCTCAACGGCCTGGAGGATACCAGCGAAAACCGCAGCAAAATGGAGAACGAGCTGCGCACCGGCGGCTATCATGTGACGCTGGCCATCGATACCGAGATTCAGGAAATCGTGGAAGAAACGCTGGAAACCTGGGACAGCTATCCCGCCCTGCGCGACCCAAGCGACAAGGTATACCGCACCCTCAACTATGACGGCACCTATGATGAGATCGTCCAGCCGCAGGCCGCCGCGGTGGTGCTGGACTACCGCACGGGCGAACTGAAGGCCATCGTGGGATCGCGCACGCGTCCCACCGCCCGCAAGACGCTCAACCGGGCCACGGATATGAAAATGCCTGTCGGCTCCGCCATCAAGCCCATCGCCGTCTATGCGCCCGCCCTGGAAATGGGCTACTCCCCCGCCAGCATCGTCTATAACATTCCCGTGCCCATCACCGGGTGGACCGGGTCGGACGGCAAGGACACCTGGCCCAAGAACTACGGCGGGGGCGATTATGTGGGCCCCGAAACCCTGCGCAACGGCATGAAGCGCAGCCATAACGTGGCCGCAGCGCAGACGCTTCTGACCATGGTCGGCGTGGACCGGTCGGTGGACTTCCTCATGCGCATGGGGGTGGACCGCGACAACATTGATGCCACGCCCTTTGGCCTGTCGCTTGGCTCCAGCGGCATCACTCCGGTGCAGCTGGCCGTGGCCTTCGGCGTGCTGGGCAATGGGGGTGTATATCAGGAGCCGATCTCTTTCCTGGGTATCTCGGACAGCGCCGGGAACGTGGTCTATGACAGCCATGCCCAGCAGGAGCGGCGGCAGGTGTTCCGCCCCTCCACGGCATGGATGATCGTGGACATGTTGAAGGACGTGGTTTCCGGCGGCACGGCCACCGCCGCCAAGATCAGCGGGCAGACCGTGGCCGGTAAAACGGGCACCAACAGCGACCAGCGCGGCGTCACCTTCGTGGGCATGACGGGTTGGTATGTCAGTTCCATCTGGGTGGGACACGACAACTACAAGCCCCTGTCCTCCAAGACCACGGGCAGTTCCGGTGCGCTGCCCATCTGGAAGAGCTACATGACCAAGATTCACGAGGTCAAGGGGCTGGACAACCGTGATATCATCGAGGCCAATCCTGAGGACGTAGGGCTGGTCAAGGTGACGACCTGCGCCGTCAGCGGCCAGCTGGCCACCGAAGCCTGCTACAACGACAGCAAGGGCTACGGCGTGGTGACCGATTACTGGTACGAGCCCACGGTGCCCACCGTCTCCTGCCAGATGCATCAGTCCGTGGTTACCTGCACGCAGACCGGCATGCTGGCAACGGAGTTCTGTCCCAGCACCACCACCACGGGCGTGGTTGTCATTCCCAACGGCCACCCGCTCAGCGCCTATGTCAATGACAGCCAATACGGGCCGGTCATCGCCGAGTATCTGGGCACGGCCAACAGCCTGGGCTACTGTACGCTGCACACCAGCTATGAAACCTCCACCGGAGGCGGCTGGGCCGATGGCGGCTTTACCGACGGTTCCACCGAAAACTCGCTGGTACCTGACGCACGGCAGCTCCTGCAAAGCGCCTATGACCTGATGGGTTCTATGGACGCTTCCTCCGCGGCCTACGCAAACATTCAAAGCGCTGCCGCCACGCTGGAAAGCATCCTCTCCAGCGGCAATCCGGGAATGGCCGACGTAGCCGGAGCCATGGCCCTGCTCACGCAGGCCATGGCGGGGGCCTACTGACCGGATCTAAAGAAAAAACAGGAGCCGGGGCACGCCATGTGCTCCGGCTCCCGCTTCAGCGTGTCGAAAAAGTCCGACCGCACCGGCCTTTTCCGCCAAACACTTAAGAAATGTTTGCGCCCCTAGGCGCAAGCTCCCCGCCCGCCCGGCAAAGCCGGACGATACGAATTGACTTTGGAGGGCTGCGGCCCTCCAAACCTCTCAAAAGGGTTTTCAGACAGTCTGAAAACAGGAGCCGGAGCACGCCATGTGCTCCGGCTCCCGCTTTTCTGCTCTTTCAGCCATCCAGTCCGGCGGACTGGCGCTCCATATTCTCCACCACGATATCGTGGATATCGCCCAGCGAGGCGCAGTATTCCAGCACCTGCCAGGGCTCATTGGTATGGTAATGGATCTTGATCAGCTCGTCGTCGCCCACGGCCAGCAGGCAATCGCCCTTGATATTGTTGGTAATGTAATCGTTGATACGGTCCTCATCCAGACCTGTGCCTTCAATCAGCAGTTGGGTGTCGAATTTGTATTCCAGCATGTGTTTTTCCTCCTTCTGACGCCGGGCTTCTCAGCGGATGCCCAACAGGTCCATCGTACGGGGCAGTCCTGCCAATGCATCGGCCACCTTGGCGGTATCGCATCCGCTGAGCATCATCAGCGGGACCACCCAGTTGCTGGCCGCCATATCGGCCGCCGCCAGGAAACCGCCGCGCACCTTGCGCGAGGCCACCTCAATGAAGCGTCGCATGCCGGCCGCCATGGCGTCTGGGAGCACGAGCTCCGCCTGGGAGAGCACACGCTTGAGCTCGGTGAACCATTTCTCCGCATCGCTGAGCATGGGGTGCGAATCGGCGCGAATGGCGGTGAAGGATTCCAGCGAAGCCGCCTCCACGGGCTGCCATTGTGCCGCACGGCCAAACCCACGCTTGAACATGGCCGGCACGCTGATTACCGGATACGGCAGCAGGCGGTCGGGTTCGGGCATGGTGCTTTCATCCGTCAGGAACAGGGTTTTGTGGCCGTAGACGGTCATGGTTTCCGTCCCGAGGGGCTGTACGGTCACGGTGGGCGTGCGGCGGCCATCCTCAGGCAGCAGGCTGATCATTTCCACATATGCGCCGGGGCATACCGCAGCAGACACGCTCTTGAGCCCAAAGCTCTCCAGCAGCACCTCCGCAAAGAGCTGCGCGTCGGCAAGGGTACGGGCACGGAAGCACAGCGCATCATACAACGAGAAATTGATCAACAGGCTCACGGCCTCGTCGTCGCTGATGCTAAAGCCGCTGTCGTTCATATGCACGCGCAGTTGCTCGGCCAGTTCCTGCTGGGTATAGGTGCGTCCCACCACGGGTGAAAGCAGCACCCGCTGTTCCCCCACCCCGCTTAGGCAGCTCATTTGCCCTGCGATAAACTCGGTCAGCCGGGAAGCGTTTTCCGTGCTGAGGGCGCGGGATTGCTCCAGAAGCTCCTCGCGCTGGCGCGAAAGCTGATCCACCTCTTTTTTCAGGCGCTCCGCCTCATCGCGCCGCTTCTGCGAAAGCGAGGCAATCGCTTTTTCCCGGAATTTCTTTTCGTTCTCCTTTGCCGTTTCCAGCTGCATCAGCAGGCTGATACGGTCGGCCTCAATCTCAGCCAGCTGCTCGCGGGCGGCGGCGGTGGCGTTGAGGTTGATCCCGCCACGGCGCAGCGCGGCAGCAACATCCGTGGTAAAGGCTTCGTTTTCCATCAGCATGTCCATGGCCTGCTGGCGCATGTCGGCGTTCTGCCAGACGTATTCCATACAGGTTCGCAGGCTTTCGATCGGGTTTTCCACCAGGCCATAGGTCCCGCTACCCAGTTCCTCCCCCATAATCTCATCCCGCTGGCCGCGCATCTGCCGTTCGACCACATGATGCATGCTCTCCGGATGGCGGCGCGTGCGGACGATTTTTTCACCCACGTTCACCAACGGTGTACCTGAAAAACGTGCGACCGTCTGGGGAGCTTCTTCCTCCGGCTCGGGAGCGTCGTTGGTCAGGCGGTTGGCGCCTTCGCTGAGGGGCTGAGCCAGACGGGAAATCTGCTGTTCAAAAGGCAGGTCGCTGTCCAGGATATCCAGATGCGCGCCAATGGGCAGAGCCTCTTCTGCTTCTTCCCTGGGCGGCTGCTGGACGGTAACCTCCGCGGCGGCTGCGGCCTCGCGTGCCTTCTGCTCCTCTTCCTGGCGCACAATCTCGGCAGCGCGCTCCACCCGGCGGGTATGGGGGTCCTGTTTGACGGGCTTTTCCGGCTTGGCCTCCGCTTTGACCGGGGCTTCGGGCTTCTCCTTGCGGGGCTTTTCTTCAGCCTTGGCCTTGGACTCGCTCTTCCTGGCCTTTTCCTCCTCCGAGGCTGCGGCGCGCTCCTTGCGCCGCAGGCTGTTGCGGCGCTGACGCCAGTTCAGGGTTGCCTCCGGGTCCCAGTAAATGCTGTGCCGGCCCAGCGCAGGCGTTTCCACGGTGTGCAGCAAAAAGCGGTCGTTGCCAAAGGGCTTGAGCCCTTCCACCGCCGCCTTGAGCGCCTGTTCCTTTTCCACAGGACCATACAGCATTTTGTCCTTATGCAGAAGCACCTTGGCCGTCAGCGCATGGGAAGCATCCGTTCCCGGTTCCACCACCTCGAAGCAGCCGTCCTCAGCCAGCTCACAGATCACATCCGAATAGATCGCGTACTGGTTTCTTTCTCCCTCCTCAGGGGCATAGTTGCGGTTCTGCCGCACTTTCATCAGCTCTTTGCCTTCGCTGGCGAGCTGGATGGCGCACAGGCCGCCGGCCTCGCGCATCCTTTCCTTAAAAGTGCTCTGCTCCCGCTTGTCCGGCACGATGCGCAGACTGCCCTCATCGGGAAAATCGTCCGCGCCGCCGTGAAAAACATTTCCCTCGCGGGTGCAAAGCGGTATGACGCGGAAAATGACGCGCTGCCTGTTGTCCTCCTCTACATAGGCAAGCGTGATGGTACCGTTGATCTCCTTCATACACTAACCCCTTACATCATATCGGTGTGTCCATGGCATAACAAAATTATGAATGAACCATGAACACGATGATAGTTTAATCTCGATTTCCGTTTTCGTCAATAGTTTCCCCAATTTTGCTGAAAAGATATCAAAATGACTGGATTTTGGAAGCTGCAACGCATGTAACACTTCACATATCCGTCTTGACAATTTAATATTTTCGTAATATATTAAGCATGTAACCTGTGAGGGATACGGCCCTCTTTTCCCACTGCAAAGGAGGAACTGATTCACATGGTCCTTTATGAGGCATATAGCGGCATATACCGCCACCTGCGGCGGATCTTTTGCGCCGCACTGGCCCTGATGATCGGTTGGAGCTGCATGATGCTTCCCCATGGGGCCCTGGCGGCAGATGCGGGCGTGACCAACGCCAAGGTAGTGCTGCGCAAAGAAGCCGACAAGGAATCCAGTGCGCTGCAAACCGTGCCGGAAGGCGAAGAAGTGGATATCCTGGGCAAATCCGGAGACTGGTACAAAGTGCGCTACGGCAACTTTACCGGCTATATGATGAAGAAATACGTAACCCAATCCCCTTCCACCGCCGTGGCAGCCGCCGCGAGCATCAAAGCATTGGGCAGCGCGCCGGGCATCATGCGCATCGGGGATGAAAACAGCGACGTCAAAAAGCTCCAGCAGGCGCTGAACATCCTGGGATACTACGACGGCAAGATCGACGGGATCTACGGCGACGGCACCACCAAAGCCGTCACCCAGTACCAGAAGGATGAGGGGCTGGAAGCCGACGGCTACGCGGGCACCTCCACGGTGACCAGCATCTTCGGCAGCTGCAGCAAAACCTCCATGACCACCCAGCCGGAGCCGGGCAGCAGCGCTTCGTCCTCCTCTTCGTCGTCCTCCTCGTCGTCCAGCTCAAAGTATCCCACCGTTTCCAGCATCTCGGAAATCGGTTCCGCGCCCGGTACCAGCCGCGAGGGTGACAGCGGGTCCAACGTGGTCAAGCTCCAGCAGGCACTGGAATGCCTGGGCTATTATGACGGAGCCATTGACGGTGTGTACGGCGAAGGAACGGTGTCTGCGGTCAAGCAGTTCCAGAAGAAGCGCAACATGAAAGACGACGGCATTGCCGGCTCTTCCACCATCCGCGTTCTCTTCGGCTCAGTGGGCACCTCCTCTTCCTCCTCCAGCTCCAAGACCTACGAAACCGAGGTGCTGGACTGGTTTGAGGACAAAGTGACCAACGTAATTCCCAAGAATGCCCGTTTTACCATTAAGGACGTAAAAACCGGCAAGACCTTTGAGGTCGTCCGCTGGTCCGGCTACAATCATATTGATGCCGAGCCCCGCACTGCCGAGGACACCGCCACCATGAAGAGCATCTACGGGGGCGAATGGAGCTGGAGCCGGCGTGCCATCCTGATTCTCTACAACGGCCACGTCTACGCTGCCTCCATGAACGGCATGCCGCACGGCACTACCACCATTTCCTCCAATAACTTTGACGGACATTTCTGCATTCACTTCAAGAACAGCAAAACCCACGAGAGCGACAAGGTCGATCCCGACCATCAGGCGGCGGTGACCACCGCCAGCAAGGCGACCTGGTAACGAATGCAGCATACAGCCCGGCCCCGCACAAGGGAGCCGGGCCGCTTTTTGGCTTACAGCGTTTCCGGATCAATGATGCCGGCGATGGTGATGTCACTGGGCGGCGGGTCCTTCAGGTCCAGCATGAGCGCGGCCTCCTTGCGGCCAATCATGTACACCACATCCCCGATACCTGCCTGGCGCGTGCCGTCGCAGGCGATAATGAGCCCCTTTTCCTGGCCGTTGACGATCTGGCGGACCACCAGCAGCTTGATGCCCTCCAGCGTGGGGGTTTTGACCGTGCAGACCACGGACCCCACAACCTTGCCGATGTTCATGCCCTTCCCCCTAGTGGCAGGCTACGTGTTTGCCCTGCCAGGTATAGCAGTCCACCACGCCGCAGATGGTGACGCTGGCGATAAGCGTCTTGTCGCCGGTAATCATCTGAGCCGCGCCGCCGTCGTTGTTGACCAGCACAATATCACCAATGCCCGCGTCCGCCGCGTCCAGGGCGATCAGCTCCTCGCCGGTCATCTCTCCCTCCAACGTGAGGTGACGCACCTTGAGCAGCTTGTATCCGCGGTATTTCTCATATTTGACGGTAGAAACCACCGTGCCCGTCACGCGCGCGATCTTCATGAGGCATTCCCCTTGTCATACACGCGCTTGCCCAGAATGTCCACAAAGTCCACGATGCCCACAATGGAGCTGTCCACGGGTTTATTGGTGGTCAGGTCGGTCTGGCGCGACGAGCTGCCGCCCGCCCACATCACGATTTCCCCCTCACCCGCGCCCACCGTGTCCACGGTGATGAAGGGCGCGCCCTTCTCCTCAAAGGTGTCCATGTCGATGGGCACGGCCACCAGCAGCTTGAGCCCATGCAGCCGGTCCGACTTGCGTGTGCTGACCATGCTTCCAATCACTTTCGCCAGCTGCATGCCTCCGCCTCCTTTGCCTTGTCGTAGGTGCGCGTGCCGCGCATGTTGATGGAATCCACGATGCCGTAGATGGTGTAATCCGAAGCGACCTTGCTGGACGTATCCGACTGCCGGGCGGAACTTCCGTAGGCGCAGAACACCAGGTCGCCCTCGCCCGCGCCCACGTCATCCACGCAGACCACATAATCGTCCTTCATCGCCAGGGTATCCAGCTCCACGGGCTGTACAATCAGAAGCTTGGCCCCATGCAGCGTATCGACCTTATTGGTGCTTACCACATTGCCCGTAACCCGCCCTACCAGCATAGGGGCCTCCTTCAGCCGTTTTTGGGCCGGGTACTGTTGCGCACGATCAGCTTGCCGCCGATGAGCATGTGCATGCCCGGCCAGTCGGGATATTTGATGCGCTTACGGATCATGTCCACGGCCAGCATGCCCATGGCCGACCGCGATATGCGCATGGTGGTCAGCGCCGGCATGGTGACGGCGCTGAAGGGAATATCATCAAAGCCGATGATGGACATGTCCTCCGGGATGCTGTATCCCGCCTCCCGGATGGCTTTGACCGCGCCGATGGCCACGGTATCGTTGTCGGCCACCACCGCGCCGTGCGGCACGTAAGCACCGCTTTTAATCAGGTTTTTCATGTCCTCAAACGCGCCGTCCACCGTGGGCTTGAGCCAGATGGGTTCGGGAGCGGGCAGACCCAGCCGTTCCAGTTCGGCCAGGTATCCCTCGTAGCGTTCATCGCAGTTGTTCACGGGCTGGGTGAATTTGAAATAGCCGATTTCACGGTATCCCAGATCGTAGAGGTAATGGACCACGTTGGCCATCAGGGCCCGGTTGGCCATGACCACGCTGTCGATATTGTCCAGGATGATGTTATTGTCCAGCACCACCACAGGTACGGTAAAGAGCTTGAGCAGGGGATAGTCCGGCTCGCGCAGCTCGGTGCCGATGACGATGACGCCGTCAGGCGGGTTCTGCATCAGCTCGCGGATGGTGGCCGCCGCGGTCTTGGCCTCGCAGTTGCACATGATGAGGTCAAAGGCAAAGCGCCGGCACTCGCTTTCGATGCGGTCGATGATGGAGGCGATAAAGCCCTGATTTTCTTCCAGCGCGATGCCATGCGCACGGAACTTGAGTACCATCAGGCGAAAGCGCTCTACCTTTTTTTTCTGAAGCGCCGGCGCATAGCCGCACTCCTCCACCACGCTCATTACGCGGCGGCGCGTCTCCTCGCTTACCCCTTTTTTATTGTTCATCACCAGCGAGACCGCCGCGGGCGATACGCCCGCGATGGCCGCGATTTCCCGGATGGTCATGCCTTTCACTCACTGTCCGCTTTAAATTCGGCATATCCTTTCATCAGCAGGGCGGCCACCGCCGCGCCTGGGTCCAGCAGCTCGCGCGAGGCCTCGCCCCGGATAGCCATACGGCCATGCCTGGCCAGCATGCCGCGCGTGTTTTCAAATGCCTTCCATGCCGCGTCCGCCGCCGCCTGCGCCGCTTCGGCGCCGATGGGGCCTGCCTGCGCCGCCTCAGCAAGGACCTTCACCGCCGGGGCCAGCCCATCCAGGAACGTCTTGTCCCCCACCTCGGCCTTGCCGCGGTTCTTCACGCCTTCCAGATACGCCTCGAACAACTGCGCCTCCTGTGCGGAGGTCAGCTGCTCCGTGCCTTTCAAAACCTTGCCCGCGTTCATCAGGCCGCTGGCCATCAGCGTGCCCATGGTGGAGGGCACGGCGCTGGCCATGGCCTTGCCTGCCTGGTAGCACAGCTTGCCCACGTCCGTAAGATCGCATGCGTTGGCTGCGTCGCTGGCGGCGCGGAAGCCGTCGCTCATGGTAAGGCCCAGGTCGCTGTCGCCCACCACGCTGTCCAGTTCAATCAGCCAGTCGCGCTTCTGCGCCATCTCATCGGCCCAGCGGGCCAGCAGGGCGCGTAAATCGTTCGCGTTCATCGCTGCGCCCCCTTACAGCTGAAACTGCTTGAAGAAGGGAGTGTCCGCCGGCGCGGAGAGATAACCCTTGAGCTCGTCATCCAGACGGATGAGCGAGATCGAAGCGCCCGCCATCTCCATGGAGGTGGCATATTCGCCCACATAGGAGTGGAACACACGGATGCCCTTTTCATCCAGCGTCTGCTTGACGCGGCGGAACATCACGTACTGCTCCTCCAGCGGGGTCGCGCCCAGGCCGTTGATGAGCACGGCCACCTCGTCGCCTTCCTGGAAGGGCAGGTCGCTGAGAATGGGCGTGAGCATCTCGTCCACGATCTCGTCGGCAGGACGCAGCTTGCCGCGGCGAATGCCCGGCTCGCCATGAATGCCCATGCCGATTTCCATCTCGTCGTCCCCGATTTCAAAGCTGGGATGTCCCACGCGCGGCACCGTGCAGGAGGTGAGCGCCACACCCATGGTGCGCACGTTGGCGCATGCCTTTTCAGCCACGCGCTTGACCTCGTCCAGGTCCAGCCCCGCCGCCGCGGCCGCGCCCGCGCACTTGTAGACGAAGAAGATGCCCGCCACGCCACGGCGCTTGTTGGGCTCGCCCTCGGCGCTGGGACCTGCGGAGGCCACATCCTCGCCCGCCACGACGCTTTCCACGCGGATGTCCTCCTCCATGTCGGCCATTTCGGCCGCCATGTCGAAGTTAAAGATATCGCCGTTGTAGTTGCCATAGATGTAGAGCACGCCCGCGCCCTGGTCGATCTCTTTGGTCACGGCCAGCATCTGCTCGGCGCTGGGCGACTGGAACACGTCGCCGATGGAGCAGCCGTCCAGCATGCCCTCGCCTACGTATCCCAGAAACAGCGGGAGGTGGCCCGAACCGCCGCCGGTGGCGATACCCACCTTGCCCGCATGCTTCCGTTTGGAAACAAGGCAATGAAGGTCGCCGCCCACGCACATCAATTCGTCGGGATGCGCGGCATAGATGCCCTCCAGCATTTCGGGAATAAAGCGCTCCGGTGCGTTGATGATCTTTTTCATAGCCCTGTCCTCCTTATGATGGGACGCCTCGCGGCTTACAGCTTGGGAAGGATGGCCTCCACATCGTCGTGCGGCCGGGGAATGACATGCACGCTGACCAGCTCGCCCACGCGCTTGGCCGCCGCGCCGCCCGCCTCCACAGAGGCCTTGACCGCGCCCACGTCGCCGCGCACCATCACGGTGACCAGTCCGCCGCCCACATGAACCTTGCCGATGAGGTGAACGTTGGCCGCCTTGACCATGGCGTCGGCCGCCTCGATAGAACCTACCAGACCCTTGGTTTCAACCATACCCAGAGCTTGCTTTTCCATGATGATGACTCCTTTCTATCCTGTGGCGGTTACGCCTTGGTAGCTGTTTCGGTAACGTTGGGGAGAATGGCCTCCACATCGCCATGGGGCCGGGGAATGACGTGCACGCTGATCAGCTCGCCCACGCGCTTGGCCGCCGCGCCGCCCGCCTCCACGGAGGCCTTGACCGCACCCACGTCGCCGCGGACCATCACGGTGACCAGGCCGCCGCCGATATGCTCCTTGCCGATCAAATGCACGTTGGCTGCCTTGACCATCGCGTCGGCCGCTTCAATCGCGCCCACCAGCCCGCGGGTTTCAATCATGCCCAATGCTTCCTGCATGGTAAAAACTCCTTTGCCACTTAAAATTTCATCTATGTTCCCGCACCGAGCAAAAGCCTTACATCAGCGCGCGAATCATGTCCATATGGGGAGAGGGAATCACCACGCTGGAGGCGATCAGGCCCTCCAGCCCTTCGCCCGCCTCCGCGGCCCGGACCGACGCTTCCACAGCGGCGACCTCTCCGGTGATGATCACATAGGATTTGCCGCCCATGCCGCGCCCCAGGCGCACCTCGATGAGGTCCACGTCGGCGGCCTTGACGGAGATATCCGCCACGCTGATGGCGCTGGCCAGCGAGAAGGTTTCCACCACGCCGACCGCTTCCACCTGCTCGGCAGGACACGCGCCCGCCATGGCGGCGACCACGCGCTCATCCACGTTGGGAATCACCAGGCTGTCCACCAGCGTGCTCCCTGCGCTTTCAATCCCGGCGCTTACGGAGGAACGCACCGCGGCCACCTCGCCGCTGACCACCACGATGTATTTGCCCGCGCACACTGTCTGCGCGGTCACCAGGTCCACCTGCGCGGTCTTGACCATCTGATCGCCGGCCAGCACACCCAGGGGGATGCTGAGGGTTTCCACCACGCCGATTGCGGTCACGCGCTCTCACCTCCTGTGATCTCCACGCCCCGTGCGTCCACGGCGGTCACCACGCCGTCGATGGATGCGTGTATTCTTGCGCCCAGGGCCTTTTCGGGAATCTCGCCCACCACGTCGCCGCGGCGCACCCGCTCGCCGGGTTTCACCGTGGCCTCGGCGGGCTTGCCCACATGCTGGCGCAGCGGCAGCAGCACCCGTTTGGGCCGCAGTCCCGCATCCGTATACGGCGCCGGGGCATCGAATGCCGCCAGGCCCATGCGCGCGATCAGCCGCTTGACCGGCACGCGCTTTTGCACGGTGAACGGGTCCACGCGGATGTCCGTCTCCGGCTCCGGCCGGATGCCGGCGCGTCCCAGCTCATCCTTGAGCTGCGCCATGACCTCCGAGGGAGAAAGGCCCATGTGGCAGGCGTAGTTGGTGCACACGCCGCAGCTGGAGCAGGCCAGCACCGAGCGGGCGTTGCCCAGCAGGGCGCCGTTTCCCGTGGTGATGGCGCGCATGGCCTTGTGCGGCTCCACATGCAGGCCAAGGGCGTTTCGGGGGCACATCTGGGTGCACTGGCTGCACTGGCAGCACACCGCCCGCGCGATCTTGAGCAGCCGTTCCGGGCTCTGCGTGCGCCGCGCGATCAACAGATGCGTGCGTTTGAGCAGCAAAAGCCCGCCCGTCGTCTTGGTCACCGGCGTGTCCCAGTCCTCCTCGATCTTGCCCATGCAGGGGCCGCCCACGATGAGCGCATAGCCGTCCTTCGTTCCCGTGAAGCCCGACAGCGCGATCACCTCGCGCATCGGGGTACCCACGGGCACCGTCACGGTGAGGGGATGAGGCACGTCGCCGCCCACGGTCACATCCTTGTCCACCACCGGGCGGCCCTCGACCGCGTCGGCGATGTTGCACAGCGTGGCCACGTTGCTCACCACACAGCCCACGTCAGCCGGCAGCCTGGCGCTGGGCACCACGCGGCCCGTAACCTCATAGATGATGGACTTCTCATCCCCGGAGGGGTAGTAGCTGTCCATCAGGTGCAAAGTGATGTCGTCTCGGTCTCCCAGCGCGGCCCTGAGCGCCTTCACCGCGCCCTCATAGTGCGCCTTGGTGGCGATGACGCCCTTTTTTGCGCCCGTGGCCTGCATGGCCAGCTCCATGCCGCGCACCACGCGGTCCGCGCGGCGCTGCATGAGCAGCTGGTCCACGCGCAGGAGCGGCTCGCATTCGGCGCCGTTGGCGATGACGTACTCGGCTTTGGCGCCCAGCTTCACATGCGTGGGAAACCCCGCACCGCCCGCGCCGACCACGCCTGCCGCGCGCACCTGTTCAACGATGTTCATACCGGTCGTAACCTCCCGTCTGCCCGCGGGCGGAAATCAGCAGATGCGGAAATCCCCGTACAGCACGCAGCGGCGAAGCCGGGTGAAGGACCGCGCGCTGGTCACTCCCTCGCCGGTGGGGGTGGCGATGGTCATGGTGGTGTATCCCTCGCCGTCAAAACCCAGGCCGGAGAAGCTGGAGGAATTCTTGACAAAGATGGTGGTGTTGAGCTTGCGCGCCGCCTTGCTCATGTTGTGCACGTTGGTGGAGTGGATCATGGCGGAGTGCTTGCAGCCCTGTTCGGCGCGGAAGGCCTCCTCGACGGCCTCGTCAATGTTGCTCACGCGCACGATGGGAAGCACGGGCATGAGCATCTCGGTCATGACGAAGGGATGGTTGCGGTCCGTCTCGGCGATGATCAGCCGCGGATTGCCGGTGAAGCTCACGCCGCTGTCACGCAGGATGACCGCCGCGTCATGGCCCACATACTTGCGGTTGATGACGTACTTGCCGTCCTTGTTGATGAGCGTGGTCTTGAGCACCTTGTCAATGTCCGCACCATAGATGCGCACCGCGCCGCAGCGCTCCATCTCGCTCATGAGGCGGTCGGCGATGTTGGTAAAGGCGAACACCTCTTTTTCGGCGATGCACAGCACGTTGTTGTCAAAGCTCGCGCCATCCACGATGCGCCGGGCCGCGTCGGGCAGGTCCGCCGTATCGTCCACGATGACGGGCGGGTTGCCGGGGCCGGCCGCGATGACCTTCTTGCCGGTCTTCATGGCCACGCGCACCACGGCCTCGCCGCCGGTGATGCTCAAAAGCGGGATGTCCGGATGGGTCATGATCGCCTGGCCGGTTTCCAGCGTGGGCTCCTTGACCGTGGTGATCAGAGCCGCAGGGCCGCCCGCCGACACGATGGCCTCCACCATCAGGCGCATGGCCTCCTGCGAGGCGTGCTTGGCCGCCGGATGGGGGTTAAAGACCACAGCGTTGCCCGCGGCGATCATGCTGATGGAATTGTTGATGACGGTGGAGGTGGGGTTGGTGGACGGGGTAATCGAACCGATGACCCCGAAGGGCGCCTGCTCGATGAGCATCATGCCCTTGTCGCCGGTTTCGCAGCGGGTTTGCAGGTCCTCAATGCCCGGCGTGCGGCGGCTGACCAGCAGGTTCTTCTGAATCTTGTCCTCCACGTGGCCGTAGCCCGTTTCCTCGTGCGCCAGACGCGCCAGGTGCTCGGCGTTGTCAATACCCGCCTTGCGCATGGCCGCGATCAGCTCGCCGCGCTTTTCCAGCGTCATATCGGCCAGCTTGGCCTGGGCGGCCTTGGCGTTCTGGACCGCCTCCTCGGCGGTATCGCACAGCCAGCGTCCGCTTTCGGCCGGCTGCGGCTTGGGCGCGGGCGCAGGCGCGGCGGCCTCGGCCCGGATGGCGCCGGAGAGACTGCGCACAATCTCGTCCGTAATCTGCCTGATTTGCTGTTCCGTCAATGCCATGTTCGTTCCCTCACAGATGCCCGGCCCATCGGCCCGGCGGTCGTTATATCACGGGTACCAGCTCGACGCCCCGTTCCGAGGCCGCATCGCGGGCCAGGGGGGTCAGAATGGCGTCGGGCGCATAGCGGATGATCTTGTAGCCGTCGTGCGCAGCCGTGCGCACATCGTCCTCGGTGATGAGGCGGCGGCTCTCGGCGCTCAGATCCAGGAGTGTCTGCCGCCTGGGCGCGGGGGGCGGCGGGGGCGAGGGCGGCGCAGACGCGCATATGTCCCTTTTATTCGACACGGCAGGCGCGTCTTCCTTTCGGATCACGCGGCAAAGCTGCCCGTCGGAGAGGGCGCAGGCGTTGGCCTCGTCCTTGTCGATATGCGCCTCCATCAGATGCCCCTTGCCGCTTCGCACGATCACGCCGTCCAGCGTGCCGGGGCGCTGACCCTCCACCACGAGGCTGACCACGTCGCCGTCCTTCACGCCGAAGGCCTCGGCCTCGTCCGGAGCCAGGTGCAGGTGGCGCTCCGCCACGATGACCCCGCGGGGGATGGTCACGCGCCTGTCACCGTTTGTCAGCGTACAGCCGGGGCTGCCCTCCAGATCGCCCGACATGCGGATAGGGGGCTTCAGGCCCAGCTTCACCGCGTCGGTGAAGGACAGCTCGATCTGCGTTTCCTTGCGGGCCGGACCTACCACACGCAGGGCCATTTTGCCCTTTTCGGTCTCGATGGTCACGCGCTCGTTGCAGGCGAACTGGCCGGGCTGGACCAGATCACGCATTTTTGTCAGCTGATATCCCGCGCCGAAGAGCTTCTCCACATCCGCCTGACACAGATGCACATGGCGGTTGGAGGACATCACCGGCACGCAGCGCTGGCCCGTCCTGGCCAGCTCGCACAGCACCAGCCGCTGCACCGCGGCGCGCAGTTCCTTTTCGTTCATAACGCCCCTCCCTTCGGGGGGTGGCCGGGGCGGATGCCCCGGCACAGCTTCTTACTTCTTCTTGGCGGCTTCGGCCTCGGCCTTCTTTTTGAAGATCTCCTTGAGGCTTTCGTTGTAGGGCGGGCGGGCGATGCCGTACTCGGTCACGATGCCCGCGATAAGCTCGTTGTCGGCAAAGTCGAAGGCGGGGTTATAGACCTTCACGCCCTCGGGCGCCATGCGGCGCTTGTACCACATCTCGGTCACTTCCTCGGCGGGACGCTGCTCGATGGTGATGTCCTCGCCGCGGGCAATCGACATGTCGATGGTGGAGGTGGGGCCCAGCACATAGAAGGGAATACCGTAGTACTTGGCCAGAATCGCCACGCCGGAGGTGCCGATCTTGTTGCAGGCATCGCCGTTGGCGGCCACGCGGTCGCAGCCGACGAACACGGCGTTGACCCAGCCGTTCTTCATGACCTGGGAAGCCATGTTGTCGCAGATAACGGTGGTATCCACGCCGTCGGCCTGCATCTCAAAGGCGGACAGGCGCGCGCCCTGCAGGAGTGGGCGGGTTTCATCCGTATAGACGCGGAAGTTCATGCCACGCTCGCGGCCCAGGTGAATGGGGGCCAGCGCGGTGCCGTACTTGGAGGTGGCCAGCTGGCCGGCGTTGCAGTGGGTGAGGATGCCGTCGCCGTCCTTGATGAGGCTCAGGCCGTACTCGCCGATCTGGCGGCACATCCACACGTCCTCGTCCTTGATGGCCACGCTCTCCTTGTGCAGAAGCTCCTTGAGCTCGGGAATGCTCTTGTCCTTGTTATCCAACACCACCTGCTCCATGCGGTTGAGCGCCCAGGAGAGGTTGACGGCGGTAGGACGGGAGGAGTTGAGGTAGTCCTTGGCGGCCTTGAACTGAGTGTAGAAATCCTCCCAGTTGTCGGCCTGAATCTGCTTGGCGGCCAGGTATACGCCGAAGCCCGCCGCAACGCCGATGGCGGGCGCGCCGCGCACCTGCAAAAGGTAGATGGCGTTCCAGATGTCCTTCTGGTCGGTCAGGCTGAGGATCTCCACCTCATAGGGCAGCTTGGTCTGGTCCAGGATGACCAGCGCGCTCTTTTCATCGTCCAGCGCGACGGTCTCGTAGCTCATGATGCTCTTGTCAGCCATGGCGGTTTTCCTCCCTTACTTGGCCGCTTCATCGGCACGCTTGACGGCGGCGACGAAATCGGCGCCGGTCTTGAAAGCCGTGCGGTTCATGATGTAATCCTTGCCGCAGAGGATGTTGACCTTCTCGGCATGGGCGCGCTTGGCCTCGTCGGCGATGGTGGTTACGTCCTTGACGTTGGCCATGCCCACCGTGCGGCGGATCAGCTCGGTGCCGGCATAGGCGGCGGTGTCGGACAGGACGGAATCCAGATAGTTCTCCTTGAAGCCGGGGGTCTTGGCCATGAGGTCGGTCACGCACTCGTCAAAGCACTTGAGGAACTTCTCACAGAACAGGTCCACCGTCTCCTCGATGGTCTCGAGGGCCCAGTCGCAGAATTCGTCCGCACCCGCCGCGCGGCCGTTGTCCCAGGCAAAGATCAGGTTGGCGACCACGTTGCCGATGTCGTAGCCCATGGGGCCGTAGAAGGCAAATTCGGGGTCGAACACGCGGGTGGAATCCTGCTTGACGAAGATGGAGCCGGTGTGCAGATCGCCGTGAATGAGGGACTGGGCATTGTTCATGAACTCGAACTTGAGCTTGGCCACGGCCAGTTTGAGCGCGTTATCCTCATAGAGCTCGCGGCGCACAAAGTCGGCGATGGGCGGGAAGACGTTGTTGCGGTGATTGCAGTCGTTGTACGGCTCGGTCAGGACCAGATCCTCGGTGATCTCGCACAGCTCGGGGTTGATGAAGCTCTTGACCATGGCCTTCTTTTCCTTGTGTTCCATGGCCACGTCGGTGGTCTTGAGCAGAGTGTTGACCATGTAGGTGGAGATGTCCTCGGCAAAGCGCGGGAAGGTCTCGTGCCGCATGAGAGCATAGCGCATCAGCGCATGGTCGGACAGGTCCTCCATGGCGCAGGCGCACATCACGGTGTCGTAGCCGTAGATCTTGGGCACCAGACCGGGGGCGTACTTGTCCTGAATCTGCAGGATTTCACTTTCGATGCGGTTGCGGTCGGTGGAAACCTTCATGTCCGCCGAAATGCGCAGCGCCTCGCCCGCCTGCTTGACGATGATGGACTTGCCGGTCTTTTCTTCCACCACGCGGAACACGTAGTTGAGGTTGCCGTCGCCGATTTCCTTGACGGTCAGCACCGCGTCCTTATCGAAGTGGCCGGGATACTTGGTCTGGACATAGTCGATCACGTCGGCTTCCTTCATGAGAAAATAGGTGTCGTAACGGGGCATATGCAAGACTTCCTTTCTCTATAAAAAGTGCCTTTTTGGTTTCGATGCCTTGGCCGCCGTCAGCGGAACTCGATGTTTCGCAGATCCAGCGGGTCGATCTCCTCCAGCGCCCTCAGTTCTTCGGCGGTGGGCGGCGGGGTGGTTTCAATGGAAAAATAGCGGATGGGGAAAGCGGTGTTCTCCGCCACCTCGTCGATGGTGGTGTAAGGATGGACGCTTTTGAGAATCAGCTGTCCCTGATACATGGTAAACACGCACAGGGGGGTAACGATCTCGCTCACGTTGCCCTGTGCGGTTATGAAATCCACCCTGGGCGTAAAGGTACGGCGGTCATGCTTGGTGCGCCAGATGATGGCGCGCTTGGCCGTGGGGATGAGCACGGCGCTGCCCGCGCCGCCCGGCAAACGCACCTTCGGCTTCTCGTAGGGACCGATGACGGAGGCGTTGACATTGCCCCGGTCGTCGAACTGCACGCCGCTCAAAAACGCCACGTCCAGCCCGCCGCGCATGCTCAGGTCAAACACCTCCATCAGCGGGAAACCCGCGCAGGCCGTCTCCCACAGCTCCCCGCCCGCGCTGGTAAACTCGCGCAAAGCGGGTTTGACGGGATCGACCCCGCCGGGGATGTTGAGGTGCACGGCATTGGGCGCGTGCAGGCGCTTGGCCAGCAAGGTGGCGATCATGGGCATGTGCGAGGATACGCCGTGAAAGACCGTATCACCATCATGAATGAGGCGCGCCATGGCCACCGTCATCATATCGCAGGGACGAATCACAGCCGCCTTCCCCCTTCCGAAAGGAAGCGGTCCAGCGCTTCCGCGTCCTTGAGCTCCAGGAACGCACGAATGAACGCGTCATCCGGCTCATAGTAACCAAAGCACGCGCCGGGAGCTGCCCCGCGAGGCACGTGCACCACGGCCGCGGTAAGAAAATGCGGAATGTCCGCCTTGCACCCGCCGCCTGAAAAATACCCGTCGCCCACGATGCGCTCGGCGGTTACGATCACCTTCTGAGACGCACGGGAGAGAAGCACATCCTCGTATTTGGGGCCTTCAAAGAAGGCGTTGCCCTGCGAGTCGGCGATCTGCGCGTGCACCACGGCAAAATCGGGCCGGATGGCGCGCACGGCGGCCAGCGTCTCCCCGGTGAAGGGGTCGGTCACGTCGGCAAAATAGTCGTTGACCTTGCGCAGGTCGCTCACCTTAAGGCCGCGCACCGGCATGAAGGGGATGTCGTAGCTGGCCGCGCGCAGGGCCGAAATCACGGTGTAGCAGGCGTGCTCGTTGGCGCGCACCAGCCCGGACTGCACGCTTCTGCGGTAGCGCTGGGCCAGGCCATACTGGCTTTCGTAGCTGATGAAGCCCGCGTCTACCGACGCGGCGCAGCCGGCCAGACACAGCGCGTCCACGTCCATCGCGCCCGCGGTCTTGACCACGCGCAGGCCGCGCTTCTTCTGGCGCACCATCTCAAAGACGGCTGCCATGGGCGCGCGGTTGAGGGTGTTGCCCCCCAGGCCCACGCATGCGCCGTCCCCGATGAGGGAGACGGCCTGTTCCAGAGTCGTCAGCTTGTTCATAGGCACCTCATTTGGCCGCGTTGGCGGCGATGTGCACAGCGTCCCAAACGCCCGCAAAGGGCGGCGCGTAAGCCAGATCCACCATGCCCAGCTCGTCGGTGCTCATGCCAGCATGGATGGCCACGGCGAAGATGTCCACGCGCAGCACCGCGCCCCGCGCTCCCGCCACGCACGCGCCCAGCAGCCGCCGCGTGCGCGCCTCATAGATCAGCTTGATGGTCAGCTTGGCCGGGTCCGGATAGTAGGAGGGGTGATCCTGCGCGGTGACGAGCCTGGTACGGTAGTCAACGCCCAGGCGTTTGGCGTCGGTCTCGCTCATGCCCGTGCGGCCCATCTCCAGGCCGCAGACCTTGATGGCGGCAGTGCCCAGCGCGCCCACGAACTTGTCGTGGGCCCCGGCCATATTGCCGCCCGCGATGCGTCCGCACTTGTTCGCCACCGTACCCAGCGGGATGAAATAGTCCTCCTCCATCAGCCGGTGGTAGACCACGGCACAGTCGCCCGCGGCGTACACGTTTTCCAGCGAGGTACGCATCTCCCGATCCACCAGAATGGCCCCGTTGCGCGCCGTGCGGATGCCTGTATCGCGCAGAAAGCCCGTCGCGGGCACAACGCCCACGGCCATCACCACCAGGTCGCAGGGAATATCCTCCCCGCCCGCGCGCACCACGCGGCGGTCACCCTGTTCGGCAATCGCCTCCACGCGGTGGCCCACCAGCACCCGCACGCCGTTTTTCTCCAGCTCCTGAGCGGCCAATTCTGAAAATTCGGGTTCAAACGGGGTGAGCAGCCGCTCCCCCGCCTCGATGAGCGTGACGGTCTTGCCCAGGTGCAACAGCGCCTCGGTCATCTCCACGCCGATGTAGCCGCCGCCGACCACCACCACGTGGTGCACGTCCTTGAGGCGTGCGATTTCGCGCAGGAGCAGGCCGTCCTCCATGGTTTTCAGATAGAACACCGAAGGCAGATCCGCTCCCGGCACCTTGGGGGCCACGCTGTCGCAGCCCACGGCGATCATCAGCGCGTCGTAGCTATCCTCAAATTCACGGCCGGAATCGTTGTCCCGCACGCGCACGCGCTTTGCCGCCGCATCCACCGACAGCACCTCATGATGCAGAAAAGTATCAATCCGCATTTGGGCGTACTGCTCGCGCGTGCGGGCAATCAGCCTGCCGGGATCGTCATTGAAGCCACCTATATAATAGGGAAGGCCGCACGCGCCGTAGGAGAGGTATCCACCGCGCTCGTAGACGGTAATCTGCGCATCGGGCATTACGCGTCTCAGCTTGGAGGCGGCGGACATTCCGCCCGCCACGCCGCCAATTACGATTGCTTTCATCCGCGCGCCTCCTCCGGTGTTTTCTTTATTTGATGTTTTTCAGCCGTTCCAGCACCGCGCGGGTGATGGCCTGAAGCTCGGCTTCATCGGCTGCGGCGCTGCCGCCCGCGCAGCCGCAGGGCGATGCGGGCTGGCCGTATGTCTTGAGGGCGGGCGGCTCGTCCGCCACGGGACTGTGTCCCGCCACCACGTCCACGGTGTTGGTGGCTTTGGCCGTGCAGGGCGGGATACCGCCGCTGGTGATGCCCATCTTCTTGCGGATTTCAATCAGTTCGCCCACCTGCTCGCAGCTGAGCACATTGGCCTTGCCGATGATGTTGCCCGTGTACATGATGACCATGGCATAGTGCTCCGTGGACTCCAGGCGGTACCACGCTTCCATCAGCGATCCGCCCCACGCCACCGCGCCGTGATTGGCCAGGAGCAGGGCGTTATAATCGCGGCAATAGGGCGCGATGCTGTCCGGGATGCCCTGAGAGCCGGGTGCTTCATAGTGTACGCAGGGCACGGTGCCCAAATTGACCAAAGCCTCGGGATAGATGGCCTTGTCCAAGCCGATCCCCGCGATGGCAAAAGAGGTGCTGATAGGCGGATGGGCGTGGCATACGCCGCGAACCTCCGGGTTTTCATTATAGATGCGCAGATGCATCTTTACTTCGCTGGACGGGCCGCGCTCCCCCTGGGAGAGTACCGTGCCATCCAGGCGCATCTTGACCATCATGTCCTCCGACATGAAGCCCTTGGACACGCCCGTGGGGGTGGTCCAGATGATGTCGTCATCCACCTTGCAGCTGATATTGCCATCGTTGGCGGCCACAAAGTTCTTCTGATACATCCTGCGGCCGATCTCCACAATCAGCTTTTTCGCCTCGTCATCCGTTGGATAGCGATGGATGCTTTGCATCTTCTTCACCTGCTTTTATTTTTTTCAATCCGCACCATTCCATGGCGTGCGGCCGTTTAGCGTCTGTTTATGCCTAAACCGGCCTCATGCCGCTACGCACTTATTATAGAGTGAGCGTTTATCAATGTCAACACTTGTTTCAAAAAAACTTGCCGTTTCGTCATAAACACTAAACAAGGTGATTTTATGAATTTATGTATAACATTTATCACATATACACAGTTTTTTTGCCGGATTGCCGCAACTAAACAGTTAAAATAAACGATTCTAAAAAATATTCTAAAACACCGCTTGACTTTTCACCTGAATGGCTCTATACTGATGTCAGCAAAGGGCGATAGTTTACCGTATTCGCCCAAAAGTGAATAGGAGGTTTACCATGAAAAAGATCGTAGCTCTGGTTCTGGCTCTCATGCTGGCGCTGTCCATGCTGACCGTTGCCACCGCTGAAACGGCCAATCCCGTTGCCGGCAAGAAGGTAGCGTATATCATGCTGCTGCCCTCCGCCACCATCTTCCAGATGTGGAAGGATTCCTGCGCCGACCTGTGCGCCGCGCTGGATGTTGAGTTCGACTTCTACTTCTGCGACGGTGACTTCAACCGCTGGATGGACACCATCAACACCTGTGCCGCCGCCGGCTATGACGGACTGCTCGTCAGCCACGGCAACCAGGACGGCTCCTATGTGTTCCTCAAGGAGCTGACCGAGAACTACCCCGACCTCAAGCTGGTGTGCTTCGACACCCAGTTCTACACCGACGGCGAGTATCAGAAGATCGAGGGCGTGACCCAGCTGTTCCAGCAGGACAAGAGCCTGGTCACCGTTCTGCTCGACGAGATGATCGCCAAGTTCGGCGAGGGCGTGCGTCTGGTCAAGGTATGGCGCGGCCCCAACTACAACAGCCCGTTCGACCGCCGCGAGGTTGGCTGGCAGGAGTACGAGGAAGCCGGCAAGATCGTGACCGTGGGCGAAATCCAGCCCCTGCAGGACAGCGTTGACAGCGCCAACAGCGTGACCGCCGCCTATCTGCAGAGCCTCAACCGCGAGGATGTGGACGGCGTCATCGCCTACTACGACCTCTATGGCCAGGGCGTGTACAACGCGATCTTCGAGAACGCCAACTTCAACGGTGAGGCCGGCGAGGCCCTGCCCATGGCGTCCGTGGATATCGACCAGGTGGACGTGACCAACATGCAGACCCGCCCCGACATCTGGTACGCAGCCGGCACCACCGACTGGACCCTCAACGGCGAGATCGCCATGCGCCTGCTCTTGCTGGAGCTGGCCGGCGAGTACGACAAGATCTATGACCCCGCCACCGGCGAGTACGGCGTGGACGTGGTTGAGATCCCTGGCAGCGCCATCCTGGCCTCCGCCCTCAAGGAAGACAGCACCGTTGAGAATCTCGGCGAAATCGCCGGCGAGACCTACGGCAACCTGAGCTACCTGTCTGTGGCCGACTGGATGCCCGCCGACCTGCTGCACAAGTAAGCCTCCGCAGCAATTCATAACCCATTCGAGCAATGTTTCTTGACAAAGAAGCGTCGGAGTATTTGCTCCGGCGCTTCTTCCCTGAAAGCCTCCCGACCGCTTGTAGTGAATGAGAGAAGAGGGAAATCCATGGACAAACTAACACTTGGAACCCGCAAGGTATCCATCGAATTTCCCGGTGTAAAGGCGTTAACCAATGTAGACTTTGAAGTCAGCACCGGTGAGATTCACGCGCTCGTAGGCGCCAACGGAGCGGGCAAGTCCACCCTGATGAAGGTCCTTGCGGGTGCGAATCCGGATTATACAGGCGAAGTGTACCTCAACGGCAAGCCCGTCGAGCTGCGCTCCACCATGGCCGCCAAGAAGCTGGGAATTCAGATCGTCTACCAGGAGGTGGACATGGCGCTGGTCCCCACGCTTTCGGTTGCCGAAAACGTCATGCTCAACGATATGGTCATGAGCGCCGGCAGCAATCCCCTCGTCAACTGGCCCAAGCTGCGCACGCAGGCCAAGGCCGTGCTGGACCGGCTGAATATCAATGTAAACGTGCGTACGCTGGTGCAGGACCTGTCCCTTGCGCAAAAGCAGATGGTCCTGATCGCCAGAGCCATAGCCAACGAATGCAATTTCCTGATCCTTGACGAGCCGACCGCTCCGCTTAGCGACACGGAAACCGCCGAGCTTTTCCGGCTGGTCAAGCACCTTCAGGAAACGGAGAATATCGCCATTATTTTTATTTCCCACCGCATCAACGAGATCATCCAGATCTGTGAAAGCTACACCGTGATGCGCAACGGCGAAATCGTGGATACCTCCCCCATCACGCCCCAGACCACCACCCGCGAGATTGTGGAAAAGATGCTGGGCCGCTCGTTTGAGGAAAACTTCCCGAAAGAGCACGTGCCCATCGGCGAAAAGGTGTTCGAGGTCGAAAACCTTTCCGGCGCGGACGGCAAGGTCAACGATGTGTCCTTCTATGTGCGCAGGGGTGAAATCGTGGGGATCGCGGGCCTGGTCGGAGCCGGCAAATCCGAGCTGTGCAAGACCATCTTCGGCGCCTACGAACGCACGGCCGGCACCGTGCGCCTAAACGGCGAGGAACTGAAGATCAAGAATCCCTCTCACGCGGTGAAAAGCCGCATTGCTCTGGTACCCGAGGAGCGGCGCAAGGAAGGCGTGCTGGTAAATGAAAATGTCAGCTTCAACCTTTCCGCCGCCTCACTGAGCCGCTTTTGCAAAGCGTCGTTCATCCTCAAAAACAAGGTGGACAGCAATGCGTGCCAGTACGTGAATGACCTGGGCATCGCCACCCCGTCGATCAAGCAGTACGTGAAGAATCTTTCCGGCGGCAACCAGCAGAAGGTGGCCGTGGGCAAATGGATGGCCGCGGACTGCGACGTGTACATCTTCGACGAGCCGACCAAGGGCGTGGACGTGGGCGCCAAGCAGGACATCTTCCGTCTGATCAACGACATCACCAAGCGCGGCAGCAGCGTGATCTATGCCTCGTGTGAAAACTCCGAGCTGTTGTCCATCACGGACCGTATCTACGTGCTCTATGATGGTCACATCATGGCGGAGCTGGAAACCGCCAAAACCAACGAGGATGAGATCATGCACTACGCCGTGGGCAGCACCACAAAGTACGCCTGACCGCAGGGCAGGCTATAACAGGAGGGCATTCCGTTATGCAAGCAACGTTGAAACCAAATCCGCTGGCGACAAAGCAAAACAAGACTTTCCTCCGCTTCCTGCTGGACTGGGCGGCCGTCATCACGCTGGTGCTGTGCTTTGTGGTGTTCACCCTGCTCAAGGGCAACCGCTTCATGTCCGTCAACAACATGATCAACATCCTGCGCGCCATGTCCATCACCACGGTGTTCGGCATTGCGGCCACGGTGACCATGGCCCCCGACGGCTTTGACATGTCGGCCTGTACGCTGGCCAGCTGCTCGGCGTATGTGTTCGTGAGCATGTACCTGTGGTACGGCCTGCCGCTGTGGGCCTGTGTCGCGGTGTGCATCCTCGTGACACTGGTGATGTATCAGCTGACCATGTTCCTCATTCTGGTCTGCAAAATCCCCGACATGCTGGCTACCTGCGCATTGATGTTCGTGCATCAGGGCCTGGGCCAGTGGTATATCGGCGGCGGCGCTGTCTCCACCGGCATGCGCCTGCCCAGCGGCGCTTCCCCCGTGCGCACCAAGCTGGAGGCTTCCTTCAGCGCCATCGGCCGCGAGCCCTGGCTGATCATCATCATGCTGGCGTGCGTGCTGGTGGCCTACATCTTCCTGGAGTACACCAAGCATGGCCGCTTCATCTACGCCATGGGCGGCAACAAGCAGGCTGCCAAGCTCAGCGGCATCAACGTCAAGGGCTATCGCTACCTGGCCGGCATGATCACCGCGGTGTTCATCGCCATCGGCGGCATTTTGGTCTCCTCCCGCGGCTCTTCCGCGCAGGTCATGTGCTGCGACGATTACCTGATGCAGTCGCTGGCCGCCGTATTCGTAGGCCGTTCCGTGGGCGGTGCGGAGAAGCCGAACGCGCTCGGCACGCTGATTGGCGCCATGCTGGTGTCCACGCTGGAAAACGGCCTGACCATCTGCGCCGTGCCCTACTACGTGCTGCCCGCCGTGAAGGGCGCCGTTCTGGCCCTGGCTCTGGTTGCGGCCTACGCCACCAAGAAGGAGCAGTAATTCATCTTTACAAAGCCATGCGATACGCATGTGCATGGGAAACGCCCCGGCGAGATTCGCCGGGACGTTTTGTTTCTTCCATATTGTCCAGAAATACTCCTACACCAATGTATCCTTGATCTTCTCAAATTCCTCGCGGCTGATGAGCACCTCGCGGGGCTTGCTGCCTACGGACTTGCTCACGATGCCGCGCGCAGCCATGTCGTCGATCAGACGGCCCGCACGGGCGTAGCCGATCTTCATGCGGCGCTGGAGCATGCTGATGCTGGCCTGTCCATCATTAATCACCATGTCGATGGCTTCCAGCAGGCGGTCATCCGCGCCGCTTTCTTCGTCATTGTCCGCCAAGGGGCCGCCCGCGCCGTCGTCGCTCTCCATGGCCTCAATTACATTGGGGTCAAAGTCCACGTGCGAATGCTGGGCGATATAGCTCACCACGCGCTCCGTCTCCGCGTCGCTCAGGAAGCAGCCCTGCACGCGGATGGGCGCGCTGGCCCCCGTGGGGAAGTAGAACATGTCGCCCCGGCCCAGCAGCTTTTCCGCGCCGTTCTGGTCCAGGATGGTGCGGCTGTCGATGCTGGAAGATACCGCAAAGGCGATGCGCGAGGGCACGTTGGCCTTGATGAGGCCGGTGATGACATCCACGGTGGGGCGCTGCGTGGCCACAACCATGTGGATGCCTGCCGCACGCGCGAGCTGCGCAATGCGGATGATGCTCTCCTCGACCTCCTTCTTGCAGGCGAGCATGAGGTCGGCCAGCTCGTCGATGATGATGACGATGCGGGGCAGCTTTTCCTCGCCGGGGCCGAGCTTGGCGTTGTAGGCGGAGAGCTCGCGCACGTTCTTGGACTGCATCTTGTGATAGCGGTCCAGCATTTCGGCCACGGCCCATTGCAGCGCGCCGGCGGCCTTGTGCGGGTCGCTCACCACGGGGATAAGCAGGTGCGGCACGACGTTGTAGCATTGCAGCTCGACCACCTTGGGGTCGATCATGATCATGCGCACCTCTTCCGGCGAGGAGCGGAACAGGATGGAATTGATGATGGCATTGATGCAGACGGATTTGCCGCTGCCCGTCTGACCGGCGATGAGCAGATGCGGCATCTTGGCCAGATCGCAGATGACGGCGCGTCCCGCGATGTCGCGGCCCAGCGCCACGGCCAGGGGTGACTTGGCGGATTGCATTTCGGGGCTTAAGAGCACCTCAGCCAGCGACACGCTCTGAATTTCCTTGTTGGGAATTTCCACGCCAAAGAGGTTGGTGCCGGGAATGGGAATCTCGATGCGCACCCCGCCGTTGGCCGCCATGTCCAGAGCGATATTGTCGGCAATGCTCATGATACGCTTGACGTTGACGCCGCTTGATACCAGCCCCAGCTCGAAGCGGGTGACGGCGGGACCATGGGTCACGCGCTGCACGCGCGCGGGAATGCCGAAGCTCTCCAGCGTCTTTTCCAGCCGGGTGGCATCTGCCGTGTCCTGGGCACGGGTATCCGTAGTGGCGTGCCGCTGCTGCGCGTTCAGCAGGTCGATGGACGGATAGGCATAGGGCGCATGCTGCACGGGACGGGGCTCGTTGGCAGGCGGCTCAGGCCTGGGCTGGCCAGCAGGGCGCTTGTAGGCCGCATTGCGGTCTTCCGTGGCTTCTGCCTGGGATGGCTGCGGCACGGTCTGGGGCGGCTGCGGAGCTGCCGCAGGCTCCTGCGCAGCGGGCGGATTGGGCTGGGTCTGCGCAGGCGCGACCGGTACGATGGGGGTGGGCGCCATCTGCGGCGGCACTTCGGCATACGTCGCCGCATTCCCGTCCTCCCCCACGCTGCCAGCGATCTCCGCCTTGCGGCGGCGGATTTCCTCGATGCGGTCCATGGCCTTGCGCTTGGACGCGGACATAATCAGCGTATCAGGCAGCGGGGTTTCCGTGGTATCAGCTCCCATTTCACTGGGAGTAAAGGTCATGCGGGTCTGATACTGCTTTTCTTTCTTCTCTTTTTTGCCCTTTCCCTCGGCCTTGCGCCAGGGAAGCTGCCGTCCCTCCGGAATGATCAATTCATCATAAATTTCCGGCTGCGGCTGCGCGGGCGGCTGAGGATATACCGGCGGCATGCCATAGGGATAGACCGGCATCCCTCCCTGGGGCATGGGCGGGGGCTGCATAAGCATGCTGCCATAGGGCGGATAGACCGGCGCTTCCTGTGCAGGGGTTCCCGTCTCCCCCCGGCGTCGGAAAGCGGGCGAAAGCATGCGGCGATCGTCCTCCTGCTCCTTAAGGCGCTGGTCCTCCAGCTGCTCCTGGTATTCGCGCTGGGCGCGCTGCTGCTGAATATTCTGCCTTCGTGCCCGCCAGCCGTCGCGCACGCTTTCCGCCATCTGTATCATGTCAAAACGGGAAACCAGCAGCACACAGGCCGCACAGACCGCGCCCAGCGCCACCGTGCCGAGCACCGTGCCCAGAAAGGTCCAGGCCGGCCAGCCCAGCACCATGCCCAGCGCGCCGCCAAATGCTCCGCTGGAGCCGCACACGTTGAAGGCAGCGCAAATCATGTTCCAGTATCCCGACGCTTCCGTTGTGGGGAGCGCGGCCTGATTGTTATACTTGACCAGGTAGGCGGGAAGCGTGTCCTGTCCTACGCGGCTGACCAGATCGATGATACCCAGCACAGAAAAAAACAGCAGCGTAAAGAGCAAAAATCCCCGCTTGGGCATACTGCGGCCGGAGGAAAATGCCACCAGCACCCCCGCCCAGATCAGCATCACGCTCACGCCCAGGCAAAGTCCGCCGCCCAGGCCCTGCATGACGCGCTTCACCATGGAGAAAAGCGTGCCCTTCAGCCCGCCCACCACCGCCAGGAGCGATACCACGCCCAGCGCGATGAGCAGGATGCCCGCCACCGCGAACGCCGCCAGCGTACCCGATTCATATTGGGCGGCGGCTTTTTTGCTCTTTGCCATGTATGTCCTTTCCTCCGTTACTTGCCAAGCTGCACGGCACGCAGCACGCCGTCCGTATCGGCGTGAAGCCTGAGCTCGTGCTCCCCGAAATGATAAATATCGCTTTCGCCCACAGGCAGGCCGTAGTCATAGGCCATGCTGTCGGTAAAGGTCATGGTTTCATCGGGCTCGCCCAAAATGGCGTGCCAGTCCTCCCGCACAGCCTGTCCAATCAGCAGGCCGCACAGATCGCCGCGGCGCATCTGTACACCCTCTACCACGGACGCGCCATAGCCGCTCTGGATGGCGTCGGAGATGACCAGTATCTCGCGGAAGGCCGGGTCTTCCAGCACGTAATAGCGCCCGCCGGGGAACTCGTCCGGCGTTCGCAGCAGGCGGTAGCGGTCCACCACGTCGGTCATGCGGTCGCCCAGCGTAACAGGCACATGGGGCAGCTTGCCCTCGGTAACCGCGGCCTCGATGGCCTTGCGGGCTTCCTGCTGGGACAGAGGGGCCTGTACCGCGCCGATCTGTGCGGGCACGGCATCCTCCTCCGTCAGGAGGAACGGTGCAAGCTCGCTGTAGAAAAACTGGCAGGCGCCGCTGTAGCCGCTCATCAGGCGCAGCTGATCGGACGGGTACCAGAAGGTAATGCCGTCGGCATCCAAGGTAAAAGCCTCTCGCGGCAGGGGCGTGATATCGCTGTATTCCATATAGCCGCTCAGCTCCTGCCCCAGGCTTTCCTCCGCGGCAGCCTCCATCCACGCGACCGCCGCATCCACGTCCTCAAAAAGCGCGTCCAGCGTGAGCCGCTCGCCGGTAGCCAGATCATAGGTCAGGGCGGAATAGGCCTGTCCTTCATGACCATCCGGCATTTTACCCTGGGCGTTGATCACAGCGGAAAACACGTTCTCACCCAGCAGTTTTACCTGGTAGTCCACCTTCAGCCCCCAGGGGCTGTCCCCCAGCGTGGCCAGCGTGACCAGATGATTGGCCACGCCGGAGGAAAGCACGATGTCGTCATTGATCTTTTTCTGCACGGCCTCGTCCGCCATGCCCGTGAGCTGGGGATAGGCCACATAATTCTCCCCGATCTGCGTACGTACCTCGTCCACCTGGGTCTGGGCCAGGGCAGGTGCAGCCAACGCCAGCAGCAGCAGCAGGATACACAGCGTTTTTCGCATGGCGGTCACTTCCTTCCGGCGATTCTTTTGCATCGTATAGTTTACAACGAAATCAATTTTATTGCAAGTTTGTTACAACATTTCCCCATGCAGGACAGGTTTTGACAGAGACGACTGGTTTAATGCAAGGTTGGGGCCTCTCCCTCTGCGCCGTAAGACAGCATGGGCTGCATCTGCACACCGGACAGAGCCGCTGCGATGGTGCGCGGAATCTGGCTGAAATCCGCTACCAGCGACCGGGGCTTTTTCACCGGGTCATCCTGGCCGAAGGGGACAAAGTAGATGTTTCGCACGTTGAGCAGGCGGCCGATATTCTGCGCCGCCGCACCCAGTCCGTCATTGGTGGACACGGCCAGCACCAGGGGCCGGTCGTTGCGCAGATGGCTCTTGGCGCCCAGCAAAGCGGGCGTATCATAGATACCGCCGGCCAGCTTTGCCAGGCTGTTACCCGTGGCCGGGGCGATGAGAAACACGTCGGTCATTTTCTTGGGCCCGATAGGCTCGGCCCCGGCCAATGTATCAATGGGCTCGTTGCCGGTGATCTCCACGATGCGCGCGCGCAGGTGCTCCGCCGTCATGAAGCGCGTATCCAGCATTCCAGCGTTAAAGGACAGCACAGGCACCACCTCATATCCGCGCCGCACCAGCGCCTCCATCTGCTTGAGCACCCGTTCAAAGGTGCAAAAGGAACCCGTCATGGCAAATCCGATGCTGGTCTTTTTCATAGCGATGCCTCCCGGAGCAATTCCATACTGACCTGTTTGAGTGCGCGCGCAGCGCTCCTGGGTGCGTAGCGTGCGGGCAAGGCGGGCAGGACCTCGACGTTCAGCCCCATCGCCGCGGCTGCGTCGCGATCAAAGCCATAGGGGGCGCTGGCCAGTTCCAAAAGCCACGCGCCCTTGGGCAGGGCGGCGAGCGCCTCTGTCCCCAGTACGCGGGCAGGGATGGTATTGAGCACCATGTCCACCCGGCCCATCAGGGCAGGCAACTCCGCAAGGGACGCGGCGCGCATGCCGCCGCTTCTGGCGGCAAGCCGCTGTTCCTCGCGGCGGGCGGCCACCCATACGTCCGCGCCCAGCGTCTTGAGCTTTGCCGCCAGCGCGCGGCCAAACCGCCCATAGCCCGTCACCAGCACCGTCATATCCGGCAGCGCGTCTCCGGTGCGGCCCATCGCCTGTACCAGCGCCCCCTCGGCGGACAGGTCCGCATTGCGGTCCAGGAAGGTCGGGCTGCTCTCATACAGGAACAGCCGGAACCGCTTCGCACGTGTCTCCGGCGCCTCCAGGCAGGCTCCCAGGCCCGCGCCCGCCAGCAGCACCGCGTCCGGCCGCACACTTTCCAGCACGTCTTCCGGATGCAGGGTCAATCCCGTGAGTGTGGGAACGCGCCCGCCCCGGACTGCGAAGGGGTAGGGAAAGAGCAGGGCCTCCGCCGACGCGATACCGGCCTCTTTCTCATCCCCGGAAACCAGACCCAAAGTGGATACGGCGAACCCGTCCCCGGCCAGCATGCGTGCCATGCGCAGCATGCGGCCATCGCCGCCGGCCACCAACAGTTTTCTCAGCAAAAAAACCGCCTCCCGCCGATGCATGATACTGCATCCTATGCGGGAGGCGGAAAGGGGGTGCGCCTCAGAGCGCATGAGAGATCGAATCGGAAAGGGTCTGCTCCTGGCCGCAGAGGGTCATTTTCAGCGGTTTTCCCTGAAGCAGCTCCACCAGTGCCTGGCCCGGGCGCACGCTCACGCGGATCACACGGCCGCGGTAATGGAACTGGAAGGCATAGCCCTGCCAGGCATCAGGCAAAAACGGCGACAGGCTCAGGCCGTCGGTGGTACGCATACCCGCAAAGCCGTGCGCTATGGCCAGCCAGCTGCCGGCCATGCTGGTGATGTGCAGGCCGTCGTCGGTATCGTTGTTGATGTTGTCCAGGTCGAGGCGGGCGGTGCGCTGGTACATCTCCACGGCCTTCTGGCGATATCCCAGCTGAGCCGCCAGAATGCTGTGTACACAGGGCGACAGGCTGCTCTCATGCACGGTCATGGGCTCATAGAAATCAAAGTTGCGGCGAATGGTCTCCACGTCGTAGAGATGATTGAGGAAGTACAATCCCTGCAGTACATCCGCCTGCTTGATAAAGCAGCTGCGCAGGATATGGTCCCACGACCAGTGCTGGTTGATGGGCCGCTCCCCGGCGGGAATGTCCGAGGCGGGCATCAGTTCCTTGTCCAGGAAGGTGTCATGCTGCACGAAGATACCCAGTTCCGCATCCTCCGGATAGTACATCTTTTCCACCACGTCAACCATGTGCGCAAGCTCGTCCTCTGTGATGGCCAGCTCCCGGCGGCGCTCCTGCGACGCACGGCGCGCCTGGGTGACGAACAGCCCAATGCTCCAGGCCGCGATGCGGTTGGTGTACCAGTTGTTGTTGACGTTGTTCTCATATTCATTGGGGCCAGTGACGCCATGAATCATGTATTTGCCATGTCGATTGGAAAAATGCACGCGGTCGGTGTAGAATCGGGCAACGCCGCACAGCACGTCCAATCCCTCGCGCAGCATGTAGTCCATGTCGCCGGTATAGGTGGCATAGTTGAAGATGGCATGGGCGATGGCGCCGTTTCGATGGATCTCCTCAAAGGTGATCTCCCATTCGTTGTGGCACTCCACGCCGGTAAAGGTCACCATGGGATACAGCGCGCCCTTCAGGCCCTGCTGCCGCGCGTTGTGGTAGGCGCCGTCCAGCTGAAGCCAGCGGTAGAGCAGCAGCTGCTTGGCCACGTCCTGACCGGCGATGGCCATGTAGACCGGCAGGCAGTATGCCTCGGTATCCCAGTAGGTGGCGCCGCCGTATTTTTCGCCGGTGAAGCCCTTGGGCCCGATGTTGAGGCGTGCATCATCGCCCGAATAGGTGCTGAGCAGCTGGAAGAGGTTGAAGCGGATGCCCTGCTGGGCCGCGTCGTCGCCCTGAATGGTCACGTCGCAGCCTGCCCAGCGGTCGCGCCAGGCCGCGGTGTGCGCATCGCGCAGCGCGTCGTACCCCACCTCGCGAGCACGCGCGGCAGCCTTGAGCGACAGGGTGCTCAGCACCTTTTCATCATAGTCGCGGCTGGTGAAGCACAGGGCGTACTTTTCCATAACGACGTCCTCACCCGCCGCCACGTCCCCCTCGTAGCGGGTTTCCACATACCCGCTGTCCAGCCTGCGCCCGGCCATCTCCAGCCCGTCCGCCCAGCAGCTCATGGCGGCGCTGACGGCAAAGCGCGGCGTGCCGAAGGGATTCTCCTTCGTTTTGGTCAAAAGGGCCAGCGCATCCTCGGTTTCTTCTTCCTCCAGCATATCCCAGAAGGTTTCTTCATAATTGCTGTCCAGGTTGCGCACGTTGGCATCCAGATACGGGCGCATCACCACGTGTGCGTCATAATCCGGCGTGAGGTGGTAGCGCACGGCCAGCAGTTCCTTCTGCGCCAGCGATACGAAGCGCTCCGCCTCCACCTGCACGCTGCCCCCTGCCGTGCGCACGGTGAAGCGGCGCAAAAACAGGCCGTTTTGCATATCCAGTTCCCGGTAAAACGCCTCTACCTGCGCAGTGTTCAAATCCAGCGTCTCGCCATCCACCTCCACATGGATGCCGTTTAGGCGCACGGCGTTGATCACCTTGCCGAAATACAGCGGATATCCGTTTTTCCACCAGCCCACCCGCGTCTTGTCGGGAAACCACACGCCGCCGATGTAGGTGCCTAGATGGGTGTCGCCTGTGTAGTCTTCCTCAAAGTTTCCGCGCATGCCCATATAGCCGTTTCCCGTGGAGGTGAGGCTTTCGGACAGACGCATGCGCTCCTTGTCGAGTCCCGTTTCCACAACCTTCCAGGGATGAATCTCAAAGCTCATCACAGCGGTCTCCTTTCCCTTGTGCAATCGTTTGTACGTTTTTTCTATCGTACTGTATGGGAAGCGGATTGTCAAGGGGCAGTTTGCGGCGCGCCCACAGCAACGGGCCAAATACCAGCATCAGACAGGCCAGCCCGGCGGGAGCGTAAAGGCCATCCACAATGCCTTCAAAGCCCACCAGCGATACCGCCAGCGGCGGTCCCAGGGTCAATGCGGCACGCAGGGATCGGCCGCATCCCTGCGCCGCCCCGTCCAGTGCGCACAGCACCGCCGCCAGCGACGTAAACACCGCCAGAAACAGCAGCCCCGCGCTGATGAAAAAGCCGGTCCGTCCAAACTGCGCCAGCAGCCGCACGATGGGGAATGCCTCGCCCAGCAGGCCCGGCTGCCGCTGGTATACGCTGTCGCTGAGCATAAGCAGCGCGGCCAACGTCACGCCCAGTCCCGAGCACAGAAACGCCGTCCGGCGCGCCGTTCCCTGTGCGCAGCGGCATACTACCCCAATGGCCAGTGCAAGGTTCATGGACGCGTAAGCAACGGCGCGCCCCGCTGCCCGGAAAAGGGATTCCGGCTCGCGTGAAAGCAGTGCGGCAGAGGCCGCGCTGCTGTCCATGCGCACGGCCAGCAGCGCGGCCACAAGCGCCGCCATCAGCAGTCCGCTGATCCAGCCCAACGCTCTCAGGCCGCGTCGCCCGACCATCCATGCTGTCAACAGTGTGCCCACCGCGCCGATGGGATATGCCCATTCGCTTGCCCACAGCAGCATGGCCAGCCAGCCGGAGGCCGAAATCATGGCACCGCCCGTCACTGCCAGCATCATGGCAGCGCACAGGCGCGCGCCTATGCGCACCCACGGAGGCATGCCCTCATACAGGTCCCACCAGCGATCCGTGCCGCGCCGCCGCGCAACGTCCATACACAGGGCGCACAGCAGCGCCAGCGTCATGGCCGACAGCGGAATTAGCCACCGGGCGTGCACACCGTAGCGTGTAAAAAAGGCGACCACTTCCCGCCCGGATGCAAATCCGGCCCCCACGATCGCGCCCAGGCACGCCGCCATTCCCGCGGCGCCGCCGTTTTTCGCCATGCAAGCATCCCTCCCCGCATATGGCAGGGTATGCATAAAGCGGGCCGGGGCATGCGCTATATGGCACGGGACCCGCGAACGATCTTCGCGAGTCCCTTTCTTGCCTCATGGCAGCTTTTCTTACTTTTCCATCCCCTGACAGTCAAGCGCCTGTGCCAGGGCATATCGCTGGATGGCATGGGCCACGCCATCCTCGTCATTGCTGAGGGTACGGTATCGGGCCGCCGCGCGCGCCCGCTCGCTCGCGTTTGCCATGGCCACGCTCACCCCCGCATACGAAAGCATGCTCACATCGTTGTCGTAGTCGCCCAGGGCCATCACGCTCTCTGGTCCGATGCCCAGCCTTTGCGCCAGCGCGGCCACCGCCATGCCCTTGTTCACTCCCGCGGGCATCAGTTCCAGATTCATGCTCCAGGAGCTGGTTACATCCAATCCGGGCAGGGCAGACAGCGCCTGCCGGACGCGCTCCAGCTTCTCCTCATCCCGAGCCATGCACAGGAGCTTATTCACCCCCTGCGCGCGCAGGGCGTCAAGCCCCGCCATGCCATAGAGATATTGAGGAGCGAAGCGGCCGCAGGTATACGTGCCCCAAAAATCGTCATCCACCTGAAAATCGCCCTTGAAGATAGCCAGGCGATTCTGGGCAAAGCATCCAAAGGGAAAGCGCGCGCAGCGCAGAATCGCCACTGCCGCTTCCAGCGTGGCGTTCTCAAGAGGATGGTTGAAAAACTCGCCCTCCATACATCGTTTCAGGCAATAGGCTCCATTGAGCGACAGGATGGCACAGTCGGGCAGGCCGGCTTCGTCAAGGAACATGGCCACATCGCCGGGCAGGCGGCCGCTGCAGATGGCCAGGTGAATCCCGGCTGCCTGCGCCTTTCGCAACGCCGCCAGGTTTCCCGGTGTGAGGCGCTGACGCGAATCCAGCAGTGTGCCGTCCATGTCCATGGCAATCAGAGAAACGGGCTTGTCATGCATGTGCTTCTTCTCCCATCAAAACGAGGGGGCTGCGGTAAAGGTACGCCCATTTAAGTAGGCCAGCGGCCCGGAGGTTTGCAGCGTGAGCGACACGGCGCACAGCATGAGCCGGCGGGCCTTCATCGCGCGGTTGAAATCCCGGTCGCCATACTGGTCGTCGCCCAGAAGCGGATGGCCGATGAAAGCCATATGCGCACGGATCTGATGAGTGCGGCCCGTGTGCAGCCTGACGCGCAGGCGGGCGCAGTCGCCCCGCTCCAGTACGTCGTATTCGGTTATGATGCGCTTGGCCCCCTCCGCCTCGCGGGCGAGCACCCGCACGCGCGCGTGGAGCGCGTCCTTGACAAGCCAGGCCTCCAGCACCGCATGGTGCGGACTGGGCGTGCCGCGTACAAGGCACTCATACTCCTTGCGCACCTCGCCCCGACGGAACGCATCTTGTGCGGCCTGCTGCGCCTCCGGCGTGCGGGCCAGCAGCAGCAGTCCCTCCGTGGGGTTATCCAGGCGGTGACAAAGTAGCGGCTCGGCAGTTCCGGGGCCGAGCTGTTCGCACAGGAGTTGGGGAAACGTCTTGCCGCCCCTGCGGTCCGGCTCGCAGCTGACGCCCGCGGGCTTGACCGCTACCAGCACATTTTCATCCTGATAGACAACAGGCACGGTTTTGACCCGTGCCTCGTCGGTATAGATGCACACCTGCGTACCGGGGCTGGCCATGGCGGAGAGGTCCACCCGATGGCCATCGACCTTCACATCTCGTTTTTGAAAAGCGCGGCGCAACGCATAAGCCGGAACCTGCGGAAGCATCCGGCAGGCGCAGGGAAACAGCCTTGTTCCCTGCGCGTTTTCCGGCACGGTAAAATCATAGCGTTTCATCTTCTCATCAGTGCGAAAGCGCCGTCTTCAGGCCCATCCAGTGCGGCGTGCACAGATAGAGGCGTTCCAGCGCGTCCTTCATGGCCCGCGTCGGCAGAACCGCCAGCATCGAGGCCATCACATTCTCCATTTCCTTCAGTCCCACGCCCTGCTTAGCCAGCATGCGCAGATCCTCGGCAGCCTCGCCCAGCTCGTATTCGGGGCGAAGAGCACCGTTGAGCGCACCACACAGGGCCTCGTTGAGCGGCTGCTCCTCCGGGAGGATGCCGTTCATGCCCCCGGCGATCATCTCCTGGGACAGTTCCAGCGTAAAGATGCCACCATCCGCGCGCTCGCCGCCCACCAGGCGGTAGGGGTCGGCCAGGCCCGGATGCAGGAGGATCAAATCGCCATTGGCGTCGGTGACGTATTCGAAAGAAGCCTGCAGATAGCGCCGGGCGATCTGCATGGCAAGGGGCCCGTCCTCGCGCATCACGTCGTGCATGAAGAAGCCGATCGGCTGTGCCGAGTGCAACAGCCCCGCGATATAGAGCAGGCCATGGATGGTCGCGTCATAGCGAAGCAGGCGCTCGCGCGCTCCTTGCGCTTCTTCTGCAGCGATGGCGCGCGCCAGTGGATCATGCAACGCCTGTGGCAGAAGCAGCGTCCAGTCATCGCCCTCGGCATGAAAGCTGCACCACAGGCGGCTGACCAGCGCTTCCGCCGCGCCCAGATCATCCCAGTCGCCCAAAAGCAGCTCGCCGTCGTTGATGAGCAGGCGCTCCACCAGCTGCATCTCGCCCGCGCTGATATAGAGCGCCTCCTTGGGCAGACGCTCCATCACGGCGGCACGCAGCCCCTCCAGCGTCGCCAGCGTATGGCGGCTCTTGCCGCCCACATCGTCAAACGAGCCGGCCAGCAGGGCCTGCGCATCCGCCTCGGTGGCCTCCGGCGCAAACAACCCCACCCCAGGATGGGCAAAAAGGCGGCGCTCGCATGCCTCAAATTGTTTTTCGCGCATCATGCTCATGGTCATCTCGCACCAATCCGCATGAAGGGTCACTTCTCTGAGCACGCGGCGACCCCCTTTCCCCTCTGCTCAGGTGTATGATTTATTTCAGATGGACAACCCAGCCCATGGGATCTTCCGTCTTGCCGAACTGGATGCCCGTGAGCACGTCGTACAGCTGCTGGGTGATATGGCCGATGCCGCCGTCTCCGATGCCGATCTCCTCGCCCTGGAAGCGGATCTTGTTCACGGGAGAAACCACCGCGGCGGTGCCGGTGCCAAACGCCTCCGTCACACGGCCGGCCTTGATGTCGGCGATCACGTCATGGATGTCCATCCGGGCTTCTTCGGTTTCATAGCCCAGGTGCTTGCCCAGCTTGAGCACGCTGTCGCGCGTGATGCCGGGAAGGATGCTGCCGTTGAGGACGGGCGTGACGATCCTGCGGTCCTCATAGACGAACATCATGTTCATCGCGCCCACTTCCTCAATGTAGCGCTGATGCACGCCATCCAGCCACAGCACCTGCGCATAGCCGATGTGCTTGGCGTTCATGCCGGCCAGAATGCTGGCCGCGTAGTTGCCGCCGGTCTTGGCAAAGCCGATGCCTCCGCGCACGGCGCGCACATAGGAATCCTCCACATAGATGCCCACCGGAGCCAGGCCCGAAGCGTAGTAAGCGCCGGAAGGCGACAAAATGACATAGTACAGATACGTGCTGGAGGTGGATACGCCCAGATGATTGTCGGTAGCGATCATCGTGGGGCGGATATAGAGGGAGGTGCCCTCCTGATGGGGAGTCCATTCCTTGTCCACGTCCAGCAGCGCCAGCAGCGTTTCAAGGCCGTCTTCCACCGGAAGAGGCGCCATGCCCATGCGCTCAGCGCTGCGGGCAAAGCGTTCAAAATTGGCGCGGGGGCGGAAGAGGTTGAAGCCGCCCTGCGGCGTGCGGTAGCACTTGAGGCCCTCAAAGATCTCCTGTCCATAGTGCAGCACCTGGCAGGCAGGGTCCAGCGAAAGGTTGCCGTAAGGCACGATGCGGGCGTCGTGCCAGCCCTTGCCGTCGGTGTAGTTGATCATAAGCATATGGTCGGTGAAGATGTGGCCAAAGCCCAGCTTGCTCTCATCGGCCGGCTTGTCTTTCAGATTCCGGGACAGATTCATTTGTACGTTCATACCGCTTCTTCCTCCACATCTTCCTGCATTCCCAAGGAAAGCAAGGTCATTTCAGCGCCCAGACGCTAACCCTTATTATAACCCCTGTGCGGCGGCTGTCAAGGTTTTGGCCGATGCAATTCGTGGGAGAGGCGGGGCCCCTCCCCCACTCCCACCAAAAAGGACCGCTGACGCAGCCGTCAGCGGTCCATGCCCAAAGCCGCGGTATCAGCCCAGGGACTTGGTTTCGGTGATCTCGCACAGGATGGTGGAGCCGCCCTCCTCGATCTCCAGCGCAGCCAGAACCTCGGCATCGGTCACGACGGTGAAACGCATCCGCGCGCCGGACACGGCGTAGAGCTCATCCTCCTCGCCGCCGGCGGGCGTGGCGGCATACACGGCCAGGCCTTCGCCGTTGGTCAGCAGATTCTGACGGCTCTGGTTCTCGGCCAGGCCCATCTTGAGGTAATACTTGCCGTCCAGCTCCGCGCAGCCATAGATGAAGTAGCCTGCGTTGGCACTGCCGTCGGGGTTGGTGGTGCACACCAGGTAGAAGCCGGAGAAGGAGTTGATGGCATTCATCAGCTCATCGCCGGTGAGGGCATTGTCTCCATAGAAATCGGTCACTGAAGCGCTGGTAAACGCATCCACCTCAGCCAGGGCAGGGGCGCAGGCCAGCAGGGCCGCCATTACGAGCATCACTAGACGCAGCGTCATCTTTTTCATGGGAACCGCACATCCTTTCTGTTTTGGACCGGGCTTTGGCAAACCCGTCTTTTCCCTATTATACCATACCTGCTTCCTGCCGGACAAGCCTCAATCCCCGCATGCGACATGCACGGTGCTGCCGCCCGCGGGTGCGGCGCGCACCTCGATTTTCCTTGCGATGCAATCCTTGAGCGCGGCCACGTGCGAAATCACGCCGACCAGCCGCTGCCCGCCGGCCAGTTCCTGGAGCACATGAAGCGCGCGGAGCAGGCTTTCCTCATCCAGCGTGCCGAAGCCTTCGTCGATGAACAGCGTATCCAGCCGCACGCCACCGCGCCGCGCCTGCACCACGTCGGCAAAGCCCAGCGCCATGGCCAGCGACGCCAGAAACGATTCTCCGCCGGAGAGCGTGCCCACGTCGCGCACCTTGCCGGTGTGGCGGTCCAGCACGTCCAGCGCCAGACCCGCCTTGCCGCCCAGCCCTTCCTCCTGCTTCTGGCACAGGCTGAGCCGTCCTTCCGACATGCGCGACAGCCGTGCATTGGCCGCGATAATTACGCGGCGAAAATAATATTGCAGCAGGTAGTTTTCCAACGGGATCTTCCTGGCTCCGCGCACATTGCCCGATGCTGTGCGGTACAGGTCGTCCAGCACGCCGAATTCCTCCAGCTTCTCCCCCGCCTCCCGCACTGCTTTCTCCAGCTGCGGCAGCAGCCGACTGTTATGCGAAAGGCGCGCATCCGCCTCCTTCTCCTGCCTAAGCAACGCCTCGGCACGGGCGCTGAGGGCCTCCGTTCGGGCCTTGAGCGCCTCTCCGTCCACAGGCTGCTTGCCCTCCCACATCGCGGCCAGGCTGGCCAATGCCGCCTCCGCGGCCGAAAGCACGTTTCCATACTGCGTGAGGCGGGCTGCCATGGCGTTTTCCTCCCGTTCCTCCACCAGCGCGGCACGGTAGCCGGCCTCGCCGTCGAAGCCTTCGTCGCCCAGCGCATTTTGAAACGCCGCCGCCGCGGTCTGAGCTGCCTCCTGCTGCGCCGCCCGCTCGCTCCGGCTGCCGCTGAGCACGGCACGGGCGGCCTCAAGGGCGCTGCGGGCCGCCTGCTGCCCGCGCTGCGCCTCCTCAATGCTCTGGCGCAGCTCGTCGATCAGGCGGCTGAAGCGCGCGTGCTTTTCCCGGCATTCCGCCTCCAGCGCGTCATCGGGCGCCCTGCCGCCGATCACACCGGTCAGCCGCTCGCACAGGTGCTCCAGATCGCTTCGCGCCGCGGCGCAATCCTCTCCGGCCCGGCCGGCGACGCGGTCGGTTTCGTCTCGCCGGGCAGCGGCGGCGTCCACCTGCGCCTTATCAGGCGCGGCATCCAGATGCTTCGCGCGGGCGGGATGCTCGCGGGAGCCGCACACGGGGCACGGCTGACCATTTTGGAGCAGGTCGGCCAGCACGCCGGCCTGATCCGCCAGATAAGCGGCGGACACCTCCGCATAACGGGCCGCCGCGGCCTCCCGTGCCTCCAGCGCACGGGCCAGCGCAGCGGCGCGCTTTTCCATCGTTTCGGCCGCCTTTCGATGCGCGGCAAACAGGGGAAGCACCTCGGAAAGGCGGTCCCGCTTGCGCCGCAGTTCCTCCATGCGTTCCTGCCAGGCCTGTACCTGCGCGGCGCGCTCCCCTGCTTTCCGCTCTGCGGCCTCAGCCTGCGTGGCGGCGGCCTCCTGCTCCCGAATCCGCCCATCCAGTGCAGCCAGCCGTGCCTGTTCCCGCTGGGCAGCCTCTTCCAACCGGCGCACGGCGCGGGCGCGGCGCGCCCGGTCAAGCGTCTCCTTCAGCGCGTCCATTTCCGGCTTCTGCGAGCGCAGGGCAAGCGTTTCCTCGCGCTTCTCTGCCAGGCTCTTTACGCCCCGATTGTGCGCCTGCGCATTGGCCAGGGCGGCCTCTGCCTCACGCAGATCGCCCTGCGCCTGCTCGCGCATCCGGCACGCCACTTGCAGCGATTCCCGGTCGGCGGCCTCCTGCGTGCGCAGGGCGTCCAGCATCCGGGAGCCGTAAACGCTGGCGGAGGCTGGCTCCCCCCATTCCGGCGGGCTGTCCGCGGCGGCCTGTGCGGCGAGCGCGGCATAGGCGGCCTGCGCCTTTTCCAATCCGGCCTGCGCTTGAGCACGACGGTCGCGCAGAACCTGCGTAATATCTTCATAAAGCTGGGTATCGAAGATGCGGCGGAAGATCAGCGCGCGTTTCTGGCTGTCCGCACGGAGAATGGAGAGAAAATCCCCCTGGGCGATCATGGCCACCTGCGCAAACTGCGCCGCGTCCAGCCCCAGCAATTCCTCCACCGCCGTGTTGACCGCGTCGATGCGGGCATAAACGGTCCCATCCTCGCAGACGAGCTCTGCCTCGGCCGGGCGCGGCGTTTTGCGTCCGGGCTTGAGATATTCGGGGCTTCGCCGCACGGTCCACCGCCGGCCGCCACTTTCAAAGGTAAATCGGACCCAGGTTTCGTCCGCCGGGCTTGCGAAATCGCTGCGGAAGCTCTTGGCGCTGCGGCGCCTGGTTCCGCCGGAGGCCACTCCGTAGAGCGCAAAGGAGATGGCGTCAAACAGCGTGGTCTTGCCAGCGCCCGTATCCCCGGTAATCAAAAACAGGCCGCTTTCACCCAGCAGGGTAAAATCCACCGTCTCCAGCCCCGCATAGGGGCCAAAGGCGCTCATTTCAAGCCTGACCGGCCTCATGCCGTTTCGCCTCCGCTTCCTCTATCACTTGCCGCATCACGCGGAGCCGCCGCTCATCGGGCGGCGTGCCGTTATTCTGCATCTGGTAGAAGGCCGTGAAATGCTCCAGCGGCGTGCGTCTCTCCGCCGCTTCCACCTCTGCTTCCGCCTGCGCGAGGCCGTCGTTTGTGCGACTGTTGCGCACCCGCATGCCAATCAGGTTGGGATAGGTGATGCGCAGCGCCCCCACCGGGTCCGCCAGCGCCTCCTCGTCGGTCAGCTCGGCATAGACGTAGTCCTCGCTGAAGCATTCCGGCTCAGTCAATTCCTTGAGCGCACCCCGAACCGTGCGCAGATCTCGCAGGGGCGCAAAGGGATGCTCCTCCACGCTGCGCAGTCCCTCCGGCCCCAGGTCCACCAGCAGCGCGGCCTTACGCTGCCGCTCCTCCGACAGTGAGTACTTCAGCGGCGACCCACAGTAACGCACCCGCCCGCCGCACAGCTTTTGCGGGGAATGCAAATGGCCCAGCGCCACATAGTCAAATCCGTCAAAGAGCGAGGTGCCCACCTGATCCGTCCCGCCCAGCGAGAGGATTTCCGAATCGCAGGTCGCGGCGCCGGTGACATACTGATGCGCAACCAGCACATGCCTCATGTCCGGTTCCCGCGCCACGGTGGACAGCGCCGCCCGTACCGCGTCCTCAAAGGTGCGCACGTTCTCGAAATATGGCCGTACGGCGGAGGGACGCAAAAACGGCATCAGCCACACGCGCACCTCCCCGTGCGCGTCGCGCAGGGTATGGCCATGCAGCGCCCCGTCAAAGGCCGGAGAGAGAAACACTCCGCACCGGCCCAGCAGCTCATGGCAATAAGCCACCTGTTCGGGCGCGTCGTGATTCCCGCTGACGGCAAAGACGGGCTTTCCCAGGCCACGGAGCGCCACCAGGAAATCGCTCACGACGCGGATGGCCTCCGCCGGGGGCTGGGGCTTGTCGTAGAGATCGCCCGCGAGCAGCACTGCGTCGCATTCTTCAGCCAGTTTCACCGCCTGGCCCAGCACGGTCCGTTGGTCCTCCAGCAGACTGAAACCATTGAGCCTGCGCCCGATATGCAAATCCGACAGATGCAAAAAACGCATGAGGCCCCTCCCTTCCGCCCAGGCCCAAAGGCCGGCAGGGCTATGGTACCTCTTTTTTTTCGAAAAGACAATACGCGCGTATCTTCCCTTTTCAGCGCAAATGTTGTAGAATAGATCAGAAAAGCAGCTTTTCCAAAGAGGAGCGGATGGCCGTGATCGAGCTTGTCATCAACCCCGTGGCCGGTAAGGGGCGCGCGTTGCGCATCGGCGAGGAAGCGGCCGCGCTGCTCAAAAGCCACGGCATCGACTTTGCAAAGCACCTGACCGACCACCCCCGGCATGCCACGGAGCTGGCGCGCGAGGCCGCCGGGCGCGGGGCGGAAACCGTGATCGCCTTCGGCGGCGACGGCACGCTCACCGAAACGGCCGCCGGCCTCCGGCACACGCGCACAGCGCTGGGCGTAGTCCCCGCCGGCACAGGCAACGATTTTATCAAAACCATCGGCACGCCACGTGAATGGCGCGAGGCGCTGGAATTTATCCTGACCCATCCTGCGCGCCCTGTCAACAGCGGCATGATGAATGACCGCTTCTTTCTCAACGTGGGCGGCGCGGGATTCGACGTGATGGTGCTGGACTTTGCCAACGCGGCACGCAAGCGTCTCAGCGGCATCGGTTCCTATCTCTATGGCGTGCTGCGTGCGATTTCGTCCTTCCGGCCCATTCCCATGCATGTGGAGATCGGTGGGGACGTGGTGCTGGACGGCCATTACATGATTTGCTCGGTGGGCAACGGGCGCTTCATCGGCGGCGGGATTCCCATCACGCCGAAGGCCGACGTGACCGACGGCCTGTTCGACATTCAGCTGGTGGATGCCGTGCCCCGCTGGAAAATTCCCTTTTATCTTCCCTCGCTGATGATGGGAACGCTCTTCAAGCATCCCCCGGCGCACAACTACCGGGCAAGCAGCTGCACCTTGTCCTCGCCAGGCATGCGGCTGCAGCTGGATGGCGAGATCCTGCCCGTGGAGCACACGCACTTTGTGTGTGAGAGCGACGCGCTGCTGATGCATTGGTAGGCTTTTTGTAAACTTTTCGGCTGGCGGCGGCTGGAAAGGCCGCGTTCGGACCACAATATGGTATAATGGACGGCAGGGGGAAGGCACGTTTTTCCACGCGGCCCGCGGGGGGTATCTGCCGGCGGACGGCTGCGTAGACTGTTGTGGGATTGACGTTTCACGGGGGGGACCGGACTTTTGGCGCACGCCGGCCTGTTTCGCTACCGAAAGACAAGAAAGGGTGTTAAAGCATGGCAGCTTTGGGCAACAACGTAAAGATGGCGTTTTTCAAAGGTTTGGAGGCATTGGGCAAGGGGGCCAGCAACATGGCTACCAACGCCCATCAGAAGCTGAATGAAATCAATCTGGAAACGCGGCGGCGCGAGCTGCTCAGCGAGATTCCCGTCCGGGCGCTGGACTTGTGGCAGCAGGGCGAGCCCATGCCCCAGCCGCTGGGCGACATGCTCAGCGAGCTGAGCTCCCTGGATGAGCAGCTGACCGTGCTGCGTGCCCAGCGATACGCTCGCGTGGAGGCAGAGGGCGACGTGCCCGAAGGCGATGACTCTGCGCCGGAGGGCGAGTCCGCTCCGGAAGGTGAGGACAATGCGCCGGAAACCGAAGCCGCCCCGGACGGCGCAGACTGGGAGAGCGAACTGAACGAGGCCGGTGAAGCGGCCGACAGCCCGGATGCGGCCGGGGAGGACGATACCCGCCCGGACCTGCGGCCTGTGGAGCCGGACCCCATCGACGAGGGAGAAACCGGCGGCAATGCCTGATTTTCTTTGTTCCTGAAAGCATAAATACAAAAGGCGCCTCCGCTCCATCCGGGCGGAAGCGCCTTTTTGTTCTTTACGCTTCGTGTTCCTCGTCTGTGGCCAGGGGAAAGGTCATGGTCACCTCTGTGCCGCGGCCCACCTCGCTGTTCAGCTCAACTTTGGCATGGTGGTATTCCGCGCCATGCTTCACAATCGACAGGCCCAGACCCGTGCCGCCCGTCTGCTTGGAGCGGCTGCCATCCACGCGGTAGAAGCGCTCAAACACCTTATCCTGATGCTCCTGGGGAATGCCGATGCCCGTATCGGTCACGCGCACGCGCGCGCCATCCGCAAGGCGGCTTACCTCCACCTGCACTTCGCCGTTTAAGCGGTTGTATTTGACGCCGTTTTCGATGACGTTGCGCAGCATTTCATCAAGCAGCGTCGGGTCGGCATTGATGAAAACGCTGTCGCCCGTCAGGCGCACGGTCACGTTGCGATCCCCCGCGGCTTCGGCATTTTCCTCTACCGCTGTCCGGGCGGCCTCCAGCAGGTCCACCCGGCGCAGGCATCCCGCGGCGAAGCCCTCGTCCAGCTTGCTCAGGTGCATGATATCCTCGATCAGCTTGAGCAGGCGGCGGCTTTCGTTGTAGATTTTGCGGGCAAATACCGGAATGTCCTTGGGTTCGGTCATGCCGCTCTGTATCAGTTCGGCATAGCCGGAAATGGTGGTCAGCGGCGTGCGCAGCTCGTGGCTGACGTTGGCGGTGAAGCGCTTGCGCGCCGCCTCGGAGGCGTTGCGCTCGGTCACATCCTGCAGAAGCACCACCAGGCCCTCGTTATGACGCACGGTGCTGGCCGTGAGCAGGTATTCGCGTCCGCCCGCACTCATATCCGCGTGCGCGCCGCCCTCCGCGATGGCCTTTTCCACCGTATCCAGCAGCGTCTGCGACCGGTTGTACACGGAAAGCGGCGTTTTACCATCCGCAGGGAGGCCCGTATGCAGGATGGCACGGGCGCTGTCGTTCATCAAAAGCACGTGGCGATGCGCATCCAGAATGAGCAGTCCCTCGTTCATATGGCCGATGATCGTTTCCAGTTCCCCGCGCCGCGCGTCGATTTCCCGCATCTGCGTTTCCAAGCGCCGGTTTTGCTCCGCCATGCGGCGCAGCATGGGCGTCAGTTCGTCGTAAACACGGTTTTGCAACGGATTTTCCAGGTTGATTTCGTTGATGGGCCTCACCAGCGACCGCGTCCACAGGCGGGAGAGCACGGCGGCCGCAATCAGTACCACCGCGATGCCCGCCACCAGCGCCCCGCCCATGCGCCATAGCGAGCCCGCCAGACTGCTCTGCGTAGCAGCCACGCGCAGGTAGCTGCCATCGTCCAGCTTTTTGGCGCAATAGAGCTGCTCTTCCAGCAGGGTTTGAGAAAAGCGCCTGGAAAATCCGGTTCCCGTTTCGCTTGCCTGCGCGATTTCTTCGCGGCCAAGGTGGTTTTCCATGCTCGCAGCGTTGCTCTGGTTATCGTAGCGCACCGTGCCGTCCGGCGCAATCCACGTAAGGCGGTTGGGCATATTCAGCGCCTTGAGCGCCGCTTCCTCAGCATCCTGATCTGCGGATTGCTCCATCAAAGTGGAAAGCATATCCAGTTCCTGCCAGAGCTGGCTTTCCAGCTGTTCACCGGAGCGGTGGTAATACACTGCTGCCGACAACAGGCCTATCACCAGCGCTGTAGCCAGTGTTAGCAGCAGCGCACCTCTAAAGATTCGTTTCTGCATCCACGTCCTCCAATCGGTAGCCTACGCCGCGTACCGTTTGCAGATAGCGGCTGGCCTGACCCAGCTTTACGCGCAGGGTGCGCATATGCACATCTACAGTGCGGGTGTCTCCGGGATAATCCACGCCCCACACTGCATCCAGCAGGCGTTCGCGTGTAAGCGCAATGCCCCGGTTGATCAGCAGGTAGCGCAGCAGTTCAAATTCCATATGGGTAAGGGTTACGTCGCGTCCGTCCGCAAAAACCCGGTGGCGTGCCACGTCCATGCGCAAATGACCCACGGCCAGCTCGTCCTGCGGCTGCTCCTCCTTCGAGCGCCGAAGCACCGCCCTGACGCGGCTGAGCAGCTCCATCACGCCGAAGGGTTTGACAATATAATCGTCCGCGCCGCCATCCAGGCCCTGCACCTTGTCCATCTCCTCCCCGCGCGCCGTGACCATGATCACCGGCAGGCGGCGGGTGCGGGGGTCCTGCCGGAGCCGGGCCAGCAGGCGGTTGCCGTCCTCGCCGGGCAGCATCACATCCAGCAGGACCAGCTTGGGCAGCTGAACGCGCACGGCCTCCAGAAAGGCCTCCCCCTCCTCAAAGCCGCGCGCTTCAAAGCCCGCCTGTTTCAGCGCATAGCACTCCAGCTCGCGGATGCCCGGATCGTCCTCTACGACGTAGATCATTGAAGCTCTTCTCCCTTATAGGAACCGGTTACGGAGAATTCCACCCATTCCCCGATGTTCACGGCGTGGTCTCCGATGCGTTCAAAGTATTTGGCGATCATCAGAATATCAAGCGCCTGCTGGCCCCGGGTCGCATCGCGTGTCAAAAACGCAATCAGCTCGGCCTTCACGCGCATGAACAGATCGTCCACTACGTCGTCGGCCGCCATGACCGCCTGTGCCAAGTGTACATCACTGGCAACGTACGCGTCAATCACCTTGTGTACCATATCGACGGTTTCATGTGCCATATCGCGCATCAGGCGGGGATTGTCCAGGCCCTCCATGCCGTCCATCATGGTCACGATTTCGCAGATGTCGGCGGCCTGATCGCCGATTCGCTCCATATCGGTAATCATCTTCAGCGCCGAGCTGACCTTTCGCAGGTCGCGGGCAATGGGCTGCTGAATCAGCAGAAGCCTGAGGCACATGCTCTCGATGGTACGCTCCTTCTGGTCAATGAGGTGATCGGCCTCCATCACGCTTTTGGCCAGCGCCACGTCGTGGCGCATCAGCGCGTCGCACGCCTTGTCGATGGCGCTTTCGATCATCGCGCCCATGGAGATCATCTCCCGGGCCAGTTCCTCCAGTTGTTCGTCAAATTGACGGCGCATATCAGCCGAACCTCCCTGTGATGTAATCCTCGGTGCGCTTTTCGCGGGGGTTGGAGAACAGCTTTTCCGTGGGGCCCGTCTCCACGATTTCCCCCAGCAGGAAAAAGGAGGTCTGGTCGCTTACGCGCAGGGCCTGCTGCATGTTGTGCGTAACCATCACAATGGTGTACTGCTCCTTGAGCTCCACCGCCAGCTCTTCGATTTTCCCGGTGGAGATGGGGTCCAGCGCGGAAGTTGCCTCGTCCATGAGCAGCACCTCGGGCTGAACGGCCAGGGCGCGCGCGATGCACAGCCTTTGCTGCTGGCCGCCGGAAAGCGCCATGGCGCTTTTTTGCAGCCGGTCCTTGAGCTCGTCCCAGATGGCCGCCTGCCTGAGGGACTGCTCCACCAGCTCGTCCAGACGCGCCCGGCCGTGGATGCCATGCGTGCGCGGGCCGTAAGCGATGTTGTCGTACACGCTCATGGGAAAGGGGTTGGGCTTTTGAAACACCATGCCCACGCGCTTGCGCAGCAGGTTCACATCGGTATCCGGAGCCAGCACGTCGGTGCCGTCCAGCAGCACCTTTCCGGTCACGCGGCAGCCGGGCACCAGGTCGTTCATGCGGTTGAGGGTTTTGAGCAGCGTGCTCTTGCCGCAGCCGGACGGCCCGATAAACGCCGCAATGCGGTTGCGCGGAATGCTCAGGTTGATGCTCTTGAGCGCATGAAATTTCTCATAATACAAATCGAGGTTTTCGATTTTCAGCTTGTCCATGCTCTATCCCCTTGTCAGTTTCTTGGCCACGTAGGAGCTCAGGGCGTTCATGCCGACCACAATCACCAGCAGCACCACGGCAGTCGCGGAAGCCTCGGGCACGTGCAGGCCCTCGCCGGAGAGTACGTACATGTGCACCGCCAGCGTGCGGCCGGAGCTCATCACGCCCTTGGGCCAGTCCGCCACGGTGCCGGCGGTATAGATGAGGGCTGCGGTTTCGCCCACCACGCGGCCGATGGCCAGAATCACGCCCGCCAGAATGCCGCTCATGGCCGGAGGCAGCACGATGCGCGTAACCGTGCGCAGCCTGCCCGCGCCCAGGCCGAAGCTGCCCTCGCGGTAGCTGTCCGGGATGGAGAGCAGCGCCTCCTCGGTGGTGCGCAAAATGAGGGGCAGAATCATCACCGCAAGCGTCATTCCCCCCGCCAGAAGCGAGTAGCTCCAGCGAAGCGAGGTCACGAAAAACATCATGCCAAACAGGCCGTACAGGATGGACGGGATGCCCGCCAGCGTTTCCGCCGTAAGGCGCACGGCCTTGACGATTTTGGAATCGCGGTTGGCGTATTCGGCCAGGTAGATGGCTCCGCCCACGCCCAGCGGCACGGCCAGCGCCAGCGACAGAAGCGTCATGATAACGGTATTGAACAGGGCGGGAAGCAGGCTGACGTTTTCGCTGTTGTAGTCCATCGCAAACAGACTGGGCTTGAGGTGTGGGATGCCGGTTGCCAGAATGTAGCCAATCAGCAGCACCAGCGCCGCCGCGACGAACACCGACGCGACGGCGCACAGCAGGTGGAGCACGAAAGACCCGGGATAGCGCCTCGCGTTTGCGAGAATTGCGCGTACGCTCCTCATTGCACCTGCCTCCTCTTGAGCGCCGAGAACAGCGCGTTGATCATGAGAATGAACACAAACAGCACCACGCCGGTGGCAATGAGCGCTTCACGATGCAAGTCCGTCGCGTAGCCCATTTCCATTACGATGTTTACGGTCATGGTGCGTATGCCCTGCAAAAGACCCTTGGGCATACGGGCCTGGTTGCCCGCCACCATCATCACGGCCATGGTTTCGCCTACGGCGCGGCCAACGCCCAGGATGACGGCAGCCAGAATACCGCTTCTGGCTGCGGGAACCACCGTGCGGAACACGCTGGCCTCCCTCGTCGCCCCCAGCGCAAGGCTGCCTTCGAAATAGCTTTCGGGTACTGCGCGAATCGCAGATTCCGCCTGCAAAATGATCGTAGGCAGAATCATCATCGCCAGCAGGATGCACGCGGTGAGCATGCTGTTTCCGTTCCCGCCGAAGGTTTCCTTCACAAAGGGCACGATGGCCGTAAGCCCGAAGAAGCCGTAGACCACCGAAGGGATGCCGGCCAGCAGCGCCACCGCAGGCTTGAGCACTCGGTACAGCTTGTGGGGACAGAACCTGACCAGATAGATCGCCGTCAGTATGCCCAGCGGCGCGCCCAGAAGCAGGGCGCCGCCGGTGACATACACGCTGCCCAGAATCATGGGCAGAATTCCGAAGATTTCATTGCTGGGCCTCCAGGTCTCCCCGGTCAGAAACTCCCAGAGACTGACCTTCCCAAAGAAGGGGATGCCGTTGGAGAACAGGAAGAAGCAGATCAGCAGAACCGCCAGGATACAGGCGCATGCGGTAGCGCAGAACACGCACCGCATGGCCGTTTCACGAAACTTGCCGCTCATGGCCTTACTTCTGGAAGCCTTCCCAGGTGGTCACAGCGCCGGTGAAAATCTGCTCGATCTCTTCAACGGTCATGCTCTCGACCGGGTTGGCGGGGTTGACGATGATGGCGATGCCGTCCATGGCGATGGTGGTGCCGGTCAGGCCAGCCTCGATTTCGCTGTCCTTCAGGGCGCGGGAAGCCATGCCGATGTCGCAGATGCCGTCGATAGCACTGGTCATGCCGGTGGTGGAGTCGCTCTGCTGAATCTCGATCTCAGCGTTGGGGTTGAGGGCGGCGTAGGCTTCCTTGAGCTTTTCCATCACAGGGGTGACGGAGGAGGAGCCGGCCACGACGATCTTGCCGGAAACCTGCTTGCCGGCATAGGCGGGGGCGTCATCCAGCGGAATGTAGCCGTTCTCGGAAATCACAGCCTGGCCTTCGGCAGACAGGATGTAGGTGATGAAGTCCTGCGCCGCTTCGCTGACCTCGCCCATGGTGGCGATGTTGAAGGGACGGGCGACCTCGTAGGTGCCGGCCTTGATGTTCTCAACGGTGGCGGCAACGCCGTTCACCTGCAGGGCCTTGACGCTCTCGTTCAGGGAGCCCATGCTGGAGTAGCCGATGGCGGCCTCATTGCCGGCGACGGTGGTCATCATCACGTTGGTACTGTTGGTGATGACGGCTTCCTCGGTGGTGTAGTCCACTTTCTCGCCGTTTTCGTCCTCTTTCTCTACACCCAGCAGCTCGATGAACGCGCCGCGCGTGCCGCTGCCGTCCTCACGGCTGACCACGGTGATGTCCTGCGTGTAGTCAAACTCGGCCATTGCGGCAGTCGCGCCCACGATCATCATAAGGCTCAAAAGAATTCCCAGAAACTTTTTCATCTTCATTTTCCTCCTTGGTTCTTAGTACGGATGAAAGTATACGGCGGGTGTGTTAAACCAACTGTGCTGCTTTTGTTAAAAGGGGGTAAAATAAGCGGTGGATTGAACCAAACCGCCCCGGCCGGAAGCTTTCCTGTTATGGCATGGGCGGCGGAAAGCCCTTCGCGCCATGCTTTGATGTGCGGCAGTCCGGCCGTCGCAAAAAAAAAGCTGCTCTTCATGAACCAAAACGCCCGCTTCGGAGTCTGAATAGACAACATCCGAAGCGAGCGCCTGGCGCGCCTTGGGAGCGTCGCCGCAAACCTGATGGAACCGACAAACGGGAGGGAAACGTATGAAAAGTCGTCTGCTTTGCATGTGTACCTGTCTTGCGCTGGCCGTAAGCGGCCTGACCGCCGCGAGGGCGGAAAATCCGGATTTTCAAACGCTTTCACAGCTTAGGGAAAGCTGCCAAAGCGGCTGGCACGAGACTGTGCAGGCCTTCGGCCGGGAGATCACCATTGATCTGGACGCGGCGGTGCCGGATGTGGAATGCTTCCCCGTCATGGAGGCCGACCCCATTCCCCTTGCGGAGGGCAGGTCCTCCGAGGCGTCCGTCATCACCGGCGACGTCGAGCAGTGGATGAGCACAGGCTTTCTGCGCATCGACGTGCCCAACCGCCTTGTCAAAAGCGCCGCACAAAAAGCGCATCCCGCTTCCGCCGCGCCGGGGGGATACAACCAGTACCCCATCCTGCGCCAGTTTGGCGAATTTGACACAAACACGGCCTATGCGTTCAACAACCCCACAACCGTCGCGGACGCGCAGGAGCTTTTACTGCGGACATGGGAGAGCCTCTATCCCGGCGAGAACATCGCGCTTCTCCCCCACCGTCTCATCGCCTATCAGGGGGACATGAAGTACGATTACAGAACCGACACCTATTCGGGCGATCCCCTGCCGGAATCGGAAGCGACGCTCATGGTCTATTTTGATCAGATGGTTGATGGCATTCCCGTCATCTGCGGCGCAGCGGAAAGCTTCACGCGGTATGCGGGCATGAACAACCGGGAGGCGTACCGGTATCACGGCGCCATCGCCATCACGCAGGGGCTGAAAAGCATCGGGCTGAACGAGATATACAAGAGCCTTCAGTTCCATCTGCTCAGCCCTGCCGCGCTTCTCGCTGAAGATGTGCCGCTATGCAGCTTTGAAGAGGTGAAGGAGACCTATCTCGATCTCATCCGGGCGGGACGGCTGAGGAGCATTGCCAACCTGCGGCTGGGATACGCCGTATGGCTCAACGAAACGGGCTCTGCCTTTACGCTCCTGCCCACGTGGGTGGCGGAGGGCGAATTGTATCCAGATGCGGAGACTCCGGACGCATCCGTCCAAAAGCAGTATGATGCGGTTTCCTCCTATTGGGGCCCCATCCTCGTGAATGCGCAGACCGCGGAGCTGATTGACCCGTACAATGCCGCAAGCAGCCGCTCCTTTGACAAGCCGGGCCTCCTTTTATGGGAGGATATCTGAACGGAACAAGCAGCGTCCCCGAAAAAGTGTTTGTTCCTTGTATTTCCGGCGCTTCGTGCGGCCCTTGACGCCGTTTCCGTCCCCAAAAGGAGCGCCGCGCATCGCGGCGGCGTTTCTTTTGGGGCACCCTTCTCTTTCCGGTACAACAAAAAAGCCCGCGCTTGCCAGCCGATGGGGCGCGTGCTATACTGTGTATTCAAATGGAAAAAGGGGGGCTGTCCATGCGCCGTGACGCGCGCACCTTCGGTACTTTGTTTCTGTCCACCTTCAAGCTCAGCGCCTTTACCTTCGGCGGAGGATATGTCATCATTCCGCTGATGCGCAAGCAGTTTGTGGACCGGCTGGGCTGGCTGGAAGAGCAGGAAATGCTGGATTTGACGGCCATCGCCCAGTCATCTCCGGGGCCGATTGCGGTCAATGCCGCGATTTTGCTGGGATACCGGGTAGCGGGCGTACCGGGGGCAATGGTGACCATGCTGGGCACGGTCATTCCGCCGCTGGTGGTTCTCTCGGTGATCTCCCTGTTTTACGATGCGTTCCGTTCCAACCTGATCGTCAGCCGGGTGATGAAGGGCATGCAGGCGGGCGTGGCGGCGGTTATCTTCGACGTGGTGCTGACCATGGCCGGGCAGATCATCGGCCGCAAGCGCGCCATACCCATTGTGACGCTGGCAGGCGCGTTTATCGCCTCCTGGTTTTTCGATGTGCATATCCTTTTGATTCTGCTGGCCTGCGCCCTCATCGGTCTGGCCCAGTGGCGCAGCGATACGAAGAAGGGGGCGGCGGCATGATTTACTGGCAGCTGTTGTGGAGCTTTTTCCAGATCGGCCTGTTCAGCATCGGCGGGGGCTATGCCGCCATGCCGCTGATTCAGCATCAGGTGGTCGAGGTACATCCGTGGCTGACGCTGACGGAGTTTACCGACATCGTCACCCTTTCGCAAATGACGCCCGGCCCCATTGCCATCAACTCCGCCACGTTTGTGGGCATGCGCATCGCGGGTATCAGCGGCGCGCTGGTAGCCACCGCGGGCTGCGTGCTGCCCTCCTGCGTGATTGCGCTTATCCTGGCCTGGGTCTACTACCGCTACCGCAGCCTGTCGGTGATTCAGGGCGTGCTGGGCGGCGTTCGCCCCGCCGTGGTGGCGATGATCGCATCGGCGGGCCTGAGCATATTGCTTCTGGCGCTCTTCGGCAGCGAAGTCATCAGCCTTCCCTTGTTGGACCTGAGAGCGCTGGGCATCTTCGCGCTGGCGCTGGCGGTGCTTCGCATCTTCAAACCCGATCCCATCTGGGTGATGGCAGGGGCCGGCGTGCTGGGCGGCATCCTGTACTCGCTATAGGGAGTCAGCGGAACATCCGCTCCAACTCCTCGTATTTTTCGTGGGTGATGAGTGCGTCGTGCTTGGTGTTTTCCAGGCGCACCACATAGGTCCAGCGCCCATAGGGCGTGATGTCCTTGATATGATTGAGGTTGATGATATAGGACTTATGGCAGCGGAAAAACGCGTCGCTGTGCAGGCGCTCCTCCATCTCGGCCAGAGAATCGCCGGTGACGTAGCGTCCCCCGTCCGCCGTGTAAAGCACGGTGGCCCGGTCCTCGCGCTGCACCAGCAGGATATCCTGAAGGTCGATGAAGCTGACGCCCTCGCGGTGCCGCAGCATCAGCCTTCCTTCTGCCGCGCGCGGTACGGCGGGAACCGGCGCGCCCACGGGCCGGGCATCGCGCCGCAACAGGCGGTCGCGCGCCCGTTCCAGCGTTTGAATCACGCGGTCCACCTTGAAGGGCTTCACCAGGTAGTCAAAGGCGTACACCTCAAAAGCATCGCCCATATAGGTATCGTGCGCCGTAGCGAAAATGATGACGATGGAGGGGTCCATGTCCTGTATGGCGCGGGCGCATTCCACACCGCTCATCTGGGGCATTTCCACATCCAGAAACACCACGTTGGGCTTGAGCTGTTCGGTCAGCTCCAACGTGGTTTTTCCGTCCCCGGCCTCGGCCACCAGCGTAAAGCCTTCCACCTTTGCGATGATTTTGCGCATCACGGTGCGCATGCCCGCGTCATCGTCGGCGATGAGCACACGCAGCTGTTCCTGATCGGTCATTTTTTCTTCTCCGTTTCTTCCAAAAAAGGGGCGGCGTTACCGCCAGCCCCATTTGCGTTCGTTCGGGCGCTTTAGAATTTCGCTCATCACCACGCCCTGAATCAGCGTTTGCGCATCCAGTTCGGACATGATGCCTTCATCCAACGCATACGCATCCTCGCCCGGCGGAGATGGGCGGCGTTTGGCACTTCTTTCCCGCCGTTCTCCGGACGGCGTTTCCCGTCCGTCCCCGCGCGTGGTCGGTCTGCGGCCATGGCCCAGCAGAGGGTCGCAGGTATCCTTTCCCTCAGTGGAGCCGGCCCCCAGGCTACCCGCATAGGCGGCCGGCCGGCGGCCGTCATGGCCCAGCGTGGGATCGCAGATATCCTTTCCTTCGTCAGATGAGGTTCCCAGGCTTCCCACAGACGTGGGGCGCGGCTCCAGCGGAGGCATCATGAAGGTCGTTTGGCGGGCCATCTGCTGCTCTGCGGGAGCGGCCTCATGCTCCGCGGGGGCGGCGGACGGTTTGTCCGCCCGGCCGCCTGTATGTTTCGCCGTGCGGTTTTTTTCAGCCTGCTTCGCCCTTTTTTTGGGATTCAGGGCCTTGCTGAACGCCGACACAATCCAGAACACGATAATCAGCGCCAGGATGCTGTCCATCCAACCACCTCCCAAGGCGCGTCATGCGCCGGCGTTACTTCTTGCCTTCAGAATTCACAGGGGGCGCGCTCACCTTGGCGATGCTGTCGCGCATGTTGGTGTCTGCCTCCACGTTTTTCATCTGGTAGTAGTCCATTACGCCCAGCTTGCCCTCGCGCAGCGCGGCGGCCATGGCCTTGGGCACCTCGGCCTCGGCCTCGACCACGCGGGCGCGCATCTCCTGCACGGAAGCTTTCATTTCCTGCTCGCGCGCCACGGCCATGGCGCGGCGCTCCTCAGCACGAGCCTGCGCAATGCGGCGATCGGCTTCGGCCTGGTCCATCTGCAGCTGGGCGCCCACATTGCGGCCCACATCTACATCCGCGATATCGATGGACAGGATTTCATAGGCCGTACCCGCATCCAGGCCCTTGTTGAGCACCGTGCGGCTGATCAGATCGGGATTTTCCAGCACCTGCTTGTGCGTTTCGCTGGAACCCACCGTGGTGACGATGCCTTCGCCCACACGGGCAATGATGGTTTCCTCCCCAGCGCCGCCGACCAGGCGCTCAATGTTGGTGCGCACGGTCACACGGGCCTTGGCGCGCAGCTCGATGCCGTCCTTGGCAATGGCAGCCACCACGGGCGTTTCAATCACCTTGGGCGTTACGCTCATCTGCACGGCCTGCAGCACATCACGGCCCGCCAGGTCGATGGCGGACGCCTTTTCAAAGGGCATTTCGATATTGGAGCGCTGGGCGGCGATGAGCGCGTTGATTACGCGATCAACGTTGCCGCCGGCCAGCAAATGCGTTTCCAGCTTGGACAGGGTAACGTCCAGTCCGGCCTTGCGGGCCTTGATGAGCGGCTCGACCAGGCGCTTGGGCTGGATGCGACGCAGCCGCATGCCTACCAGGGAACTGATGCTGACGTGTACGCCCGCCGCCAGCGAGGTAATCCACAGGCCCAGCGGCACGAAGCGCAGGAACACGACCACCAGAATGAGCGCCACCAGGATGGCCAGGCCGATCCACAGCAGCGTGCTGACAGGGTCGGACACATCCTCCATGTAATAGGCGGCCGACATGAGCAGGGATTGTGCGTTCATGATGATTCCTCCTTATTGCTTAGCCGCGCCTGTCCGCCTTCCCCTCTCCGGGCGTGCAGGGCGCGAATGATTATTCTTCTGCGGTACGCAGCTTGCGCACCACCACGCGCGCGCCTTCCACATGGTCCACCCGTACACGCGCATCCTTGGGAATATATTCGCCGTCGGCCACAACATTGAGCTTCACGCCGTCAAATTCGGCCATGCCGGCAGGCCGGAGCACCGTGGTGGTCACGCCCTCCTTGCCCAGAAAAACCTCCATATCCCGTGTGGCCACATAGCCTTCCGCCGCACTTTCCTCATCGTTGAGGATGATCGGCGATTTCGACAGGCGTCCCTTGTTGACCGATCGCAGCGCCAGCGATATCACGATGCCCACCACCGCCAGGATGATCAGCGTCACCCCCAACGCAGCTAAGCCGCCGTGCCACACGTAGGTAAGCACGATGGTCACCACCTCAAGAATGATGCCCGAAATACCCGGCAGGCCAAAGCCCGGCATGAACACCTCCACGATCAAAAGGCCCAGTCCCAGCAGAAAACAGGCGACGATGGGCAGATTTGCCAAGAGCAGTTCCCACATATTCTTCCCTCCCGTTTGACCAGCGGGCAGGCCCGCGGCTTCAACCCTATCCTACCACATAGGCGATCATTTGTCATGCGGCGTGTGCTTAAGGCCGCAAATGGTACGCTCAAATGTCGCATGGGCCGTTTGAGGGTACGCGAAGCGATGCAGCGAGCGCCGCCAGGTCCTGCTCATAGCGCTCCTTCAGGGCCGGATTGTAGATCACCGAAGCGGGATGGTACAGCGCAAACAGAGGGAGCGTGAAAGCGGCCGCCTCCGGCGGAGCCACCACGGCTCGCCGCCAGGTTCCATGTGCCTGTCCTATGGTATCGTGTACAAAGGCCTGCAGCGCCACATTGCCCAGCGTGACCAGCGCCTGCGGGCGCACCACCGCGACCTCGCGCATGAGCCACGGGGTGAAAAGCGCCTTTTCCTCACGGCTGGGCGGTCGGTTGACCACGCGGCCCGCGGGGCTTACGCGCGTGGGCCGGACCTTGACGACGTTGGTGATATAAATCTCGCTCCGGCGCAGGCCCAGCGCCTCCAGAAAGCCGGCCAGATTCCGCCCGGCCTTGCCCACGAAGGGCCTGCCCTCCAGCGCCTCCTGTTCGCCGGGTGCCTCCCCTACCAGCATGAGCACCGGTCCGTCCGACAGACCATCGCCAAAGACCAGCGGCTTTTGCGCCCCAGCCTCCAGCGCCTCAAAAAAGGCCGTGCATTCCCTGCGAAACCGGTCCATGGCATTCATGGCCTGTCCTCCTTCAAAAGGTCGGGATAGAGCGAAAGCTCGGTGAGCCGCTGCCGCAGGCTTTGCAGGTCCTCCCACGCGGCCCGCTTCTTGGAAGGGTCGCGCAGAAGCGCCGAGGGGTGATAGGTCGCGATGATATGCGTGCCCTTGCGTTCAAACCACCGGCCCCGGCAGCGCGTGATGCGCTCGTCCGGACCCAGCACGGCGGCCACGGCCGTGGCGCCCAGCAGCAGGATCACCCGCGGCCGCACCAGCGCCACCTGTCCGCGCAGGTGCGGCAGGCATGCAGCCATCTCCTCCGGCGTGGGCTGGCGGTTGTTGGGCGGGCGGCACTTGACCACGTTGCAGATGTAGACGCGGTCACGCGGAAGCGAAATGGCGGCAAGCATGCGCGTAAGCAGCTGCCCGGCGGGCCCCACAAAGGCCAGTCCCTGCCGGTCCTCCTGTTCGCCGGGACCTTCCCCGATCAGCATCAGCGGCGCGTGCGGATCGCCCTGCCCGGGCACCTTGCGCCGGCACCCGGCGGCCAATCCGCAGGCCTGACAGCTTTCAATATTGTGGCTAAGCTGCTCCCATGAAATACGCATGACAGCCTTCCCTCCAAGGGCGGTTATTGCAGGCCGCTTTGCAAAAGCAGCGCGGAATGCAGGATGTCCGACCTGAGCCAGCTCACCAGCGATACCAGCATCGCCACCAGCAGCAAAATCACGCCGATTCCCACCAGAATGCTCACGGTGTCGAACACACCCATGGCCACCTTGAAGCGGCCGGCCTGGTTCATCGCCTCGTCCATGGCCTCATGATACCCGGAATACTCCTCATCGTAAGGATCGCCGTAGGGCGGCTGATCTTCCTCATAGGGCGGCTCCTGCGCATCATAGGCCGGTTCGTAGGGCGGCTGCCGCTCTCCGTAGGACGGCTGCTGCTCATAGAGCGGCCCGGCCTCATCCTCATAAGGGGCGAAGGTCTGACCGCTTTGTTCATCATCAGCCGGTTCATCCTGGTCATAGGGCTCCAGCACATCGTCCAGGCGCAATTCTTCTTCCTGATGCTCACCGCGCCTGAAACGGCGCTTGTGTTTGTCCATCTGCATCCCTCCCTGCTGTGACAACGAATGGTCATACATAATCCATCCACGGGGCGGAGGCATCCTCGCGTCCCGTCAGGCTGCCCCGCGCTTCCAGGCCGGGAAAGCCCTGCTGCCTGAGCGCCTCGTAGACGACAACGGCCACGGAATTGCTTAAATTCAGGCTGCGCGCGCCCGGCACCATGGGGATGCGTACGCAGCGGTCATACACCCGCGAAAGCAGCGACTCCGGCAGGCCGCGCGTTTCGCAGCCAAAAACCAGAAAGTCGTCCGGGCCATACGACGCCTCCGTATAGGCGCACGGGGCCTTCGTGGTCAGAAAGTGCATGCGCGCATCCGGCCATGCCTCCAAAAAGCGCTCAAAATCCGCGTATACGCGGTACTGCATCATATGCCAGTAATCCAGACCGGCCCGTTTTAGATAGCGGTCCGACAGCTCAAAGCCCAGGGGCTCGATCAGGTGCAGCATGCTGCCCGTGGCCGCGCAGGTGCGTGCGATGTTGCCCGTATTCTGGGGGATCTCCGGCTCATAAAGTACGATATGCATAGGTCGCGTCCTCTCTTGCGGCTTTGGTTCCTGATTATTGTACCGCCGCTTCGGCCAATTTTCAATCTTGATTCTTCAGCTGATGGAGACGCGCTCCTCCAGCTGCTGAAGCCGCAGGCGTGCCTGCCCGGCCACCGCGTCGCGCTCCGGGGCCCATTCTGACAGGGTCCACAGCTCCTCGGCACAGCGCGCGGCCTCATAGAGCAGCTGTGAATTGCCTACGGCCAGCGAGGCCGCCGCGCCATGCTGGCGCGCGCCCAACAGTTCGCCCGGACCCCGCTGCTCCAGATCCGCGCGGGCCACCTCGAAACCGTCGTTTGTTGCGGCCAGCGCGCGAAGGCGGTCGTTGGGCCGTGCCATGAGAAAGCACCAGCTCTGCCCGCTTCCCCGACCCACACGGCCCCGCAGCTGGTGCAGCTGGGCCAGGCCATACCGGTCTGCATCCTCAACGATCATTACCGTGGCGTTGGGCACGTTGACCCCCACCTCAATGACAGTGGTGGCCACCAGCACCTGGGTGCGGCCGGCGGCAAAATCCGCCAGAGCGGCCGTCTTTTCACGCGAGGGCTGGCCGCCATAGGTCAGTCCCACGCGGAAGTCCCTGAGCGGCCCGCAGGCCAGTTCCTGCGCGTGCGCCTTCACGGCCTTGAGGCCGTCCTCCCCGTCGCCCTCGTCATCCTCTTCCACCAGTGGGCAGACGATATAGGCCTGCCGCCCGGCGGCGAGCTGATCACGCAGAAAGCCATACATGGCCTCGCGCTTGCTCTCGCTCACGATGCGCGTATTCACCGGCAGGCGACCGGGGGGCATCTCGTCAATGACGGACAGGTCCAGATCGCCGTAGAGCACCAGCGCCAGGGAACGCGGAATGGGCGTGGCGCTCATCACCAGCAGATGCGGGGCGTGCGTGCCATCTCCGCCCTTGTTGAGCAGAGCGGTGCGCTGGGCTACGCCGAATCGGTGCTGCTCGTCGGTCACGCACAGACCAAGGCGGTAATAGACCACATCGCGGCTGATGAGCGCATGCGTGCCCACCACCACGCGCCATGCGCCTGATGCGATGCTTTCCAGCGCCTCCCGGCGCCGCGCCGCGGGCATACCGCCCACCAGCAGGCCGCAGGAATAGCCCTGCGCCTCAAAGAAAGGCCGCATGCCTTCATAATGCTGACGGGCCAGCAGCTCCGTGGGCGCCATGAGCGCCGCCTGCCATCCCGCCTCCGCGCACAGCAGCATCGCGCCCATGGCCACAGCGGTCTTGCCGCTCCCCACGTCGCCCTGCACCATGCGCGCCATGGCATGCGGGGTGGCCAGATCGCGGGCGATTTCCTCAAGCGTGCGCCGCTGCGCGCCGGTGGGCGCAAAAGGCATGGCCTCCCAGAAAGCCTCCGCCGCGCCCGCAGGCGTCGCCAGGCAGGGGCCCGGACCGCGTCCGTCGCGCATCAGTCGCACCGCAGCCTGATACAGGAGCATGTCCTCAAAGGCAAAACGCCGCTGCGCCTGTGCGGCCTCCTGCAGGGAGGCCGGCTCATGAGCGGCGCGCAGGGCGCGGGCGCAAGGCCACAGGCCAAAGCGCTCAAGCAGGCGTTCAGGCAGCGTTTCGGGGCATCCCTGCTCCGCGGCTTCCAACGCCTGGCGCACGGCCGCCTGATGCAACCGCTGCGGCACGCCCGGTATCGCCCGGTAGACGGGCACCACGCCGAGCTCCTTTTCCAGGGAAGGATTCGTCATCCGCTTGCCCGCGCCGCAAGCCTCCATCCGGCCATACAGCATGAAGCGCGTGCCGGCGTTAAGATGCTCGCGCATCCAGGGCTGGTTGAACCAGCAGGCGGAAATCTGACCCGTTTCATCGGCAAAGGTGCAGGTCACGCGGCTGAGCTTGCCATGACGAGACAGCTTCGCCTCGCCACGGCGGCTGAGCAGCAGGCAGACGGACTCACCCGGCTGCGCCTGCCTGACGGTGGTGGGGCTGCTCAGGTCCCGGTAACGCACGGGAAAGGTGTATAAAAGATCACGCAACGAGCAGATGCCCGCTGCGTGTAAGGCTTCCAGTCTGGTTTTTCCGATGCCCTTGAGATCGGTCAGCTGCATGTTCACTCCACAGATACCAGATAGTAGTAAAGCGGCTGTCCGCCCGGCTGCATTTCGACGTCGCAGTCGCCGTACATCTGGGCCAGCTCATCGGTCAACGCCTTCGCGTCGGCCTCGGCGGTGTCCTTGCCGTAATAGACGGTGATGAGCTCATCGTCCTCGGTGACGATCTCACGCATCAGGTCGCGCGTCACATCGTGCACGTTGCTGCCCACGGTGTGGATCTGGCCGTTGTAGAGGCCGATAATGTCACCCTCGTGGATATGCAGGTTATCCAGCTCGCTGTCGCGCACGGCGTAGGTCACGGAGCCGGTCCGTACACGCTGAGCGGCCTCGTTCATATGAGCGGCGTTTTCCTCGGGGGTCTGTTCGGGTTGGAATGCCACGGCAGCCGCGATGCCCATGGCCACATTCTTGGTGGGCACCACCAGCACGCGCTTATCCTCGCACAGCTCAGCCGCCTGCTGGGCCGCCAGGATGACGTTTCCATTGTTGGGCAGCACGAAAACCGTTTTGGCGTGCGTTTTTTCAATGGCCTCGGATAGATCCTCGATGCTGGGATTCATGGTCTGACCGCCCTCAACCACATGATCCACCATCAGTTCGCTAAAGATCCGGTTGAAACCATCGCCCAACGAAACGGCCACCATGCCGTATTCCTTCTCGGGAGCTTCCTCCTCGGCCTTCTGCTGGGCCGCCGCCTGCTTGTCACGGCGCTGCTGAACCATGTTTTCGATCTTCAGGTTGACCAGCTCGCCCAGGCTCAGGCCGTATTCGAGGGCCTTGCCCGGCTCGTTGGTATGCACATGCACCTTGACCAGGCTCAGATCGCCCACCACCAGCACGCAGTCGCCAATGCGGTTGAGGCGGCGGCGGAAGGAATCGATGTCCTCCTCCAGAATATCGGGATACAGATTCTGGATCAGGAACTCCGTGCAATAGGCAAACTTGATTTCGCCGATCGCGTCGTGGTCATCTTCAAAGGAGGCGGTCCCGTCTCCGGACAGCTCCAGCTTTTCGGTGGGTACTTCCTCGCCCCGCAGGCAGGCGGCATAGCCCATGTAGATGAGCAGAAGTCCGCGCCCGCCGGCATCCACCACGCCGGCCTGGGTCAGCGCGGGCAGCATCTGCTGCGTCTTTTTGAGGATGGTGTCGCCAGTGGAAAGGATGTTGGCAAACAGCGCGTCATAATCCTCCGGGGCGCGCTCGGCCTGCTTGACCGCTTCCTCGGCGATGACGCGGGCCACAGTGAGAATGGTGCCTTCCTTGGGCTTCATGACCGCCTTGTAGGCCGTCTCCGCGCCGCGCTTGAGCGCCTGGGCAAACTGCGTGGGTGTGATGCGCTCCACGCCCTCCAGGGCGCGCGCAAAACCGCGGTACAGCTGCGAGGTGATTACGCCGCTGTTGCCCCGCGCGCCGCGCAGCGCGCCCTTGGCCAGTGCGGCGGCCGCCTCACCCGCGCTAAGGTATTCCTTCTGATTGACCTCCTTGGTAGCGGAGGCCATGGTCAGGCTCATATTGGTGCCCGTATCGCCGTCCGGCACGGGAAAAACGTTCAGGGCATCTACCGCTTCGCGGTTTTTTTCCAGCAGGGCCGCGCCGGTCACCACCATATCGCGCAGCAGCACGCCGTCAATCGTCTTGGTCTGTATCAAAGGTTTTTCCTCCTGACACGCTAATAATCAGACGCGAACGCCCTCAACGGATATGTTGACCCGGCGCACCTTTACGCCCGTCATGCTTTCGAGCTTGTAGCGCACCGTTTCCACGATGGTCTTGCAAACCTCGGCGATGGAAATGCCGTATTCCACGATGATGAACAGATCCACATCCAGCATGTCATCCACCAGCTTGAGCTGAACACCCTTGGACAGATTTTCGCGGCCCAGCCATTCCACCAGGCCATCCTTGGCCCGCTTGCTGGACATGGCCACGATGCCGTAGCACTCCAGTGCGGCATAGCCGACCACCTTGAGCATCACGTCCTCGGTGATGTAGATCGTGCCTATGTCATTTTTGATCTTGCACTCCATGTTTGTCCTGCGCCTCCTTGCGCGGCGGCAAGCCGCCCACAATGCTGACCCATTCGCAAATGCGCAACAGATCAGGATAATTATACATGATTGTCGCTGTTTTCGCAACTGATTCGCCAAAAGGATTTCAGGCGCCGGAATTGTTACGTTTTTATCGCCGGGGACAAGTGGCGTCCCCTTCTGTTTTTGGCCTGTGCGCTCCGCTTTCCGCTTGGCGCCGCCAGGATTTTTCCAAAAAGTGTTACTTTTCTTTTGTAAAACGATGCGCCGTGTTTACAAAGGCGCAATATGTGCTATAATAGAAAGGAATCTGCGTGCGCACACGCGCCGCCTTTTTTGGACCCGTACCCATGGCCACGCTAAGGAGATGTAGCATGAACGCCAACCGCACGAAGTACGCTTCCACCCCGACCTATGGGATGCAGAAGCGCGGTTTTATGAAAAAAGCCCCTGTGCGGCAGGCTCCGGAGACGCCTGATTTTTCCCAGGTTCCGCAGCCCGCCCCCACCATGCCGCCCGCTTCGCCGCAGACGCAGCAGGCCTTCGCGCAGTCCGTCCCCCCTCAGGGTGGGTTTTCAGGCATGCCGCCCTATTTCTCCGCCCCCATGCAGGGCACGGCGCAGGTTCCCTTCGCGTCGCCCAGCTTCATTCAGCCCATGGCGGGTCAGCCGCCTTTTCAGGGCTTTGCACCGGGCTCCACCGCATCCGTGCCACCGCTGGGCAACACCGCATTCGGCTCCTCTTCCCCGGCTTTCTCGCCGCGCAGTCAGGGCTTTGTGCCCCCTTCGCCGATGGCCTCCCAGCCTCCTGCCGCCTCCGCTCAGGCCGTGCGGCCGGGGCAATCCCAACCCATTCGGCCCACGGTACAGCCCGCTATGTACGCCTTTTCTCCCATGCAGTCCGGCGCGCCTGGAGCGGCGCCGCAGGCCATGCCCGGCTACGCCGCTCAGGGGGGAATGACACCCCCGCAGGCCGCGCCCTTTGCCGGCATGCAGCCGCCTCCCTTTGCTCCCATGCAGCCGCAGGCCGCGGGAGCCGCTGCGCAGCAGCCCATGTTCAACCTGCGTACTCCGCCGCCCCAGCCCGCGCGTGAGCGCGCCCCCTTCAACGCCGACCGGCTGTGGTCCGTATTTCTCTTCGGGCTTTTGCCGCTGGTGTTTATCCCCTGCCTGTTTGTGCCCTCTTCGCTGGATGTGATTCGCTATGTGTTCCTGGGCCTGTGTGTGCTGGGACTGGGCGGCATGTGGTACCGGCAGATGTTTTCCTCCGTCACGAGGCTGATCGTGAGCATGGTATACGTGGCGCTCTGTATCGTCACTGTCGCCATGATGATGCAGGGCGGGCGCGACGTGCTGCGCACCGGAGCGCCGGGCAATCAGCCGGCTTCCATCCAAACCAGCGCTGCGCCGGATGCCGGCGCCGCCGCGGTCGCAGCCACCGAAACGCCGGCGCCCACGCCTTCGCCTACGCCCTCCGGCCCGTCCGAGGCTGAGCGGCGCTTGGAAACCTTCATGGCGCTATGGCAGAACAACAACCCTCAGGAAATGGTCAGTCTTGTGCAGCCCAGCTGGGCCAGCGCGCAGGAGAATCCCTCCACGGCGCTGTTCATGCTGTTGGCCAACCGCACGCCGGAGGAATACACCATTGAGGAAATCTCCGGCACGGATCAGGACAACAGCCGTACCGTGACCATGACCGCCACCATCAACAAGAACAACGGCAAGGACCCCTCCATCTACCGCTTCATGGTCATCATGACCAAGGAGGGCGACGAGTGGTATGTGGACCCGAATTCCCTCGCCACCAACGACGAGCTGCAAAGCTCTGAGGAAAACGTGGTCAACAACCTGAGCGTGGCGGATGCAACCCCCACCCCGCGTACCACCGTAACCCCCGCGCCAGCAGGCGACACGCTTCTGTACTATAACGTCAATGGCGGCAGCTTCTACCATCTGGACCCGTACTGCCCCAGCGTTGGGGAGGAATATCAGCCGCTGACCGGCACCTTCCCCTACAGCGAACTGAGCGAGCATCTGGGCGAGCTGAGTCCGTGCCTGAGGTGTGGCGCACCTACCAGCACGTTGGACTGACACCTGACCGGTCACCAAAGAAGGAGTCTTTCTGTGGACAAAACCAATGTAATGCGTCTGCTGGATGGAATGGGCATTTCCTATACACCGCGTTCCTATCCCGCGGATGGGTCCGTTCCAAGCGGCGTGGAGGCCGCGCGACTGATGGGCGAGGACCCGTCGCATGTATTCAAAACGCTGGTGACGCAGGGTGCTTCGCGGCGATATTACGTATTCGTGATTCCCGTGGCGGAGGAGCTGTCGCTCAAGAAGGCCGCCGCGGCCGTGGGTGAAAAGAGCATCGCCATGCTCAAGAGCAAGGATCTTTTGCCGCTCACCGGCTATGTACATGGCGGATGTTCCCCCATCGGCATGAAAAAGCCCTTTCCCACCACGTTGGATGAAACAGTCGAACTGTGCGATACCGTCATTTTCAGCGCCGGTAAGATTGGCTATCAGGTAGAGATGACTCCGGCGGATTTGCAGCGGGCGGTGCCCTGCACCCTGGCGGATCTGACGGTCTGAGAGAGCGCAAAAGGCGCGGAGCGCGTTCCCCATGATGGGGATACGCGCCCCGCGCCTTTTGCGTTACAGCTTTTTCATCATGAAGATCTCATCTGCCAGAGTGCCATCCCGCTGGCGCATGGCGTCAGGGCCGCGTCCCGTCTCCACAAAGCCCATGCGATCGTACAGGTGGCGCGCCCGCTCGTTTCCCTGAATGTAGGCCAATTCCAGCTGCGTCACGCCCCGTTCTCGCGCAAAGGCTTCCATTTCCTCGAACATGACGCCGGAAATACCCTGACCCCAATACGCCCTGCGCAGCGCGATGGACACCGTGGCGCGGTGCCGGGTTTTAAGCCGGTTCATGCAGGCAACCTGACAGGTGCCTGCGATCTCCCCCTTTACCGAGCACACCAGCATCCGATTTTCCGTCTGGTGCGCCATGTCCCGCAGCAGGGCTTCCTCTGTTTCCACGGAAATGTCCCATTCCTCCGGCAGGCGCAGCAGGAAGTCCGTCTCCTCCGCGCAGGCGCGCAGATAAGCGATCATTTGCGCCGCATCCTCCGGCACGGCGGTTCTCAGCACGGCGGTCGAGCCGTTTTTCAGCGTAAAGCAGCGGGGAATCATACGTGCTCCTCCTTCCAACAAAAAACGGGAGAGCAGCCGTCAGCCGCTTTCCCGATTCTTTGATAAAATCAGTATGTGTAGGCCATGACCACGCCGCCCATATTGTCCAGGCTGGCCTGGTAGCTGCTGGCGGGGTTTGGCACCGGCAGCTGCACACTCTGCGCGTCGTCCGCGATCTTGATGCGCACGATCTCATACTTGAGCGCGCCGTCCTCATAGACGCAGATGTGCGGATGGGCGATCAGGAACTCAATGTATTCCTCCAGGCACAGGTTCAGCACGCGCATGGCGGCGGAATGCGCCTTGCCCACATAACGGTAGAGGTTCAACTGCGCGGAAACGCCGGTCTTGTAGCTCTTATCCTCCCAGCCCTTGGGGAAATCGGCCGTGGGGAAGCGGAAGATAATGCCAAACCGCCAGCAGTTCTCCGTCAGCCACGCGCCCTGCTCGGATTCGGCCTGGAACTTCAGATTGTTGAGCGCGGCGTTATCGCGCTGGTACACGTCCATGCGGAAGGACATGCCGGTGTGGTAGTCGCTGTTGCCGGGATAGTTGACGTTCTTCTTGGTTTCCTCGATGAGGGCGTTGCCGGAATAGCGGGAGGAGAGCTTCTCCATTTCCGCATTGAAAAGCTCTTCCTGCTGCGCGACTGAGCGGTAACCCTCCATCACGATGTAGTATTCCAGTCCTGCCTCATCCTTGGCGGCGGTGAGGGCTTCACTCAGCGCGTCGTACGCAGGCTGAAATACCCGTACGCTGTTGTCCTGCACCTGAATCTGGAAGTTGCTGGCCGTGCCGATGCTCACCAGACCCTCCTCGGAAAAATCCGAGGGGAGGGAATGCCAGGGATTGACCAGCAAAAGCCCGCCATTGATCAGAGACGCACGGTCCAGCGTAATGGTGCTGGTGTTTTCCAGGCCGGCGTTGCTTTCATCCTCGATGCGCCAGAGGGTATCGTTCAGCGTTTTTTCCCAGGATGGCAGATCCGCCGAGGACACCACCCCTGTGTTGGGTGCAAGCGCGGCGCTTTGCTCGGCGCGCAGCTCGTTCATCATGGCGTTGAACTCCAGTTCGGCTTCGGCGTTTTCGTTTTCAATGCGGTTGCGGGTGGAAACGTAATCGTTCGTGACCGCCAGAGAGCACAGATAAAACACGCCGACGCCCACCACCACCACAATCGCCAGAATGCCGGCGGTGCGAAGCAGCGTCTTGTAGGGGTCGCGCTTCATTTTGTGGATCTTTTTGTTGGAGTTGACTCGCATACGGCGATACCACCTTTCCGGGCTTAACCCAGCAAACGTCCGATCACCTCATAGAGGTGCTCCAGCTCCTGCGCGCTGTTATAGGAAAGCGTGATCTTGCCCCGCGTCTCCGTGCCGGAGAGCGTGGTCTTGAGGCCGAGGGCCTCGCGCATGGCGTTTTGCAGAGCCATCAGTTCCGGACCCGCCTCCCGTTTCGGGGCTGCCTGACGCACGGCCGGGCGGGCCTTGGCCAGCTCCTCGAGCCTTCGCACGCTGTATCCGTGCAGCACGCACTGGTGCGCCAGCTCCAGCTGGCGCGCCTCGCTGTCCAGCCCGGCCAGCACGCGCGCATGGCCGGCGGACAGGTCGCCCGTGACCACCAGATCGGTCACGGCCTTGGGAAGATTCAAAAGCCGCAGCGCATTGGCGATTGCCGGACGGCTCTTGCCCAGCTTGCGGGCGGCCTGCTCCTGCGTATAGCCGCATTCCTGCATGAGGCTGCGGATTGCGGCGGCCTCCTCAATGGGGTTGAGGTCCTGGCGCTGCAGGTTTTCGATCAGCGCGGCCTCCATCTGCTGCTCGTTGGTCATGGAGCGCACAATGCAGGGCACCGTTTCCAGCCCCGCCAGACGCGCGGCCCGATAGCGGCGCTCACCCGCGACAATGCGGTAGCGCATGCCGTTTTCCACCACCAGAATGGGAGAAAGCACGCCCGCCTCGCGGATGCTGTCGGCCAGCTGCTCCAATGCCTCCTTGTCAAAATCCCGCCTGGGCTGGGAGGCGTTGGGGTCGATCTCGTCGATGGAGATATCGCGCACCACCGTTTCCAGCAATTCGCCGCTCTGTGGCAAAAGCACATCCAGGCCTCTGCCGAGTCCGCCGCGTTTCATCCTCACCGACTCCTATCTGTTGCGCTGCAAAAACTCCTGTGCCAGCCTGCGGTAGCTGTCCGCCCCCAGGCTGCGGGGGTCGTACAGATGAATGGGCAGGCCGTGACTGGGCGCCTCGCCCAGGCGTACATTGCGCGGGATCGCCGTGGCGAACACGCGGCTTTTGAAATGCTTCTTGACCGAATCCACCACCTGGATGCCCAGGTTGGTACGCGCGTCCAGCATGGTCAGCAGCACCCCTTCGATATCCAGCCCGGGATTGAAGGCATGCTTGACGCGGTTGACGGTATTCATCAGGCTGGATACGCCCTCCAGCGCATAGTATTCGCACTGGATCGGGATGAGCACGCGCTGGGCGGCCGTGAGGGCGTTAACCGTCAGGAGTCCAAGCGAGGGCGGGCAGTCCACAAAGAGGAAGTCAAAGTCCCCCTCGATGGTCTTGAGCAGATGTTTCAGGCGGTATTCGCGCCGCTCCAGCTCCACCAGCTCCAGCTCCGCGCCCGCCAGACGGATATCCGCGGGGATCAGGCTCAAGCCCTTGACGCAGGTGCTTTGCAGGCAGGCGGAAAGCGGCGTGCGTCCCATCAGCGCCTCATAGACCGAATGGGCGCCTGCGCTGCCGCCGATGCCGCTGGTGGTGTTGCCCTGGGGGTCCAGGTCTACCAGCAGCACGCGCTTGCCCGCTTCGGCCAGACAGGCTGCCAGGTTAATTGCGGTCGTGGTTTTGCCCACACCGCCCTTCTGATTGGTGATGGCGATCGTCTTGCCCATATCAGCCCTCGTTCATATCCATTCGTGCGCCTTTGCGCCAGGGACCATTGTACCCTGTCGCACGGAAAAAGTAAAGCTGTCCCCTCAGAATACGAGGGAAACCTCCGCGTCGCCGTCCTCGCCCAGCTCATCTAGCACGTAGCTTTCGGGCGGCGCGTTCAGGCGGGAGTATTCGTAGGCCAGCTGCTCCTCCACATCTCCGCCGCGGCTTTCAAAATCGGCCACGGCCTCCTGGGCCTCCTCGGTGAACTCCTCCAGCGTCATGCCGTTGGCCATAATGTAGGAGGCGATCTCCTTGCCCACATAGCGGAAGTGCCACGGCTCAAACTTGATCCCGGTCACATCCTCCTTTTCCTCCAGGAAACGCAGGATGAAGCCGAAGGTATCGCAGTTTTCCTTCATCCACTGGGCTTCGGGGGTCCATTTGAAATCCTGCGTCATGGTGGGGCGGCCAGCGTAATCCCCGTTGAGGATATCGGCGCAGATTCCGGTCTGGTGCTCGCTGGTGCCGGGCTTTGCCACATAGCCGTCGTCCACGTTGTTGTTGCGGGCCAGATAGTTGGCGTAGGTCGTGGACTGGGTGCCATAGCTGCGATAGCCGCTCTTGAGATAGAGCACCATGCCGGTCTCCTCGTCATAGGTGGCGGTCTTTTCCTTGCCGTTCTCGTTTACGTATACGTATTCGGTCACAGCAGCGGCGGCATTGAACATTTCCGTAAGCGCCTTGGCCGCCGTTTCTTCCAGGTAGACGGCAGCGGATGTGGCCCGCTTCACCCCGGTCACCTTCACCAGCGGATCGGGCTCAAAATCCTTCTCCAGCATGTTGTCGGCGTTGACCAGCATCGCATACTTGGACTGGATCTCCGTCAGCGATACGGGATAGGTCCAGCGCACCTCGGGCAGATCGCTTTCCTGCGCGAGCGCCCCGACAGCAGTCAGGCACAGGATGACCGTCAGAATACCGCACACCAGCTTGTTCATGCGAGCACCTCATTCATTCGTAGCTTGATGGATCAAAAAATCATACACGCCCAGCTTGTAGCCGGTCATGTAGGTTTCCATGGGAACGCCGGATTCATAGATGGCCTGGGCCTGCTCTTTGCCCACATAGCGAACGTGCCAGGGCTCGTACATATAGCCCGTCACGTCCTCGTATTCCTTGAGATAGCGCACGATAAAGCCGAAGCGGTGCGCGTTGGCTGCCACCCACTGGCCCTCCTCGGTTTCGGCAAAGGCGGTGTTCAGCTGGGAGCTGTTCTTTTTGGCAATATCCATCGCCAGGCCAAGCTGGTGCTCGCTGGTGCCGGGGCGGGCCGATACGCGGTCCGCCTCCTCTTCGCCCTGGCTGGCCTTTTTGCGCTCATAGATGGTAGCCTGCTTGGAATAGCTGCGGTAGCCGGATACGGTGGACAGGCTCACGCCCTCCTCCTTGGCCGCGGCGAACATCTCTTCCAGTGCCGTGGCCGCATCCTCGCGCATGGACTGGGACATGCCGGTCGCCTCCACCTTGCGCAGGGCCTCCGGCACAAAGTACTCGCTCACCGCATGCTGACGGTTGATGAGGAACATCGTTCCTTCCATATTTTTATCCGGCAGCGCCACTTTCATACTGCCGTCCAGCAGGGCGGCGGATGCAGCGACGATGGACAGCACCTTCCCCAGCAGCAAGCCCCATCACGACCTTTCACTTCATTGTATCATTTCCGTAATATTTAAGCAACTACTTCTTTTCGCCGCCGAGCACCTTTGCCCCTTCCCGACAGGCAAATTTTACATTCTGGGGCGTCATGCGCATGCGCATCTCCACGCCCTCCTCGCTGTGGCGCTGCTCCAGCACGCCACCCATGGCGTGCAGGCGGCTGACCAGGGCGTATCGGCTGAAGGGAATCAGCAGACGTACCTCCTGCGCGCCCGCCTCCAGCTCGCTCTCCACGCGCAGGAGCAGCTTCTCCACGTTCTCCCCCGTGGACGCGCTGATATAGAGCGCGCCGGGAAGGGACTGCGCATCGGGAGCGATCAGGTCGCATTTGTTGACGGCCTCGACGCGAGGGGCTTCGGTGGCGCCCAGGCTGTCGAGCACCTCCTCCACGGTGCGGCGGCGGCCTTCCATCTGTGCGTCGGCGCCGTCCAACACCAAAACCAGCACATCGGCCAGGCGGGCTTCTTCGAGGGTGGCGCGAAAGGCCTTGACCAGCTCATGCGGCAGCTTGCGGATAAAGCCCACCGTGTCCACCAGCAGCGCCTTGCAGCCGTGGGGCAGTTCGATGGGACGGCTCACGCTGTCCAGCGTGGCGAACAGCTGATTTTCCACGTACACGTCCGCGCCGGTGAGGCGGTTGAAAAGCGTGGACTTGCCCGCGTTGGTGTAGCCTACCAGCGCCACGATGGGCACGCCGTTCTTTTCCCGGCTCTGGCGGCGCAGGCCGCGCTGGCGCTCAATCTGTTCCAGCTCGCGCTCCAGATCGGTCAGGCGCTCGCGGATGCGGCGGCGGTTGACTTCCAGCTTGCTTTCGCCCGGGCCGCGCGTGCCGATGCCGCCCGCCAGACGGCTGAGCACCAGGCCCTGGCCCAGCAGCCGCTGGCTGCGATACCTGAGCTGGGCCATCTCCACCTGCAATTTGCCCTCGCGGGTGCTGGCGCGCGCGGCGAAGATGTCCAGAATCAGCGCCGTGCGGTCCACTACCTTCAGGCGCAGGGTCTCCTCGAGGTTTTTCTGCATCACGCCGGAGAGCTCCTCGTCGAAGATGACCAGATCCGCCTGCGCAGCCTGGCAGCGCAGGCTCAACTCTTCCGCCTTGCCCTTTCCCACGCAGAAAACCGGATCGGGCTTTGGGCGCTTCTGCAAGACGCGCAGCACCGTTTCGGCTCCCGCCGTTTTGGCCAGCTCCTCCAGTTCGTCCAGCGATTCCTCGCTTTCGATGCCCACCAGCACGGCGCGCTCCCGTCCCGTCCGCGTGGCGGGATTGGCGGCACGGTACGCCGCGTCCGTGCGCTCGATTTCCGCAAGCCATTCCTCCTGCGGCAGGCGGCGAGCGCTGATGAGCTCCGTGCGGCGCACATGCCCCTCGCTTTCCGCATCCAGAAAGGCGCACTGTACGCTCGTGGGCCTGCCGTCCTCGCTCACGCCCACGGCGCACATGGCGTCAAAGCGCATGCTCAAAAGCGCGCTTACGTCTACGTCGCTCAACTCGCCCGTGGCGCGGGGATGCGTATGCACGCAGCGCACCATGCTCAGCCGCCGCTCGCCGCGGCGCAGGCGCAAATCCGGCAGGTCGATGCTGTCGGCCCGACCGATGAGCACGTCGGCGACCTCCCCAAAGCGCGTGATATACACCGCAATTTCACGGTTCATGGACGCAGAATAGCCGCAGAGACTTTGAAGCAAGTCCTGCGGCATGAATTGGCCGGGTTCGAGCTGCACGTCATAGAGCGTGGTCAGCTCGTCCAGCACGGTTTTTCGGATTCCCTCGGTGTTGCCATGAATCTCTGGCATAGGCCGTCCTTTCGGCGCCCCTGATTATTCCTTGGGGTGCTTTTTCTGATAATCCTCCACCGCGGCGTGGATCGCCTGCTCCGCCAGAAGCGAGCAGTGCATCTTCACCGGGGGCAGCCCGTCGAGCGCCTCGGCCACGGCCTTGTTGGTCAGTTGGAGCGCCTCGTCGATGCTCTTGCCCTTGACCATCTCGGTGGCCATGCTGCTGGTGGCGATGGCTGCGCAGCAGCCGAAGGTCTTGAACTTCACGTCGGTGATGACGTCGTTTTCCACCTTGATATCCATCTTCATGATGTCGCCGCACTTGGCGTTGCCCACCGTGCCGGTGCCGGAGGCATCGGGAATTTCACCCACGTTGCGGGGATGCTCAAAATGCTCCATTACTTTTTCGCTGTACATGGTGTTTCCTCCTTCAAAAACAATGGCGGCCGTATAAATCCGGTTCTTGGTCCGGGCGTCAGGGCTGGAAGCTGCTTGCGGCGGACAGGGCGCTCATCTCGCGCAGGTCCTTGACGATTCCGGGCAGCTTTTCTATCACGTAATCCACATCGGCCTCGGTGGTGTCGTTGCCCAGAGACAGGCGGAGGCTGCCGTGGGCGATCTCATGCGGCAGGCCGATGGCCAGCAGCACATGGGAGGGATCGAGGCTGCCGCTGGTGCAGGCCGAGCCGCTGGAAGCCTCCACGCCGGCCAGATCCAGGCGCATGAGCAGGGCCTCGCCCTCCACGTAGCGCACGGAGACGTTGACGTTGCCGGGCAGGCGCTGCGTGCGGTGGCCGTTGAGGCGTACGTCGGGGATATTTTGCAGAATGCCGTCGATCAGCCGGTCGCGCAGGGCGGTGAGGCGGCGGGTATATTCGGGCAGCTCCGCAACGGCCAGTTCGATGGCGGCTCCCAGGCCCACGATGCCGGGCAGGTTTTCCGTGCCCGCGCGCAGGCCGCGCTCCTGCGCGCCGCCGAAGATCAGGTTGGAGATCTTCACGCCCTTGCGGATGTAGAGTGCGCCGATGCCCTTGGGCGCGTGGAACTTGTGGCCGGAAAGGCTGAGCATGTCCACGTTCCAGTCGTTCACGTCGATGGGCACGGCGCCCACGGCCTGCACCGCATCGGTGTGGAACAGCACACCCGCTTCATGGGCGACTTTGCCGATCTCGCGGATGGGCTCGATGGTGCCGATTTCGTTGTTGGCGGCCATGATGGAGATGAGGACCGTATCCGGGCGGATGGCATTTTTCACGTCCTCCACGCTCACCAGACCGTTTTCATCCACCGGCAGATAGGTGACCTCATAGCCCTGCTTTTCCATGTACTGGCAGGTATGCAGGACGGCATGATGCTCGATCTGGCTGGTGATGATGTGCTTGCCCTTTGCGGCCAGCGCCCTGGAGGCGCAGCGGATGGCCCAGTTGTCGCTCTCGCTGCCGCCGGCGGTGAAATAGATCTCACGGGGCTGCGCGCCCAGCGCCGCCGCTACCTGGGCACGGGCCTTCTCCACCGCGCGCCGCGCGTCGCGGCCCACGCTGTGGATGGAGCTGGGATTGCCATAATGCTCGGTGAAATAGGGGAGCATGGCTTCCAGCACTTCGGGACGGGTGGCTGTGGTCGCCGCATTGTCCATATAGATGATGTGATCGGTCATGGCTGTTCTTCCTCGCTTTCGCATGGCTGGGTAAGCATATCGCTGAGTTTGATCTTTTCCAGCTCCGTGTTGATGCTGTCGGTCACATGCTGCCAGACCCAGCGCACCGGACAGGTGCCGGACCTGAGACAGGCATTGTCGGTCGAGGCGCACTCGCTGAGCTCGATGGGACCCTCCACCGCGTCGATGATATCGCGCAGGGTTACGTTTTCCGGCGCAGCTGCGATCTGGTAGCCCCCCTGCGCCCCGCGCACGGTGCTTACCAGCCCCGCACGGCGAAGGTTGCCCAGAAGTTGCTCCAAATATTGCTTGGGTACGCCGCCCATCGTGGAGATGCTTTGCAACGGGAGCGGCCCCTCGCCCGCATGGGCGGCCAGGTAGTACATGGCGTACAGGCCATATTTCCCCCGGGTGGATAGCTTCATTCCGCGCTCCTTTCGGAATCCCTACTCTTTTAATCGGGTTTCCGACTGGAAGAATAACACGAAGATGGGCACATGTCAATAGGGGCGGAAAACTTTTTTCGTAGCGAAAGAGTCTCCCGCTCCGAGGCGCGCATCTGGAAAAAAAAAGAAAGGCGGCCCATCCGGGCACGCCTTCCCGCTTCCTATTCCCATTTGCAAAGGCTGACGCGCACGCCGCCGTTCTCCGCCACACGGATGTCCGCATAGGCCACTCCGTAGCGGTCGCACACCGCGCCGGGATTGACCAGGTACATGCCGCTTTCCAGATCCACCTGTGCGTGGTGCGTATGGCCATAAAGAGCCACCTGAGCCTGGCATTCCATGGCGGCGTAGCACAGGCGGTCCAGCCCATACTTGACGTGCCACTCATGGCCATGGCAGGCGTAAAAGCGCACGCCGTTGACCAGAAAGGATACGGCGAGCTCTTCGCGGCTGCCCCAGTCATTGTTGCCGCGCACCGCGTGGCACAGCGCGCCGGCCTCCATCAAAAGCGGCTGTACGGCGGCAAAGTCCGAAAGCCCGTCGCCCAGAAAGGCCGCTGCGTAGACGGGGCCCACGCGCAGGGCCTGCTCCACCGCAGCGCGCAAAGCTGCCTTGTCCCCGTGTGAGTCGGAAAGCGCGATCACCCGCTTCATGCTCACAGCGCCTCCACAAGCACGCCGCGCATCTTTTCCGCGGCCACCGCGCGGTGGCTGACGGCGTTCTTTTCCTTTTCCGTCATCTCCGCAAAGGTCTTGCCCGTATGGTAACGGAACAGCGGATCGTAGCCGAAGCCGCCCTCTCCCGCGCGCTGCTCGAGCAGCTCGCCCGGACACTCGCCGCGCACCACGCGCGTGCTTTCGCCCGGAAGGGCGAGCGCCATGGCGCATACAAAGCGGCACGCACGATTGGTAACGCCCTGCATATTTTGAAGCAACAGGTCGTTATTGGCCTGATCGTTGCCGTGATCACCCGCATAGCGCGCGCTGTATACGCCGGGCGCGCCGCCCAGCGCGTCCACGCTCAGGCCGCTGTCGTCCGCCAGCGCGGGCAGGCCCGTGGCGCGGGAAACCGCCTCGGCCTTGATGACGGCGTTCTCCTCGAAGGTGGTCCCGTTTTCCTCGATATCGCCCTCAAAGCCCGCGTCCTTCATGCTGATGAGCTCCACCATGCCGCCGAAGATATCGCCCAGCTCCTTGAGCTTGTGCGCGTTGCCGCTGGCCACCACCACCCGGCGCGGGGGCAGCAGCCAGTCGCCAACGCCTTGCAGCGCCTCGCGCTGGGCGCGCATCATGGCGCGCACGCCCGCACGGCCCAGGTCCAGGAGCTTGGCCAGCTCGCGGTTGGTGAAGGGCCTTCCCTCGCCCGTACCCTGCAATTCGATGAACTCGCCCCGCTGGTTCATCACCAGGTTCATGTCGGTCTGGGCGCGGCTGTCCTCCTGATAGCACAGATCCAGCATGGGCCGTCCGTCCACCACGCCCACGCTGATGGCCGCCACCTGCGCGATGATGGGATTTTCCGCGATCAGCCCGTTTTGCATGAGCTTGTGGACCGCCATCACCAGCGCCACGTATGCGCCCGTGATGGACGCCGTGCGCGTGCCGCCGTCGGCCTGCAAAACATCGCAGTCCAGCGTGATGGTCCGCTCGCCCAAAAGGCGCATATCCACCGCCTGCCGCAGCGACCGCCCGATCAGCCGCTGAATCTCCACCCCGCGGCCATCCTTTTTAATGCCGTCGCGCGCCTTGCGCCGTCCGGTGGAAGCAGGCAGCATGGCGTACTCCGCGGTGACCCAGCCGCGCCCCTCTCCGCGCAGGAACGGCGGCACGCCCTCCTCCACGCTCGCGGTGCAAATGACGCGGGTCTTGCCCGCAGTGATGAGACAGCTTCCGTCCGCCGTCTCCACAAAGTTGGGGATCAGGGTCAATGGGCGGGGCTGCGCATCCCCGCGCCGGTCCATACGCTCCATGCCGGTCGCTCCTTTATCAAACATGCTAAAAAAGCCGCGCGGGCTGACGCTGCCGCGCGGCTCCCATGGCATTATACATGGGCGCGAAGGAAAAGTCCAGCCATTAGTCCAGCTCCACCACGCCGGGGTACTGGGCGATGACCTCCTCTTCGGCGTTGATGAAGGTGGTGGCGGTTTCGGGCTGTGCTTCAATCTTTTCGCCCTCCACCTGCACCTCCACCTTTTTCACGCCCGGAAACTGCGAGCAGGTGAACAGGATGGCCCGCACCGCCTGCTGGCCGCCGTCGGAACTTTCCATGGCCTGCTTGAACTCCTTGGAGAAATTGACGGTCACCACGCCGTCTTTCATGGTGACGGACTTGACGCCGCAGTTTTCCGGCAGCGCGCGCTCCAGGCCGCTGTCATCCTGGGGGCCCTTGGCCAGCTCCAAAACAGCAGTAGTGGGGTCTGCGTCGCTGAATACGGCGCGCGTCACAGGCACCAGAAGCCGTCCCGTCTGCGACGGAAAGTAAAGTTGCACCAGGCCCGCATCTTCGGAGAAGGTCTCCACGCTTTCCAGGTTCAGGTTGCCGCCGGTAAAGACGCCGCTCACATCGGTGCCGTAGGTGAGCTTGCTGCGCTTCTGGCCGTCAAACTCCAGCGTCACCTCATCCACCGTGGAAAAGCAGGTGAGCGCGTTGGTGATGGCGTCCACCATCAGGCTTTCCTGCCGGGCGTCAATGCAGTTGAGCGCCTCCTTGCTGACGTTGACGTTGGCGCGCCCTTCGCTGATGTCGATATCAAAGGTGGTGCCTTCCGGAATGACCGTGCGCAGGCCCAGCCTTGCAGCCTGCATGTCGTTTTCCGCATCCTTGACCATCAGCGCAAGCGTGGCCTTGGCGATGCCGTCGGTCTTGGGCACCTGGCGCGTCACGGGCACCAGATAGCCGTCACCGTCCTCATAGAATACCACGGTGGCAACCGTGTCCTCCTGAGCGATGGTCTGCTCGATGGGGATCGCCGTCTGCTCCACCAGCACCTGCGAGGTGGTCTGGTCGTTGCTGCGCAGGGCCAGCACCACCACCAGCGCCGCCGCGCACAAAATCAGGATACGCTCGATATCGGCCCGTTTGATCTTCATGCCTCTTCCACTCCTCACGCAGTGATTGCACTCAAAGGGTATGCCCCGGCCTTCGGTTCCATGACGGACAGGCGCGTATGATTGCGCTTTTTTGCGCGTTGTGCTATCATCCATCCATGCTTTTGAATGAAGGAGGGGGTCTTGGCCATGCCGATGGATGGCTTCACCCTGTCGTATATGCGCAGAGAGCTGCTTGCCGCGCTCCAGGGCGGACGGGTAGACAAGGTCAATCAGCCGGAGCGAGACGCGCTGCTGCTGCTCATTCGCAGCGGAGGCGGCAATCACAGGCTGCTGCTCAGCGCCAACGCCAACCAGGCCCGTGCCCAGCTGACTGCGCAGACCTATGAAAACCCCACCGAGCCGCCCATGTTCTGCATGCTCATGCGCAAGCATCTGCTGGGGGCGCGCGTGCGCGACGTAGGGCAGGTGGCGGGCGACCGCATTTTGACCCTTGTGTTTGAGTGTCTGGACGAGCTGGGCGATTCCGTGGAAAAGACGCTCTATCTGGAGGTGATGGGCCGTCACTCCAACCTGACCCTGGTGCGCAGCGACGGCGTCATCATCGACGCCATCCGCCATGTGAACAGCGAGATGAGCCGCGTGCGCACCGTGCAGCCCGGCGGCGTGTACCAGCTTCCGCCCCAGCAGGACAAGCTGGACCCGGAAGGTCTCACGCCGGATTCCCTCGCCGAGCGGCTTGCCGCCCAGGGCGGCGCGCTGGCCAAGGGGCTGATGGCCTGCGTTGCGGGCATGGCCAGTGTATGCGCCAGGGAGATCTGCGCCCAGGTGGGTGCAGACCCCGCCGTGGCCGTAAGCGATCTGGATCTCAGCGCGCTTTCGCCCCGGCTGGTTCAGGCCCTGCGAGACATTCCCGCCGCGCCCGTGGCGCTCTACGATGAGGCCGGGCTTGCGGTTGATTTCTTTCCCTTCCCCTACCGCACCTTTGCAGCGGAGCGCCAGAAGGCCATGCCCAGCCTGAGCGCAGCCATGGACGCGTTCTATCTGGGGCGCGACCTGCGCGCCCGCATGCAGCAGAAAAGCGCCGGGCTGCAGCGGCACATCAAAAGCGCGCTGGAGCGCACGGAAAAGAAAAAGGCCATTATGCTCGATTCCATCCGACAAAGCGCTCTGGCGGAGCAGGACCGCGTCTTCGGCGACCTGCTGACAGCCAACCTGCACAGAATCGGCCGGGGCGTATCCAGCGTTACGGTGCAGAACTACTACGAGGAAGGCAGCCCGGAGGTGGATATTCCCCTCTCCACCCGGCTGACCCCCTCACAGAACGCGCAAAGCTACTATAAAAAATACCGCAAAGCCAAGGTGGCCGAGCAGTATGCGCGCGAACAGCTCGTCACCATCGAGCGGGACCTTGCGCTTTTGGAAAATGCGCTGGATGATCTGGACAAGTGCGAAACCACCGCCGATCTGGGCGAGGTGCGCTACGTGCTTTCGCAGGCGAGCTTTCTTCGGCCCGAACCCTCGCGGGGGCGCGGCGGCAAGCCCAAAAAGCTGCCGGAGGGCAAGCCCTGCCGCTTCACCGCGCCCGATGGCACGGTGATTGAGGTGGGCAAAAACTCGCTGCAAAACGACCGGCTCACCCTGCACGCGCGAGGCGGCGAAACCTGGCTGCACGCGCAGGGCATCCCGGGGTCGCATGTGCTGATCCGCACAGAGAGCGAACCGTCGGACGAAACGCTGCTCTACGCCGCCAAGCTGGCCGCCTATTTCAGCAAAGGGCGCAACCACCCCCAGCTGCCGGTGGACTATACCCGGCGCAAGTACGTCAAAAAGTCCGCGAACGCACCTGCCGGGCTTGTGACCTACACCAACTTCAAAACCCTCATCATCGGCCTTACGCCTGAAGATGTGGCACATATCATTCAGGAAGGAGGCGGCGGACGATGAACATCCGTCTTCGCATCGCCACGCCCCAGGACGCACAACTTATTCATGATACCTACGGCCATTACGTGCTTACCTCCACAGCCACCTTTAACGAGGTCAACTCCGGCGTGGAGGCGCGTGCGGAGGAAATCCGCAGCCAGCTGGAACTCTACCCCTGGCTGATCGCAGAGGATGAGACGGGCCGCTATCTGGGCTACGCCTGCGCCGAAGCCTTCCGGCCCCAGACAGGCTACCGCTATTTTGCCGAGCTGACCATCTTTCTGGCTCCGAATGCGCCGCGCCGCAGCGGCATAGGCCGCCGGCTGTATCAGGCGCTCCTGCCCTGCCTGGCGCGGCAGGGATTCAGGCAGGTCGTCGCTGTTATCACCTCCACCAACGAGGGCAGCCTGGCCCTGCACCGTTCCTTCGGGTTTACCGAAGCCGCGCGCCTTGTACGCAGCGGCTACAAGCACGGTCAGTGGCTGACCGCGGTGTGGATGGTTAAGCAGCTCAACTCCTTCGACCCCTCCCCCGCGCCCATCACCCCCTTCTGCCAGTGTCGTGCGGAACTGGAGGCCGGCCTTGCGGCGCTGAATGCGGAGGTGTGAGGCGTGGACGCGGCGTTCGAGGAATGGAAACAATGGCGGGAGAGCACCCGCGACGAGCCGTTGGAGGGCATGGATGCTTTTTTTGACGCGCGCGTGGATAACTATGAAATCCATATGGCCCGTTGGGAAGCGCACTACCGCTGGATGGCCCGGCTGCTTCCGCCCGGCATTTGCACGCTTCTGGATCTGGGCTGCGGCACAGGGCTGGAGCTGGGCCCCATCTTTAGACGCTTTCCCGATCTGTCGGTGACGGGAGTGGACCTCTCGGCGGACATGCTGGAGCGGCTTGCCCGCAAGTACGCCGGAAAAAGGCTCTCCCTGCTTTGCGCAGACTATTTTGCCTGCGATCTGGGAAAAAGCCGCTTTGATGCCGCGGTTTCCTTTGAAACGCTGCATCATTATACCGTTTTGCAGAAAACGGCGCTGTTCGCCAAGGTGCGCTGTGCCCTCAAGCCCGGCGGGTGTTATCTGCAATGCGACTACATCGCCACCTCGCAGGCCATGGAGGATGCGGCCATGGCCGAATGCGCGCGCAGGCGGATACGGGACCGTGTGCCGGAGGACGCCTTTGTCCACTTCGACACGCCGCTCACCCTGGCGCACGAGATGCAGGCTCTGCGCGACGCGGGCTTTGCCACGGTGGAGCTCAGGGGCTTTTTGCCGGGCGACGACCACACGGCCATGCTCATGGCGGTCAAGTAGCCGCCGCCCTGCTCCGGCATACAAAAAGCGCCCGGAATGCCATACGGCATTCCGGGCGCTTTGCGTCTGCAAAATTACTTGATTTCGACAGTCGCGCCGACCTCGGCCAGCTTGGCCTTGATCTTCTCGCACTCTTCCTTGGAAGCGGCTTCCTTGATGGTCTTGGGAGCGGATTCCACGAATTCCTTGGCTTCCTTCAGGCCCAGGCCGGTCAGCTCGCGAACGACCTTGATGACCTTGATCTTCTCGCTGCCGGCATCCTTGAGGATGGCGTCGAACTCGGTCTTCTCCTCCTCGGCGGGAGCAGCAGCGCCAGCGGCGCCAGGCACGGCCACAACGGCGGCAGCGGCAGAAACGCCAAACTTCTCTTCCAGAGCCTTCACCAGGTCGTTGAGCTCAAGCACGGTCATTTTCTCAATCTCGGCAATAAATTCCTCGTGAGTCATGTGAATAGCCTCCAATCTATCATCGGTTTTCGATCAGCTTGCATAGGGAATGGGAAGCCTGTCAGGCTTCGGGAGCGGCTGCGGGAGCGGCCTCGGAGTCCTTCTTGGCGATTGCATCCAGCACGCGCACAAAGCTGGCGATGCTGCTCTGCAGGCTGCCGACCAAGCGGGCCAGCAGCACTTCGCGGCTGGGCATTTCGGCCAGGGCCTTGATCTGCTCCATGCTCATCAGCTCGTTGCCGAGCAGGCCTGCCTTGATCTCGATGGCTTCGCTCTTCTTTTTGACGATGAAGTCGTTGATGATCTTGGCGGGGCTGACGGGATCATTCATGCCGAAGGCAAAAGCCGACGGACCGTTGAGCACCTCGTCCAGACCTTCGATGTTCAGCTCCTTGAGCGCGCGGCGCACAAGGGTGTTTTTCAGCACGCAGTACTCAACGCCGTTGGCGCGGAACTGGGCGCGCAGCCCGGTCACCTGCTCCACGGTCAGTCCGCTGTACTTGACCACGATCACGCTCTGCGCATCCTGAAACTTTTTCACGATGTCGCTGACGACCTGCTTTTTCAGCTCAAGATTCTTGCTCATTGGGGTTGCACCTCCTTTTTGAAAATCTGCGATTCCAAAAAGAAAACCCTTGCAGGCGCAAGGGCGAACAAGTCGCAGGGGATTTCTCCCGCCTTACACCTCGGCGGGGAGGTTTTACGGGGCTTGCGCCGCCAACCCGCTGTCTCAGGCATAGGTTTCCAAACGAATCGACATCTATTATACGCAAGAGATGGCGTTTGTCAAGCGCAAAAGGCGTTTTTTTCTTCGTTTCCCAAGAAAACATTTGTCAGCGTATTTTCGGCCCGCAGGGCCAAAATAGCGTTGAACCCACTTGAGGAGGTGAACTACGGATGGTGAACCCGCAAAGCGCCGGCAAAAGCACCCAGCCTGAGGCTCCTCAGGCCCGCGCCGCCCTGGACAGCATGAAATATGAGATCGCCAAGGAACTGGGCATCAATTTCAAGCAGGGCTACAACGGCGACCTTAGCTCCAGGGACAACGGCTATGTGGGCGGCTACATGGTCAAGCGCCTGATCGAGCAGGCCGAACGCCAGATGGCTTCCCAGGGAGGCAACACCATGCGCTGAAGCGCAAATCATTGATGAGGTGAAGGAAAAATGTATCAGAATCAGCAAAGCACCACCGGCTCCAACCGCACCATGGTTCCCGAGGCCAAGCAGGCCCTGAACAACATGAAGTTTGAGATTGCCAACGAGCTTGGCATCAACCTCAAGCAGGGCTACAACGGCGATCTGCCCAGCCGTCAGGCGGGCTACATCGGCGGCTACATGGTCAAGCGCCTGATCGAAAACGCTGAGCGCGCCATGAGCGGCGGCCAGCAGTAACAACCCGTCAAATCTGATAGAAGGAGTGGCCGTGATCGCGCGGCCGCTCCTTTTGACGTGCTTCAAGCCTTCTCACGCCGCCACCTTGCAGGATGAGCGCCCCGCGCTTTTTTCATGCGGACGGTCTCATTCGCCACGCCGGCGCATCTTCTTTCGTGCAGGCAGGAAAACAGGGCCTGTGCCTTGAATCTCTCTCCCGGCGCAAACGTCACATTTTTCATGGAAAGGCGGCGGTCGGCATGGCGGCATATCCGCTCATCGGCGTATCGGGCAGCATCGACGCGGAGGAAACACGTCATTTCATCCTTCGGGACTATCTGACGGCGGTAATCGCAGCGGGCGGGGTGCCCGTGCTGCTCAGCCCGGACATGGAGGGCGATATGCTGGAGGACTGCCTTGCGCGCCTGGACGGCCTGCTTATGGCGGGCGGCAACGATGTGTCCCCCGCCCTCTTCGGCGAGCCGCCCGTGGAGGCGCTGGGCGAGGTCAATCCCCTGCGCGACGGTTTTGAAATGCACCTGGTGCGCCTGGCTGCCGCGCGGCTCATGCCCGTGCTGGGCATATGCCGGGGCGTACAGGCGATGGCGGCGGCGCTGGGCGGCTCGCTGTGGCAGGATCTGCCCAGCCAATACCGTACGGCGGATGGAAACCCGCCCATCGCACACCGGCAGACATCCCCGGGGCGCTATGCCAGCCATACCGTGTCCGTTCTCCCCGGTACGCTGCTGGCGCGCCTCACAGACGGCGCGGAAACGCTACGCGTCAATTCCTTCCATCATCAGGCGGTGAAGGCGCCGGGCAGCCTGCGCGTGTGCGCCCTTGCCCCGGATGGCGTGATCGAGGCCGTGGAGGACACATCCCTGCCCTTTTTTCTGGGGGTGCAGTGGCACCCGGAGCGCATGTACCGGAGCAGCCGGGCCGCGGCGGCGCTGTTTGATGGGCTGGTCCGTGCGGCGCGGGGCGATTGATGGTATAAAAAAAGTGAACCATCTGCACGAAGCAAGACAGCCCACCCTGGCAGGGGCAGAAGGATTCGAACCCTCAACAAAGGTTTTGGAGACCCACGTGTTACCATTACACCATGCCCCTACGGAACGATTTGAAAGTATACACGACCTTTCCCGATTTGTCAACAGAAAAATCCAAACCTCCGTATTTTGCGTGCCGGTCCCGTCCTGCGGCGCAGCACGGGACCGGGCGGGAGCCTATTCCTCGCCGTCGCCCGCGGGCTTCTGCTCGTGAATGGCATAAAGCTCGGCATAGCTGTGGGCCTGACCAGGCGTGCGCACGGCGGAGGGAATCAGCCCCGTGCATTCTGTGGCCGAGGCCAGCTCCGCCACCTCCGGCACGGGCGGGTTGACCGGCATCTGTCTGGCGCGTGGTTTCATTTTGAAAATCGCCTCCCCTTGTTCTTTCCGGGGCAGTGTGCGCCACCGACAGGCCGTCTATGCGTTCGGGTGCCATTTCCTTTTGACATTTGATGGAATCCGCCGTATAATGAGGCTACCCTTTCCTATACAAAAGGAGCGATGCGCCTTGAAACACAAGGAGCCAGCCGGCCGCTCCGGCTACTATCCCCACGGGCACTACGCGGGCTCGCCCAACCGCCGCCAGAAAAAGCCTCTGCGCAAGCCTCTTTTTTATGCGCTGATCGCGGCATGCGCCTGCGTATTTGCGATCTCTGCCGTGCTGCTGATCCGCTATTATACCGACATTGCTTCCTCCCGCAACGCATCTGCTCAGCTGAGCGACATCTACCAGGCGGCGCAGGAATCCTCCCCGGCCACGTCCGTACCTTCGGCCGCACCTTCGGCCGCGCCTTCCGCCGCGCCTTCGGCTTCCCCCACGCTCACCCCCACGCCGGTTTCCTCCGTCGAGCCGCTGTCCACGGCATCGTCTGTCCTCCTCTCCGCCAGCGCGGACAACCTGACCGCCGAAGAAGTCTGGCCCACCATCTATCCCGATAACCCCCGTCTGACCGTATCCTCCGTCTTTGATGAATTGCAGGCGCGCAACCGTGATATTGTTGCCTGGCTCAACATTGAAGGCGAGCTTCAGGAACCCGTGGTCCAGCGCGATAACGAATTTTACCTCACCCACAATGCCCTCCAGCAGGAAAGCGTGACCGGTGCGCTGTTTCTGGATGAAAACTGCGATCTCATCCACGTGCCCACCCAGATGGTCATTCACGGCCACAACATGAAGGAGGGCGCGATGTTCGGCGTGCTCAAAAAGTACAAGGTCAAGGGAGCGGAATTTTATCGCGAGCATGCCTACATCGATTTTAACACCCTTTATGAAAACGGGCGCTACGTCATCTTTGCCGTGGCGGAGGTGGATATCCGCGCTGGACAGCCTCATTACCTGCCCTTCTGGCACTATTCGCGCTTTGACAGCGTGGAGGCCTTCAACAGCTACGTGGAAACCGCGCGCGCCTGCTCTCTGTACCACTGCACGGTGGATGTGCAGCCCGGCGACCGGCTGCTTACCCTCTCCACCTGCACCGGCACGGACGACAATCTGCGCCTGGTGGTAATGGCCCGCAAGGTGCGCGAGGGCGAAAACCAGCTGGATCTGAACATGGAGGTCATGAGCACCTACGACCGCTGACGGCGCCTCTTTACAAGGGTCAAAAACTGTGCTATCATACCTCCCAGCGGCTATGATGAGGACGGGTGCGCCATCCTACCGCAGCCAAGCGAGTCCGGGCAGGATGCGAGCCGGACGCCGCGGCGGCGCGCCGGATCACCTCGGAGCCACCCGCATGAGGGCGCTTTGCGCCGTAAGGCGGGTCGGGCGCTCCCGTGACAGGGCCTGTCGGTGAATGCCGGCGATGAGCGGGCGGCGGCATGCCGTCAAAATGGGTGGTACCGCGGAAAAGCGTTTTTTCCGTCCCGTTGCGCGGGGCGGTTTTTTCATGCCCCAAATGTTTCCCCCACACATCCCAAAGGAGGCACGGACCCAATGTACCGCAAAGTATCCACGGATATGAACTTCGTCGAGCGCGAAAAGGAAGTGCTGGACTTCTGGAAGCGCGAAGGCATCATGGAAAAAAGCTTCCATCACCGCGACGGCGCGGAGCGTTTCACCTTCTTCGACGGCCCGCCCACGGCCAACGGCCGCCCGCACATCGGCCACATCGAAACGCGCGCCATCAAGGACCTGATTCCGCGCTTCCAGAGCATGAAGGGCAAGGACGTCCTGCGCAAGGCCGGCTGGGATACGCACGGCCTGCCCGTGGAGCTGGAGGTGGAAAAGCTGCTGGGCCTGGACGGCAAGCCACAGATCGAGGCCTACGGCATCGAGCCCTTCATCGCCGAGTGCAAAAAGAGCGTGTGGAAGTATCAGCACGAGTGGGAGGAAATGTCCGACCGTGTGGGCTTCTGGGCGGATATGAAGAACCCCTACATCACCTACAAGGACGACTATATCGAGTCCGAGTGGTGGAGCCTGAAGGAGATCTGGAAAAAAGGCCTGCTCTACAAGGGCTTCAAGGTCGTGCCCTACTGCCCCCGCTGCGGCACCGCGCTCTCCAGCCACGAGGTCGCGCAGGGCTACAAGGAGGTCAGCGACGTTTCGGCCACGGTTCGCTTCAAGGTCGTAGGCCGTGAGGATACCTATATCCTCGCCTGGACCACCACGCCCTGGACGCTTCCCTCCAACGTGGCCCTGTGCGTCAACGCGCATGAGGACTACTGCGAGTTCCAGCTGGATGGGCAGACCTACATCCTGGCGCAGGCGCTGTTGCACGCCGTCTTTGGCGAAAAGGCGCATGAGGGCCAGGTGCTCAAAACCATGAAGGGCGCCGAGCTTTGCGGCACGGCCTACGAGCCGCTCTACCGCTTCGAGGGCATCACCTATCCCCGCGAAAAGGGCTGGTATGTGGTCAGCGACGACTATGTCACGCTGACCGACGGCACCGGCATCGTGCACATCGCCCCGGCGTTCGGCGAGGACGACGCGCGCGTGGGCCGTGACAACCAGCTTCCCTTCGTACAGCTGGTGGATACGCAGGGCAAGTTCGTGGAAGGCACGCCCTGGGCGGGCGAGGGCACCAAGCAGGTCAACGAAAAGATCATCGAGGACCTGCGCGGGCGCGGGCTGCTCCTGGCCGCTCTGCCCTTTACGCATAACTATCCCTTCTGCTGGCGCTGCGACACGCCGCTGCTCTATTACGCGCGTGCCACCTGGTTCATCCGCATGACCGCCGTGCGCGACGAGCTGGTGAAAAACAACCGCACCGTCAACTGGATGCCCGACAACATCAAGGAAGGCCGCATGGGCAACTTCCTGGAAAACGTGGTGGACTGGGGTCTGTCGCGCGAGCGGTATTGGGGCACGCCGCTGCCCATCTGGGTCTGCGAGGAGGGGCACATTCACGTGATTGGCTCCCGTCAGGAGCTGCGCGAGATGGCCACCACGCCCGTGGGCGATATCGAGCTGCACCGCCCCTATGTGGACCAGGTCGAAATCACCTGCCCCGAGTGCGGCAAGCCCATGCACCGCGTCAAGGAAGTCATCGACTGCTGGTACGACAGCGGCTCCATGCCCTTTGCCCAGTGGCACTATCCCTTTGAAAACAAGGAGATTTTTGAAAAGCGCTTCCCCGCCAACTTCATCTCCGAGGCCATCGACCAGACCCGCGGCTGGTTCTATACCCTCATGGCGATCTCTACCCTGATGTTCCACCGCGCGCCGTTTGAAAACTGCATCGTGCTGGGCCACGTGCAGGACAAGGACGGCCAGAAGATGTCCAAGCACAAGGGCAACGTGGTCGATCCCTGGAGCGTTCTGGACAAGCAGGGTGCCGACGCCGTGCGCTGGTATTTCTACACCGCCGGCGCGCCCTGGCTGCCCAGCCGCTTCAGTCCCGAGGCCGTGGCCGAGGGCCAGCGCAAGTTCATGGGCACGCTGCAAAATACCTACGCTTTCTTCGTGCTCTACGCCAACATTGACAACTTCGACCCCAAGGATCATCCCATCGAAAACGTCAAGCTGACCCTGATGGACAAGTGGGTGCTGTCCCGCCTCAATCAGCTGGTCAAGCGCGTAGACGATGACCTTTGCAACTACCGCATCCCCGAACCCGCCCGCGCCATCACCGAGTTTGTGGACGATCTGAGCAACTGGTATGTGCGCCGCTGCCGCGAGCGCTTCTGGGGCAAGGGCATGGACGATACCAAGGAAGCCGCGTTCGTCACCCTCTACACGGTGCTGGTAACGCTGTCCAAGGTGATCGCTCCCTTCGTGCCTTTCATGGCCGAGGAGATGTACCAGAACCTCGTGCGCAGCGTGGACCCCACCGCGCCCGAAAGCGTACACCTGTGCGATTTCCCCACCGCGGATGAGAGCCTGATCGACGAAAGCCTCAACACCCAGATGAGCGCGCTGCTCAGCGTGGTCGGTCTGGGCCGCGCCTGCCGCGCCGCCGCAAACCTCAAGGTGCGCCAGCCGCTGAGCACCCTGTACGTCAAGGGCACGTCCTTTGACGAGGCGTTCAGCGCCCTGGCCGAGGATGAGCTCAACGTGAAAAAGGTTGTCTTTACCGACGACGCGCGCGCCTTCACCACCTACAACCTCAAGCCCCAGATGCGCACCCTCGGCCCCAAATACGGAAAGCTTCTGGGCCGCATCGGCCAGCATCTCAAGGAACTGGACGGCAACGAGGTGGTGGACGCCTTCAGCCGGGGCGAAACCGTGACCTTTACCCTGGACGGTACCGAAGTGGTGCTCGCCAAGGACGACGTGCTCACCGAAGCCACGCAGAAGCCCGGCTTCTCCGCCCAGATGGAGGGCGAGGTCACCGTGGTGCTGGACTGCAACCTCACCCCGGAGCTGATTGCCGAGGGCTACCAGCGCGAGATGGTCTCAAAGCTGCAGAACATGCGCAAGGACGCGGGCTTTGAGGTCAGCGACCGCATCGAAGTGACCTATGAGGCCGGGGACGAGCTGGCCGCCGCCATCGAGGCCGGACGCGATTTCATCATGCAAAGCGTGCTGGCAACCACCTTTGCCCGCGGCGCCGCCCCCGAGGGCGCTGTTTCGCAGGAGTGGGACCTCAACGGCAAGAAGGCCGTTCTGAGCGTGCGCAAGGCGTAAATACGCGACGGGGGCGGGGCAATCCCGCCCCCTTTCTCCCCCACCGACGACGAGGAGCGAATCACATGTTTCTTTGCGATCAATGGCGCGATTATGAGGTGCTGGACACCGGCGACGGCGAGAAGCTGGAGCGCTGGGGCGGCATCGTGCTGCGCCGCCCGGACCCGCAGGTCATCTGGCCCAAGGCCGACCCCGCCCTGTGGGACGCGGCGCAGGCCACCTACATGCGCAGCGACACCGGCGGCGGGCACTGGGAGTTCCGTGAAAAGCTGCCGGACCGCTGGGTTATCGGCCTGAACAATCTGAAATTCTACGTAAAGCCCACCGGCTTCAAGCATACGGGGCTGTTTCCCGAGCAGGCCGCCAACTGGGCCTTCATGCAGGAGCGCATCCGCGCCGCGGGCGCATGGGGCCGTCCGCCCCGGGTGCTGAACCTCTTTGCCTACACGGGCGGGGCCACGCTAGCCTGCGCGGCCGCCGGCGCGCACGTCACCCATGTGGACGCGGCCAAGGGCATGGTGCTCTGGGCGCGCGAAAACCGTGATCTGAGCGGCATCCCGGAGGAGCGCACGCGGCTGATCATCGAGGATGCGAAGGCGTTTGTGCGGCGGGAGCTCCGCCGCGGCAACCGCTATGACGGCATCCTCATGGACCCGCCCAGCTACGGCCGCGGCCCCGGCGGCGAGGTGTGGAAGCTGGAAAACGAGCTCTACCCGCTGGTGGACCTGTGCGCGCAGGCGCTGTCGGACACGCCGCTGTTTTTCCTCATCAACGGCTACACCACGGGCTTTTCGGCCTCGGTCCTAGGCAACATCGCCCGCCGCTGCCTCGTGGCCCGCTACGGCGGCAAGGTGGAGGCGGATGAATTGTGCCTGACCGTGACGACGGGAGGCGTGCTGCCCTGCGGCACGACCGCGCGGTGGCTGCCCGATGCCTGAGATCGTCTACGAGGACAAGCACCTGATCGTGGCGGTCAAGCCGCCCAACCTGCTCACCCAGGGCGATGCCACGGGCGACGATTGCCTGCTCGATCAGCTAAAGCTCTATATCAAGGAACGCTATCACAAGCCGGGGGACGTGTACCTGGGGCTTGTGCACCGGCTGGACCGGCCCGTAGGCGGGCTGGTGGCGTTTGCGCGCACGAGCAAGGCCGCCTCGCGCCTGAGCGAGCAGCTGCGCACACACGCCATGGCGCGCGAGTATCTGGCCGTGGCCGAGGGCGGCGCTTCCATGCCGGACGCGGGGGAACTGCACGACTGGCTCGTGCAGGACGAGGAGACAGGCCGGGTGCGCGCCGCCTCGCCCGGCGCGCCGGGCGCGAAGGAAGCGCGCCTCTCCTTCCGGGTGCTGGGCCGTGACGCGGCGCTGGATACGGCGCTTGTCCACGTCCGGCTCCAGACCGGACGCAAGCACCAGATTCGCGTGCAGCTGGCCCACAGCGGCCACCCGCTCGTAGCGGACATGCGCTACGGCCGCGGCGTGCGCGGCCAGCCCGTAGCGCTTTGGGGCGCGGTGCTCCGGCTGACGCACCCCACCCGAAAGGAGCCCATGACCTTTTTGAGCGCGCCGCGGGGTGATGCGTTTTTGCCCTATGCCGCCACAATCAGCGGCTTTATCAACGACCAACGGAAGGGAGCCGACCTGTGAGCCAATTTTCCTTTGAGGTGCTCAAAACCTGCAAGCAGTCCGGCGCGCGGCTGGGCCTGCTTCATACGCCGCACGGCGACATCCATACCCCCGTCTACATGCCCGTGGGCACCGCAGCCACCGTCAAGGCCATGACCCCGCGCGAGATGCTGGAAATCGGCACGGAAATCATGCTGTCCAACACCTATCACCTGCACCTGCGCCCCGGCGAGGACCTGATCCGCGAGGCGGGCGGCCTGCACCGCTTCATGAGCTGGCCCAAGCCCATCCTCACCGACAGCGGCGGGTTCCAGGTGTTTTCCCTCGCCGGCATCCGCAAGATCCGCGAAGAGGGCGTGGCCTTTCAGAGCCATCTGGACGGCAGCCGCCGCTTCATCTCGCCCGAGGTGAGCATGGACATCCAGCACGCGCTGGGCTCGGATATCATGATGGCCTTTGACGTGTGCACCGCCTATCCCTGCGATCATGCCACCGCCGAGGACGCCATGCACCGCACGCACCGCTGGGCCAAGCGCTGCCAGCAGCACCACACCGACGATTCGCAGGTGCTTTTCGGCATCGTGCAGGGGGCTTTTTTTGAGGACCTGCGCATTGAGAGCGCCAAGACGCTGGCGGATATGGACTTCTTCGGCTATGGCATCGGCGGCCTGTCCGTGGGCGAACCAAAGCCCATGATGTACGACCTGCTGGAGGCCATCATGCCCCACATGCCCGCTGCCAAGCCACGTTATCTGATGGGCGTCGGCTCACCCGACTGCCTGATTGAGGGCGTGCTTCGCGGGGTGGATATGTTCGACTGCGTGCTGGCCACGCGCATCGCCCGAAACGGCACCTGCTTTACCACGGACGGGCGGCTGGTCATCAAAAACGCGCAGTACGCCCATGATTTCCGCCCCATCGACGAGGAATGCGACTGCTATGCCTGTCAGAACTTCAGCCGCGCCTACATCCGCCATCTCTTCAAGGCGGGCGAAATCACCGGTGCGCGCCTGACCAGCATTCACAACCTGCGCTTTTTGATCCGGCTGATGGAAAAGGTGCGCAAAGCCATCGAGGAGGACCGTCTGCTGGAGCTGCGCAAACAATTCTATGAGCGCTATGACATGAGCCGCAACTTCTAGGAGGCCGTCATGCAGATGATTGAAGTGGCTGCCGGAGTGGTTCGCCGGGCGGATGGGCGCGTGCTCATCTGCCGCCGAACCGGACGGCTGGAAGGGCTGTGGGAGTTCCCGGGCGGCAAACTCGAAGCGGACGAAACCCCCGCCCAGTGTCTGGAACGCGAGCTGATGGAAGAATTGGACCTGCGCGTTCACGCCGGGGACATTCTGGGTGAAGTCACACGCCAGGAGAATGGGCGTGCCATCCACCTTGTATTTGTCAGCGCTATGCCGTTGGACGCGGATGCGCTGTCGCTGCATGTGCACGGCAAAGCGGTATGGGCGCTTCCCTCGGAACTGCATCAATATGCGTTTTGTCCGGCAGACGCGGCCTTTCTCAGCCGGGGGCTTTTATAGCAGCCCCCGGCTTTTGCATTGACACGGCATTTATCCAGTGCTATACTTATGTTAAGATGTATTTCGTGAAAAACGTTATGCATCAATCATTTTACGATATACATATTATCGCATTCAGAGGAGGCCGCATCATGCAGATTCATCTTTACGACTCCGCCGCCCAGGTCGGTCAGGCCGCCGCAACGCTGATTGCCGCGCAGATTATTGCCAAGCCCGATTCCGTGCTGGGGCTTGCCACCGGCTCCACCCCCATTCCCACCTATCAGGAGCTGATCCGCCTGTGCAAGGGCGGCGTTCTGGATTTCTCCCGTGTGCGCTCCTTCAACCTGGACGAATACTGCAACCTGCCCGTGGATCATGAACAGAGTTACCACAGCTTCATGCGCCAGCAGCTCTTTGACCACATCAACATCGACCCCGCCAACACCCGCGTGCCCGACGGCAACGCCCGCGATCAGACTGCCGAATGCGCCAGCTACGACACGGCCATCAACCAGGCCGGCGGGATCGACATCCAGGTGCTGGGCATCGGGCGCAACGGCCATATCGGCTTCAACGAACCCGCCGATACCTTCGTCTACGGCTGCCATATCGTCAACCTCACCCAGAGCACCATTCAGGCCAACCGCCGCTTCTTTGAAAGCGAAGACGATGTGCCCCGCCAGGCCATCAGCCTGGGAATCGGCAGCATTATGAACGCACGGCGCATCCTGTTGCTGGCCACCGGCGCCGATAAGGCCGAAGCCATCCGCAATGCCGTTTACGGCGACATCAACCCCAGGACGCAGGCCAGCATCCTGCGCACGCATTCCAACGTGATCTTCCTTTTGGACAAGGCGGCCGCCGGGCTGCTCTAAGAGTGCCGGACCCGCCGGGGCCGGGAGGCGCACAGCGCTTTCCGGCCTTTTTTGCTGCCCGTGATTTGTCATTCCCTGCCGTCTATGCTATACTGAAATGCCAAATGATGCATGCTTTGGAAAGGAGGGTACGCTGTGCTCAAGGTGGTAATTGCCGACGATGAAGCGCGCATTTTGAGCCTGATCCGCCTGCTGCCCGACTGGGACGCACTGGGCATCGAGGTGGCCGGTACGGCGGGAAACGGGCTGGAAGCGCTGGCGTTGATCGAACGTGAGCGGCCGGATATCCTCATCACCGACATCCGCATGCCGGGCTGCCAGGGGCTCGAATTGATCGAAAGGGCCCGAAGGACCGTTCCCGATATCGAAATCATCATTATCAGCGGCTACGCGCACTTCGAGTACGCGCAGACCGCGATCAAGCTGGGCGTAGGCGACTATCTGCTCAAGCCCATCAAAAAGGACGAGCTGACTGCCACCCTGTCCAAGCTGGCTCAACGCTGCTACGCAAAGCATCCCAGCGATCCCGCTGCTGCGCATGACGGCGAGGGACGGGCCAGGGCGGCGCTCCGGGAAAAGCTGGTGCGCGAGGCCGTGTCAGGCCGGGCTTTTCCCGAAGCGGCGGACGATCTGGCACGGACCTATGGATTCGGTCTGCCGGGCGGTACGTACCGGGCCTTTGTGTTCAAGCTGGATCATCGTGGGTTGGGCCGCGAGGCGCTGGAGATTATTCATGGCAAGGCGCGCGAGCTGATCGCCCCGCTCATGGCCCTGCCCGAGGTAGAGCTTGCCTGCGCTCACGATGAGGACCGGCTCACCGGTGTGGTCTGCGCCCTGCCCGACGCGCAGGCGGATGTGCGGCGCGCGCTGCGTCAGGTGCTCAACCAGCTGGAAGCCCAGAAAGGACTGCTGGGTCCCGTATCGTTTTCGCTGTCGCTGAGCGAGGCCGCTTCCTCCCCCGCCCGGCTTCCCGCGCTGGTGCGTCAGGCCGGTCAGCTGATCGATGAGCGGCTGCTGGAGGGCACCGGACGCCTGTTGGAGGGCATGGCAGCTCCCTCCGGGCTGCGGGATGCCCGCCTTTTGGAGCGTTACGGCCATGAGATCGAAAAGGCCCTCTCCACGTTGGATACGGGCCTTGCGGTGGACTGTACCAACGCCCTGGCGCGCGAGGCGATGGAGTTTCCCGGCGTGCGCGGGTATGAGCTGACGGAGCTGGTGCGTTCGGCAGGAAGCCTGTTTGCCCTGCGCCTTGGGCTGGATGGCAGAGAGGAGGCGGCCTTTGCGCATGAAGCGGGCCTTTCCAGCCGGGCGGACGAGCTGTTCGACTGCCTGATCCGCTTTGAAAAAAAGCACATGGAAGCCGAGGATATCCGCCGCCGCAGCGAGGCGCTCCGGCCTATCCGCATCGCCAAGCAGTATGTGCAGGAGCATTACAGCCAGTCCATCACCCTGGAGGACGTTTGCGCCGCCACAGGGTTCAGTGTCAGTTATTTCAGCGCGCTGTTCAAAAAGGAAAGCGGCGAAGGGTTTTCCAAGTATCTCACGGGTGTTCGCATGGAGCATGCCAAGGAGCTTTTGCAGGAAAGCAGCCTGCCCGTGACGGAAGTATGCGCGCGGGTGGGCTACAGCGACCTCAAGCACTTTACGCAGATCTTCAAAAAATACACCAGTTTGAGCCCCGCCCAGTACCGCAAGCTCTACGGCTGAGGAGGCGAGCGCATGAAACGACGCTGGCGAATGCTTTCCTTTCGTGTGGGCGTGCTGGGCACGGCGGCCCTGGCGGCGCTGGTGGCAGCCGCAGCCCTGCTGACAGGGCGCGAGCCGCTTGCCGCCGCGCTGCTGCTGTGCGCCGCGGCCGGGCTGGGGGCCGTGGCCTGGCTGTGTGTGGTCCGCCCCTACCTGGCGCAGGAACGGGCCATGCTGATGTTTCTGGAGGGATACACACCTCCGCGTCAGGATGCCGCCTGTGCCCTGTCCCCCGCGCAGGCGCGATTGCAGGAGCAGGTGGCCGCCATCCTCAACCCCGAACAGCTCTTCAACCTCAACAAGCGGCAGGCCCAGTACCAGGCCCTGCAAAACCAGATCAATCCGCATTTCCTGTATAACACGCTGGAAAGCATCCGGGGTGAGGCGCTTTTGTCCGGGATGGACACCATCGCCGACATGACCGAAGCGTTGGCTACGTTTTTCCGCTACACCATCAGCAAGGTGGAAAACCTGGTATCCGTGGAGGAAGAGCTGCAGAACTGCGAAACCTATTTCCATATTCAGCGCTACCGCTTCGCCGACCGGCTGGAGCTGCACATCAGCTGTGACCCCGCCGACCGCGAGGCGATCTATCGCTGCCGCCTGCCCAAGCTGACCATCCAGCCCATTGTGGAAAACAGCATCATCCACGGTACGGAGCTGAAACTGGGCACGGGGCACATCCGCATTCAGCTGGAGCGCACGCAGAAGCGCCTGCTCATCCGCATATCGGACGACGGGGTGGGCATGGATGCCGAAACCCTGCTGCGCCTCAACGAGCGTCTGGGGAAAAGCGCCATCGTCCAGCCGCCTCAAAGCCGGGGCGGACTGGCGCTGGCCAACGTGGACAGCCGCATCCGCCTGCTCTTTGGCGACAAGTACGGCCTGCACGCCTTTTCCACGCCGGGCGTGGGCACGGATGTGGAAATCACCCTGCCCATGATCGCCAGCGACCGTGACATTCCCAACCGGGAGGCGCTTGTGTGAGAAACGAAGTGCTTCGACTGGAAAAGGTAACCCTCCGAGAGCGGGGCGTAACCCAGCTGGACAACCTGAACCTGCATATCTTCGAGGGCGAGATCCTGGGGCTGGTGCCCATCGACACCCACGGTCTGACCGCTCTGTGTGATCTGTTGCGTGAAAACCTGCCCCTGCACTATGGCTATGTATTCTACCGGGAAAAGCTGATCAACACCTGGCGCTCCCCCCAGCCGCACTACAACCGCATCAGCATCATTCAGGCCAAGAGCTGTCTGGTGGACGGGTTGAGCGTCGCGGACAACATCTTTGTGCTTCGTCCGGGGTTTCGCGGGCGGCTGATGCGCCCGGCCGCTTTCCGGCGGCAGCTGGCGCCGTTTATCCGCAGCGTCGGCATCCCCATCGACGCGGACGCGCGCGTGGAGGACCTTTCCGTATTCGAGCGCTTTGTGGTGGAGCTGCTCAAGGCTGTAGTGGCCGGCAGCCGGCTGATCGTGCTCAATGAAATCAGTACCCTCATCAATGAAGCCGAGCTTGGCAAGCTGCACGCCATCCTCCGCCACTACGCAGCAGAGGGCATCTCCTTCCTGTACGTATGTTTTCATTTTGAGGAGCTATTGCAAATCAGCGACCGTACCGCCGTGATGATGCAGGGCCGCGTGGTGAAGCTGCTGGAAGGCGAAGAGATGATTCCTCAGTCGCTGCTGCCCTACTCCGCCGCCTATGAGCAGATGGTCGCCAGCCAGCTGGCGCGCGGCGCGCACCCGATCGGCGGGGAGGTTTTCAGCGCCCTGCTGCCGGATGCCGCGACCGGGGGCCTGCGCTTCTCGGTGCGGGCGGGCGAATGCCTGGTGTTGCAGGATCTGGACAATCATTTCATCGACGGCTTTCTGGGGGTGTTGTCGGGGACACATCCCGCACAGGAAACCCGCCTGCTGCTCTGCGGGCGGCCCTTCCGGCCGGGGCACGACCGCCGTCTGGCGGTCATCCAGGATCAGCCGGGCCGCACAATGGTATTTCCGGGGCTCAATTATCTGGAAAATCTCTGCTTCACCATGGACCACCGCATGAAGGCGCTGTGGCGAAGCGGCAGGGTGAAGCGGGGCCTGCGCCGCGCCTATGCCGAGTGGCTTGGGGAGGACCTGCTGGACCGCCGGGTGGAAGATCTGACCGAAGCCGAGCGCTGCGAGCTGGTATACCGCCGCATCCTGCTGCAGCGTCCGGACGTGGTATTCTGCGTGCAGCCCTTCCGCATGGCGGATGTGGCCCTGCGCATGAGCATCTGGCGGCTGCTGGAGGAGCTTTTGGACCGGGGCGTGGCGGTGGTGATTCTGGCGGTGAATCTGGCGGACTCGCTCTCCCTGGCTGACCGCCTGATTCGCGTCAGACACGGGCAACCTCAGGAGGCATTCGACCGCGTGCGCTTTAGCGAGCTGCCTGCCGATGCGCCCTGGCGCAGTCTGTATCGGGCCGTTCCCGGCCATCAAAAGGAGGAATTGCCATGACGTTTCTAAAGACGCTGGAGTCCATCCGCACCCCGTTTTGGGATCAGGTGGCCGCCGCCGTGACCCTGCTGGGAGAGGAAACCTTCTTTATGCTGGTGGGACTTGCGTTGGTGTGGTGCTTCGACAAGCGCTGGGGATTCCGTCTGCTGTTTGTGGGGCTGACAGGCACAGTGCTCAACCAGCTGCTCAAGGCGGTGTTCCTCATCCCCCGCCCCTGGGTGATCGACCCGGAGTTTACCATCGTGGAGACGGCGCGCGCAGGCGCGACGGGCTATTCCTTCCCCAGTGGACACACGCAGTCTGCCGCGTGCGTGCTGGGCATGCTGGCCCTGTGGGTGCGCGACCGCGTCTTTACGGCTCTGTGCGTGCTGGGCATTCTGGCGGTGGCCTTTTCGCGCATGTATCTGGGCGTGCATACGCCGCTGGATGTGGGCGTGTCGCTGCTCACGGGCGCGGCCACGGTGGCGGTGATGCCCCGTCTGTTTGACCGCGCGGAGGCATCCGCGCACGGCCGGCGGTGGCTGGGAGCCGGCCTCTTGGGGTTTGCGCTGGTTCTGCTGCTCTACGTGCTGCTTTGGCCCAAGCGGGCGGGGAACGTGGCCGAGTTTGACGCACATGGCGTAGAAAGCGCATGGACGCTCTTTGGCACCATGCTGGGCCTGCTGGCCGCCTGGTATGCGGACCGGTGCCGGCTGCATTTTGACACCCGCGCCGTATGGTGGGCGCAGGCACTCAAGCTGGTACTGGGCCTTGCGCTGGTGATGGGCGTGCGCGTAGGTCTTAAGGCGGCGCTGGCCGCGCTCTTTGGCGAGGCGCCCTTTGCCGACGGCGTGCGGTACCTGTGCATCGCGCTTGCGGGCGGCGTGCTATGGCCCATGACCTTCGGCTTCTGGAGCCGGCTTGGCCGAAAGCGGGCCAGCCAGCCGCACGAATAAGGCCCCTTTTTCGGGGCTTGCCCTTTACAATCCTCTTTGCAGGCTATATAATGCAGGCGGGGCGCGCAGCCATCCTCACAGGAGGCGGACGCAGCCCCCGGTTCCCCGGTTTGCTTCCCCATGGTATCGTCGGGTATCCCAACAGAACTCGAACGGAGGAAAACATCATGAAAAACATCGTCCCGTCCGCCAGGCGGCAGAGCGAGGCCATTCGCAGAATGGTTACGGCCGCCATGCTCAGCGCCATTACCGCCGTGCTCACCTTCACGCCTATCGGCATGATTCCCCTGCCTCCCCCTCTGCTGAGTGCCACAACCGTGCACCTGCCGGTGATTCTGGCCGCTTTGGTGGAGGGGCCCGTAGTGGGGCTGGTCGTCGGCCTGGTATTCGGCCTGTGCAGCTTCATCCGTGCGTGGGAAAGCGGCGCGGTGGGGCTGACGCTGTTCTTCCGTAACCCCCTGGTGAGCGTGCTGCCCCGGCTGCTGGTGCCGCTGGTGGCGCTGGGCGTGTACCTCCTGTGGAAGCGCTTCGCGCCCAAGGGGGCGGTGTCCGACAAGGTGGGGGCAGCCGTGGCCTCCGCTGTCGGGTCGATAGCCAACACGGTGCTGTGTCTGGGCATGCTGCTCGTGATCTACGGAGCGGACCTGACCCAGCTCATCAACAATATGATCTCCGCCGGCAGCGCGGACGCCGCCTATCTCAACGACGCAGGCGCATGGCTGGTGACCGCCGTAGGCCTGCCCAACGGCATCGGGGAGGCCGTCGTGGCCGCAGTGATCGTGCCGATGATCAAAATTGCGGTGGAGGCGGTGATGCGCCGTTCGCGCCGCGCCCCCGCCCGGCGCGCCCATTCGGACAAGTAAGGAGTAGACCGCCATGATCTTCACCATGGACGTTGGCAACACCAATATCAAAACCGCGCTGTTTGAAGGGCGGGAGATGCGCAACTACTGGCGCATCTCCACCAATACCTCCTACACCTCGGACGAATACGGGCTGATTCTGGAAGGGCTTTTCGCGCGCGCAGGGCTTTCGCTGGACGCAGTGGAAGGCATCGTGATGTCCAGTGTGGTGCCGACCATCAACTTTACCCTGGAGCACATGTGCAAGAATTATTTCGGCAAGATGCCCATGACCGTGGCGCCCGGCATCAAGACGGGCATCAACCTCAGGTATGAAAACCCGCGCGAGCTGGGCAGCGACCGCATCGCCAACGCCGTGGCCGCGCAGGCGGAATACGGCGGGCCGTGCATCTTTATCGACTTTGGCACGGCGACCACGTTCGGCGCCATCGACCACCTGGGGGCGTTCGCGGGCGGATGTATCTGTCCGGGCCTGAAGCTGACCAGTGAGGCGCTGGTCAGCGGCACGGCCAAGCTGCCCCGCTTTGAGCTGGTCAAGCCCGATCATGTGATCAGCCGCACCACGGTGACCAACCTCCAGGCAGGCGTCATCTACGGTTACATCGGCCAGGTGAATTACCTGGTGCAGCGCTTCCGCAAGGAACTCGGCGCGCCGGACGCGCTGGTGGTGGCAACGGGCGGCATGGCCCGCCTGGTGGCCGACGAGGTCGGCACCATCGACAAGCTGGACGGCATCCTCACCCTCAAGGGGCTGCGCCTGATCTATGAACGCAACCGCTGACGCGGGAAAGGATGATTGAACCATGGAGAGAACCATTACCATCGGCTTTCTGGGCTGCGGCAACGTGGGCGGGGGCGTGTGGAAGCTGCTCAATGGCTTTGCCGACGACATCGCGCACCGCACGGGCCTTCGCTTTTCCATCAAGCGGGTGCTGGTGCGCTCGCTTGCAAAAAAGCGTGATATCGACTTTCCAGAGGGGGTACTGACCGACCGCGTGGAGGACGTGCTGGACGATCCGGAAATCTCCATCGTACTGGAGTTTTTGGGCGGCGAGGAGCCCGCTCATCAATGGATCACCCTGGCGCTGGAACGCGGCAAAACCGTGGTCACGGCCAACAAGGTAGCCTTCGCCCTGCACTGGCATGAATTGCAGAAAGCCGCCAAGCAAAGCGGCGCGGGCCTGTATTACGAGGCGGCGGTGTGTGGAGCCATCCCCATCATCCATACGTTGGAGGAAAGCCTGCAGGCCAACCGCATCAGCTATATCTACGGCATCGTCAATGGCACCACCAACTACATCCTGACCCGCATGAGCAAGGAGGGCGCGGAATACGCCGATGTCCTGGCCGACGCCCAGCGCCTGGGCCTGGCCGAACCGGATCCCGCCAGCGACGTCGAGGGGCTGGATGCTGCTTACAAGCTCAGCATTCTGGCCAGCCTGGCCTTCCATGGACGCGTTCCGTTTGAAAATGTGTACGTGGAGGGCATCACTCAGGTACAGGCCGAAGATATCCGCTGCGGACAGGAGCTGGGCTATACGCTCAAACTTCTGGCCATTGCCAAGCGCAACGGCCTAAAGGTGGAAACGCGTGTGCATCCCACTTTTATCCGCAACGACCATCCCCTGGCCAATATTTCCGGCGCTTTCAACGCGGTATTTCTTCACGGCCATGCCTGCGGCGAGATGATGTTCATGGGGCGCGGTGCGGGCGATCTGCCCACAGCCAGCGCCATCGTGAGCGACCTGGTGCGCGCCGCCTCGGCGCAGAAGCACCTCTACCCCACCTTTGACAACGAGCTGCACCCTGCCGTATCCCTGCAGAACAACACCGACTGGCGCTGCGCCTTCTATACCCGGATGCTTGCCAAGGATGAGCCGGGTGTACTCAGCCGCATCGCGCAGACCTTCGCCGACCATGGCGTGAGCATCGCGGCCATGCAGCAAAAGGGCGAGCAGCATGACGGGCGGGTCACAGTGGTCTTTATCACTCACCAGGCCAGCGAGCGCGATATGCAGAAGGCCATCCTCGAAATCCGGCCGGAGGTGGCCACGGTGGAGAGCCTGCTGCGCGTGGAAGCCTAGAGCGGCGTTTCCACCAAAGGGACCGCTTGTGATACAGCCCGGTTTCTCCGGCGATGCCGGAGAGGCCGGGCTGTCATTTTTCTTTTTATTTAAATATTGTAAATTTATAGTATTTATGATATATTACAAAATAAAAGTATATCTCAAGAAGAACAGGCTTTGAAATTCCATTGCCACTGCTTGGGAAAAGGAAAGGGAGAGGACCTCATGTTCAGGAAATTTACGTGGCTGGCCTGCGCCACGCTGCTGTGCGCGCTGCTCATCGCTCTGCCCGCGGATCAGGTGGCGCTCGCCGCGGATGTAGGCACGGCAGACGCTTTCATAAAAGCGGTTAAAGAAGGCGGCACGGTAACGCTTACCGCCGACATCACCTTACCGCAAACTCAAAGTTTTGTAATTTCCGGAAAATCCGTAGAGATAGACCTCAACGGATTCGCTCTCGAGCGCGAGAACGAAAGTTCAAACGCATTGTTTACAATCAAAAGTAACGGTTCGCTCACGGTAGGCGATTCAAAGGGCAACGGCTCGATAACGAGCAGTTACCCGTTCAAGCTTATGAGCGATTCTAAGTTCGTGTTTAACGGCGGAGACGTCACATCTCCGAAGGGTTCCGTCATCGACATATACACATCGGCGTCGAACGTGCTCGTTGAGATGAACGGCGGCAGCGTCAGAGGCGATGCTGATAACACATTCGGTATCCGCGGCAAATCAAACGTCGTGGTAAATATCAGCGGTGGTAAGGTTTCGGCGTTTCCCGGCAACAGGCTCGCCATGTACATAAGCGGCGACAATGATAATGCGATCAAGATCAATATGACAGGCGGCACGATAGAGGCTAAATCTCAGGCCATACAGGCTTACAGCGGAGCCGTCATAAACGTATCGGGAGATGCCAATATATATTCACAAACCAGTACTGCAATATCTACGCAGAGCGGATACGGCGTTGTTGAACTCAATGTAACCGGCGGCAGCATTACGACTGACTCCGGATCCGGATATGCTGTTTACGCACGCGAGTCGAGTGTAGTCAATATTGAGGGCGGCACGATCAGTGGCGGTACGGCGGTTTATGCATACGATAATGCGAACGTCCAGATCTCAGGCGGCGATATAACAGGCAAATCATATGCTATCAGAAAAGGCAGTAACGGTACACCAACGGTCGATGTAACCGGCGGTACGTTTAATAAAGACGTAAGCACCTATGCAAACGAAGATGCCGCGCTTGCGACAATCACGTCCGGCGGCTCAACAAAATATGTTTTCGGTGATTCAATAGCCGAAAAAGCAGCCGCAGCCGGCGAAGGCGATCAGATAACCGTTAAAAAAGGCAGCATTGACCTCACAAACGTGCCTGACGGCGTTATCGTATCAAACAGCGGCGGCGGCAACGTGAGCGTAAACGGCGACGTGGTAAAGGAGAATCCCGTGACGACGCATACCCACACATACGGCAACCCTGTATGGACATGGACTGGCGTCACCGCTGCCGAAGCAACGTTCACATGCACAAAGGACGGGACTCATACCGAAAAGGTCACGGCCACGATCACCTCCGAAGTGACAAAAGTGCCCACCTGCACCGAAACGGGCGAGACTACATACACGGCGAAGGTAACGTTCGATGGAGCAGAGTATACTGACAAAAAAGTCGCAAACATTGAAATGAAAGCCCATCCGTTTGTGAACGGTGTCTGCACGGTCTGCGGCGCGCGTGAGGACGTGCCTGCGCCTACGCCCACGCCCACGCCCACGCCCGCGCCTGCGCCTACGCCCACACCCGCCCCTGCGCCTACAGCGCCCCCCAAGACCGGCGACAGCGCCCATCCGCTGCTCTGGTCCGTGGTGCTGCTGGCGGCGCTGCTGGGTGCCGGGCTGCTGTGCGCGGGGCTTCGTAAGCGCTTCCGCTAACAAATAGGCATTACAGGACCGCCCCCGCGTTCTCCCTTCACGGGAGAGACGCGGGGGCGGTTTTTTGGTTTTCTTTTTCGCGCTGGTCAGTAGCCCAGCGCCTCCTCCACAAAGATCACCGTCATATGCCGGTTGCGCGGAACGCGATCCACCACCAGCGTCAGCCGGCAGATGCTGTTTTCGCACTTGTCGCCCCCACAGTTGCCTGTGCGCGCGCACGGCGTGTCAATCCCCAGACGGCGTGTATTCTGCGGGCAGGCCGTCTTTTTGATACGGGCCACGGCGGTGTTGATGCCGCCGTCCACCACTTTGGAATGGCTGATCACAAAATAGACCTCTTCGGGGCCGTCACATATGGCGCCCACACGATTGCCGGTGCCGTCCACCAGCACCAGCTTCCCCGTGCGCGTGACCGCGTTGGCCGAGGAAAGATATACATCCGCCCTGCGGCTGTTCTCACGGATCATGGGCACATCCTCAGGCTTCGCGCCCCAGCTGGTATACACCTTGCAGCCCTTCTGCGCAAGAGCGGGCAGCACGCCGGTATCGCGTACGCTGACCGATCCGCCCACACCTACCGACTTTTCTGCGTCGATATGAGCCAGCAGATAGTCGCACGCCTCGGCAGCAGTACGCACCTCAACCACTTCAAAGCCGTTTTTCTTCATTCCCTGAACCGCTTGCTCAAGCAGTGCATCCATCGCCGATCCTCTCCTTACCTATCAAGAATATGATGATGGCTTCAGTATATCACAGTAGGAGGCGGCGCGCAAACGGTATCTTTGCATCAGGCAGTGCGGTCCAGGCGCAGCTTGTCAGCCAGCATGGCGATAAACTCTCCATTGGTGGGCTTATCCTCCGGAGTGCAGACGCGGCAGCCCAGCACGCGGTTGAGCGTATCCACCCTGCCGCGGTTCCATGCGACTTCAATCGCGTGGCGAATGGCGCGTTCGACCTTGCTGGCAGTGGTATCAAAACGGGCCGCAATGCCGGGATACAGTTCCTTGGTGATCCGGTTGACCACGGCCGGATTTTCCACCGCCATTTTCACGCCCGTCCGCAGGTACTGATATCCCTTGATATGCGCCGGGATGCCCAGCGTAAGAAACAGGCTGCCCAGGCGCTCATCCAGGCTGGGCTCATGCGGCGCCGCATCCGGCAGAACGGCCGGCATTGCCTCCTCTCCCCTCGCCAGCCGCCGGATGTGGCCCAGCAGGATATCGGGCTGGAAGGGCTTGACCAGGTAAAACTTCGCCCCCAGCTCCACCGCCCGCATCACAAAGTCGTCGCGTGCCAGCGCCGTGGCCACGATCACCTTCGGTGCCGGGGACGGCATCAGTTTCCGCATCTCCTGCATCAGCGTGTAGCCGTCCATCACGGGCATTATGATGTCGGTTACCATCACGTCATAACTGCGCTGGCATAGCAGCTTGAGCGCTTCCGCGCCGTTGGCGGCTCCGTCCACGAGAGCGACGTCCTCCTGCCGTGCCAGCGCATCGACCATGCTTTTTCTCAGCGCGTCATGATCGTCCACGACCAGAATCCTCATTCCCAATTCCCTCCCGCTTACGCTTTTCTGCGTCATTATATCACATTCTGGCGATTTGAACCGTTTTTGGGCATAAAACCAGCTCTTTGTTACGGCCTTGGCGCAAGCCTGCGGCCAGCCATTTCACCGATTCACGTCAGACCGGCGCATTCCTTCCGCATTTCTCCGCCTCCTGCCTGCTGTGAAAAAAAGTTTTTCGCTGAATTGCACAAAATGAAAGCTCTTCTATCATGATGCAAACGCTTGCACGATCCATCGTTTCCCCTGATAACAGCGTTGCAATTCTGTTACGCCGGCGTTACATCTTCGAAGCTGCCGCGCGCCGCCCGACGTCTTGCCGGGCCCGCTTCGCAATCCGGCTCCGCCAGATCTGGGGGCTTGTTGACCTGTCACCCCCATCCCTGCCCTCCCGGGCAAATTCCTGTACCCGCGCCGGATAAATGTTACACAAATCCTACAGGATGTCCCGTTTCCAGATCGCGGCAGAAAAATTTCGGATTTTTGGTTTTTGCGTATTGACAAAACAGCGATCTCGCGTTATGATATTACACGTCGCCGCGGTCGCGGAGCGATGCGGCAAAGGTTGGGGAGCATAGCTCAGCTGGGAGAGCATCTGCCTTACAAGCAGAGGGTCACAGGTTCGAGCCCTGTTGTTCCCACCAAACTGTGGCCCGGTAGTTCAGTTGGTTAGAATGCCAGCCTGTCACGCTGGAGGTCGAGGGTTCGAGCCCCTTCCGGGTCGCCATCATGCCTTGGTAGCTCAGTCGGTAGAGCAGCAGACTGAAAATCTGCGTGTCGGTGGTTCGATTCCGCCCCAAGGCACCATGTGTGCGGTAGTAGCTCAGTGGTAGAGTGCCACCTTGCCAAGGTGGATGTCGCGAGTTCGAATCTCGTCTACCGCTCCACACCCGGTGCCATAGCCAAGTGGTAAGGCGAAGGTCTGCAAAACCTTTATTCTCCGGTTCAAATCCGGATGGCACCTCCACCTCATCACCCTATGGTAGATGAAAAAAAGCCGTTGCAATTTGCAAACGGCTTTTTTGTATGCTGTTTTCAGGATTTTTCTTCACTGGGCTCCACGCGCAGCATGCGGTATCCCACACCGATATGCGTTTGAATATACTGTGTGCCGCCGCCCTTTTCCAGCTTTTTGCGCAGGGTCGCCATAAACACGCGCAGGGATGCAATATCGCTTTCCATGCCGTTTCCCCAGATCTTGCGGGTAATGTAGGTATGGGTGAGCACCTTGCCCACGTTCTGGGCCAGCAGGCACAGCAGCTTGTACTCGATGGGCGTAAGGTGCAGCTCCGCGCCTTGCAGGTACACGCATCCAGCCGCATAGTCGATGCGCAGGCCGCCGTTGACAAATACCGAAGCCGCGGGCGCCGCCGCTTCCGCCATCGCAGCCAGCCGCCTCTGCGTGGCGCGCAGGCGGGCCAGCAGTTCCTCGACCGAAAAGGGCTTCGTCAGATAATCATCCGCGCCAGCATCCAAAGCGCTGATTTTATCCGCATCCTCGCTGCGCGCGCTGATGACGATGATGGGCGCGTTGGACCACGCGCGGATGCGCGTAATTACCTCCACGCCATCCAAATCAGGCAGGCCCAGGTCCAAAAGGATGATATCCGGGTTGTGAGAGGACGCCTCCAGAAGGGCCGCCTCGCCCGTAGCGGCCTCCAGATGGCGGTATCCATGCGCCTTGAGCGTGGTCGCGATCAGCGTGCGCACCGGCCGGTCATCCTCCACGGCCAGAATAAGCGGCTTATTCATGCCATTGCACCTCCTCGGCAGGCAGGGTAAAACGGAATACCGCGCCATGCGGCTGGTTCTGCGAAAGGGAGATCGTGCCTCCGTGGGCGGTGATGATGGAACGGCACAGCGCCAGTCCCAGCCCCAGACTGCGGCGGCTGTCGGCGGCGCGGTTGGAACCACTGAAGAACATATCGAACACCCGATCCCCCACCTCCGGTGGCACGCCCGGCCCGTCGTCGGCAATGGAAATGGCCACCATCTTGCCCTCGCGCGCGGCTGTGACGGCAATATGCGAACCCGGAGGGGTATATTTGAGCGCATTATCCACGATATTGACCACTACCTGCACGATCAGCCGCGCATCGGCACGGGCCATGAGCCACTCGTCGGCACAATGGAAGGTGATGGTATGGTCGGTGCGGCCCCGGCCCACGTGGTTCAGCGCTTCGGTCACAATTTCCTCCACCAGCTCTGCCGACGGACGAAGCGCCATGCGCCCGTCCTCGATGCGCGTGACGGAAAGCAGGTTCTCAACCACGTTGATAAGCCAGAGCGAATCGTCGTAGATATCGGAATAGAGCTGACGGCGGGTGTCCTCGTCAAAGTCCGCGCCGTTGGAAAGCAGATTGCTGGCATTGCCGGATATGGCGGTCAGCGGCGTGCGCAGGTCATGCGAGATGGCGCGCAGCATATTGGCGCGCAGCTGCTCGTTTTTGGCCAGGACGGCGGCTCGCTCCTTTTCGGCGGCGTTCTGCAGGTTTTCCAGCGCCAGGGCGCATTCGCCCAGAATCGACAGAAGAATGCTGTGTTCGAAGGGGTCCAGCGGCGCTCCCTGCGCCGCCACCCCCACCGCGCCATAGACCCGCTCGCCGACCCGGATGGCCAGGTACAGGCATTGGGCCTTCGAGAACGTATCGGTAGTGGCGCCGGCGTGTTTGTTGTTTTTCATGGCCCATATGGCCACGGTGCGCTCATCCTCGGTCAGGAGATCGGCGGCGGGCTTCTGTCCGGCAGGAAACACCTGCGGCTCCGCCTCCGGCGCGGGATAAATGACCACATCGCGCCCCAGCAGCTTGACCAGCTGCCCCGCCATGGCGGCCACTACAGCCTGCCGGTCCCCGGCTCGGGCCAGCAGCTGATCGGTATCGAAGAGCACCTTGGTGCGGTAGGCGGTCTGTGCCGACTCGCGGGCATGGCTTTTGAGCTTCGACGCCAGGTTGCCCGATAGCGTGGCTGTGAGGAACATGATGAGAAACGTGACGGGATATTCCTTGCCGTAGACCGCCAGGGTAAAGCGCGGCGCGATAAAGAGCAGGTTGAACGCCACCACGCTGACCGCCGCAGCGGCCATGCTGTACGCCATATGCGAGGTGACAACCGAAGTAATCAGCACGGCCAGCAGATAGGCCATGATGATGGTTGCCTCCCCAAACCCCAGCCGGTCGAAGGCGAAGCCCAGCAGCGTGGCTCCCAGCAGCGCCAGCAGGCATTTGAGCACATCGGCCACGGTAAGCGAAAAGCGCCTTTCCGGCGCGCCATGCGGGGTATAGCGCGCCTGAGCGGCTCCGTCAGGAATGATGTGGATATCCAGCGAAGGCGCGTAGGCTATCAGCCGGTCGGTGAGCGAAAGGCGGCCGGGCAGCCGCCTGCGCCCCGCTGCGCTGCGCCCCAGCACAATGCGCGAAACGCCCGACAGCCTTGCAAATTCCGCAATCTGATAGGCCACGTCGCTGCCATAGACGGTCTCCAGGGTTGCGCCCAGATGACGGGCCAGGCGCATGTTGCGCCTGAGACGCTCCTGGTCCTGGGCAGAGAGCTTTTCAGCCTGCGGCGTGCGCACGTACAGCGCCGTAAAATCGCCGTGAAACGCCCCGGCCATGCGCGCCGCCGTACGGATGATGCGCGCGTTGGACGGCGCAGACGACAGGCAGGCCAGAATATGCTCCTCCGCAAGACCTGCGCCGGGCCCCACGGGTCGGGGTTCAACCCGGTCCAGGCGGTCGGCGCAGCGGCGCAGCGCCATTTCGCGCAGAGCGGTAAGCTGCACGACGGAAAGGCCGTCCGGCGCCTCTCCCCTCCGGCGGATCAGCTCGGCGGGCTCCACGTCCAGAAACGTTACCTCGTCCGCTCCATCGAATACCGAATCGGGAATGTGTTCCTGTACCGCGGCGCCTGTCACGGCGTCCACCGCGTCGCTCAGGCTTTCGATGTTCTGCACGTTTACCGTGGCATACACATCCATCCCCGCTTTAAGCAGCTCCGCTACATCCTGGCTGCGGTGGCTGTGGCGGCTGCCCGCCCTGTTTCGATGCGCCAGGTCGTCTACCAATACCAGCGTTGGTGCGCGCGCCAGCACCGCGTCCAGGTCGATTTCTCCGTCCTTTGCCAGCGCGGGTCCGGCCAGACGCTCCAGCGCGGCCAGCAGGCGCGCCGTGCAGGCGTGCCCGTGCGGGTCTACCACGCCGGCGGCCACGTCCGTACCCTGCCCTTTCTGCCGCAGGGCCTGCTTCAGCATGGCGCAGGTTTTGCCCGCGCCGGGCGCGTAACTCACAAACAGCTTGAGCCTGCCGCGCCTCTCCGCGGCGGTCCGACCGGCTTCCGTCATGCGCCCTCACCTCCCGACGTGCCATTATACCATCATTACGCGGTTTTGTGCCAGCTTCACAGACCACGCTGCGCGCCAAAAACGCGTCCACCCGGCCCATCAGCCAGTAACCCGCCGCCAGAAACAGCGCCAGACATCCGATCAGCAGCGCCATGCTCAGCCCTCCTTGCGGGAGCTTCTCAAAGGTGGAAACAGCGCTGGATGGCCTGGTTGCTGCCCAGCACCAGCACCGTTTCATCACGCAGAAGCATCGTATCCGAAGCCACGTTTGCGTTCATCTTTCCCTGCCGTTTCACGGCCAGCACATTCAGCCCATATTTGCGCCGCACGTCCAGATCGCCCACGGTGCGGCCGGCCCAGGCTTCCGGCACCGCCACCTCCACAATGGCGTGGTCGGCGTTCAGCTCAATATAGTCAAAGATGTGGTCCGAGCTGTAACGGATGGCCGTCCAGGCCGCCAGCTGCTTTTCGGGGTAGACCACCTCATCCGCGCCGTTGCGCAGGAGAAACTTGGCGTGCACGTCGCGCGCCGCGCGCGCTACCACAAAGCGCGCGCCCAGGTCCTTCAGCAGCGAGGTGGTTTCCAGCGAGCTTTGAAAATCGTCTCCGATAGCCACGATGCACACATCGAAATTGCGCACCCCCAGCGACGCCATGAACTCCTCGTTCTTGCTGTCGCCGATCTGCGCGCTGGTCACATAGGGCAAAGCCGCCTCCACGCACTCCTCGCGCCAGTCTACGGCCATAACCTGATGCCTGAGCTCATGCAGCTTGATGGCAATATGGCGTCCAAACCGTCCCAGACCGATCAGCAAAATGGATTTCATCTTTATCCTCTCCTTTTCCCTATCCCACGGTGATTTTTTCACGAGGCAACTTGGAGGCGCAGGGGCGCTTACCCGCCAGTGCTGCAAAGATCAGCGTCAGTCCTCCCACTCTTCCAAAGAACATCAGCGCAATCAAAATAGCGCGCGAGGGGCCGCCCAGTCCCGGCGTGAGGCCCAGCGTGAGGCCCACCGTACCAATGGCCGAAGCCGCCTCAAACAGGCAATCCACCACCGGCAGGTCCTCCATGACGCTGATGGCCAGCCCGCCCAGCAGGAACAGCGACAGATACAAAAGCAGGATGGCCGCCGCGTTGCGCAGGGCATCACCCTCAATGCGCCGGCCGAAGCAGCGTGGTTCCTCTCGCCTGGAAAACACCGCCGCAGCCGAAAACAAAAGCACGGCCAGCGTGGTGGTTTTCATGCCACCTGCCGTGGAGCCCGGTGATCCGCCGATGAGCATGAGCATAACCAGCACCATCTGGCCCACCTCGCTTAGCGCGGTCAGATCAATGGTGTTGAAGCCTGCCGTGCGCGGCGTGATGGACTGGAACAGCGCACTGAGCACGCGCTCGCCCACAGGCAGCGCGTCGGAGAGCTCAAAAGCATAAAAATATGCCGCGGGCAGCACGATCAGTGCAAAGGTGACGCAGAGAATCACCTTGCTTTGCAGTCGGTAGGCGTGCAAATGCAGCCCGTTGGTGCGAATGTCTTCCCAGGTAAGAAAGCCGATGCCTCCCACCACGATCAGCCCCGCGATGGTCAGGCTGACCACCGGGTTACCCGCGTAAGCCACGAGGGATGAATAGGGCGCCCGTACGCCCATAAGATCAAACCCCGCATTGCAAAACGCGGAAATGGAATGGAACACCGAGTACCACACGCCCTGCCCCACGCCAAACTCCGGAACGAACACGATCGCCAGCAGCATGGCGCCCACCAGCTCGATCAGCAGGCTGCCCCGCACGATAAAGCCCGTCAGCCGCACCACGCCGCCCACATGATGCGCCGAAATGGCTTCCTGCATGGTGCTGCGCTGCATCAGGCTGATCTTTTTGCCCGAAATCATGGCAATGGCTACCGCCACCGTAACCACGCCCATGCCGCCGATTTGAATCAGTATCAAAATGACCGCCTGTCCGAACTCCGACCAGTACAATGCGGTATCTTGCACCACCAGACCGGTGACGCACACGGCGGAGGTAGCGGTGAACAGCGCGTCGGAAAAGTTGGCGCTGCCCGGCACGCGGCTCGCAAAGGGAAGCGTCAGCAGCGCCGCGCCCAGCAAAATCACCGTAGCAAAACCGGCGATAATGATCTGCGCGGAAGAAAAATGAACACGTTCCAGGACCTTCGTCATAACAATCCTCAACCTCTTCTACAGGGGAGTACGGCTTGATTATGACATGGCTCGCATAAAGACAGCATGAAAACTGCGGGTCCGGTATAAAGATCGGATTAAGGTTTCGACAAAAAGCGCCAAAAAAAGCCTCCCGGCGGGAGAACCTCTCGCCAGAGGCATCAGGCGGCTGACAAGTGCACGTTTTTTAAATCCCATTTTCCGCGCCCTTCGGGCGCTCACGGCAACCATTGCGGCATAAGATTTTCAGAAGTTCCCCAAGAACCCCGGCAGGATGCGCAGCAAAGCGCAACCGGCCCCCCGCTTCCTCTCTATCAGCCGCCTGACGGCTGCGTTTCGCTCTCCTGTGCGCGCAGGTAGCGCAGGTATTGCGACAGATAAATCTTGTGCGCCACCGCAAACCCTGCCGAACGTACCAGATGGGTCTCCCGCGCATGCGTGCGGCTGGAATCGGGCCGTAGCGGCGCGCCGTTGAACACATGGGCCAAAATGCTTTCCATCTCCGTACAGAAATAATCGTAGGCCACGGCCACGTTAAACTCCGTGCGCCGCTGCAGGGCAATCAGCTGCTGAATGTCCCCGATGGCAATCACCTGCTTGCTCAGGCACACAAAGATCAGATAGGCCGCGTGCTCCCGGCCATAGCGCTTGCCCTCGGGCCGGGGGATTACGCCCTGGCGCGCATAGTTGCCCACCATGGTGGCGGTGATCCACTTTTCCCCGTCCGCGCCCATCAGGGGAGCCAGCGTCTTTTCCACCAGCGCGATCAGCTGGTCAATGTACAGGCGAAAATCCGGCAGATCTGCATAGCGCGGCAGGCGAAAGGCCTCGATCTCCCTGCAAAAGGCGGACTCCTCGAACCGTTCCACGCGCTTCCCTCCTCCGTACGTGCGGTGGTCTCATCATAGCATAAAAAAATCCCCTTGACAAGTATCGCAAACAATGATATAAAGTTTTATAAACTGTATTTATCAGTTTTAAATACTGTTTTTAAGAGCTGGAGGAACTCCGCTATGGAATGGATTATTGTGACCGATTCAGGCTGCGACCTGCTTCCCGGAGAGCTTGCCCCCAATGTTCACCTGCGCCGGGTGCCGCTGAGCATCCTGCTGGGCGAGGAGGAATGGGTGGACGGCGCGGACATGGACCGGGAGCGCTTTCTGACCGCCATGGAAGCCTACAAGGGCAAGAGCAGCTCGGCCTGCCCGTCGCCGGAAACATGGGCGCGCGCCTTTTCCGAAGGCGATCATGTAATCGCCATCACCATTACGGGCGGACTGTCAGGCAGCTATAATTCCGCCTTGCTGGGGCGCGACCTGCTCTGGGAGAAACAGCCCCATAAACCCGTCTATGTTCTGGATTCCCGTTCTGCCGGAGCGGAGATCGCGCTGCTGGTTTTCCGCGCTTGCGAGCTGATTGCCAGAGGCCTGCCCTTTGAGCAGGTGACGCAGCAGCTGTGGCTGTACCACCAGCATACGCATCTGCTGTTTTTGCTGGAGCATGTGGACAACTTTGTGAAAAACGGGAGGCTCAACAAGCTGGTGGCTGCAACCATCGGCATGCTGGGCGTGCGCATTTTGGGCTGCGCCAGCGAGCACGGTACCCTCCAGCCGCTGATGAAGCCCCGGGGTGCGGCCCGCGGCCTTGATCTGCTGGTGCGCGAGCTGGAGCGGGCGGGCTACGCAGGCGGACAGCTGGCCATCACCCACGTTCAAAACGAGGAGGGCGCCGCCCGCCTGGCCGGTCTGATCCGTGAGGTGTGGCCGGGCGCGCCCTGCCTGCTGCTGCCTGCCAGCGGCCTGTGCTCCTACTACGGCGAAAAGCACGGCCTGATTGTGGGCTTTGAGGACGGGCAGACGAAAAACTAGCGTCTCAGGGCACAAGCGTTCCTTTTCACAGGCATACAGAATATGGTATACTGAATGCGCAGCTCGAACCATTCAGAAACGACCAAAGGGGGATCATTGCCATGAAACGAATGCTCCTGTCAGCCCTGCTCGGAATGGTGCTCGCATGCATCATGCCTGCAGCCCTGGCGTCCGGCATCAACAACTATTTCATCATTCCCGACAGCGACACACGTCTGCTCACGGAGGAAGAGCTGTGGGGCTGGCAATATGAGGCCGTAGGCTACATATATAATGAAATTTTTGCTCGGCATGGCCGGCCCTTTCGCGCCGGGGAAAAGTACGACGTGTACTTCCGCAGCCAGGCGTGGTACCAGGTCAACAGCCAGTATCGCTACGGCCTGCTCAACAGCGTTGAACAGGCCAACGAGCGTCTGGCGCATCAGGTGCTGGAGGACATGCGCGCCCGGAACACGCTGAATCCGCAGGGACGGCCCCTTCCCCTCAGCAATGCGCAGGCGAATCCGCAAACCGTGCTGGATTTCCGCGCCTATGACCTTTCCCCCAACCAGAAGCTGGATGTGTACAGCGGGCCGGGCACGGGATACTACCGATCCGCAAACGGCAAGGCCAGCGTCTCCACCAACGGTTCAGTATGGATTGCCGGGCGGGAAAACGGCTGGCTGGCCATCGCCTATGAAACCAACGGCGGCAGCCGCCGTATCGGCTATATCGACATGAGCCGCCTTAAAGACAACCTCAACCCGCAAAGCCTGAACCTGTCCCGCACCGGTGCGTCCATCGCCCGCGCGTGCAGCATGACCGACGAGCCGGACGGCAGCTGCGCGGAAATGGCCTGGCTCGTACAGGACACACAGGTCACCTATCTGGGGCCCTACACCTCGCGCAGCGGTGAAAGCTGGGCCTACATCGAGGTTTCGGGAGCGCAGCCCATGCGGGGCTTCGTACCGGCAGGCTGCGTATCGGCGTCCGGTGGCTCACAAGCCGACTATGACTGGGACGATGAGGATGCCTACTGGGAGCAAAACGGCTGAATAAAGCGCCGGACGGAATCTTCCGTCCGGCGCTTCCTTTTGCCTTTCTTAAGCCGTTTCGATGTTCGCCGCGGCATGCAGGCCCAGCAGATCCACGCCCATCTCGCGCAGCTTGAACTTCTGAATTTTTCCGCTGGCGGTCATGGGGAAGGAGTCCATCAGCAGCACATAGCGGGGCGCCTTGAACTTGCTCAGGCCCTCGCGCACAAACTCGATGAGCTCCTCTTTTGTGGCCGTGCAGTCCTTCTTGAGGATGACGCAGGCGCAGACCTCCTCGCCGTATTTTTCGTCCGGCACGCCCACCACCTGCACATCGCTCACGGCGGGGTGAGTATAGAGGAACTCCTCGATCTCGCGGGGATAGATGTTCTCGCCGCCACGGATAATCATGTCCTTGAGGCGGCCCGTGATGCGGAAATTGCCGTCCTCGTCCATGGTGCCGATGTCGCCGGTATGCAGCCAGCCGTCCTCGTCGATGGCCTGACGGGTGGCCTCGGGCATCTTGTAATAGCCCTTCATCACATGGTAGCCACGGGTGACGATCTCGCCCGGCACACCGCGGGGAACCTCCTTGCCGGTTTCGGGGTCGATGATCTTGCCCTCGGTCTGGGGAAGGAGCTTGCCCACGGTGGTGCAGCGCAGTTCAAGGGGATCGTCCGTGCGGCTCATGGTCATGCCGGGGCTGCACTCGGTCTGACCATAGGTGATGGTCAGCTCGGACAGGTGCATCTTGCCCGTCACATCGCGCATGGTCTTGATGGGGCAGGGGCTGCCGGCCATGATGCCCGTGCGCAGGCGGCTGAAATCAAAGCGGTCGAACTCCGGGTGCTCCAGCATGCCGATGAACATGGTGGGCACGCCGTGGACGGCGGTACAGCGCTGATCCTGCAGGATCTGCATCTCGCGCAGGGGATTGTAGTGATCCATCAAAACGATGGTGGTGCAATGCGTCAGGCAGCTCATCACGCCCAGCACGCAGCCGAAGCAGTGGAACAGGGGCACTACGATGAGCAGGCGGTCCTCCTCGGTCAGCTTCATGCAGTCGCCCAAAAACTGACCGTTGTTGGTAATGTTGTAGTGGGTGAGCATCACGCCCTTGGGGAAGCCCGTGGTGCCGCTGGTGTACTGCATGTTGATCGTCTCGTGGGTATCAAGGCCCGCGATGCATTCCTCCACCACGCTTTCCGGCACGGACTTGGCGGCCTCGTAAAGGTCGTCAAAGCGGCTCATGCCCATGGGCCTGCGTTCGCTGTCGCCGATGAGCAGCACGCGTTTGAGGAAGGGCAGCTGCTTGCAGGAAATATTGTCCGGCTGCTCGGTGTTGAGGGCGGGCACGAGGCCGGTGATATGGCTGATGTAGTCGTTGTTCTTGACGCCGGCGGTCATCACGAGCATCTTGGTATCGCTCTGGTTGAGCAGATAGTTGAGCTCGAACTGCTTGTAGTTGGTGTTGACGGTGACCAGAATCGCGCCCAGCTTGGCCGAGGCAAACATGGTCAGCATCCATTCGGGCGTATTGGTGGACCAGATGGCCACATGGTCGCCCTTGCGAATGCCCATGGCGTACATGCCGCGCGCCACCTCGCTGGTGCGGCGGTCAAACTCCTTCCAGCTCCAGCACACGCCAAATTCGGGTGCAACGATGCAGTCGTTGTCAGGCAGTCGCTCCGCGTTCCTCCGAAGCAATCCGGGCAAAGTGTGCTCGTGCAGGTCCAGCGTCGGTACAAAAGCCATGCGTCTTCCTCCTCCTTCGTTTTTGGCGGAGCAATAAAAAAGCCTTCGTCCTCCCAATGAAGACGAAAGCGCTGCTTCCGCGGTACCACTTCTTTTGGAACGGAATTCCGTTCCCGCTCTGGGCTGTTACGGGCCGCCCGTCCGGCGCTACTGAGCGGTTTCGCACCGGCCGCTCGCGGGAGAGAAGCCGCTTTGCGCCCGACGCCTTTCCACCATCCGGCGTCTCTCTTGGGGTGCGCGTGGGGCGGCCATGCCCGGTCATCGCGTTTGCAAAATATCATATCCAAGCTGTGCCGGTTTGTCAAGAGGAAATTTTGCGGCCAGCCCGGCGCGTGGGATGAAGACCGTCGATCACGCAACGCCCGCCCCCTTCGGGCAGGTTGTCAAAACGCACACGGCCGCCGTGAGCCCGCGCCACGTCCCGAACGATACGCAGGCCCAGGCCGTGCCCGCTCTCATCCTGTGTGCCTTCTCCCCGGTTGAGCCGCTTCAGCTGTTCCCGGAGAAAGCCCCGGCCCGTATCACTGACGGCAAGGCGCAGACAGCATCCCCGCCGCGAAAGCATGACCCGCACTGCGCAGCCCTGCGGATTGTGGCGCACGCTGTTGCGAATCAGGTTTTCCAGCATGCGGCTGAGCAGCTGGCGGTCGCCAAGCAGCCTCGTCTTTTCCGCTTCGGGCGATATGCTTACCTCCACCGGATGCAGGCCGTCCGGATCCTCGTTGAGAAAGTTCGCTGCCGCCTCGCGCACCAGCGCAGCGGGCGCAAGCCATTCACGTTTGAGAGGCTGCATGGCATATTCCAGCCGGTTGGTCAGGTTGAGGTCCGAAATCAGGCCGCGAAGCTGCTCGCCCTTCTCACGGATGAGGCCGGCCCGGCGGCGCTGTTCCCCGGTGAGCTCCGGCGCGTCCTCCAGCGCGGCGGCATAGCCCAGCACCATCGAAAGCGGCGTACGCACATCATGGGAAATGGCTGCAATCCATTCGCTGCGTGCTTCGTCGCGCCTGCGCGCCGCCCGGCGCGTGATGAAAGCAGCCGCGCCCAGCAGCATCCCCGCGTTCACCGCCAGCATCGCCATCCCCCACAGAGGCCAGAACCCCACCTGCTCGGTGGGCATTTCCACCTGGTACTTCCACACCGACCCCTTGGGCTGGGCCAGCACAAAGAGGCAGTCCCCCACCGTCCACACCTTCACGGGCCAGTCGAACAGGTACCATCGTGCAAACACGGCCGCCTCTGCCGGAGTATAAGCCCGGGGCAGGCCGTCCGGCATGTCCTGCGACCAGATCACCTCGCCCGCGGCATCCAGCAGCATGGCCCAGCAGCCCCGCTCACGCAGCTCCGCCGCCTTATTCTCCGCCATTGACCAGGCGCCGCTTCCGTCCTGCGCAAGCGCTCCCGCGTATTCACTCACCCGCACGCGCCCGCCGACGGTCCCCGCCAGATAGCTCACCGCAAAGCCAAACAACAGCAGGTTGACGGCGATCATCACCGCCATCACCCCCGCCAGCCCCGCGGCCAGCCTGCCCGCCCCGCGCAGAACGCCCCTTTTCACCGTCCGTCCTCCTTCAAGAGCCGGTAACCCAGCCCCCGCACCGTAACCAGATAGCGGGGGTGCGACGGGTCCGGCTCGATCTTTTCACGCAGGCGGCGCATGTGTACCATCAGCGTGTTTTCATACCCCATGTTTTCCCCCCGCCAGGCGGCCATGCACAGCGCGTCCACGGTCACGATGCGGCCGCGGTTTTCGTTTAGCGCCGAGAGCAGGGCATATTCCTTGGCCGTCAGGGTCCGGTCCGGACCGTTGCCGCTGACCACACCGGTTTCCATGTCCACCGTCACCGGCCCCAGGTAAATCACGCCGCCCTCCCCCGCCGCCCCATAGGTACGGCGCAGCACCGCGCCCAGCCGCAGCGTCATCTCCCGCGGCAGAAAGGGTTTGGTGATGTAGTCGTCCGCGCCCAGACCCAGGCCGCGCAGGCGTGCCTCATCCTCGTCGCGCGCCGAGAGGAACAGGACCGGCGCCTGCGTAAAGGTCCGCAGATCCCGGAAAAGCGAAAAGCCGTCCCCGTCGGGCAGCATCACATCCAGAATCAAGGCGTCGGGCCGGAGCCGCAGCGCCTTCTCCATTGCCTCCGCCGCCGTGGCCGCCTCGTGAACATCCGCATAGCCGTCGCCACGCAAAATGGATACTAGCATCCGCCGCAATTCCGGCTCATCATCCACGATCAAAAGCCGCGCCTCATGCACATCGCGCACGCGTATCCCTCCTCCCCGACATTATACCACAACCCCCGCCCGGAAAAAGGGACATGGCCAAATCGTAAGGCAAACGTAAGGCTGCTTTCACGCCTCTGTAAGGCGCGGGCGGTAGAATGGCCCTGCCAATCAAGCAAGGAGGGAATTCATGATGGATGAATGCGTAACCACTATCGGCCTTTGCAAGCGATATGGAAGCGAAACCTGCGTGGACCATCTGGCGCTGAAGGTGCCGCAAGGGGCTGTATATGGCTTTTTGGGGCCAAACGGCGCGGGCAAGACGACCACGCTGAAGATGCTTCTGGGGCTGGTGCACCCAAGCGCGGGCAACGTGCGCCTGCTGGGGCATGAGCTCACGCCCCGGACGCGGCTTGCGGTTCTCAGGGAGGTTGGCTCTCTGATCGAATCGCCCAGCTATTACGGCCACCTGACCGCACGGGAAAATCTGGAGATCGTCCGGCGGCTGCGCGGCCTGCCCGCAGAGGAAATTGACGAGGCGCTGCGCACCGTGCGGCTGGACGGGCAGACCAAAAAACCCGTGAGCCATTTTTCACTGGGCATGAAGCAGCGTCTGGGCATCGCGGCGGCGCTGATGGGCCGCCCGCGCCTTTTGCTGCTGGACGAGCCGACCAACGGGCTGGACCCGTCCGGCATTCAGGAGATGCGCGAGCTCATCCGCTCGCTGCCCTCGCGCTACGGCATGACGGTCATCGTATCCAGCCACCTGCTGGGCGAAATCGACCAGATGGCGGACCATGTCGGCGTGATCCGTCAGGGCAGGCTGGTCTTTCAGGGCACGATGAGCGGCCTGCACGGCATGAGCGCGGCGCGCCTGGCCCTGCGCACGCAGGACAACGCGCGCGCCCGTTCGCTGCTGCCCGCCGCGCGCAGCGAGGGCGAATGGCTGCTGCTGGACGCCATGAGCGACAGCGAAGCCGCGCGGGTCAGCCTGAAGCTGGCCGGGGCGGGCATCGGGCTTGTGCGGATGGAGCAGCGCGAAACGAGCCTCGAGGACATCTTCCTCAGACTCACGGGAACGGAGGAAACGCTATGAGACTGTGGCTTTCCGTGGAATGGAGAAAGACGCGGCACAGGCGGCTGTGGCTGCCGGTAGCGGCGCTGGTGGCAATGCAGGGACTGTGGCTGGCCTGGGCTGTGCGCGGCATGGACGCCGCGGAGGCGGCGCAGGGGTATCTGGGGTGTCTGTACCAGCTGCCCATGATGAATGCCATCGTGATGCCGGTGGCGGCTGCGGTGCTGGTCAGCCGCCTGTGCGACATGGAGCACCGGGGCGATGCGTTCAAGCAGCTCTTTACGATGCAGCCGGCGCACGGCCTGTTTGACGCAAAGCTCGTGCTGGGCGGCGCGTGGCTGCTGGCGGCGGTCGTGGGACAGCTGGCGGCCATCCGCCTGGTGGGCTCGTGGAAAGGTTTCACCGATGCCCTGACCACGGGCGATGTGCTGTGCTACCTGGGCGGACAGTTCCTTGTCAGCCTGTTTCTGGCGCTGCTGCTTCAGGTATTGGCCCTGCGGTTCAAAAACCAGTTCGTCCCACTGGCCGCAGGACTGATTCTGGGCTTTCTGGGGCTGATGAGCATGTTCTTTCCGCCCGCGGTGATGCGCCTCAGCCCCGCCGCCTATTACGGCCTGCTTTCCAACGTGCGCATGGTATGGGACCCGGACACGAGGGTGGTCACGTACTTCCGTCAGCCGTTTTCCTGGAGCGATCTGTCGCTTCTGCTGGCGGCGACGGCCGTCCTGTATGGGTGGGGCCGCCGCGACTTTGGCAACAGGGAGGTATGAGCATGTTTTATCAGGTCATGCGCACGGAGCTTATCAAGCTGCGCCGCGCGCCGGTGTGGATCGCTTTTTTCGCACTCACGGCCCTTTCGGCCGTGATGGGCACCTTCAACTATCTAAACAACACCGGCATCCTCACACAGCAATGGTACAGCCTTTGGACGCAGCACACGCTGTTTGCAGGCTTCTTCTTTCTGCCCTCGCTCCTGGGCGTGCTGTGCGCCTATCTGTGGCGGATGGAGCACTGCGAACACAACTGGAACGCGCTCATGAGCCGCCCCGTGCCCCTTTGGATGATCTTCGGCGGCAAGCTGGCGGTGGCGGCGGCGCTTTCGTTTCTGACACAGGCAGCCACGGGCGCGTTTTACCTCATCAGCGGACTGTATGCCGGATTTGACGCGCCCCTGCCCCCGGAACTGCCGCGCTGGCTCCTCATGGGTGCGTTGGGCGGCATCGCGGTGTGTTCGGTGCAGCTGCTCATTTCCATGGTGGTGCGCAGCTTCGCGCCGCCGGTGGCCGTGGCGCTGGCGGGCGGCGTGGCGGGGCTGGCGTTCGTATCGGCAGGGCTGGGAATGATTCAGCCCTATGCGCTTCTGGCGCTGGGCATGGACGCCAACGGCACGGGAGCGCTCGCCCCGGAGCAGTGGGGCGCCTTCTTTGGCTCCTGCGCATTTTTTACCGGCGCGCCCTGGGTGCTTGCCACCCTGTGGCTGAGGCGGCGGGACGTGACTACGCACGCATAGGAGATTCGTCCTGAAAAAGGAAATTCACCCTGAAGAAGAAAAAAGATTGATACATCATAAACAATGTGCTATAATCCACATGGTATATCCGATTCACCCTTTGAAAGGAGTAAAGCAACGATGAAAAGATGCATTTCCCTGTTGCTGACCGTGTGCCTGCTGGCCACCATGGCCGCTGTGCCTGCTCTGGCAGAGGCCGGCACCTATACCGGCGTGGGCGCCGGCAAGAACGGTGAAGGTTCCATCGAGGTGTCCGTGACGCTGGATGACGCGGGCGTGATCACCGACGTGGAAGTGACCAAGAACGGCGACGACGCCGGCATCAGCGATCCCGCTGTGGAAGGGGTACCCGCCGCCATCGTGGCCGCCAACAGCCTGGCCGTGGACGCCGTGGCTGGCGCCACGCTGACCAGCAACGGCATTCTGGAGGCCGTGGAAGCGGCGCTGACCGCTGCGGGCGTGGACCCGTCCGCCTACAAGGCCGCCCCTGAGACCGACGAGGCCGAGGCAGAAAAGACCGCCGTGGAGCAGACCACCGACGTACTGGTGATCGGCGCCGGCATCGCCGGCCTGTCCTCCGCCATGTCCGCCAAGGAAAACGGCGCGGACGTGGTGATCATCGACAAGATGTCCGCCCCCGGCGGCACCACCAACCTGGCCGGCGGCATTCTGGTGTGCGTTGATTCCGAGCTGTTTGCCGACAACCGTCTGGAGTCCGACAGCATGGAGGCCATCAAGGCCTACTGGGAAGAGAGAATGGCCTACAGCGGCGTGGACAGCGGCTACCCGGACCAGGAGCGTCTGGACAGCGTGCTGGCCGATACCGGCAAGACTGTTGACTGGATGGTTTCCAACGGGATTGAGTTTGACGCCACTCCCTACTCCGCTTCCTCCCGCTATCCCATGGCGCTGGCCAATGGCGGCGGCGCCGGCCTGATCAACATGCTGGTGGATGCCTGCGAGGAAAAGGGCATTGAGCTTATGCTCAACACCAAGGGCACCTCGCTGATCACCGACGACACCGGCGCCGTGGTGGGCGCGGTCGCCGAGACCGAGGATTCCATCATCACCTTCCACGCCAAGAGCGTGATCCTGGCCACCGGCGGTATTTCCCAGAACCAGGAGCTGGTGGAAAAGTACAGCCCCAAGCTGACCCGTGCGGGCCTGATCCCCACCAGTGCCGTAAGCCACACCGGCGACGGTTTCCTCATGGCGCTGGAGGTGGGCGCCGGCACCTTTGATGTGTTCGCCACCCCGCTGTTCAGCACCGTGGTGGACCCGGAGCTCAGTGCCCTGACCGACACCAGCGTCCTGACCATCTACGGCCAGCTGGGCGTCAATGCCAACGGTGACCGCTTTGGCAACGAGGCTGCCAGCGCGGGCTGGGATACCATGGATCATACCGCCTCCGATATGATTCAGGATGGCAACGCGCCCTTCTGGTACATCTATGATTCCTCCAATGCGGATGCTGTGGCCGCGCTGGAAGCCGGCGTGGAGAGCGGCGTGGTCGCCAAGGCCGACACCATCGAGGGCCTTGCGCTGGGCATGCATGTCTACACCGACCGCCTGGTTGCCGCCTACGAGGATTACAGCGCGGCGGTAGCGGCCGGCAAGGACGAGGCCTTTGGCAAGGACGCTTCTTTCCTTCTTCCCATTGAGAAGGCGCCCTTCTACGCTGTGAAGGTCTATCCCACCACGTTTGGCTCCGCCGGCGGTGTGACCACCACCGATCAGGGCCGCGTGACCACTCAGGACGGCACGGTGATCCCCGGCCTCTACGCCGCGGGCGAGATGAGCAACCGTTATTTCTATAACGAGAACTACGTCCTGGCTGCCTCGCTGGGCCTGTATTCCACCATGGGCCGCCGCGCTGGCGCCGCTGCCGCTTCGGACGCTCTGGCGGAATAACCTTATCCCCTTTGTCATAGAAAGAGCCCCCGGCGGGAAGAATCCCTCCGGGGGTTCAGACCGTTGAAAAACCCATGGTTTTGGAAAGAGCCGCGTTTCTTGCGTCCCGGTTGCTCAATCATTCGCGCTTCCCTGACGGTCGCGCTCATGGTTTCGCTGCCCCGCTCCGGGTCGCTTTGCCACCTCCGGTGGCAAGTGCCCACAGGGCACACGCTTCCCTTCGCGCCTTCGGACGCTCGCAACGCTCACGAAAAATGCTGCGGCATAAGGCTTTGGGGCTCTGCCCCAAACCCCGGCAGGGGGATGATCCCCCTGCACCCCGCACTTTGTCAGCAGCCTGAACCCCCGGCGGTAAGAATCCCTCCGGGGGTTCAAGTTGTCGAAAAAGCCCGCCTGTAGCGCCCTTTTCCGACAAACATCGCCCGGCTCAAGGCAAAACCTGAGCCGGGCGTTATCCTTTTCTCCTACCGAATCATGTCACCATCGGCTTGCACGCCGTCCAGGGCCGGCTTTCGCTTCCAGGCCGTCATCACGCCCGTGCCCAGCCCCGTACGCTGCCAGCTCACCTGTTCAAACGACAGATCCGTCAGCCGGGTTTGCAGCGTGCAGCGGTTGACGGGCGTGCTCTCTGTACCTGCGGACATCCAGCGGCGCAGCGCGTTCATTGCAGCAGGCCAGCATGCCGCCCCCAGCACCAGCTGTCCGCCGGGCTTGAGCACGCGAAGCACTTCACCCAGCATGCGGTCCAATGAATCTGCGTCGCCCTTCCACTGCATGAGCACCGTGTCAAAAGCGCCTTCCCGCCAGGGGATGTCCCCCACCGGCGCATAGACGATATCGCAGCTTTGCAGCCGCGCACGTGCGGAGCGCACCTCCTCCATATCGGAAGATACGCCGCACACCTCGCATTGCATGTTGCGGCGCAGGTATTCGGCCATCAGCCCCCGGCCCACACAGGCATCCAGAACCCGGTCTTCCGGGTCCACTACGGCCCACCTGAGCATGGCTTTTTCCAACGGGTTCAGCCGCGGACATGCCTTGACGGACAGCTCACCGGATACGGTTTTGCCTTGTACCTTGGTGATCATGCTCGTCCTCCTCAGCGATTCTGTTTCCTGTCACGCGGCTATTATATCACAGAATTGCTAAGAATGCACGTATTTTTGTAACATTTTGTTTATTATTTTGAATATTCTCGTAAACAATAAGTAATGGATGCCCGGCGGGACAGCACCATCCACAGCGCCGCGTCCAGCAGCGCCAACAGAACGACATCCGCGCCCAGCGCCGCAGAAACCGGCCATCCCCAAAGGGTCAGCAGCACCGCCGCGCCCACCAGCACCGCAATGAGAATCATGCCGCCGAACATGCTGATCATGGCGTTCATGCTCTGCTTGACAGCCTCGGTTTCGGTTTTCCATTTCAGCTTGGGATGATACACGTCCAAAAGCAGGCTCATCAGGCACCACAGCAGCGAAAATAACTGTGACACAGCCAGCGCGCCCAGCGTTTCCAGCCACATGCCGGGCAGCAGCACCCACAGCGCCACCGCGCTTACCAGCGCCGCAGCCAGGTTGAAGGTCATCCCCATCAGCAGTTTGGCCCCAAGCTGCACGCTCCCCGCAACCGGATAGATGCGCCGCATGTCATGCCGCGCGCCTTCACGCGACACGGCAGTGGACACGGCCAGCCCCATGGTGCAGGTCAGCGCCAGGAAGCCCGCGGCAACCGCCAGATAGATGCTTTTGGGCACAAACTGCGCCACGACTTCCGAAAGCGCCATTCCATCCGTTTCCCGGCCGATGCCGACAGCCATTACCACCAGCAGCACCGGGAACATTACCACACCGGTGAGGCAGTTGGTAGCGTAGGTAGGCACAGTAAGCACCTCTCGCATCTCCTGCCGGTACAGCGCCCAGAAGGGGGTGTGCACCCGCCAGCCCGCCGAGCGGCGGCGCGAGCCGCTATTGACGCGCTGGATGACCTCCGCCTGCCTGAGCGCAAGGCGCATGTATCCGCCGCCGCACAGGGCGACCACCAGCGCCAGCGCGGCGATGGACACGCCAGCGTACAGGGCCGCCTGCCCCCACGCGTGCAGGCCGGACCCGGTGGCTGCCGTCGTGAGCCACTGAAGCGGCGGAAATGCGCCCAGCACCAGCTCGGTCAGCGATCCGCTGCCCAGCAGCAGGCCCGCAGCGGCCTGTGCCAGCTCGCCTTCATCCATGTTCATATTGATGCTCATTTCCACGCCCACGATCGCGGCCACCAGCACAAAGGTCATCACGGTGGTCACACCCTCGCGCCGCTTCCACAACGCGCTGATGCGAATGAGTGCAAAGGACAAAAGCGTGGTAATCGCCACCGGAATGCCCGGGATGAACAGGGTTCCCAGCAGCGAGCGCACATAGTAGTCCGCCGCGGCCCCCGTTTCCACGCCATAGCGAATGAGCAGCGGCAGGCACACCAGCGCCGTCAGCCCGATTTCTCCGGCCAGCACGGTGGCCAGCTTGGCCAGGAGCACGCCGTGCGACGGAATGGGCAACGCGCCCACAAAGGCGCAGTCCCTGCCGAAAAACAGCAGGCTGATTACATAGAAGAAACTGTAGATCAGCGTCATCAGCGTACAGGCCAGAAACGCCAGGGCGATCACGGCCTGCGGTTCGCCCATGGCCTTTGCCTGATCGTACATCACCATTTCAAATAACAAAGCCATGGCGAAAAGGGACACAGCCAGAAGCGTTATCCCGGCCCAGCCAAGCACGGCCTTCCAGGCCGCCTGTCCCTCACGCCGGCGACCGCTTGGCGCAAGCGCCATCAGACGGTCGCGCATAAGCAGCTTCCAATAGGCCAGCACGGCTCATTCCCCCTTCTTTTCCACCAGTTCCAGAAAGACCTCTTCCAGGCTCGAATCCCCGCCGTGGCGAAGTTCATCCAGCGTGCCGCGGGCGATGAGCCTGCCCCGCTTGATGATGCCGATTTCGTCGCACAGGCGCTCGGCCACATCCAGCACATGCGTGGAGAAAAACACCGTGCGGCCGCTGTCGGCATGGCGGCGCATCTCTTCCTTAAGCATGAACACGCTCTGCGGGTCCAGGCCCACCATGGGCTCGTCCAGCACCCAGATGCTGGGCTCGTGGATGAGCGCGCCGGTGATGGCCAGCTTCTGCTTCATGCCGCGGGAGTAGCCGCGGATCTGCTGGTTGGCGGCGTCCTCCAGCTCAAACAGCGACAGGTATTTTTCAATGTGGCGCTTGCGGCTTGCAGCGTCCACCCCGTAGATATCCGCCATGAAATTGAGGTAATCCATGCCGGTGAGGCGTTCGTACATGTCGAACGAGTCCGGGACGTAACCAAAGCTGCGCTTGGCCGCGATGGGATCGCGCGCCATGTCGATGCCGTTGAGCATAACACGCCCGCTGTCGGGCGAAAGGATGCCGGTGAGCAGCTTGATGGTGGTGGTTTTGCCGGCGCCGTTGGGGCCAATAAAGCCGAACACCTTGCCCTCCTCGATCTTCATATCCAGGCCATCCACGGCCTTCACCTTGCCTCCGGCATAGGTCTTGGTCACGTTTTCAAACTGGATCATGGTTTTCCATCCTCCTATAAGGGATTTTCCGGTTTGCAGGCACAGTATAACGCCACCCGCTGCGAAAGAAAAGTGGAAAATGCACATTTTCCACTCCTCCGCCTCTCAATGCCGCGCCTTTTTGACTGAACGTCTGTTTCTGCCTGCCTGCAGTGCATGCATATCATGAAACTCTTTGCGTCCTCTTAGCAATCCGCCATTTTCCGAAGTTTCCCCATTCTGATCCAGGTGTTTGCCAGAAAGACAATCCGCATGGTTTTTCAATAAAAAATCCGTGTATTCTTCACACCTGCTTGACAAAACGTCCATTTCCGTTACAATATTATATATAGTAGGAAAGAAGGCGATGTCATGAAGATACAGCCGGCGGTGCGTACAGAAACCGTCAGGATTGCGATGGGCACGGCGTTTTTTTCCCTTGTAATGCTGCTGGTGTTCGCACTGCTGGACCGGCTGGATGTGACGGTCGTATTGGGGACGCTTTTGGGTGCAGGCGCGGCGGTCCTCAACTTTTTTTTAATGGCATTAAGCGTGCAGCGGGCTGCCGAGAGCATGAAGGGCGTTACGGTGCCGCCGGAGCCGCTGGAGGAAAACGGCGATCCCGATCCGGACGCCCCGCTTCAGCCTCCTGTGCCGGAGGTGCAGCGCGCCAAGCGCTGGATGCAGCTGTCCTACACAGGACGGATGCTGCTGCTGGTGGGTGTGGCCATCGTGGCGCTGACCGCGCCGTGTTTCCATCCGGTGGCGGCGGCGCTTGCGCTGCTGTTTCCGCGCCTGGTGATCTTTTTGCGGGGATTTGTCAAGCCAAAGAACAAGGAGGCCTGAATGCCGATGAAACGTGACGCGAAGGAGCGCGTAGTCGATTGGCTGCTGGTGGCGCTGATGGTATTGCCCTTTGTACTGAGCATGACCCTGAAGGTTCTGTTGAAGCCCGCCGGAGAGGGAATCTCCATCACGGGCGCGCAGGTGTATTTTACCATTCCCATGCCGGTGATGGATCTGCCCATCACGGAATCGCAGGTCAATTCCCTGATGGTGGTCCTCTCCATTTTGGGGCTGTGCCTGTACCTGACCCATGGCATTTCCGTGGCGCCCCATTCCAAGCGCCAGATCGTGGCTGAGTGGATTGTGGAAAAGGTGCAGAACATGGTGAACAGCAACATGGGCGCGTATTTTTCCGCCTTTGCGCCGTTTATAGCCGGTATCATGTTTATCTCGGCGTTTTCCAGCCTGTCCAGCCTTTTGGGCCTGTTCCCGCCCACGTCGGATATGAACATTGTAGCCGGATGGGCCATACTGGTGTTCGTCCTTATTACCTATTACAAACTCAAGGGCGGCCTGCTGCCCTATGTGAAGGGATTCTTTGAACCGGTGTTCATCTTCGCGCCCTTCAACATTATCGGTGAGGTGGCCACCCCGGTTTCGATGTCCTTCCGTCATTATGGCAACGTTCTGTCGGGGATGGTCATCTCTACTTTGGTGGCCTATGCCCTGCAAACCCTCAGCCACATGCTGCTGGGCTGGCTGCCCGGCGTGCTGGGACAGTTCCCCTTTCTGCAGGTAGGCCTGCCGGCCATCCTGTCCCTGTACTTCGATATCTTCAGCGGGTTGATGCAAGCATTTATATTTGCCCTGCTCACCACAATCTACATATCCACAGGTTTCCCGCAGGAGGAATATGAACGGCGCAAGGCAAAGCGCAAAAAAGCTTTGCATACCGCATAAACAATCACTACATTCAAGGAGGACTCTGACATGCTCGAACTCGCCATTGGTATCATCCTTGCCGGCTGCGGCATTGGCGCCGGCCTTGCCCTGATTGCAGGTATCGGCCCTGGTATCGGTGAAGGCAACGCTGCCGCCAAAGCCTGCGAAGCCATCGGTCGCCAGCCCGAGAGCAAAAGCGACGTAACTTCTACCATGATTTTGGGTTGTGCCATCGCGGAAACCACCGGTCTTTATGGTCTGGTCGTCGGCATCCTGCTCATCTTCGTCGCACCCAATATGTTTGTCAACATTTTGCTCAACGCCATCAAATAATGCCCGAGCGCGGCGATAGAGAGAGGCCGAACCAATGAGCGTGCAATCTTTAGATATCATTTCCGTCAATCTATGGCAAATCCTCATCTCTCTTGCCAATCTGCTGATTATCACCTTTGTTCTCAAGCGCTTCCTGTTCAAACGCGTTCAGGCGGTCCTCACGGCCCGTCAGGAGCAGGTGAGCAAAATTTACGGCGAGGCGGAGGAAAGCCGCAACGCCGCAGTCAGCATGAAGCAGGAGTATGAGGCGCGCCTGGCCTCCGCCCGCGAGGAAGCGGACGGGCTGGTGCGCACGGCTGTCGTGACGGCCCAGCGCAAGGGCGATCAGATTCTCGCCGAAGCGTCCGGTCAGGCCAGCCGACTCAAGCAGAAGGCCGAAGAGGAAATCGCCATGGAGCGCAGGCAGATGCTTACGGGCGTTCGGAAAGAGATTTCCGATCTGGCCGTGGGCATCGCCTCCAAAGTGGTCGAGCGTGAAATCCAGCCGAAGGATCACGAGGCCTTTGTGGACGAATTTATCAGGAACGTGGGTGACGAAGCATGACCGATCTGGCGGAGGAATACGGTAAAGGCCTGTATGATCTGACCGAGGAGGAGCATGTCTCCGAGGATGTGCTTGCGCAGCTTCGCGTGCTCAGGGGGCTTTTCCGCGATCAGCCGGATTTTATCCGCCTGCTTTGCAACATGTCGCTTGCAAAGGAAGAGCGCACCGCCATTCTGGACGGCGCGCTGCGCGGCCAGGTGCACCCCTACGTGCTGAATTTTCTCAAAATCCTGTGCGAGCGCGGGGCGCTGCACGAATTTGAGGGCTGCGTGAGCGCCTTCACCGCGCTGTACAACCAGGCGCACGGCATCGTTGAGGCCAGTGTGACCACGGGCGTTCCCCTGGAAGCTGAGCAGCGCACCCGTTTGATCGACAAGCTGTCCGCCATGACGGGCAAGCGGATCGTGCTTTCCGAAAAGGTGGACCCCGGCGTGGTGAGCGGCGTTTTGCTGGAGATGAATGGCAAGCGCTACGACAACACGCTGCGCCACCGGCTGCAAGCCATCCACGCCGCCCTGATCGCGGAGGCGTAGTCATGGCCTCATCTACTGAAAGCTGGTGATACAATGCAGTTAAAACCCGAAGAGATCTCCAAGCTCATCAAAGAGCAGATCAAGCATTATGAAAACCGCATCGCACAGGATGATGTCGGCACCACGATCATGATCGGCGACGGCATCGCGCGTGTGAGCGGTCTGGATAAGTGCATGGCCAACGAGCTGGTGCAGTTTCCCAACGGCGCCTACGGCATGGCCCTGAATCTGGAGGAAAACAGCGTCGCCGTGGTCATGTTGGGCGACGACGAGGACATCAAAGAAGGCGATGTGGTCAAGCGCACGGGCCATGTGGTTTCCGTTCCCGTTGGCGAAGGCCTGATCGGCCGTGTGGTCAACGCCCTGGGCCAACCCGTGGACGGCAAGGGCCCCGTGGACGCAAAGGAACACCGGCCCATCGAGCACAACGCGCCCGGCATCATCGAACGCAAGGGCGTGAGCGTGCCGCTGCAGACCGGTATCAAGGCCATCGACAGCATGATTCCCATCGGCCGCGGCCAGCGCGAGCTCATCATCGGCGACCGTCAGACCGGTAAAACCGTCATCGCTCTGGATACCATCATCAATCAGAAGGGCAAGGATGTCATCTGCATCTATGTGGCCATCGGACAGAAATGTTCCACCGTGGCGCAGCTGGTGGACACCCTGACGGCCGCCGGAGCGATGGACTATACCATCGTGGTCAGCGCCACCGCGTCCGAGCTTTCCCCGCTGCAGTACATTGCGCCCTATTCCGGCTGCGCCATGGCCGAATACTTCATGGATCAGGGCAAGGACGTGCTGATCGTCTACGACGACCTGAGCAAGCACGCGGTCGCCTACCGCGCCCTGTCGCTGCTCATCCGCCGTCCTCCGGGACGCGAAGCCTATCCCGGCGATGTGTTCTACCTGCACAGCCGCCTTCTGGAGCGCGCCGCACGGCTGGACCCCGCGCATGGCGGCGGTTCCATCACGGCATTGCCCATCATCGAAACCCAGGCGGGCGACGTATCCGCCTACATCCCCACCAACGTCATCTCCATCACCGACGGCCAGATCTTCCTGCTCACCGAGCTGTTCCACTCCGGCGTCATGCCCGCCGTGGACCCCGGCATCTCCGTCAGCCGCGTAGGCGGCAACGCGCAGATCAAGGCCATGAAGAAGGTCGCCGGCAGCCTCAAGCTCCTCTACAGCCAGTACCGTGAGCTGCAGGGCTTTGCGCAGTTCGGCTCCGACCTGGACGCCGACACCAAGGCCCGTCTGGCTCAGGGCGAACGCATCGTGGAGGTGCTCAAGCAAAACCGCAACCATCCCATCGCCGTGGAGGATCAGGTATGCATCTTCTACGCCGTGACCCGCGGTTTCCTCAAGGATGTGGCGGTAACGGACGTGGCCGAGTATGAGGAAGGCCTGTACGAGCGCATGTCCGCTCAGCATACGGATGTGCTGGAAGCCATCCGCACCACCGGCGACCTGAGCAAGGAAACCGAGGAGGCCCTTCGCGCCGCCCTGGATGCCTACACGAAGGATTTCCTCAAAAGCAAAAAATAAGTAAGGAGGTTTCGCCATGGCCGGAGCGTCCATGAAAGACATCAAGCTGCGCATCCGAAGCGTGGAAAGCACCATGCAGATCACCAAGGCCATGCAGCTTGTGGCGACCTCCAAACTGCGCCGCGCCAAGGAGCGCATGGAAAACAGCAAGCCCTACACCCGCATCTCCACCGCCGCTATAGCGGCTGCCGTGTCCTGCTGCGACGACCCCAGCGTTCCCTACGTCACCCCCCGTGGTGGGAAGAGCCGCTGCTATGTGCTTATCGCAGGAGACCGCGGTCTGGCAGGCGGTTACAACGCCAACCTGTTCAAGGCTTTCAGCGCTCATGCCGAGGGAACGGACGCCTGCGTGCTGCCCCTGGGACGCAAGGCCATTGAGCGGTGCCACCGCCTGGGCCTGACGATGCTGACCGACGACTATCCCCGGGTGGAGGGCATGTCGGTGGGCACGTGTTATCATCTGGCGCGGCTGCTGCTGGATGGCTACGACGCGGAGCGGTATGATGAGCTTTGGCTGGTATACACCAACTTCGTCAGCATGATGACCCAGGAAGTCATGATCGAGCAGCTTTTGCCCGTGCAGCGTCCGCCGGAAGGCGCGCCTCACAAGCTGGTTTCCACCGTGTACGAGCTGCCTCCCGCTGAAACCCTGGCTCAGGTACTGCCTGATTTTCTGGCCGGCAGGCTCTACAGCGCCCTGTGCGACGCCTTTGCCAGCGAGGTGGCGGCGCGGCGCAGCGCCATGGATTCCGCCACCAAAAACGCCGGAGAGATGATCTCCGACCTCAAGCTCAGATACAACCGGGCCCGTCAGGGCGCCATCACCCAGGAGATCACGGAAATCGTGGCTGGCGCGGAGCACTGACGCGTCAGGAAAGGAGTTTTACCATCGTGAGCACGAAAAACATCGGCAAGGTGGTTCAGGTCATCGGCCCGGTGCTGGACATCCGCTTCCAGGACGGCCAGCTGCCCGAACTGCTTTCCGCCATTGAGATCCAAAGCGGCGACCGCAAGATTGTGGCCGAGGTGGCGCAGCACATTGGCGACAACGTTGCCCGCTGCATCTCCATGAACGCCACCGACGGCATGGTGCGCGGTATGGACGCCGTAGACACCGGCGGCCCCATCACCGTGCCCGTAGGCGATAAGTGCCTGGGCCGCATCTTTAACCTGCTGGGTCAGCCCATCGACGAAAAGCCGGCGCCCGAAGGCGTAGAACGCTGGCCCATTCACCGTCAGCCCCCCAGCTTTGAGGAGCAGGAAACCTCCACCGAGATCCTGGAAACCGGCATCAAGGTGGTGGACCTAATCGCCCCCTATGCCAAGGGCGGCAAGATCGGCCTGTTCGGCGGCGCGGGCGTGGGCAAGACGGTGCTGATCATGGAGCTGATCAACAACGTGGCCAAGCAGCACGGCGGCCTGTCCGTGTTTGCCGGCGTGGGCGAGCGCACCCGTGAGGGCAACGACCTGTACAACGAGATGCAGGAGAGCGGCGTCATCAACAAAACCGCGCTGGTCTACGGCCAGATGAACGAGCCGCCGGGAGCCCGTATGCGCGTGGCGCTGTCCGGACTTACGATGGCGGAATACTTCCGCGACCGTGAGAACCAGGACGTGCTTCTCTTCATCGACAACATCTTCCGCTTCACCCAGGCGGGCAGCGAGGTATCGGCGCTGCTGGGCCGCATGCCCAGCGCCGTGGGCTACCAGCCCACCTTGGCCACCGAGATGGGCGCCCTGCAGGAGCGCATCACCTCCACCAAGAAGGGGTCCATCACGTCCGTGCAGGCCGTCTACGTACCTGCCGACGACCTGACCGACCCGGCTCCCGCCACCACCTTCGCTCACCTGGACGCGACGACGGTTTTGAGCCGTGCCATTTCCTCGCTGGGCATCTACCCCGCCGTGGACCCGCTGGAGTCCACCAGCCGCATCCTCGCCCCCGAAATCGTGGGCACGGAGCACTATGAAGTGGCCCGTCAGGTGCAAAGCATCCTGCAGCGCTACAAGGAGCTTCAGGACATCATCGCCATCATGGGCATGGACGAGCTCAGCGACGAAGACAAGCTCATCGTGGCGCGCGCCCGCAAGGTGCAGCGCTTCCTGAGCCAGCCCTTCAGCGTGGCCGAGCAGTTCACCGGCATGGAAGGCAAGTATGTGCCCCTGAAGGAAACCATCCGTGGCTTCAAGGAAATCATCGAAGGCAAGCATGACGACCTGCCCGAGAGCGCCTTCCTGTTCGTGGGCACGATTGAAGAAGCCGTGGAAAAAGCCAAAAAGGGTGAATGAGCATGGCGACGTTTCATTTGCAGATCGTCACCCCCGACCGCATGGTGTATGATGGTCAGGCGGAGCGCGTGATCGTGCGCACGCTGCGCGGCGACGTGTGCATTCTGGCGCGCCACATCGACTACGCCGCTCCCCTGGGCATCGGCGAGGCGCGCGTGACGGACGCCGAGGGCGCCACCCGCGTGGCCGCATGCAGCGGCGGCATGATCGGTGTGGATGGCGGCGAGGTGCGCATCATGGCAACCACCTTTGAATGGGCCGACGACATTGATCTGGAGCGCGCCCAGCGCGCACAGAAGGAGGCGCTGGAGCGGCTGGAGTCCCTCAAGCTCGAGGATCGCGACTTTTCCATTGCTGAAGCCAAGCTCAAGCGTGCTTTGGCACGTATTCATGCCAAGGAATAGGCCCATCACAAAAACAACCGCGGGAGGTATTCAAACGCCTCCCGCGGTTGTTTTCCCTTGTCCGGCTTACTTGGTTCCGAACAGACGGTCGCCCGCGTCACCCAGGCCGGGCACAATATATCCGTGCTCGTTGAGCTTTTCATCGCACGCAGCCACATAAATATTCACGTCGGGATGGTCCTTTTGCACGCGCTCGATGCCCTCCGGCGCGGCAATCAGGTTGACCAGACGGATGTGCTTGCAGTTGCGCTGCTTGAGGAACGTGATGGCCGCCGAAGCGCTCCCGCCCGTAGCCAGCATGGGGTCCAGAACCAGAAGCTCGCGGCTTTCGCTGTCGGCAGGCAGCTTGCAATAATATTCCACCGGCTGCAGCGTTTCCGGATCACGATACAGGCCGATATGGCCGATCCGCGCCGCGGGAATCAGCTTGGCCACGCCGTCCACCATGCCCAGACCGGCGCGCAGAATGGGCACAATGCCCACCTTCTTGCCGCTGAGGTGCCTGGCCTTGGTCTTGCAAAGGGGAGTTTCGATCTCCACTTCCTTGGTCGGCAGGTCACGGGTGACCTCGTACACCATCAGCATGCTGATTTCTTCCAGCAGTTCCCGGAATTCCTTGGCGCCGGTGTGAACATCGCGCATCAGGCTCAGCTTGTGCTGAATCAACGGATGATCGAAGATGTATACCTTCCCCATGGAAAAGCCTCCTTCGTTTTGGCGCTTGCATAGCCGCAGCACGCCAGTCTGCAACCATTATAGGGGAAAGCAACACTCTTTGCAAGGGAAAAGCGATATTTTTCGTCCTTATTTGCGGCGGGGCTCATGTAAAATCCGCCGGTTTTCTTTTCTTGTCGCTTTCGATATGGTATAATACTTTGTATCGCGCCGCCCAGGCGGCGTTTTGGAGAGGAGCAGCGGACGTGTACATCGAGAAGCGTTATATCAAGAAAATTGCGAGGGTTTTTGAGGCATTATCCATCTCCCTGCGGCTGGTGGATGCCTCCGGCGCCTGCCTGGTGCCGGAAGACGGGGAGTCCGCCGCCCTTCCCGCGGGCGTGCTCGCGCAGGGGTTGAATCATCACGCCGGCCGGTTCTTTTACCGTGTTCTGGATGTGCATCCGCCCCTGTACCTGGTGGCTCCCGAGGGTGCGCCCGGCGTGGAAGATGTGCTCTGCGTAGCCGACGCCATGATTATGAGTCTCCTCAAAAGCAGTCTTTCCATCGCCAGCCATACCGACGTGTACCGCCGCGCACTCAAGCAGGAGCTTTCCGGGGCCGACCTGATTTCCCGTGCGAGCGAGCACCAGATTCCCTTGGAGATGGATCGCTGCGTGGTGCTGTTCCAGATTGAGCAGACGGAGCGCTCCAGCGCCTTCTCTCTGCTGGGTGAGCTGGTGCCGCTGAGCGATACCGACGTGCTGGTGGAGATGAACCGCCACCTGGTGGCGCTCATCAAGGACATGAACGGCATCGACGGGATGGACGATCTGTACCAGTTTGCTCAGGCCGTGCAGGAAACCCTGATGGAGGAGGCAGTGCAGACCGCCATCGTGGGCATTGGTGAGGAAAAGCATACGCTGGCCCAGCTTGGGGAAAGCTATGCCGAGGCCAAGCGGGCCATGGAGGTGGGGAGCATCTTTCATCCCGGCGAATCCATCTACATGTTCCGGCGGCTGATGCTGGAACGTTTCCTGATGAACGTGCCGCGCGAGGAAAGCATGCTCTATCACAACCTGCTGTTTAACCGCAAAACCGCCAAGCTGTTCAATGAGGAGATGCTTCAAACCATCGAGATGTTCTTCCGCAAGGACCTGAACCTCTCCGATACAGCCCGGCAGCTCTTTATCCACCGCAATACGCTGGTCTACCGGCTGGATAAGGTTCAGCGGCAAACCGGGCTGGACCTGCGCCATTTTGACGACGCGGTTACCTTCAAAATCCTCTATGAGCTGAAAAAATGCGGGCAGGAAAAGCCCAGGCAGATTTATTGACAGTCAATTGGGAAATGAGGCGGTGAGTCATTGAAAACCCTTTCCAAGAAACGCTTTAGGCTCATGTGCCTGACGCTGATGGTTTTGCTGCTGCTCACGGGCTGCGCGCTGCTGCCCACCACCATCAGCGACCTTGCCACCGGCATGGACGATACCGTGACCATCAGCCGGGCGGAGTACGAGCGCCTTCAGCGCTATGCCGAGCTGGATGAAATCTGGCAGATTGTGGAGCAGTATTACTATCAGGAGCCGGATACGCAGGCCATGCTTGACGGCGCGGAGATGGGTCTGCTCTATGGACTGGGCGATCCCTACACCTACTACTACACGCCCGATCAGTACGCTCAGCTCTGGGCTGATGACGAGGGCGAGTATGCGGGCATCGGCATCCAGATCATGGGTAATTATGCCACGGGGCTGTGCACCATCAGCCGCGTATTCCTGGACAGCCCCGCGTTGGACGCGGGCCTGCGCAAAGGTGACGTCCTCACCCGTGTGGAGGATATCGACGTGGTCACCACCACCCTGCAGGACGCCGTCAACATCATGCGCGGCGAACCCGGCACCCCCGTCAACGTGCAGGTGCAGCGCGGCGACCAGCTGCTGGACTTCGTGGTAGACCGTGCCGTGGTGCATGTCAACTGGGTCAACAGCTGCATGCTGGATGGGGACGTAGGTTACATTTCGCTTTATGAGTTCAGCGGAGATTGCAGCCCGTCCTTCGCCGTTCACCTGGATAACCTGATGAGCCAGGGGGCAAAAGCACTGGTGATCGACCTGCGCGACAATCCCGGCGGCTGGGTGGACGATGCGCAGAAGGTAGCCGACATGTTCCTGGAGGAAGGCAACGTGGCCTCGCTGGTCTACCGTGACGGTACCACGGAGCTCTACACCACCACCACCGACGGTAAGGAAAATCCCATTCCCCTGGTGGTGCTGGTCAACGAATACTCCGCCTCCGCCAGCGAGATTCTGGCCGGCGCCCTGCAGGACCGCGGCCGCGCCACCATCGTGGGCACGCAGACCTTCGGCAAGGGTGTGGTGCAGTACGTGCTGCCCGTAGGCACCCGCGGCGCGGGCATGCAGCTGACCGTGGCCCAGTACTATACCCCCAACGGAAACGAGGTTCACAAGGTGGGGATCACGCCCGACATTGAGGCCACGCTTCCCGAAGGCGACACCACCATGTACGACATTGGGGATCTGGACGACGCCCAGCTGAAAAAGGCCTATGAAGTCGCTCTGGACCTGATCGAACCCTAACGATTTTTTTGGGGGGCCGCCCGATGCGGTCCCCCAAAAAAGTCTTTTCATTTGTCCAAAAACCGTGTATACTAAGGCTAACCATCCGGCAAAACCAAGCGGCCTTGCGTGCGGCGGAGGCGGATGGGCCTGTGTTTGCTCCCGGTTGCGGGCGCGGGAACCGCGTTTCCTTCGCCCAAGATGAGGAAGGAGGCGTCTTTTATGTGTCATCTGTCTGTGCCGTAGTTTCCGTGCGTCGGAATCTGCGGTTTTTTCTTTGTCGTCAGTAGAGGAGGAAGCGGTCATGGCGGATGAGCGGCTGGGCTTTGTGGGCATCGTAGTGGAGGATCGCGCCTCCGTGCCCGCAGTCAACGAAATTCTCTCCAGCTTTTCCCCCATCATCCGGGGGCGTATGGGCGTGCCCGACCCTCAGGGCGGCGAGGCCGTCATCGGCCTCATCGTGCGGGGAACCAACGATCAGCTGGGCGCGCTTACCGGCCGGCTGGGCAACCTGCCCGGCGTGCGCGCCAAGAGCGCCCTCACCTCCGCCAAATCCACGCATCCCCAACAGAAAAGAAAGGAATGACTCGTTATGAAAAAGTTCTTGCTGGGCCTGACGGCCCTTGTCATGGCACTGACGCTGGCTCTGAGCGTCGCCGTCGCCGAAGGATCCGTCCCCCGCGTGGCCGCCCTCAAGGGACCTACGGCCATGGGCATGGTCAAAATGATGAGCGATGCGCCGGACGCCTATGAGTTCACCATCTCCGCCGCCATTGACGAGATCACCCCAAAGCTGGTCAAGGGCGAGGTGGATATCGCCGCCGTGCCGGCCAACATGGCCTCTGTGCTCTATAACAACACCGAGGGCGCAGTCAAGGTGCTGGCCATCAACACGCTGGGCGTGCTCTACATCGTGGAGAACGGTGACAGCGGCGTTTCCCGCATTGCCGATCTCAAGGGGCGCACCCTCTACGCCAGCGGCAAGGGCGCTTCCCCGGAATATGCGCTGAACTATCTGCTTGCACAAAACGGACTGGACCCCGAAACCGATGTAACCGTGGAATACAAGTCCGAGCACGCCGAGTGCCTGGCCTCGCTGCTGGCCAACGAAGGCTCCCTGGCGCTGCTGCCCCAGCCCTTTGTGACCACTGCCCAGATGAAGCAGCCCACCGTACAGGTCGCGCTGGACCTTAACGACGAATGGGCCAAGGCACAGGAAGGCAGCGACGCGCCCAGCATGCTCATCACCGGCGTGGTGGTTGCCCGCAGCGCCTTCATCGACGAAAATCCTCAGGCCGTGAGCGACTTCCTGGATGCCTATAAGCAGTCCGTGGCCTATGCCAACGAACACGTGGATGAGACGGCCGCGCTCATCGGCCAGTACGACATCATCACCGAGGAGGTGGCCAAGGTCGCCCTCCCCCAGTGCGCCATCGTCTATATTGATGGTGAGGAAATGACCCAGGCGCTGTCGGGCTATCTTCAGGTGCTCTATGACCAGAACCCCGCCTCTGTAGGCGGCGCCCTGCCGGATGAAGCCTTCTACTACCAGCGCTAAGCCGCGCATGCCCCTGTGGGCGGTGCTGGTATGGCTGGCGGTATGGCAGCTGATCGCCTGGTGGGTGGATGCGCCCATTTTGCTGGTCTCGCCTCTGACGGCTCTCAAACGCCTGCTGGAGCTGGCGTTTGAGGCCGCCTTCTGGCGCGCTGTTGCCTTTTCGGTGGGACGCATTCTGCTGGGCTTTCTGCTCAGCGCTCTGCTGGGCGCCGTGCTGGCTGCCGCCGCCTACCGCTTTCGCCGCGTGCGCGAGCTGCTCATGCCGCTGGTGGCTGCGGTCAAGGCGGTGCCGGTGGCATCCTTCGTGATTCTGGTGCTGCTGTGGGTTTCCAGCCGCAATTTGAGCGTGGTCATCAGCCTGTTGATCGGCTTTCCGGTGATCTATGCCAACGTACTGGCCGGGCTGGACAGCACCGACCCCCGTTTGATCGAAATGGCGCGCGTATTCCGCGTGCCTTTTCGCCGTCAGCTGAGCACGGTGTATCTGTCCCAGGTGGCTCCCTTTCTGCGCTCCGGCCTGAGCCTGGCCATCGGCCTGTGCTGGAAAAGCGGCGTGGCGGCCGAGGTGATCGGCATTCCCTCCGGCTCCATCGGGGAAAAGCTCTACAAGGCCAAAATCTATCTGGAGACGCCCGACCTGTTCTGCTGGACGGTGGCCGTGGTGGTCCTGAGCATCGGATGTGAAAAGCTGCTGGGGCTCATGATGGACGTTCTGGAAAGGAGGGCCTTTGGATGCTGGAAGCGGTGAACGTCTCAAAAGCCTATGACGGCCGTCCGGTCATCCGGGACTTTTCAGCGCGGTTTGTGCCAGGCAGCCATACCTGCCTGATGGGCCCTTCCGGTTGCGGCAAAACTACCCTGCTCCGCCTTTTGATGGGGCTGGAAGCGCCTGACAGCGGTCAGATTCGCATCCCGGAAGGCACGCGCTTCAGCGCCGTATTTCAGGAGGACCGGCTTTTGAACCGGTTGACCGCTGCGGCGAACGTGCGTCTGGCGGCCCGTGCGTCCATCGCGCAGGCCGCGGAGCTGCTGCTTGAGCTGGGTATTCCCCCCGAAAGCCTTTCGCAGCCGGTATCCACGTTCAGCGGCGGAATGAAGCGCCGGGTGGCCCTGTGCCGTGCCCTGCTCGCGGAGTATGATGTGCTGACCTTGGACGAGCCCTACAAGGGGCTGGACGAGGACACCCGCGCCAGGGTGATGCGTCTGGTGGACGTGCACACGAGGGGGCGCACCGTCATTCTGGTGACCCATGCCGCAGAAGAAGCAGCGGGGTATGACCTGATTCACCTGCCTGTGTAGCAAAGAAAATCCCCGCCGGTCCAAGGGCCGGCGGGGATTTTCTCATCTACCGCGGATCAGTAGTAGGCAGCCAGTTTGAGCGTGGTCTCCCAGCCCAAATCAATCGCCTTCTGATGCGAGGTAGCATAGGGACCGATCTTCTCCACCTGCGCCTGTGTGCGCGGGAAGTGGATGCAGATATGGCCGTCAAAATTATTGTCTCTGATGTGGTAGGTGTCGTGCGGCGTGTTGTGTGTGGAGGCCATGTACACAGTTCCGTCGCTGAGCACTACCCACACGGCTTTCGGCGTCCAGGTGGTCTTGCCACCGAAAGCCCGGTTCATTTCGGCAGTATCGTGAGCAGTCAGGGGTTCTGCGTCAGCGTGCGCGCCCATGCTGAAGATATTGACCTGCCAGCTGATGCCGGTGGTGAAGTCATAGATCGTCGCATTGGGGAACAGGCGGCAACGGGCCTTGACCTCGCTGTACCAGTTGGCGTAGCGCACCTGCGAGGCGCTGATGGTGGTGACCGTAGGCGCCGCAGCGGTGGTGGTAGTGGTTCCGGAGGAGGTGGAGCTGCCTGTACTGCCTGCGGTGATAGCCGACACGGAGTTGAGCTTGGCAAAGGTCTTGACGCCGGCCACGCCGTCGGCGGACAATCCGTTGGCCTTCTGGAATTCAATCAGCGCAAGGCTCGTCTTGACGCCAAACTTGCCGTCCGCCTCGCCGTTTTCCAAATAGCCCAGCGTGATCAGGCGGTTCTGCATGTCGCGCACTGCGTCGCTCACCGCGCCCACGCGCAGCGTCTGCGTGCTGCTGACAGTGTTGCTGACCACGTTGCTGGCGTAGAGCCTGGTCGAGGTATCCGTCCCCACCACGCCGTCCGCGGACAGCCCGTTGGCCTTCTGGAAGGCGATAACGGCGGACTTGGTATCGCGTCCGAACTTGCCGTCCGCACTGCCCGCCAGGTATCCCAGGGCAATCAGGCGGTTTTGCAGCGTGGTCACCTCGTTGCCCTCGCTGCCATAGCGCAGGGTATTGACCAGCGTGCCGGAGGTATCGGTGGTGCTGTTGGCGTTGCCACGGATGGCGGAATCGCTGTAGAGGGCGGTCTGGGTCTCGTAGCCGGCCTTACCGTCTACCTTCAGGCCGTTGGCGCTTTGGAAGGCGCGCACGGCTTCGATGTCATCGGTCAGGTACACGCCGTCCAGGCGGGAGGTGTAGTAGCCCAGCTCCTGCAAACGGGCCTGCAGCCTGCGCACCACCTCGCCCATGCTGCCCGCGCGGATGACGATCACGTTCTCCGGCGTAAGGGGCGTCGTAGTGGGCGTGGGCGTGGAAACGGGAATCGCGGTGGGCACCGCGTAAATGGCATTCACGCCATAAAGCACCGTGCGGGTGATGGGGCCCAGGATGCCGTCCTGCTCCAGAGAGCTCTTTTTCTGGAACGCCTTGACGGCCTCGGTGGTGGCGGTGTTATACACGCCGGTGATGTTGCCCGTATAATAGCCCAGATCCTTGAGGCGCTGCTGGAGAAGCTTGACCTCGTCATCCTTGTCGCCGGGGCGGAGCGTCTTGGTGGGCGGCTTCACGGTCGGCGTGGGCGATGGCGTCACGATTACGGATGCCTCCATGGCGGTCGCCCCGTAGAGCACCTGCTGGTCGGCGGCGCTCATTTCGCCGTCGGCCACCAGGCCGTGCTTACCCTCGAAGAGCTTGATGGCGGCCACGGTGTCCTCGTCGCACACGCCGGTGAGCTCGCCCTTGTAGTAGCCCAGTTCCTTGAGGCGGGTCTGCAGCTTGGTCACGGGCTCGCCCTTGGACTTTTCGCGGATCACTGCGCCCGCCACGGGCGGCACCGTGCGCACATACTGGCGGTAGCCGCGGGTGTCCTTCGGGGTGTCCTCATAAAGCTTGAGCTGAAGGTCCTGGCTGGCGATACCGTCCCGGGTAAGGCCGTTGCGCTTCTGGAACAGTTTGAGCGCCTCTTCCGTTTTGGCGCCAAACTTGCCGTCCACGTCCTCCTCCTCCAGGTACCCAAGCTCCGCCAGGGCGGACTGGAGGGCGGTCACGGCCGCGCCTTCGCTGCCGTTTTTCAGCTCGGTATACTTCTCCGCGCCAGGCTGGGGCGTGGGGGCGGGAATGTTGGCCAGGTTGATGTGCGTGTCCACGCAATAGCCGGTCTTGCCATCGTACTTGACCTTGGCAAAACCGTTGCTGGTGCGGTCATACACCGTAACCACGCTGCCGGCGGGAATGGTCAGGATGACCTCTCCCTCCGTCTGGGCGACCTTGCGCAGCTTCACGTAGTCGATGACCGTGGTATCGTAGGGATATTCGGATATGGCCGGCGGCGCCTGCATGCTGAGCGCCGGATTGGGCGAGGGATCGGGGGAAGGATCGGTGCCGTCGATGTATTTCTTCATGGCATAGCCGGTCTTACCGTCAAATTCCACGCGGTAAAAGCTGCCCGTAACGCCCAGAATGGTCACGGTATCCCCCTTCTGGATTTTTTTGAGAATGGTGGATGTGGTATTGGCGCGGCTGCGCATATTTACATCATCCATACTTATCGTATCATAAGGATACTTCGCCGCCAGCGCCGGCGAAATCACCGACAAAAACAGCGCCATGGCGCACACGGCGGCCAACAGGCGCGCCCAACGGTTTCCGTGCCTCATCTGCATGCCCTCCACAGATTGAAATGGCTTGAGTGCGTTGTGTTCCAGCGTTTATTGTAGGTCAGATTGTTAAATCTGTCAAGCACATCCTTCATATTTACGTAACATTTTTGATCGAAACGCGCCTTGCCCGCGCGTTGACAAGCTCCGGCCCTTGGACTATGATATACTGCGTTTCAAAAAATGGTGTTTTGTGCCCTTTGAGGCATGGATGGAGGTGCTTGTCAATCATGAAAAATGTCGTTCGGGCCCTGCTCCTGCTGGCCTTGCTGACGGCGCTGATGTTTGCCGTGCCCTCGGGCGCGCTGGTGGATGGCGCGCTGGCTGAGGGCGCCTATCCCGCCCTGAGCCTGGAAGCGGAAAAGGGCGGGGCGCCCCTGGAAAGCGGCTATGACGGCCTGAGCTACCACGATGATACCATCACGGTAACGGTGGAAGAGACGCGCGCCTATGATACCACGATTCTCATCGCGCGCGTCACCATCTCCGATCCCTCGCAGATTCGCACAGCCATGGCGGGGCGCTACGGCAGCGATACGCAGACGCCCGGCGCCCGGCTGGCCAAGCGGGTGCAGGCGGTATTCGCCGTCAACGGCGATTATTTCAATTTTTCCAGCAACGGCTACGTGGTCCGTCAGGGCACGCTCTACCGCGACAACCCCGCCCCCGGCAGCGACATTCTGCTCATCGACGACCAGGGGGATTTTCACATCGTTGAGGACGCCACCTCCGAAAAGCTGGCCGCATTTGAAGGAACCGTGATCAACTCCTTCAGCTTTGGCCCGGCCCTGGTGGTAGACGGCGAGGTCGTGGAAGGCGGCTTTTTGGACGACGTGGCCTACGACAAGCCCGCCCAGCGCATGGTGGTGGCCCAGGCAGGGCCCCTTTCCTATGTGTGCGTGGCCACGGAGGGCCCGGAAAACCCGGGTTCCGTGGGGCTGACCATCCCGCAGATGGCGGAGTTCATGGGCACGCTGGATGTGCAGAACGCCTACAACCTGGACGGCGGCAGCTCCTCCACCATGGTGCTCAATAATGAAAAGATCAACGCCTTAAGCACGCACAAGGTGCGTTCCATCTGCGATATTCTCTACTTTGCCACGCTTGTGAATCAGGAGTAAGCCATGAGAGAACCCACGCCCCTGTTTACCCTTTTGGGAATTGCCTGCTACCCCTACGGCGCGGCGCTCGCCCTTGGGCTGCTGCTGGCCGCGCTGATGGCGATGGCCAGCTTCCGCAAGGCATTTGGCGCGGCGGAGGACGGCCTTCGCTTCTCGCTGTGGGCGCTGCCGCTGGGCTTTGTGGGCGCGCGCCTGGGCTACTGCGCGGTCAAAGCCAGCTTTATCGCGGTGGACTTCGGTCCCGCCTTCCTCTATCACTTCGGTCTGGGCGGCTATTCCATGGCCGGCGCGTTTGTGGGGGTGCTGGCCGCCTCCGCGCTGTTTGGACGCATCACCCGCCGCGGCTGGCTGCCCACGATGGGCGCAGCCATGCCCGCCCTGCTGCTGGCGGCGGCGCTGGGCCGCTTCGCCGAATGCCTGACCACCGAGGGTATCGGCGAGTATATGGATAACCCCTTCTGGCAGTTCTTTCCCTTTGCTGTGCCTGATCTCTACGGCGATCTTCGCTTTCCCGTCTTTGTGTGGGAGGGGCTGACGGCCCTTGTGCTCTGCGCGCTCGTATGGCGCTGCCTGCGCCGCCCGCAGGACGCGGCGCTCACAGGGATGCTGCTCTTTGCCCTCACGCAGGTTTTCTGGGAGAGCCTGCGCCGGGACGGATTCCTGCGCTTTGGCTTCGTGCGCGTCAACCAGCTGTGGTGCGCGGTGATGCTGGCGGCGGTGACGGCCGTGTGGCTTTTGCGCGCCAGGCCTTCGCGCGTGGCTGCCGCAGGAAGCGTGCTGGGCCTTGCCGCGGGCATCGGGGCACTGGTGGCGCTGGAATTTGCCTTTGACAAATCCCCCATCGACAACCGCATCCTCTATGCCGTAATGGCCGCCGTGCTGGCTGCCATGGGCGCGGGCCTGCTTAGCCTGCGGCGGCGCGCGCTGGGAAAGGAGGCCGCGCATGCGTAAGGCGCTTGCAGCGGCGTTGTGTCTGGTCCTGCTTGCCGCGAGCGGCACGGCGCTGGCCGAAAAGACCGTCACCCTCACCTTTGTAGGCGACTGCACGCTGGGCGGCGAGGACTGGCTGATCAACCGCGAGGGTTCCTTCCACGATTACGCCAGGAAAGAGGGGTACACCTATTTCTTTGAGAAGATGCGCGACTTCTTTTCCGAGGATGATCTGACCATCATCAACTTTGAAGGCGTGCTCAAGGACGACAGCCGAGACGCCGTCAACAAAACCTACTGTTTCCGCGGCCCGACAGACTTTGCCCGCATCCTGCCGCTGTCCAGCATCGAGGCCGTCAACCTGGACAACAACCACACGCTGGATTACGGCAAGCGGGGCAAGACCAGCACCGTTGAGGCGCTCACCGGCGCGGGCGTGCACGTCTTTGACGAGCTGACCCCCTACATCTTCGAAAAGGACGGCATCAAAATCGCCTTTTTCGGCATGCAGCGCGTGCACTTCTTTTCCCTGCGGGAACAGCTGAAAGAACAGATCCGTATTCTGCGCGAGGAGGAGGGCGTAAACGTCATCATCTTTGCCCAGCACGCCGGCACGGAGTATTCCTCCCAGCACACCAACGCACAGATCGATCTGGCCCATAAGCTCATCGACATGGGCGCGGATTTCATCGCGGGCAGCCATCCGCATGTGGTGCAGGGAATGGAGGTCTACAATGGCCGCTACATCTTCTACAGCATGGGCAACTTCTGCTTCGGCGGCAACGTGAAGGTGCGGGCGCTGGAAAGCTGTGCCCTGCGCCTGACCCTGACCTTTGATGACGACGGCACCTACCTGGGCCAGCAGCTGCGCGTGTACGCGGCCAATGTGTCCGGCGACCCGGAGGTTAACGATTTCCAGCCCCGCCTGGTGACGGGCGAGGCCGCCGAGGCGGTCTGGGCGCGCATTGACGCGGCCAGCGAGGGCCAGGAGGGCCCCGTGGCCCAGGGCGACGGCTGGCGCGACTACGCCTACCTCCCCGCTCCCATCCCGGAGGCAACACAGACCCCGCATCCTGATTCGACCCCGACCCCGGAGGCGGCGGCACCGACTGGAGAATAAAAAAACAGGCCGCGGCGAAAAGCACGGCTGGCGCTATGCCAGCTCATGGTTTCCTGCCGCGGCTCATCTCATTTGGGGCCTTTATTCGCCCATGGTTACCCAGATCACCGGGCGAATGGTGCCGCTGGGACGGTTCACATCCCGGCTGCCATAGCCGCTGATGCGCCCGTCCGCGCGCACGCCGCACGCGTCCACGGGCCGCACGCCCGGCGAGCGCAGCCACCACCACGAATTGCCGTTGTTTTCATCCACATACGCGCCCTGCGCCTTGGCGTATTCGGTCGCCTGGCAGGTGCGCTGCTCCTGCTGAGGGAAAAATTCGAGCACTTCCGCCTCGCTGAGCAGGAACACCCGGTCCATGGTATCCTCGCCGCCCCGCGTGCTGTAGTGCGGGTTGTCATCGTTGACCACCAGCACCTCCTGAATGCGCGCCTGCTCCTCCTGGGAAAACGTTTCTTTCAGGAAGGTATCATTGAGCCACTGGCGCAGCGTGCATTCGCTCCACGTCATCTTCACAAACGCCTTGTGATAGGCGCGCGCATCAATCAGGTATCGCGTAATCAGCATCGCACGGTCGCCCTCTGTTTTGAGCACGATCCACTCCAGCGGCTCCTTGCCGTTGGTCAAAACATTGTCCTGCTCATAGCTGCCAAAGACGACCGTATCGCCCGCGGCCCATCCATCCTCGCTTTCCTGCGCCATGGCGGCGCCCGCCGCGCACAGGCACAGCGCCAGCACAGCCGCAAAAATCCGTTTCATCCTGTCTGCCCTTCTTTCTTCGCCGCTTCCCGGCGAATGATTGGCGGCACATGCGCGCCGCTTTGCTGACATATATAACACACTGGTAATAAAATGTAAAGTGCAGGACGCCGAAAAAGTCTGATTCGCAGCCTTTCAGCGTGTCGAATCGGCTCGCCCCCGGCGTTCTTAGCGTGTCGTGAAAGTCCGGCTGCGCCGTCTTTCTCCGCCAGAACACGTTTACCCTGCGCTTTGGGCGCGACGGGGAGACACACAAGGTTTGCGAATCCACCGCGCCTGTCGCCGGGTACGGCTTGCTGTGGGAAGGCGGCGGCCCACCAAGCCTCCCAAAAACGTTTTTCGACAGGATGAACCTATATGTTTTTTGTCCATTTGTAAAAAGTGTCCTTTCGCAGCTTTGCCGCTGCCGGAGCGAAAAACGTTTGTTTTGCTGGAATTTTGACCAGCTTTCCGCGCATGCGCCGCGCTGCCTGCCGCTTGCCCGGCATGTATCCGTTGCATATAATCATCAGGGGGGCATTTTTTTCTGCTCCCCAAGGAGGTGGATCTCATGCTTAACGGCGTGATGCTGCAATATTTTGAATGGGAACTTCCCAACAACTGCGAGCTATGGCGCAAGGTCGGACGGGATGCGCTGCAGCTGCGGCACATGGGTTTTACAGCCGTATGGCTGCCGCCCGCCTACAAGGGCAGCGCCGGTATCAACGATGTGGGATACGGCGTATATGATACCTATGACCTGGGTGAGTTTGACCAGAAGGGCACGGTGCGCACCAAGTACGGAACGCGTGCCGAATACCTGGCGGCCATCCGCATGCTGCACCTGGCGGACCTGCAGGTACTGCCCGATATCGTGCTCAACCATCGCATGGGCGCGGATGAATCCGAACAGGTGACCGTACACTGCGACAACCCCGACGACCGCTCCCAGACCGATACGCCCGAAATTCCTGCCGTCGTTTTTACGCGCTTCACCTTTCCTGGCCGCGCAGGCAAGTACAGCGATTTCATCTGGACGCACGAGTGCTTCAGCGGCGTGGACTGGAATGACGCCACGCACCGCTCGGGCCTGTACCGCATCGGCGGAAAGACCTGGCAGCAGGATGTGGACCAGGAGCGGGGCAACTATGACTACCTGATGGGAGCGGACGTGGATACGGACAATCCCACCGTGCGCGAGGAGCTGAGCCGCTGGGGGCACTGGTACATCGACACCACGGAGCTGGACGGCTTCCGGCTGGACGCGGTCAAGCACATCAGCGCCTCGTTCTACAAGGCATGGCTGGCGGATATGCGCGCCTACGCGGGCCGCGAGCTGTTCGCCGTGGGCGAATACTGGCATCAGGACGTGAATGTGCTGCTGGACTACCTTGGGAAGGTCGACTTCAGCATGAGCCTCTTTGATGTGCCGCTACACCAGCATTTTCACGAGATTTCCCGCGGCAACGGGCAGTTTGACATGAGCCGCCTGTTTGAGGGCACGCTGGTGGGCGCCCGGCCCGACCTGGCGGTAACCTTTGTGGACAACCACGACACCCAGCCCGGTCAATCGCTGGAAAGCTGGGTGGATGGCTGGTTCAAGGCCGCGGCCTACGGCCTGATCCTGCTGCGGGCCTACGGTTATCCCTGCGTGTTCTACGGCGATCTCTACGGCATCCCCAGCCGCCGCATCGGCGCGGTAAGCGAGCTGGAACTGCTTCTCAAGGTACGCCGCTTCAACGCCTTTGGCGAGGAGCGGGATTACTTCGACCATCCCAACATCATCGGTTTCACGCGCGAAGGCCTGCGCACCTATCCCGGCAGCGGACTGGCTTTTCTCTGCTCGGATGGTCCGGGCGGACAAAAGCGGATGTATGTGGGCACGTTCTATGCCGGCACCACCTTCCGCTGCGTGCTGGGCGGGCAGCGGAGCGTGGTCATTGACGGCGAGGGCTGCGGCGTGTTCTCCGTAGGCGGGGGCGGGGCCAGCCTCTATGTGCCGCGTCTGAGGCTGGGCGATTTCATCAACCGCAAGCTGGCCGAGCTGCGCGCCCGCGTGCGCGAGCTGCTGGGCAGGCGCGGATAACTTGCTTTTCCACGCGCCTGTGTTATACTCTTTGACAAAAGAACCCATGGGGAAAGGAGCGGCTGTATGGACTGCTGGGTGGGGTTTGACATCGGCGGCACCAAATGCGCCGTATGCACGGGCGTGGAGGAGGCGGGCGCGCCCTGCGTGCTCAAGCGGCACGAGATCGCCACGCCCGCTACGCAGGCGGAGGCTATGGAGCGCATGTGTGCCATGGCGCTGGATATGACGGCGGGGTGCCGCGTGCTGGGCGCGGGCGTAAGTGCTGGCGGCCCGCTGGACTGTGAGAGCGGCACGCTGCTTAACCCGCCCAACCTGCCTGGCTGGAGCGGCGCCTCCTGGACGGAACGGATCACCCAGGCGCTGGGCGCGCCCGCTTTCATGGAAAACGACGCCAACGCCTGCGCCCTGGCCGAATGGCGATGGGGCGCGGGCCAGGGGTGTCGGAGCATGGCTTTTCTCACCTTTGGGACGGGCCTGGGCGCGGGACTGATTCTGGACGGGCGGCTGTACCGGGGCGCCTGCGGCATGGCGGGTGAGCTGGGGCACTGGCGATTGAGCGACTACGGCCCCACGGGCTACGGCAAGGAGGGCTCGTTTGAGGGGTTCTGTTCGGGCGGCGGCATCCGTCAGCTGGCCGAGACGCTGGCCCTGCGCGAGCGGCAGAAGGGCGCGCCCGTTTCCATGGGCTCCGGTCCGCTCACAGCCCGCGTTGTGGCAGAGGCCGCCGGGCGGGGCGACCCGCTGGCGCTGGAGGCGCTGGACCATGTGGCGCGCCAGCTGGGGCGCGGACTGGCCCTGCTGGTGGACCTGCTGAACCCGGAGCGCATCGTGATCGGCTCTATCTATGCCCGCTGCGAAGGACTGTTGCGCGACGGCATGCTGCGCACATTGGCGCAGGAAGCGCTTCCCGCCTCGCTGGCCGCCTGCCGCATCCTGCCTGCCGCCCTTGGCGACCGCATTGGCGACTATGCCGCGCTGGCCATTGCCATGGCCGGAGCCGAGCAGGCCTAGGTGCCGAAAAACAAAGGAGGAACTCGACCATGGCTCATATCCGTTACGCCGGCCCCGAAGCCGTGCTGGACGCTCTTGTGGATCGCTACCCCATTCTGGCCCCGCAAAAGGAGGACATTCGCGCGCTCTATGAGCTCATCCGCCAGTCGTTTGCCTCCGGCGGAAAGCTGCTGGTCTGCGGCAACGGCGGCAGCGCCGCCGACGCGCTGCATATCGTGGGCGAGCTGATGAAAAGCTTCACTCTGCCCCGCCCCATCGATGCGGAGGCCGCCCGCCTCCTTAGCGAGCGCTACGGTCAGGAGGGAGAGCAGCTCGCCGCCCTGTTGGAGGGCACGCTGCCTGCCGTGGCGCTGGTGGAAAACGCCGCGCTGTCCACGGCGCTTCAAAACGACGTGAGCGGCGGCATCTCCTTTGCCCAGCAGGTATATGGACTGGGCCGTCCGGGGGATGTGCTGCTGTGTATCTCCACCTCCGGCAACGCCGCAAACGCCGTGGCAGCGGCCATGGTTGCGCACGCGCGCGGCATGCGCGTGGCGCTGCTCTCCGGCGGCACGGGCGGAAAGCTGCGTCCCCTGTGCGACGTGAGCGTGGTGGTGGGCGTATCGGAAACCTTTATGGTACAGGAATTGCACCTGCCCGTCTATCACGCCCTGTGCCTGATGCTGGAGTACGCGTTCTTCCCTCCGGCGCAATGATTTCACATCACTCCGGCGGCCCCGGCCGCCGGGGCCTTTTTTTGTTCCATCAAAACTCCATAAAAAAGCCCCCTGAAAACCAAAGAACCCCCATTTCTTCGGCGGCCGTTGAAATGCTATACTTTTTTCACCGAAACAAGCAAATCAGACAAAGGGGCTAGGCCAATGAACGACATCATCGTATCCATGCACGATATCTGCAAGTCGTTTCCCGGCGTAAAGGCGCTGGACCATGTGGATTTCGAGCTGCGAAGCGGCGAGGTCATGGCGCTTCTGGGCGAGAACGGCGCGGGCAAGTCCACGCTGATGAAGGTGCTCAGCGGCGTCTATACCCGCGACAGCGGCGACATGGAAATCCAGGGCAAGGCATATGGCAACCTTACCCCCAAGCAGGCCCAGGCCGCGGGCGTGGCCATCATCCACCAGGAGCTCAACATGTGCCGCCACCTCACCGTGGCTGAAAATATGTTCCTGGGACGCGAAAAGGTGCGCGGCGTGGTGCTCAATCAGCGCGAGATGGAGGCAGAGGCCGCCGAGGTGCTGGGTCGGCTCAAGATCGACATCTCCCCCCGCACGGTGGTGGGCGACCTGCCCATTTCCAAGCAGCAGATGGTGGAGATCGCCAAGGCGCTGTCAATGGACGCACGCATCCTCATCATGGATGAGCCCACCTCCGCTTTGACCGCGCGCGAGATCGAGGACCTGTTCCGCATCATCCGCGACCTGCGCGCCTCGGACCACGGCATCGTGTATATCTCCCACCGGCTGGAGGAGCTGCAGCACATCGTGGACCGCGTGACCATCATGCGCGACGGCCAGTATATCACCACCATGAACTTTGCCGACACCACCATCGATCGGATCATCACCCACATGGTGGGCCGCGAAATCAAGGAAAAATTCCCCCGTGTGACCTGCGAAAAGGGCAAAAAGATCTTTGAGGTCAAAAACCTCAACGCCGGCCGCATGGTGCGAAATATCAGCTTTTCCCTCTACGAGGGTGAAATCGTGGGTTTTGCGGGCCTGATGGGCGCCGGGCGCACCGAAACCACGCGCGCCATTTTCGGCATCGACCCCAAGCAGTCCGGGCAGATTTTCCTCGACGGCAGGGAAATCGCCATTCACAGTCCGGCGGACGCCATCCGTCAGGGGGTGGTGCTGGCGCCGGAGGACCGCAAGAAGGATGGCCTGTGCACCAAGCTGAGCATCCGCCACAATATTGCGCTTCCCAACCTGGACCTTTTGTGCAACCGGCTGGGCGTGGTCAGCCACAGCAGGGAAAACGCCATGTGCGACCGTGCGGTCCGGAATTTGCAGATCAAAACCCCGTCGTTGGATGTGGACGCGGCCAACCTGTCCGGCGGCAACCAGCAGAAGGTGGTCGTGGCCAAGTGGCTGGCACGCAACTCGCGGGTGGTCCTCTTTGACGAGCCCACGCGAGGCATCGATGTGGCGGCCAAGGTGGAGATCTACCACCTGATGAACCAGCTCAAGCAGCAGGGCATCGCCGTGATGTTCGTATCCAGCGAGCTGCCCGAGGTGCTGGGCATCGCCGACCGCGTCATCGTGATGTGCGACGGTCAGATCACCGGCGAGGTGATGGCGCGGGAAACCACGCAAAACGAGATTCTCACGCTGGCAACCCGGTTTGAAAACAAAATGGCGGCAGGCCAATGAGCGTAGGAGGCACGGATCGTATGGAACACAGCAAGCAACCCTTCCTCAAGCGGCTGCTCAGCGTGCGCGGCATGGGCGCGGCGCTGACGGCCTTCGCCGGACTCATCATCATCTACATCGCGTTCGGCCTGATCAACCCCACGGTGTTCTCAGGGCGCAACATCGTCAACCTCACGCGCTCCATGTCCAAGTACCTCATCATCGGCATCGGCCAGAGCTACCTGCTCATCACCGGCAACATTGACCTGTCCATCGGCTCGGTGGTCGGTATGAGCGCCATGATCTCCGGCACGCTGATGTCCGGCGGCATGCATCCCATCCCCGCCATCCTGATCACGCTGGTGGCCTGCTTGCTGGTAGGCGTGCTCAACGGCATGCTCGTGGGCAAGTTCCAGCTCCCGCCCTTCATCGCCACGCTGGGCACGATGTTCGTGGCGCGCGGCGTGGCCTACATGGTCAACGGCAACCGCAACACCAACGCCATCGCCAGCGGCATCGGCCAGGAGATGGGCGACAAGTTCCAAAACTTCTTCTACTATGGAGATACGCTGGGCCTGTACAACACCTTCTGGATTGCCATGGTCCTCTTTGCGGCCTTCTTCTTCCTGCTGAGCAAGACCCGCACGGGCCGGCACATCTACGCCATCGGCTCCAACGCGGATGCGGCCAAGCTGTCGGGCGTGTCGGTGGTGGCCACGGTAACCAAGGCGTATCTGGTGGCGGCGTTCTGCTCGTTCGTGGTGGGCCTGATCCTGTGCGCGCAGGCCAGCATGGGCAACATGGAGGCCGGCAACACCTATGAAATGTATGCGGTGGCCGCAGGCGTCATCGGCGGCATCTCTCCCCTGGGAGGCACGGGTCTTCTGCTGGGCACCCTGGGAGGCGCGGCCGTGTGGCAGACGCTGGAAAACGGCCTGAACATGATCGGCGCGCAGGTGGGCATCCAGCGCATCGTGATCGGCGTGATCGTGGTATTCGCCGTGCTGCTTGACGTGGTGTTCCGCCGCGGCATCTTCAGCCGCAAAACCACCAAAAAGACGAATGAATTGCCTGCGGGCGTTCAGAAATAGAAACAGGAGGTACCATTGTTATGAAAAAGATCGTTGCTCTGCTGCTCAGCCTGTGCCTGGTGCTCGGCGCTGCCAGCGCGATGGCTGCGGGCGAGAAGATCGCCCTGATCACCATGGACTCCATCGACCAGCACTGGATCACCCTCAACGAGGGCGCCCAGAAGGCCGCCGAGGAGCTCGGCGTGACCGTGACCTTCATGTCCCCCAACACCAAGGATGACGCCCAGCAGATCGAGTGCGTCAACAACGCCGTCGCCGGCGGCTATCAGGCCATCATCGTGGCGGCCAACGGCCCCGACGCCATCTCCTCCGCGCTCAACGAGGCCGTCGAGGCGGGCGTGAAGATCGTCTACGTGGACTCCCCCGCCAACGTCGAGGCGGAAGCCACCTTCTCCACCGACAACCAGGCCGCCGGCAAGACCGCCGGTGAGGAAATGATCAAGGCCCTGACCGCGGCCGGCATCACCTCCGGCGACATCGGCATCGTGAACGTCAACGCCGCTACCGACTCCACCGTGAAGCGCGAAGCGGGCTTCCGCAGCGCCTTTGAGGGCACCGATTACAACATTCTCGAGACCCAGTACGGCGAAGGCGACGCTGCCAAGTCCCAGACCATTGCCGAGAACTACATCACCCAGGGCGTGGTCGGCATCTTCGGCGGCAACGAAGGCTCCACCACCGGCATCGGCAACGCCATCAAGGCGTCCGGCGACACCGGCGTGATCGGCGTGGGCTTTGACAAGTCCGACGCCATCCAGAGCCTCATCAGGGACGGCTACCTGCTGTGCACCATGGCGCAGAACCCCGACGTGATGGGCTATGAAGGCGTACAGGCCGCCGTCAAGGCCATCGCGGGCGAGGATCTCGGCCATGCCGTGACCGATACCGGCGTGTCCGTGCTGACCAAGGATTCCCTCCAGTAAGTTTCGATCATGGGTCCGCCGCACCCGTCTGGATGCGGCGGACCTTTTTGTTTACGGCATCAGCGCCATAAGCGCCTCGTTTTGCACCTCCAGCCCGCGTGGGGTGAGGAAAAACCGCCTCTCCCCCGGCGCGCCGGAGGACCACGCCCCCAGCCCCTCCCCCGCGAGCCTCTCCAGCGCCGGGCCGTAGACCTGCGAAAGCGCCGCGCCATGCATGCGCTCAAAATCGCGTTCGGATACGCCGTCGGTCATGCGCAGGCCCAGCATCATCGTCTCAAACATGGCTTCCCGACGGTCCACCGCCGTGATTTCTGCCGGCGGCAGGGTGTTTTGCGTATCGAGCGCATCGAGATACTCCATCAGGCTTTCGGTATTGGCGCGCCGGATGCGCACAGCGCCGCACGCGGCCTGCGCCTCGTCCGGCGGCAGCATGCCATGCGCCGCCACGCCCAGCCCCGCATACCAGCTTCCCTGCCAGTAGCCCACGTTGTGGCGGCAGCGGAAGCCCGGCCGGGCAAAATTGCTGATTTCGTAGCGCTCGTATCCCGCCGCTTCCAGCCACGTTACACCCCGCTCGTACATCTCGGCGGCCAGCTCGCCATCCGGCAGGCGCACGCTTCCCTCTTCCACCATGCGGCAAAGCGGCGTCCCCTCCTCCAGAATCAGGCTATACGCGGATATATGCTCCACGCCGAGCGCCAAAGCCGCTTCCAGACTCTCATGCCAGTCCCGCAGCGTCTGGCCCGGCAGGCCGGACATCAGATCCACGTTGAGATTGCGGATGCCGGCGGCGCGGGCCATCGCCACCGCCTCCTCCGTCTGGGCAAAGGTATGGATGCGTCCAATGGCTTTGAGCAACCTCTCCTGCGCGGCCTGCATCCCCAGCGACAGGCGGTTCAGTCCGCAGGCGCAGGCCGCTTCCAGCCACCGGGGGGACAGGGTGCCGGGATTCCCCTCGGCGGTGATTTCCGCATCCGGCAGGACGTCGAAGCGGCGGCGCAGTTCCTCAAGGACGCCCCGCATCTGTGCGGCGGGTACCAGCGAGGGTGTACCGCCGCCCAAAAACACGGTACTCACCCTGGCGCCAGGGTATTTTTCGGCGGTGAGGCAAATCTCTTTTTTGAGCGCAGAGCAATACGCCGCAACGGTTCCGTCGTCCGCGGGGGCGGAACAGAAGTCGCAGTAAAAACATTTTCTTTTACAAAACGGAAAATGGAGATATAATTGCAGTAACAAATCGCAACCCTCCCGGTGCGATTATACCACACCCACGAAGGAGGACGCCACAATGGAAGCTATCGAACTCGGTTTTGACACTCTGGTCCGTCTGTGTATCCTGCTCATCGAACTTGCCGGCATCATCGTTATCGTCATCAGCATGGTCAGGGGATTCATCGGCTTTGTTCAAAAGGATGACAGCACGCGTATCCAGCTTGCGCAGGGCATCATGCTGGGCCTGGAATTCAAGGTGGGCAGCGAGGTGCTGCGCTCCGTGATCGTCAGCGGCTGGAATGAGCTGGGCACGCTGGCGGCGGTCATTCTGTTGCGCAGCCTGCTTACCCTGCTCCTGCACTGGGAGATCGACGTGGAGGAAAAGCGTCAGCGCGAATGCAAGGAGGCCGAAGCGGTCGAGGCCGCGAAACTGCCCGAAGCCTGAGCGCCGTGCGCTGAAGGAGGCCTTTGATGACGAGCGTTTTCCCTCGCCGCGTCGCACAAAAAGTCACACTTTTTTTGCGCGCGCGGCCCACACGGCGTGCGCTGACGGTGCTCTGCCTGGTTTGGGTAGCGCTGATACTTGCGCCGCTTCTTGCCATGTCGTTTTACGCCTACCCCACCCATGACGACTTCCCCAGCGTGCGCCTCGCCTCCGAGGCCTGGGCCACGACCGGAAGTCTCTGGGCCACCTTGAAGGCGGCCTGGGATCAGGCCATGTACGACTACCAGACCTGGCAGGGCACGTATGTGGCCATGTTCGTATGCGCGTTTCAGCCCATGGCGTTTTCCATGCGGCTGTTCTGGCTTGCGCCGTTTGGCGCGCTGACGCTGCTTGCGCTGTCAGCCTGGTATCTGGTGCGCCAGATCACAAGGTGCGTGCTCAAGGGGGATCTGTGCGTATGCGCGGCGCTTTACGCCGCGCTGATGACGCTGCTGCTTGAATACGTGCCCGGCATCCGGGAATTGATCTACTGGCAGTCAGCCATACAATACGCGTTGAGCGTGGTGATGGTGATGCTGCTGTGCGGCCTGCTCATCCGGCTTCATGCGGAATCGGCCCGGCCCGCCGCCTATGTCTGGCGCACGGCCGCAGGGCTGCTGTGCGCCGTGGCGCTGGGCGGTCTGCCCTATCCGCTGGCGCTGGGCGGTGCGATGGGCCTGGCGCTGGCCGCCGCCTGGTGCGTGTGGCGCCGTTCCCCCGCGCGCATCGCTGCCGTGATCGCCTTTGCAGGCGCGGCGCTGTCGCTGCTGGCGGTGGTGGTCGCGCCCGGCAACGCCGTGCGTCAGGGGCGGGTAGGCGAAAGCATGCACCCCGTAGCGGCCATTGTTCACAGCGTGGTGGAATGCCTCGGCTGCACGGGCGAATGGTTCGGACCGCAGCTGATCGGCCTGACGCTGATACTGGCGCCGCTTCTATGGCAACCGCTGAAAAACAGCGCCCTGCGCTTTCGGAATCCGGGCTGGATCAGCCTGTTTAGCTTCGGGGTGCTGGCGGCCAGCTTCGTGCCGCCCATCTTTGCCACCGGCGTGGACAGCTACCGGTTGGACCGCATTCTGGGCAGCCTGTACATGCTCTATGCGGTGCTGGTGTTGCTCAATCTCATTTACTGGATGGGCTGGCTGGCCCAGCGCCGCGCCGCGCATGCTGCACCGGAGGGCGTGCGTGTGTGGCATCTGGGACTGTGCGCGGGGCTGCTGGCCTGGGGACTGTTCGCTACCGGAGCGGTCCTCGCCACCCCTACGTTGGGCGCGTATTACAGCCTGCTCACCGGCGAGGCTGCGCAGTACCATGAGGACATCCTCGCACGCGAGGAGGCGCTGCTTACCGCCAGGTCGCTTTCTGAGGCGCAGGATTCGATCGACTTTCTTGGGGCGCAGCCGGCGATTTTTCCGTTGGATATGTTGCCCTATCAGAGCAATACGTCCCTGCCGGGCGATATGCATCGCTTCTTTGCCATGCAGCAGCTGGTGGACCAGTACGGCGCGGGACACATTCCCACCGAAGAATGGGAGGCGTTAAATGCATGGAACAGCGAGAGCTGACCGCTCCCTGCCTGACCCGTTTTGACCGCGTGGCTTTCGGCGCGGCGGCGGGGCTGCTGGCCATCGTGTTCGCCTACCTGCTCGCATACGGTCTGCTGCGCACCAGCGTGTTCGATCCTGCCGATCCGGCAGGCGAGCATGTGCTCTATGTATGGGACAACGTGGCTGTCAACCTGGCAATGCTGCTGGGCTGGCTGGTGCTTTTCCGGCTGGCGCTGCACTTTCAACGGCGTATCCGCCTGGGATGGTTGACCGGCGCGGCGCTGGGCGTGACGTTTGCGCTGGGCGTGGCATGGGTGCTGGTGCTGCGTGCCGTGCCCGTCAACGATCCCGGCATCCTGTACTACACCGCCGCGGAGCTCACGCGCGGCGACCCTTCGGAGCTGTGGCGGCACGAGGTCTACCTGCGCACCAACCCCTTTCAGGCCGGCTACCTGCAATACTCCGAGCTGCTCCAGCGCATCTTTGGCCGCCATAGCTACGTACCGCAGGGCCTGCTCAACGCGGCGTTTCTCACCGCTGCCTATGGCGCCCTCATGGACCTGACCTGGCGCAGCCTGCATGACCGGCGAACCCAGGTGGCACTCACCCTGCTGCTGGTGCTGTGCGTGCAGCCGGTATGCTATACCACTTTCCTGTATGGAAACCTGCCGGGGCTCTGTCTTTCGCTGTGGGCGCTGGACTGCCTGCTTCGCTGGCTGACGGGCGGGCGGAGGCGATGGATTGTTCCGGCGCTGACGCTGATGGCGCTGGCCGTGGTGCTCAAGCCCAATTACCTGATCTTTGCCCTGGCTGCCGCGCTGGTAACAGCGCTGTATGCGCTGGGTTCCCGCCGGCTGGGCGCGCTGCTGGTATGCGCCGGGCTGCTGGCTGCGCCCATGGCGGCAGACCGACTGGCCCGTCTCGCGCTGGAAAAGCGCACGGGTTTTCCCCTTGGCGCGGGTGCGCCGCAGACCACCTGGCTGGCCATGGGCATGCAGGAAGGGCCCCTTGCGCCGGGCTGGTACAACCGCTATTCCCTGACGCTCATGGAGCGCGCGGAGCTGGACCCCGACACCGCCCTTGTCCTCAACCGGCAGGATATCGCGCAGCGGCTTTCCGAATTTGCCGCCGACCCCGCCTACGCGCTTTCCTTCTATCACCAGAAGATGGTCTCGCAGTGGGCGGAAACCACCTTTGAGGCGCTGCTCGTCAACCGCGTCATGCCAAGCGAAAGCCCGTTTCCCGCGTTGGTGAACAGCCTGCTTTCGGGCGGCGGCTCACGCGCGCTGACCCTGTACATGGAGGGCTACACGCTCACGCTGTACCTGGGCTTTGCCGCGGGCGCGGGGCTGCTGGCGCTGCGGCTTTTCCGGTGCAAAGCGCAGGCATGGCCGTGCCTGTATGCCCCGCTTGCGCTGATGGTGGCGGTGCTGGGCGGTTTCCTCTACCACCTTCTGTTTGAGGCCAAATCCCAGTACCTGATGATCTATCTGCCCATGATGGCGCCGTTGGGCGCGTGGGGGCTGGCATGGCGCCGCGACGGCGTTAAGGCTCCTCCCGCGCCATGATGCGGATATTCTCCACCCCGATGTCGGTATGGGCGGTGCAGAGCGAAAGGATGGCGGCGCTTGCCTCGGCGGTCATGTCGGAGGACGCGACGATCACTGTGAGCGCGCCGTTTTGCAGCAGCACCGCACAGGAGGAATAGCCCGCCTGGTTGAGTGCCTCCTCCAGCCCCAGCTCGCTCTGATGATCCGCCACCAGCCGGTCCAGCTGCTCAGCGGCCTGGGCACGGGTCTCTTCATCCGCCGCACCGCTGTCCAAAAGCGCGGTGAGGGCGGCTACGTCCTTGTCGTAAGCGGCCTCCCGCGCGGTGCGTTCCTGCGTGGCGGCAGGCGCGGGTGTCTGCCCGGCAGACAGGCTGGCACCTGGCTCCGGCGCATCCGATGGCGCAGGCGCAGGCAGACGCAGCCATGCCAGCACGGCCGCCGCCGCGATCAATACAGCCAGCAGGCCCCGGCGCAGCCATGGAAACGTCCGTTTTTTGGTGCGTCCCTCCGGGGACGCTTTTTTTGCGTTCATCGGCCTTCCTCCTCCATTACAAACACATCTACAGCGCTTTCGGGCAGGCCCAGGAGCGTTCGCACCGCTCGGATCAGCGACAGCCGAACCGACAGGTCATCCGCTCCTTCGGCCACCACCACCGCGCCCGTGGGGCCCGTCGTACGCGCGCCGAGGGCGTCCGTCTCCCCACCGTAAAACAGCGCCACCTCTACCTTGCCCGCGCCCGCCATCGCACCCAGCACCTCCGCGATCCGCTGTTCCTCCTGGCTGGCCATGCCCTTATCCCCGCCGCCGCCCATAAGCAGCAGCACCGCCACCAGCAGCGCCGCCGCCAGCCAGGGAAGCATTTTGGGCTCCATCAAGCGCTTGAGGTTCATGGACCGCTCGCCTCGTATTCTTTCAGAAGCACCCGTTCCACCGGCACGGCCAGCTCATCGGCGATGGTCCGGGCTACCTCCTCCGCGTCTAAAAGAGGCGCTTCCCCGGGCGTAAGCCACAGGTCGATGTGATCTACCGCTCCCTCCATCGTGAGATACACGGCGGCGCGCGCCTCATAACCCGCCCGGCGCGCCAGCCGCACACAATACCCCTCCGCCTGGTTGGCTGCCGCGCTCAGCGCCGCGCGCGCATAGCTGTCCCCTCCGGCAGACGCGTCCGCGGCGGCGGGCAGCGCGCTTTCCAGCTGAATATCCATCAGGCTGCCCAGGCCCGACACCAGCGCAGCCATCACCAGCACGCTCACCGTCATGCGCGCCATCTTTTGCAGCCTTCCTTCCGGGAGCAGCAGCTCCGAAAGCGACCACAGCACCGACAACACCGCCAGCTGCCTGACAAACGCATCCATCCCCCTCACCTCAACATCACGGTTAGATTGGCCACCGTAAGCAGCTGTGCCACCAGCAGCAGAAACATTGCCCCCACGCTGAGCTGGATGATGAACAGCAGTGAAAACACCTCCGCATAATCCCCCATGCCGCGTGCGAGCGGGCTGTCGCCGATGGGCTGCAAAAGGGCCGAAGCCGCCCGGTAGAGAAACATGGTCACCACCGTGCGAAGCAGCGGCGCAGCCAGCGCGCCCAGCAGCAGGATCAGTCCCAGCACGCCCACGGCGTTCTGCACGATGAGCGAGCAGCCCACCAGCGTATCCACCGTGTCGGCAAACATGCCGCCCACGATGGGAATAAAGTTATCCATGGCGTACTTGGCGGTGCGGATACTCACGCCATCCACCGCCGCCGCGCTTACGCCCTGTACCGTCATCACCCCGATGAACACCGTGAATCCAAAGCCCAGCGTCCACTCCGCCACCTGGCGCAGAAGGCGTCTCAGCCGCGATATGCGAAGCCCGTCGCTGAGACTCCCCACCATGGTGAGCACCGCCACGCTGACCGCAAAGGGCAGCGTGACATGGCTGATCAGCGTGGTCATGGAACCGGCCGCAGCCATCACCGCCGGCTGATAAAAAGCCGAGCTGGCCGTGCCGCCCACCGCCGCCAGCAGCGTAACCATCAGCGGGAAGATGGCCTGCATCATCTCTGACATGCGGCCTACGCTTTCCTCCGCCAGGGCCACGTGCTCGCGCAGGTCCACGACGAGAAACGCCATCGTCATGATCAGTCCCGCGTAGCGCGCGGCTTTGCCGGCCGCCTTGCCCGGCGCGGCGATCAGCTCCGCCGCCGCCACCAGCAGCGCAGGAACCAGCAGGCGCGTGATGCGCCACACGCTCCGGCGCAGCACGCCCGCCGCCTCGTCCATCAGCCAGCGCAGGGCTTCGTCCGCGGTGAGCGCCGCCTGCCCGCTGGCAAGCCGGGTGATAACCTGCTCCACGCCGCCCTCCAGCCAGGGCACATCCTCCGCCGCGGCGGCCAGGGCATCCAGATCCAGCGTACCTACCACCTCGATGAGGCCCTCGCTCACCGTCTGGGCCAGCGCGGGGGCGGGCAGCAACAGAGCCGCCAGCAAAGCCGCCAGCAGCGCGGTCTTTCTTCTCATGGCGTCAGCTCCAGAATCATTTCCAAAAGGCTCAGCAGCATGGGCGCGGTAAGGGTAAACACGCACAGCTTCCCCACCAGGCCCACTTTGAGCGCCAGTCCTCCCTCGCCCAGGTCCTGGCAGGTCTGGGCGGCCAGCTCGGCCACATAGCTCACGCCCAGCACCTTGACCAGCGTGTTCAAATATCCTTCCTCAATGCCTGCCATCCCTGTGAGGCGGGCAAAGACCTCCCGCACGTCCGCAAGCTGCTCCAGCGCGGCCAGCAGCAGCATGACCCCTGCCGCCGCCGCGCACAGCCCGCCCAGCTGCGGCTGCTGCTGGCGCACCAGTAGGCACAGTACCGCCGCCGTCACCGCAAGGCCCATCCATTGCCAGAATGCCATGGCCTAGTACAGCGCAAAGATGCTTTGCAGGCTGGAAAAGAGATCGGCCACCAGATCCACCACCAGAAACAGCGCGATCACCAGTCCCACCACCGTCACCAGCGTGCTCAGCTCCTCGCGTCCCGCGCGCGTGAGCACCTGGCACAAAACCGCCACCACCACGCCCAGACCCGCCAGCTTAAAGAGCAGATCAATCTGGACCATCGTTTCGCCTCCCTCTTTGCCTACCACAGCGCGATGCCTGCCATCAGCCCCAGCAGCAGCCCCAGGCGCATCACCAGCCCGCCGCCTTTTTCCGCCTCGCGCCGCGCATCCTCCTCCAGAGGGCGCAGCCTTCTCAGGCACGCGGCGGCGGCCTGCGCGCGCATGGCGGCGGTCCCGCTTCCCAGCTGCAAAAACAGGGCGCGCATGGCCTCGCGCTCCTCGGCCTTTTCCCAGGGGATGGGGATCTGCGCGCACGCCTGCGCATACGCGTCGCCTAAACTCAGCAGCGGCTCCTGAACCAGCGCGTGGGCTACCCAGAGCAGCCTGCGCGATACCTGCTCGCCCCCCGGACCGGTGGGTGCATAGTGTGCACACTGGCACAGAAGCTCCGTCAGGCCCATACGCTCCTGTTCCAGCATCAGCCTGAGGCTGGCCACCACGTCCAGCCGCGCGCACAGCGTGCGCAGGCGCCTGAGCCGGCGGTCCCGAAGCCAGCTGCCCGCCGCCGTACCCGCCAGCAGGCAGCACAGCGCGCCCGCCGCGCCCATCATGGGGCCGCCTCCAGCGGACGAAGCTGCTCGTCGCACACGGCGCGCACGCAGCCCACCTCGTTTTCATCCAGCAGCGCATAGCGGTCAAAGACGCGGTTCTGTGCCAGATGGTAGAGGATTCCCCGCGACAGGGCGGCCTGCAGGTCGCGTCCGTGCAGCGTGGCCAGCACGCTCACGCCGCTGCGCGCCGCGTCCAGCACGGCCTGCGCGTCCATCGCGCCGCCCAGCTCGTCCGTGACGAGCGCCTGAGGCGACATGGCGCGCAGCATCCACCGAAGGCCCGCCTCCTTGGCGCACCCGTCCAGCACGTCGGTATTGGGCCCCACATCCAGCTGCGGCACCCCTCCGCTCATGGCGGCGATTTCGCTGCGCTCGTCCACCACGCACATGCGCGCGCCCCGCTCGGACAGGCGGCGGCAGGCATCTCGCAGCATGGTGGTCTTGCCCATGCCGGGAAGGCCCACGATCAGCAGGCTGCGCACACGGCCCTGCTCGTCCCACAGATGGGGCATGAGCGCATCCGCCGCGCCGCGCCATTGGCCTGCCACGCGAAGGCACAGGGAACTGATATCGCGCAGGGCGCGCACGCTCTGCCCCTGAGCCACGACCCGGCCGCACAGGCCCATGCGGTGCCCGCCGCGCAAGGTGACAAATCCCTGGCGCTGCTCCTCGGCGCGCGCATAGAGGGCGTGTTCGCACAGCGCCTCGGCCATTTGCTCCACCTGCGGTTGGGTGGGGGTACAGGCGCAGGTGATTTCCCCTCCCGCAGTGAGGATGCGCACCTTTCCCCCCGCGCGCACGCGGATTTCCCGCACGCTGCCCTCCTGCTGCTGCATCAGCGCCCGCGCCACGGGCCTTGGCATGCAGCCGGTTAAAAAACTGATGGTTTCCTGCCAGGTCATGCCGCCATTCCTCCCATCCTTCATTCAAACAAAATCAGGCCGATGGCCCGGTAAAACGCCTCGTCCACGGCATCGAGAGCGGGCAGGCCCAGATCCTTCCGTGCGCGGGTGACCGCCGCCTGCGTGCCCCTGCCATAGATGCCGTCGGCCTGGCCCGTGTAATAGCCCAACACCGTAAGCCGGCGCTGCACGGCGGCCACGTGGCTGTTCCGGTCGCCGGGGATGAGGTAGCGCAGATAGCTGTCCAGCTGCCCGTAAGGCCCCCCCTGAATGACCACCTTCGCGCCGTTGGGCACCAGGCCGTAAAGCTCTTCGGAGTCACGCACATACATGCGGATACAGCCATGCGAAGCGTTGCTGCCGATGCTGCCGGGCTTGTTGGTGCCATGGATGCCAAATTGTCCCCACGGGACGTTCAGCCCCAAAAACCGCGTGCCGAAGCCTCCCAGATCGCCCGCAAAACGGCTGGTAACGCGAAAGGTGCCGATGGGCGAGGGCGTATCGCCCGTGCCTGTGGCCACGGCGTAGCGCTTTTTCACCTCTGTGCCCTCATAGAGGGTCAGGGACTTTTGCGGGATATCAATCCAGATCCAGGGGCCCTCGGGCACGTTCGCACGGCGGGCACGCTCCTGCGGGGTCAGCTCGCCGCTCTCCCCCGCATACGGTGCTGCGGCCAGGCTCCCGGCCCCCGCCAGCAGCGCACAGAGCAAAAGCGCTGCGACCGGCCGCTTCCATGTTTTTGCCATGCCCGCGCCCCCTTCGCTTTGGTCCTTCAACCTTATGCGCCGTCTGTGAGCGATATGCCCTGCGCAGATGGATACGTTTCACACAAAAAAGGGCGTGTTGCAGAAAGCAATTTCTGCGGCACGCCCTTTTTGCAAACAAATCAAG